>VYKS01000051.1_pt1 | contig 79961 bp, 75 predicted proteins | sample 5114511 | NCBI WGS metagenome assembly VYKS01 (sample SAMN12291795, study PRJNA351875) | freshwater metagenome | isolation source: freshwater lake | place: USA: Michigan, Gull Lake | collected 2011-07-05 | reverse complement strand
GCACCGCCCCCGCCGCCGCCGCCGCCTGCGATCAGCAAGGCTGCGTCCGCGCGTGGTAACCCGTCGTCCTGGGTGACCAATGACGACTATCCGCCTGCGGCAATCCGCAGCGGCGACCAGGGTTCGGTCGGCGTGTCGTTCACGATCAACGGCGAAGGCCGGGTCGAGAATTGCCAGGTCACCGCTTCGTCCGGTTCGGCACTGCTCGACCGTACGACGTGCCAGCTGGTCACGCGGCGCGGTCGTTATTCGCCGGCACTCGATGCGGCGGGTAACCCGATCAATCAGCGCCAGTCGCTGCGCTTCCGCTGGGTCCTCCCGGAGTAACGTTCATCCAAGGCTATTCCCGGCAGCGCCGGGGCGACCATTCTATCAAGGGAAACTAGTCACCATGTTCACCACCATCCTCGCCGGAGCTGCCGCTGCACCGGCCCCCGCCGCGAACTTCGACATCCTGCACGCCATGAACGAAGGCGGCGTGATCGCATGGGGCACCGCGATCATCCTGACCGGCATGCTGTTCTTCTCGCTCTTCATCCTGTTCACCAAGGTGTTCGAGCAGCAGAAGGTGCTGAACCAGTACAAGCGCGTCCGCGCCAGCTTCTGGCAGTCGGGCAGCCTGCGTGAAGGCGCCGCGAAGCTCGAGAAGAACTCGGCCTATCGCCAGATCGTCGACGACGCGCTGCTCGCACAGGAGCAGTACAAGGACCTGACCGATCCGATCGAAGCGCATGACTGGCTGCACGGCTCGCTTAAGCGTTCGGAAGACTCGATCAACTCGCAGCTTGGCAGCGGCCTCGCGTTCCTCGCGACCGTCGGTTCGACCGCGCCGTTCATCGGTCTGTTCGGTACCGTCGTCGGCATCTTCCGCGCACTGATCAAGATCGGTGCAGCGGGCGACGCGTCGATCGGCACCGTCGCCGGCCCGGTCGGTGAAGCGCTCATCATGACCGCACTCGGCCTCGTCGTCGCGGTTCCGGCCGTGCTTGCCTACAACTGGCTGCAGCGTCGCAACAAGACGATCGCCGAACAGCTCGGCGGCTTCTCGAACGACGTGCTCGGCTACCTGGCTTCGGACGGTCGCGTGCGCCCGGCCGTGAAGGGTGCGAAGGTTGCGCCGAAGGCGCCGCCGGTCGCGACGACTGCCAAGGCCTGAACATTCGACTGACGACCGTGCGGTGGCGGCCCGCCGCCCCGCACGGTTACCCGCCGGGACAGTTCAGCCCGGGGACAGGATGCGAAAGATAGGATTGCGCCAATGGCGATGAGTGTAGGCGGCGACTCCGCCGAAGAAAAACCGATGTCGGACATCAACACGACGCCCCTGGTGGACGTCATGCTGGTTCTGCTCATCATCTTCCTGATCGCGATTCCCGTCGCGATTCAGTCGGTCGAGCTGGAGCTGCCCAAGACGCAGTTCGAACCGACCGAAACCAAGCCGGAGAACGTGCTGCTCGCGGTGCGCGCGGACGCCAACGGCACCTGCCAAGTCTATTGGCAGATGACGCCGATCACCAGCACCGAGCTGCTCACGCGCGCGAGCGAGAATCTCAAGGCGGTGGTCGATCGGATCGGCGCGGCGAACCTCAAGCCCGACGACATTCCCGAAGTGCACATTCGCGGCGACATCAACACGCCGTACAAGTGCATCGGCGGCGTGGTCTACACGATGCAGAATGCGGGCTTCGTCAAGGTCGGCTTCATCTCGCAGCCGCAGCTGGGCGCCGCCCAGTAAGCCCGAATTTCAGGAGTACACGTCATGGCAATGAGCGCCGGCAAGGATGATGGCGAGCCGATGATGGAGATGAACACGACGCCGTTGATCGACGTCATGCTCGTGCTCCTCATCATGCTGATCGTCACCATCCCGCCTCAGTCCCACGCGGTGAAGGTCGACCTTCCCCAGAATCAGGGACCGCAGACTCCGCCGCCGGTGGAGCCGACCAAGAACAAGATCACGATCGAACCCGATGGCCAGACCTATTGGAACGGCAGCCCGGTCGACGATGTGACGCTGCGCCAGTATCTGGATGCCAGCCTTCAGATCACGCCTGAACCGGAACTGCACTTCCAGCCCAACCCGCAGGCACGCTATGAGCGCGTCGACGAGGTGCTGGCGATCATCAAGCGGTCGGCGGTCACGAAGCTCGGCTTCGTCGGCAACGAGCAGTATCGCAACGACTTCTGATCGCTTCGGCGACCAGTTGATCCATCAAAGGGCGGCCCTCGGGTCGCCCTTTTTTCTGCCTTTTCAAGCGGATCATGGTTGCGTCAGCCGATTGCAATCAACGCATTTGCCTAGATGACATATTAGTGACACGTATGTGTCATTGAATTGTAACATATAGGAGAGTGCAGATGCGTAAGGTCCTCGCCTCGATTGTCCTCGCTGCGCCGCTGGCGCTGGCCCCGGCGGTGCAGGCTCAGACGGTCGAACAGCCCAATGCCCATCTCGCGATCGCGGCGGGCGACTATGACCTTGCCGAGCGGCAGCTCGTCGCCGAACAGCGCGTCTTCCCGACGCGTCCCGAAGTGATGCTGAACCTCGCCGCCGTCTACGCCAAGACCGGCCGGGTGAGCGATGCGCGCGCGCTTTATCACCGCGTCTTGGCACTCAAGCCGGTCGCGATGGACGTGGCAGACGGTCAGGTGGCCGCCTCCCATCTCGTCGCCCGCCGCGGCCTCCGCCTGCTCGACGCAGGCCAGATGGCGGGGCGCTAACGCCCGAAGCTCGGGCGGTCCGCCCGGAACTACTATGCATTCCCCTCCCAGAAAGGGAGGGGGCTAGGGGAGGGTGCGGCGAGGGGCGGGGATCGATACCCCGCCCCTCGCTCTTTCTGGCGGGGACGTCTTTGAAGCGCGCAGACGCGGGCACCTCTCGTTCGGGAAGGGGCGTGCGATCGCCCCCGGGGATCCTTGTTAAAGCCGCGGCAGCGTCACGCCGCGCTGGCCCATATATTTCCCCGCGCGGTCGGCATAGCTCGTCTCGCACGGCTCGTTCCCCTTGAGGAACAGGAACTGGCACGCGCCCTCGTTGGCATAGATTTTCGCGGGCAGCGGCGTGGTGTTCGAAAACTCCAGCGTGACATGCCCTTCCCACTCGGGCTCCAGTGGCGTCACATTCACGATGATCCCGCACCGCGCATAGGTCGATTTGCCCAGGCAGATCACCAGCACATCGCGCGGCACCCGGAAATACTCCACCGTCCGCGCCAGCGCGAAGCTGTTGGGCGGGATGATGCACACATCGGTCTGGCGATCGACAAAGCTGGTCGCCGCGAAGTCCTTGGGGTCCACCACGGCACTGTCGATATTGGTGAAGATCTTGAACTCGTCCGCCACCCGCGCGTCATAGCCATAGGAGGACAGGCCATAGGAGATACACCCCTCCCGCCGCTGCGCCTCGACAAACGGCTCAATCATGCCGTGCTTCTGTGCCTGTTCGCGAATCCAGATGTCGGAGAGGATGGACATGGGCGCTCCTGATTAGCGCGCCCGGCATCGCCGGAATGCGCGCGCGGGGCAAGGGGGCTTCAACTCGGCCAGCGCTTGGCGGCGTCGCAGTCGCTATTTCCGATGCCGAAGCCGCGGTCGAGTGGCGTCGCTAATCCCGGATCGTTGCACGAATCTTCTGCCTCAGCAGCCATACGCACATCCCAGTTGCTGGACCGCGGGGCGAATCCAGTGGGGCCATAGGCCAGCAGGGTTCGCTGCAAATCCCCAATCAGTTGCGCCGCGGGATTATCTGGGCCGTCGAATGCCGGCTGGTTGCTGTCCATCGACACAACGCGCCCGTTTCGCACTCGCTCGAGCGCGACATCTGTTCCGTCGGTCCAACCCGCGTCTGTTCCGCGCCACCGATCGAGGCGCGTGTCGAGTTCCTCAGTCAGCGCCTCCGCCTCCTCCACCGGGATCAGAAACTTGGCTGTGAGTACCTGTCCGCCGCTCCGATCGATGCGCCGAGCGATGATCTGGCCCGGCCCGCAGACCCGTTGGCCATCCGAGCCGTCTTGCCGCTGACGCGCGCGGGGCAGGCATCCCGCCGGAAGCTGCCTGAAAGACACGTAATAGCGGTAACGGCCGAATGTCGGCCGGATCAGGACTCGAAATCCATCCGCTCCGATGCTCGGAAGCGTTTCACCGCCAGCGTCGGAGGCCGGAATGGCCCGATGATCAGAAAGCGGCCCGTCAACGACCTCGTCGACGGGCCCGGCGCTTGGTTCCGAACAGGCCGCCAGTACGACCGGCAGAGTCAGCAGGGCCCAGCGCATCTCACCCGATCCCCAAATCCCCCGGCCCAAAGGCATGCGGCAGCAGCTCGCTCAGCCGATGCGTCTCATACGCTTCGCCTTCGGCGCCAGCGCAGAACACCGCGAGGTCGCGGCCGCCCAGTTGCGCTGCCTCGTTCAGCACCTGCCGGCATCGCCCGCACGGACGGATCGGGTCGCTGCCATGCGCCACGCCGTCGGTCATCATGCCCCCGATGATCCCGACCGCGACCACGTCGCGCAACCGCCCTTCGGCATTGGCACGCGCGGTCGCGACCGTCTCGGCGCAGAGCGACAGGCCGTAGCTCGCATTCTCGAAATTGCACCCCGTCACGATGCTGCCATCGGTCATCAGCAGCGCCGCGCCGACGGCGAAGTTCGAATACGGCGCATGCGCGTTGCGCGCGGCCGCTCGCGCGGCGGCGATCAGGGCGGGGGCGTCGATGTCACTCATGGGGCGATCACGTTCCAGTTTACGGGGCGCTCGGCCCCTTCGATACGGCGGATGGTGCTGGCCTGCCACAGCCGCCACGGGCGGGCGCAATAGGCGGGCGGAAAGAACATGCCGGTGCTCCACAGCGGGCGGTCGATCGCGCCGCTGACCTGATAATGCGCCTCGAAGTCCGGGCTGATGCGCAGGATCACCGGCTTGCCGCTATGCGTCTCGATCGTCGCGGCGAGCTGGCGCAGCTCGACCAGCACCACGTCGCGTTCCGGCCGGGCGGGGCAATCGTCGCGGAACGACAGGTCGATCGCGACCGGCAGCGCATCGGCATCGCGCGGCACGGTCGCGGTGAAATTGCCCGCCTGATCGCTCGCCAGCTGGCACAGCGAAAAGGCGTGCAGCGCCCCACGCCGGATTCCCGCCTCGTAAATCCCCGCCCAGTTTTCCGCGAACAGCGCGTCGCGCACATCGGCGCCCACGGTCGCGCGGGCATAGACGAAGTCGAGATTGCTGCTGCGCGCGGTGAACCAGTCGATCTTCCCCGCCTCGTCCGACACGTCGATGCCCTGCTGCGCATAGTCGCTGCGCGGCGGTGCCCAAGCGATCGCCCACATCCACGCGCACACGCCGACCAGCGCCAGCGCAAGGATGATCCCGGCGGAGATACGCAGCGTCTTCATGCCTTGATGTGGAGAACACAAATGAGGGTGAACAGCCGCCGCGCAGTCGCGTGATCGACCGCGATCTTGCCGTCCAGCCGCTCCATCAACAGCCGCGCGGCATCGTCATGGATACCGCGCCGCGCCATGTCGATCGTCTCGATCTGCGCCGGGGTCGCGCTGCGGATCGCCTGGAAGTAACTGTCGCAGATCGCGAAATAATCGCGGATCGGACGGCGGAACGCGGCGAGGCTCAGGATCAGCGTCTCCAGCGCGCTGTCATCCGCGCGCTTGATGTCGAGCTGCAGCCGCCCCTCCGGCACCGACAGCGCGATGCGGTACGGCCCGGCATAGCCATCGGGATAGGCGCGCTGCGGCGCGAAGCTGTTTTCCTCGATCAGGTCGAAGATCGCGATCCGCCGTTCCTGCTCGATATCCGCCGAGCGCCACAGGATCGTGCGCTCGTCCAGCGTGACGTCGATGATCCGGGGGTCGGCCATGGTCCGGCCACTTACGGGGCGCGACCCGGTTTCGTCCACAGGATAAACAGGGCGTTGCGGGTTGAGCGATCGCGGCGGGAGTGGGAAAGGGGGCCTATGGCCACGCTTGCAACGATTCCCCCGGCTTCTTCGGCCGCCCCGGCGGATGCCGCCCCGCGCCTGCCCCAGAATGTGGAGGCGGAGGCGGCGCTGCTCGGCGCGATGATGATCGACAACCGCCTTGCCGACGACATCGTCGAAGTGCTGCAGGACCAGCATTTCTTCGAACCCGTCCATGGCCGCATCTTCCGCGCGATCAAGACGCTGCGCAAACAGGACATGCTCGCGACCCCGGTGACGCTCAAGCCCCTGTTCGAAAAGGACGAGGGGATGGCCCAGCTGGGCGGCCCCGGCTACCTCGCCCAGCTCACCGGATCGGGCGCAGGCCTAATCGGCGCGCGGCAATTCGCGCGCCAGATCTATGACCTCGCTTTGCTGCGCGAGCTGGTGACGGTCGGCCGCAACATGGTGGAAAAGGCGCTCGACACCAGCGAGGACGTCAACCCGCGCGAACAGATCGACCGCGCCGAAGAGGCTTTGTTCAAGGTCGCGGCCGATGGCGGCACCGCCAATACCGTCAAATCCTTCAACGAAGCGACCAAGATCGCACTCGAAAACGCCAAGCGCGCGCAGAGCGCGGGCGGCGGCGTCGCGGGCGTCACCACCGGCTTCGATTCGGTCAACGGCCGCATCGGCGGTCTGCACCACAGCGATCTCATCATCCTTGCCGGCCGTCCCGGCATGGGCAAGACCTCGCTCGCCACCAACATCGCCTACAACGCTGCGCGGCGGATGATGGACGATATCCGCCTCGGCATCAGCCCGAAGGAATCGATCGGCGCGAAGGTCGCGTTCTTCAGCCTCGAAATGTCGGCGGATCAGCTCGCGCTGCGTATCCTGTCGGAAAGCTCGCGCATCGCGTCGGAAGCGCTGCGCATGGGCAATATCAGCAAGGCGGAGTTCGCCCAGCTGGCACAGGCCGCCGCCGATCTCGAACAGCTGCCGCTCTACATCGACGACACCGCCGGCCTGACGATCAGTTCGCTGCACAGCCGCGTGCGCCGCCTCCAGTCCAAGCATGACGGCGAACTCGGCCTCGTCATCGTCGACTATCTTCAGCTGCTCCAGGGCAGCGGCAACAACCGCGACGGCAACCGCGTTCAGGAAATCTCGGAAATCAGCCGTGGGCTCAAGACGCTGGCAAAGGACATCAACGTCCCCGTGATCGCCCTGTCGCAGCTGAGCCGCGCCGTCGAAAGCCGCGAGGACAAGCGTCCGATGCTGTCGGACCTGCGCGAATCGGGCTCGATCGAGCAGGACGCCGACATGGTGTGGTTCGTGTTCCGCGAGGATTATTACGTCGCTGCCCGCGAACCCAAGCGCCCGCGCGAAGGCGACGATCCCAAGGTGTTCGAGGATCACGCCAAATGGGCGCTCGAAATGGAGCGCGTCTTCGGCCTTGCCGAACTGATCATCGCCAAGCAGCGCCACGGCGCGACCGGCAAGGTGCTGCTGAGCTTTGAATCGAGCTTCACGCGCTTCAGCGACTATGCCGGCGACATGGTGGCCGAGCCGTACGAATAGAAAGAGTTCCCCTCCCGCTTGCGGGAGGGGCTAGGGGAGGGCCTGTCCTCCCCGACGTCGCCTGAGACAGGCTCCCCCGACCCCTCCCGCAAGCGGGAGGGGAGGGCTTCAAAACACCGGAAGATCCGGGTCGCCGTCCGCCACCGGGGTGTGGATGCCGCATTCGGTTTTGTCCCACCCGACCCAGCGGCCCGATCGTGGGTCTTCGCCGGGCTTCACCTTGCTGGTGCACGGCGCGCAGCCGATCGACAGATAGCCCTGCGCCTCCAGCGGGTGGCGCGGCAGGTCGTGGGTCGCGAAATAGGCTTCGATATCCGTCTTGGTCCAGTCGGCGAGCGGATTGACCTTCAGCTTGCCCGCGCTGTCCACCTCGAACCGGGGAAGTGCATTACGCGTGCTCGCCTGGAAGGCCTTGCGTCCGGTGATGCTCGCGTCGAACCCCGCCATCGCGGCGTCGAGCGGGATCACCTTGCGGATCTCGCAGCAGCCATCGGGATCATAGGACCAGCGCAACCCGCTGCCGTCCTTCTTCGCCAGCACGTCAGGGTCGGGCGTCAGCACGCGCAGCCCGGTCAGCCCCAGCCGCTCGACCAGCGTATCGCGATAGGCGAGCGTCTCCGGGAAATGCTTGCCCGTGTCGAGGAACAGCACCGGCACCGACGGATCGATCGACGCCACCAGATGCAGCAACGCTGCGCTCTCCGCGCCGAAGGACGAGACCAGCGCGACATCGCCGACCATCTGCTCGGTCAGTACGGTGCGCAGCATCTCTTCCGTCGGCACGCCGCGGAAGAGGTTGTTCAGCCGGATCGCGTCGCGCTCGCCGAAACGCGGCGTCACGTCGATGCGGTCCACGCGGCGGGCGGCTGCGTCAGCCATGCCGCCGTTTCCAGACGGGTACTGCCCCGTCCGCCGCGCTCTGATAGACCGCGTCATAGCGCGCCAGGCTCGCCGCCAGCACCGCTTCATCGACCGGCGCTTCGGGCGCGAAGCTGTCGAAGCCACACCGGCGCATCAGCGGAATCTGGTCGACCAGCACATCGCCCTGCGCGCGCAACTCGCCGGTATAGCCGGCCTCGCGCAGGATACGGCCCGCCGAATAGCCGCGCCCGTCGCGGAACTTGGGAAAGCTCACCTCGACCAGCGACAGCCGGTCGAGATGCGGGATCAACGCGCGCGCATCGTCGCTCGATTCGAGCCGGACGGCAGTGGCATTGGACTGCCCCAGAAACGCGTCGAGCGTGACGGCGGGTTCGTCATGGGTCGCGTCGTCGCGAAAGCGGAGTGCGTCAACCATAGATCGCCTCCTTGAACGGGGCCATGCCGATGCGGCGATAGGTGTCGAGGAAGCGTTCGCCCTGCGCGCGCTCGCGCAGATAGACCTCGGTCGCGCGTTCGACCGCGTCGACCACGCCGTCCTCGCTGAAGCCGGGCCCGGTGATCTGGCCGAGCGACACGTCCTCCGCCCCCGATCCGCCGAACGACAGCTGGTAGTTTTCGACGCCCTTCTTATCGACGCCCAGGATACCGATATGCCCGGCATGGTGGTGGCCGCAGGCGTTGATGCAGCCGCTGATCTTGAGCTTCAATTCGCCCAATTCGCGCTGCCGTCCGAGATCGGCGAAGCGCGTCGCGATCTTCTGCGCCACGGGAATCGACCGGGCGTTGGCAAGGCTGCAATAGTCGAGGCCGGGGCAGGCGATGATGTCGCTGATCAGGTCGAGATTGGCGTCGGCCAGCTCGGCCTCGACCAGCGCCTGCCACACCGCATAGAGGTCCGCCTTGCGCACATGCGGCAGGACGATGTTCTGCGCATGCGTGACGCGCAGCTCGTCAAAGCTGTAGCGTTCGGCCAGGTCTGCCATCGCGTCGATCTGTGCCGAGGATGCGTCGCCAGGAATGCCGCCGACCGGCTTCAGGCTGATGTTGACGATCGCATAGCCCGGCGCCTTGTGCGCGGCGACATTCTGGTCGAGCCACACCGCGAAGTCGGGATCGCTGCGGTCGAGATCGTCGGACAGGCCGCTCTCGAACGCCGGATCGGCGAAATGCGCGGCGATCCGGTCGAACTCCGCGCGCGGCGGGTCGATGCCGAGCTTCTTGACCTCGATGAACTCCGCTGCGACCTCGTCACGGTATGTGTCCGCGCCGATTTCATGGACCAGGATCTTGATCCGCGCCTTGTACATATTGTCGCGGCGGCCATAGCGATTGTACACGCGCAGGCACGCTTCCATGTAGGACAGGAAGTCCTCGAACGGCACGAAGTCGTTGATCAGCGGCGCGATCATCGGGGTGCGGCCCATGCCGCCCCCGACATAGACCGCAACGCCATGCTGACCGTCGCGCTCGACGATTTGCAAGCCGATATCGTGCAACCGCATCGCCGCGCGATCCTCGTCCGCCGCGATCACCGCGATCTTGAACTTGCGCGGCAGATAGCTGAATTCGGGGTGGAAGGTGCTCCACTGGCGCAGCAATTCGGCCCAGGGACGCGGATCGGTCAGCTCGTCCGCCGCAGCGCCAGCATATTGATCCGAACTGATGTTGCGGATGCAGTTGCCGCTGGTCTGAATCGCATGCATCTCGACCGTCGCCAGCTCGGCTAGGATGTCGGGCGCGTCCTCCAGCTTGATCCAGTTATACTGGATGTTCTGGCGCGTAGTGAAATGGCCGTAATCCCGGTCGTACTTGCGCGCGATATGCGCCAGCATCCGCATCTGCCGGCTGTCGAGCGTGCCATAGGGCACCGCGACGCGCAGCATGTACGCGTGCAGCTGCAGATACAGGCCGTTCATCAGCCGGAGCGGCTTGAACTGATCCTCGGTAATCTGCCCCGCCAGGCGGCGCTGCACCTGATCGCGAAACTCCTCGACTCGGGCCGCGACAATGGAGTGATCATATTCGTCATACTTGTACATGTCAGATCACCCAGCTGCCGGCATTGGGATCGGCGGGTTTGAGCGTCAGGTCCGGGCGCACGGTCGGGCCGAGTGCGCGGATGCGGTCCTTGATATGCGCGGGGCGCGGCCCCTCGGGCGTCGCGGTCGCATCGATCACATAGGGCCCGTTGACGCGTCGCGCGCCTTCCTCGGCCTGCGCGATCGCCTCGCCGGTCTCACCGACATCGACCGCATCCTCGACATGGCGCGACCAGCCATTGCCGGTCCACCAGGTCACGTCGCCGGTGGCGAGATCGTTTCCGGTCAGCAATTTCATGCGAGCGCCTCCGCCGCTTTCGCCCAGCTGGCGAGTTTGTCCTGCGCGTCCGACAGTGCGACCACTTCGCCCACCACGATGATCGCCGGGCTCTGCACCTGCTCGCGCTCGACCATCGGACCAAGGTCGGCGAGCAGGGTGCGGATCGCGCGGCTGCCCGGCAGCGTCGCGCGCTCGAGCACCGCGACCGGCATGTCCGGCGCAACGCCATCACCCATCAGCTTTTCGGCAATGTCCGGGCAGGTCGCGACGCCCATATAGATAACCAACGTGCGGCCCTTCCCGGCAAGCCCCGACCAGTCCTGATCCTTCAGGCCCTTGCATTGTCCCGCGACGAAGCTGACCGCGCTCGACCAGTCGCGATGCGTCAGCGGCAGCATCGCCTCCGCCGCCGCGCCCAGCGCTGCGCTCACCCCCGGAATCACCTCGACCGGCAGCCCGGCGGCGCGCACCGCCTCGACCTCTTCGCCGCCCCGGCCAAAGATGAACGGATCGCCGCCCTTCAGCCGCACGACGATCGCGCCGGTCTTCACATGCGCGATGATCAGGGCGTTGATGCCGTCCTGCGGCACGGTGTGCTTCGACCGCTTCTTGGCGACGCAGATGCGGTGCGCATTGGGCGCCAGGTCGAGCACACGCGGATCGACCAGCCCGTCATGGACCAGCACATCGGCGGACTTGAGCGCCTCGACCGCGCGGACGGTCAGCAGGCCGGGATAGCCGGGGCCGGCACCAACCAGGATGACGCGCCCACGCGCCGTTGGATCGAGCAGGGAAACCATGCCACCCAGATGGCCGTCAGTCAGTCCAGTCACAACCGAGGGTTGCTTGGGGACCGACTAGCGAATCTATGCCTTGGCAAGCTCGCGGGCGCGCTGGGCGAGCTTAAGCGCCTCGTCGATCAGCTCCGCCGTGAACGCGACATCGCCATGGCCGACCGCGATGGTGAGGCAGTTGCGGGCTTCCTGAGCCAGACGCTTGGCACGGGGCGGGGCGGGCGAATCAAGGACGATGGTCTTCACGGCGCGCACAATTCGCGGACCATGCGCCAGTTCCGCAACTCGTCGCATCCACCTGAAAAAATTCGCAATTTGCGAAATCATCGGGCGATGGGCGCACCGATGACCGCCAGCGCGCGCACATGATCGGCGATCAGCGTGCGAGTCGATTCGTCGCTGTCATAGACCCCATACCAACCCTGCGGCTCATGCGGCGGATCGCCCAGCAGCGGGTCGCCATGGCGATAGCGATGGTCGCCATGCGCCGCCCGCCCCGCGCCGTTCCACGCCCAGAAATTGCTGCCCTGAACCGGCCCGCCGGTGCGCACACTGTCCTCGACCGCGGCAAAGATCAGGCGATAGTAACGGTCGCGATAGCGGGTCGCTGCGACAGCATCATAGCCACCGCCGTCACGCGGATAGCCGAATTCTTCGATCACCAGCGGCTTGCCGATCTGGCTGGCGAGTGCGCGATGCTGGTCGAGATATTCCCGCACCTTGGCCTCCCCCGCAGCGGCGGTGCCGGCGAGGTCGCGCGCGTCGATCCAGCTCCAGTTGAGCGGCCAGATATGCGCCGTCGCATAGTCGATCTCGGCAATCGCATGGCTGGCGTGAAAGATCTCGGTGCTCTCGACCGTGCCCTTCAGCCCCTCGCTCCCGATCGAAACCAGATGGTTGGGATCGATCCCCTTGATCAGCCGCGCCGTGTTGCGGATCCAATCATAGAAACCGGGCAGCTTGGGCGCGGCATCCTCCGGCGTCCCGCCCGGGCGCGGTTCGTTGCACAGCTGCCACGCCATGATCGCGGGGTCGTTGCGATAGGCGATGCCGGTGACGCCATTGGTCCGCCCGACGATCGCCCGCACCCAGTCATGATACAGCTTCACCGCGTTGCGGTTGCCGTAAAAGCGGGAGGAGGCGTTGGCAAAGGCCGGCCAGGGATGCGCCGGATCGCCCATGTCGATGTAGCTGCCGGGGTCGTACCACAGATACGTGCTCATGCCCCCCGACCATTCCCAGAAATTGGTCAGGTACAGCACCGCCGTCATCCCGCGCGCGCCGATCTCTGCCAGCGCCCGATCGAGCCCGCTCAGCAGCGCCGCATTCCCCTCCGGCCCCTTGCCGCGAAAGCCGGGCTTCACCGAATTCCTGAGCGGCCCCTCCTCGGCTCCGGCCAGGATGCGCAGATTGGTGACCCCGCTGGCGGCCAGCGCGTCCAGCTCACGGCCCAGCCGCACCGGGTCGCTCGCGCCCAGCCAGGCGGCGTACCAGATATTCGCGCCGACAAAGCGATAGGGCTGGCCAGCGCGCGTGAAGCGCGTGCCGTCGCGGCGGACAAAGGCGGGCGGGGTGGTGGAGCGGGCCGGGAGGGCCAGCGTCGCGGCCAGTCCGGCACTTCCGACCAGCATCCAGCGACGGCTCGTCATCCCCGCTCTCCAGTTCAGTTCAGCTGTCGCGCAGGCCGATCCCGATCGACACGCGCGCCTGTTCCGCTTCCGACGACACCACCGGATAGGCGCAATAATCGGCGGCGTAGAAGGCGCTCGGGCGATGATTGCCCGACCAGCCCACGCCCCCGAACGGCGCCGACGAACTCGCGCCATTGGTCGGCCGGTTCCAGTTGACGATGCCGGCGCGGATATTGGCCCAGAACTGGTCGTACAGCTTGGGGTCCTGGCTCACCAGGCTCGCCGACAGGCCATAACGTGTGTTGTTCGCCTCGGCGATCGCCTCCTCGAACGTCTTGGTGCGGATCACCTGCAGGATCGGGCCGAACAGCTCGACATCGGGCTTTTCCTTCGCGTCGGTCATGTCGATCATCGCCGGCGTGACGAAGGGCCGCCCCGGGATCGGTCGCTCCATATGGCGCAGCGGCTTGCCGCCCATGAAGGTCAGCTCGAGGAAGCTTTCGGTCAGCAGGTCGGCGGTGTCATTGTCGATCACTGGCCCCATGAACGGCGCCGGGTCGGCATGCGGTTCCCCGATGATAAGCCGCCCGATCAACTTGTTGACCTCGCCCACCAGCGGCTCGAACAGGGTTTCGTCGACGATCAGGCGGCGCGCGGCGGTGCAGCGCTGTCCGGCGCTGGTGAAGGCCGACTGCACCACCAGCACCGCGGCGGAATAGAGATCGGGGGTATCCCAGACCAGGATCGGGTTGTTGCCGCCCATTTCCAGCGCCAGAATCTTCTCGGGCTTGCTCGCAAAGGCGCGGTTTAGCGCAATGCCGGTGCGCGCGGAGCCGGTGAAGAGCAGCCCGTCGATCCCGTCATGCGACGCCAGCGCCTTGCCCTCGTCCGGCCCGCCGATCAGCAGGCGGATGCACCCCTCCGGCACTCCGGCAGCATGGAAGCATTCGACCAGGAACGCGCCGGTCGCCGGGGTCTTTTCCGATGGCTTGAACACCACCGCATTGCCCGCCAGCAGCGCGGGGACGATGTGGCCGTTGGGCAGATGCGCCGGGAAGTTGTACGGCCCCAGCACCGCCAGCACGCCATGCGGCTTGTGCCGCAGCGCGAGCCGCGTGTTCATCGCCGCGTCGATCCGCCGCTGCCCGGTGCGTTCCGAAAAGGCGCTGATCGAGATATCGACCTTGGCGATCACCGTCTCGACCTCGGTCCGCGCTTCCCATAGCGGCTTGCCGGTCTCGCGCGCGATCAGGTCGGCAAAGGCGTCGCTTTTCTGCCGTACGACATTGGCAAAGCGGCGCAGCGCCTCGATCCGATAGGCGAGCGGCCGCGCCGCCCAATCGGCCCAGCTCGCGCGGGCCTTGGCAACCTCTCCGTCGACATCGCCGATTTTGTGCCGCCACAGCACGGCACCGGTGGCGGGTTCGGTCGAAATGATTTCCGTGGCGGGCATGGGTCTTTCTATGCGTTGGAGCCCCGTGGATCGAATGTCCTCTAGCAGCTATTAAGCGTGATGCCACCTCACCCGTGACATCCGGGTTGATCGAGCGCCGCGCCCATCGCGCGAATCGCCGCCACTTTGGCGTGAAACGGTCCCCAATCGTCGTCGCGGTCGATTCTCGCCCAGATTGCCTCGACTTCTTCGATCAGCATCGCACAGGGCGCACCCGCAAAATAAGAATGGTCCCGCCCGCCCGGAACCGGCGCATAGGGCTTCAGCGCCGCGCGCACGCCGTCCCACTCCGCGCCATAAAGCTCGGGCAGGGTGCCGCCAAAGCCGTCGAAGAAGAACCGGTCGATCGACTCCCCGGTCGCCATCAGCGCCCGCTCGACCGCATCCTTGAGTGTCCAGCCCAGCTCGGTCGCGTCCGCTCCGTCCGGCGCGACGATCCCCAGCCGCCGCTGCAACAACGGGGCATAGGCATGGCGAAACTGCGTCTCGAACCGTTCGAGCTGCGCGATCAGCGGCGGCGCTTCGCTGATCAGGCGCAGCGATACCGCCAGCTGCGCGACATCCCACAGGATCGCATCCGGCTGGCGGCCAAAGGCATAGAGGCCGGCATGGTCGAAATAGGCGGCGGTAAACCCCGGATCGAACGTCGCCGCGAAGCGCCACGGCCCGTAATCGAAGCTCTCGCCCGTCACGTTGATATTGTCGGTGTTCAGCACCCCATGCACGAACCCGGCGACCATATAGCTCGCCGCCAGCCGCGCGGTGCGATCGACCGCCAGCCCGAGCAGCTGCGCGACCGGATCCGCCTCCGCCGCCACCCCGAACAATTCGGCCAGGCACCACTCGACCAGCCGCCGCATATTGTCCGCATCGCCATGATAGGCGAGCCGCTGGAACGTCCCGATGCGGATCTGCCCATGGCTCATCCGCACCAGCACGGCGGAGCGGGTGGGGGAGGGTTCGTCATTGCGCTCCAGCGCCTCGCCGGTCTCGATCAGCGAAAAGCTGCGCGAGGTGTTCACCCCCAGCGCCTGCAGCATCTCGGTCGCCAGCACCTCGCGCACCCCGCCTTTCAGCGTCAGCCGCCCGTCGCCGAACCGGCTCCACGGCGTCTGCCCCGAACCCTTGGTACCCAACTCCATCAGTGCGCCGTCCGCCCCGCGCCGCATCTGCGCAAAGGTGAAGCCGCGCCCGTCGCCCAGCTCGGGATTGTACACCCGGAACTGGTGGCCATGATACCGCATCGCCAGCGGCCGGGGCAGATTGCCGGGCAGCGGCGCAAACCGCCCGAAATGGCTCAGCCACTGATCGTTGGACAGCGCGTCCAGCCCCACCTCCGCCGCCGCGCGATCGTTGCGAAAGCGCAGGATGGTCTGCGGAAACTCGGCGGCATCGACCGGATCGTAGAAGGCGTCGCCCAGCTTCAGCACGGCAGGATCGGGGGTGTATTCGGGCGCTTGCGGGAAATCGGCCATGCGGCGATATGGGGGGCGATGGCGACCGCGCGCAACCTGCCCCGTTATACCGATGGCTATTGGTGGTCCGGCGACGGGCTGCGGCTGCATTATCGCGACTATCCCGGCCGTGCGGACCGCCCGCCGCTGATCTGCATCCCCGGCCTGACCCGCAACGCGCGCGACTATGAAAAGCTGGCCGAGCGGCTGGCGGGCGAATGGCGCGTGATCGCGGTCGAGCTGCGCGGGCGCGGCGAGAGCGGCTATGCCAAGGATCCGATGAGCTATGTGCCGCTCACCTATCTTCAGGATCTGGAGGCGCTGGTCACGGAGCTGAAGCTCGACCGCTTCGTCGCGGTCGGCACTTCATTGGGCGGCATCCTGACCATGCTGATGGCCTCGACCCATCCGGAGCGGATCGCGGGCGCGGTGCTCAACGATGTCGGGCCCGAGATCGATCCCGCAGGGTTGGGGCGCATCCGCGGCTATGTCGGCAAGCCCAGCTGGCACCCGACCTGGATGCACGCCGCCCGCGCGGTGGCGGAGGCGAACGCGCATGTCTATCCGCACTGGGGCATCACCGAATGGCTCGACATGGCGAAGCGGCTGTACCGCCTGACCAGCGCGGGCCGGATCGTGCTCGACTATGACATGAAGATCGCCGAACCCTTCCGCGTCCCCGGCAACGAAGCCGGCCCGGACATGTGGCGCGCCTTCGAGGCGCTGGCGGACAAACCCCTGCTGATCGTCCGCGGCGGCACCTCCGACATCCTCCCCGCCGCCGTGGCGGACCGCATGCACGCGCAAGTCGCAGGCAGCGAACTGGTGACCGTGCCCGACACCGGCCACACCCCAACCCTGACCGAACCCGAAGCGAGAGCCGCGATCGACCGGCTGCTGGCGCGGGTGGCCTAAGACCGAAGCCACTTCTTCTTAGCCCTCTCCCGCAAGCGGGAGAGGGCTAACGGTGGATGGCAGTTGCGCCGTGATTAATTCCCATTCGAGTGGTCGAAAACCATCAAATCTGGCGGTCCGGTGATCTTGCTGATTTCACGGCATTGCTTATTACCCACATAAATCCAGATTTTGGCGCGGCCATCGTGAAGCTGGGCGAAGCAAGTGTTTGCCTTAAGACTCGCAACTTCGGCGTTCCCGCGGTGTTGCCATCCCAGCCAATAGCCAGCGCCAAGCGCGATTACACAAGCTGAGCAAGCGAGAAGAAGTGCGGTCGGTCGGCGCATTCGTTCTTATCCGCGATCATTCAATTGCCTGCAATGGTCCGTCAGCCAGCCAGTCGGGACCTTGTAAGCAGCCTCTCCATTCCACCGACTCAAATCCGTTCCAATGTTGGATTTATTCTGATTTACCCTTGGGGTGGACACGATGCGACTTCCCCGCCCGCAAATCATCCCGCCTGACACGGTCGCGTGTCCGTCAGGTGGCAGTCGCGCAGGTGTCGCGTCGCGGTCCCGCCACGTCTGTCATCGTGTCGCGCGCCCGTCGCGCAACCGCCGCACACCTGTTGCGTCCCAGGCCAAAACCCGCCCTGTCGCAGTCGCTTCCCCCCAATACCCCCGCATTTACGACAGCTTCGTCGGACACCCCGGTTGACACCGCCCGGGAAATCAGGACTGCAAGGGACCGATGATGCTCAACATCCTGCACCTCCACTCCAGCTTCGATCTGGGCGGCAAGGAAGCCCGCGCCGTCCGCCTGATGAACGCCTTTGGCGACCGGGCGAAGCATGTGATCGTTTCCGGAGTCGACGGTGCCTATGGTGCCCGCGACGCGATCGCGAAGGGCATCCGCTACGAAATCGCGCAGAACCCGCCGCCGCTGACCGGCAAGCCCTCGGTCGCCCGGTACGAGGCGATCGCGAAGTTCATGGCGCGGTTCGACCTGGTCCTCACCTACAACTGGGGCGCGATCGATGGGGTCATGGCGCGGCGCGTGTTCGGCAAGAACATGCCGCCGGTGATCCACCACGAAGACGGCTTCAACTCGGACGAGGCTTTCCGCCTTAACCGCGTCCGCAACATGTATCGCCGCATCGCGCTGACCGCGGCGCATGGCCTGGTGGTGCCGTCGCACGCGCTGGAGAGCATCGCCTATCACATCTGGAAACAGCCCCGGGCGCGGCTGCACCGCATCTCCAACGGCATCGACGTCGCCGCTTATGGGCGCAAGCCCGATCCCAGGACGATTCCCGGCTTCAAGCGGCTGCCCGGCCATGTCGTGGTCGGCACGCTGGCCGGGCTGCGGCCGGTCAAGGATATCCCGATGCTGGTCCGCGCGGTCGGCGGCATGAAGACCAAGGCGCAGCTGGTGATCGTCGGCGAAGGCCCGGACCGCGAGGCGATCGAGGACACGATCACGAATATGGGCATGGAAAAACAGGTGCTGCTCGCCGGTTTCCTGCCCGATCCGCACAAATATATGGGCCTGTTCGACATCTTCGCGCTGTCGTCGAAGAGCGAGCAACAGCCGATCGCGGTGATGGAGGCGATGGCGGCGGGCCTCCCGATTGCTTCGACCCCGGTCGGCGACGTCGCCAAGATGGTCCACCCCGACAATGTCTCCACGATCAGCAAGGACTGGAACCCGGTTCATCTGCGCGACCGGATCGAAGTGCTCGCCGCCCATCCCGACGCCCGCCGCACCGTCGGCAAGGCGAACCAGGCGCGGGCGCGCGAATTGTTCGACGAACGGGCGATGATCGCCGCCTATGCAAAGCTTTACGCCGAGGCGGCTGGCCGTCCCGGCGCGCTGGGGTAATTCCCCTCGCACAATTCAAGGATCGCGGCTAAACATGGCGCGAAATTTTCTGGAGGATGTCTTGTTCAAGGGTTTGAAGCCGATCGTCTATAACGGCCAGGAAGTGTGGCCGTTGGTAGAGGGCGGCAAGGGCGTCGCGGCGACCAACCACGCGTCGGCGGGGGCCTGGGCTGCGGCAGGCGGCATCGGTACGGTCAGCGCGGTCAACGCCGACAGCTATGACGCCGATGGCAAGATCATCCCCCAGATCTACAAGGCGCTGACCCGCCGTGAACGCCATGAAGAACTGATCGCCTATGCGATCGAAGGCGCAGTTCAGCAGGTCAAGCGCGCGTTCGAAATCTCGGGCGGCAAGGGCGCGATCAACATCAACGTGCTGTGGGAAATGGGCGGCGCCCAGCGCATCCTGCACGGCGTGCTGGAACGGACCCGCGGCATGGTCGCCGGCGTCACCTGCGGCGCGGGCATGCCCTACAAGCTGTCGGAGATCACCGCCTCCTACGGCGTCAACTATCTCCCGATCGTCAGCTCCGGCCGCGCCTTCCGCGCGCTGTGGAAGCGCGCCTATTCCAAGGCGAGCGAGTGGCTGGCGGCGGTGGTGTATGAGGATCCCTGGCTTGCCGGCGGGCATAACGGCCTGTCCAACGCCGAAGACCCGCGCGCCCCGCAGAACCCCTATCCGCGCGTCAAGGAGCTGCGCGAGGTGATGCGCGAAGGCGGCATTTCGGACGATGTGCCGATCGTGATGGCCGGCGGCGTCTGGTATCTGCGCGACTGGTCCGACTGGATCGACAATCCCGAACTTGGCGCCATCGCCTTCCAGTTCGGCACCCGCCCGCTGCTGACCCAGGAATCGCCGATTCCCGCCGAGTGGAAGGCCAAGCTGATGGAGATCGAGGAGGGCGACGTGCTCCTCCACCGCTTCTCGCCGACCGGCTTCTATTCCTCGGCGGTCCGCAACCCGTTTCTGCGCAATCTCGAGGCACGCTCGGAACGCCAGATCCCTTATTCGACCGAGCAGGCGGGCGACCACACTTTCCAGCTCGACGCCGGGGTGAAGGGCAAGAATTTCTGGGTGACGCGCAACGATCTGCTGCGCGCGCGCGAATGGGTTGGCCTCGGTTTCACCGACGCGCTCAAGACGCCCGACAACACGCTGATCTTCGTCGATCCGGTCGAAAAGCAGCTGATCCGCAAGGATCAGGCCGATTGCATGGGCTGTCTCAGCCAGTGCAGCTTCTCGAGCTGGGCGGACAGCGAGACCAACTCGACCGGCCGCCTCGCCGACCCGCGCAGCTTCTGCATTCAAAAGACGCTGCAGGACATCGCCCATGGCGGCCCGACCGACCAGAATCTGATGTTCGCCGGCCACGCCGCGTACAACTTCAAGCGCGACCCCTTCTACTCCAACGGCTTCGTGCCGACGGTGAAGCAGCTGGTCGACCGCATCCTGACGGGGGACTGACGCGCCGGGGATAGCTTTGCTGCATTCAAGCATCGCTTGTTCGCACCGGCGGCCGGGCTTCCTATAATTCGGCCATGAAGCGCGCACTGATCGTTCGTCACGTCCCGTTCGAAGGCATCGCCGGGTTCCGCGAACCCGTCGAGGCCGCCGGGTACGAGCTCGACCGGATCGACGTCGCCGACCCCGAATTTTCGCGGACCAACTTCAACGCTCCTGACCTGCTGATCCTGATGGGCGGCCCGATGGGGGTGTATGAGCGCGAGGAGCACCCCTGGATCGATTGCGAGATCGACCGCCTTGCCAGCCGCGTCTCGCTGGGCCTGCCGACCCTGGGCGTTTGTCTCGGCGCACAGATGATCGCCGCGGCGATGGGCGAACGGGTCCATGCCGGGCCAGTCAAGGAAGTCGGCTTCGCCCCGGTGACGCTGCACGATGTCGCGGCCGATTCACCGCTGCGCCACGTCGCCGACGTGCCGGTGCTGCACTGGCATGGCGACACGTTTCCGCTGCCGCAGGGCGCGGAACTGCTCGCCTCGACCGACGCCTATCACCATCAGGCGTTCCGCCGCGGCCCGGAAATCCTGGCGCTGCAGTTCCACGCCGAAATGGGCCAGGACTCGCGCTTCGAACAGTGGCTCGACGGATCGGACGATTATGTCGCGGAGGCGGGCCTGACCATCGCCGAGCTGCGCGCCCAGCACGACCGCCACGGCCGCAACGCCGTCGCCGCTGGCCGGGCAATGATCGCCGAGTGGCTGCGGGGATTGTAGTCGCCCGTTTGTGCTGAGTTTGTCGAAGCACAGCTCCCGCGCTCTCGCTTCGGCCCTTCGACAGGCTCAGGGCAAACGGATTGTGGGTTTAGCCGATCTGCCGCTTGATCGCCGTGTCGGTGGTCTTGCCATAAGGCGGCATAAGCCCGCCAAGCTTGGCCACGTTGAGCTTCGACTGTTTGAACACCGACTTGGCGTGGCTGAAGGTGCGAAAGCCCGGCTCGCCATGATAGGCGCCCATGCCCGACGGCCCGATCCCGCCGAACGGCAGTTCCTCCATCGAGACATGGAAAATCGTGTCGTCGAGGCTAACCCCGCCCGAAATCGTCCGGTCGAGCACCCGGCGGCGCTCGCCCTCGTCCGTCCCGAAATAGTAGAGCGCGAGCGGACGATCGCGCCGGTTCACCTCCGCAATCGCCCCGTCGATGCTGTCGTACTTTCGCACCGGCAGGATCGGCCCGAAAATTTCCTCCTGCATCACGATCATGTCGTCGGTCGGGTTGCGCACGATGTGCAGCGGCAGCTTGCGGCTGTTCGACGATGCAAAATCCTCGTTCGCCGGATTGACCTCGATCACCTCCGCGCCCTTTTCGCGTGCATCGGCAAGGGCGGCGGTCAGGCGGGCATAATGCCGGTCGTTGACGACCGACGTATAGTCGGGGTTGGTCAGCAACGTCGGATACATGGCCGACGCCGCCGCGACGATGCCATCGACCGCCGCCGCCTCTTGCTCCGCCGCGACCATCAGATAGTCGGGCGCGATGCAGATCTGGCCGGCGTTGAGCATCTTGCCCATCGCCACCCGCTTGGTCGCCTGCGCCAGATTGGCGGAGCGCCCCAGGATCGCGGGCGACTTGCCGCCCAGCTCCAGCGTAACGGGGGTCAGATTATCCGCAGCGGCGTGGAGGATATGCCGGCCAACACCCGTCGCGCCGGTGAACAGCAGGTGGTCGAAGGGGAGGGACGCGAACGCCTTGCCGACCTCCGGCCCGCCGCTGACGAAAGCCAGTTCGGTCGGGTCGAAATAGTTCGGCGCCAGTTCCTCGAATAGCGCGGCGGTGACCGGGGTGAATTCGCTGGTCTTCACCATCGCGCGGTTACCAGCGGCGAACACGCCGGCGAGCGGGCTCATCACCAGATTGACCGGGAAATTCCACGGCGAGATGATTCCGACCACGCCCTTGGGCTGAAACTCCACCCACGCCTTTGCGCCGAGCAGGCCGAGCGGGAACATCACCGGCTTCTTCTCGCGCCGCGCCCAGCGGTCGAGCGACTTGCGCGCATGATCGAGCGGCGAGACCGATGCGGCGATGTCGGTGATCATCGATTGCTGGCGGCTGCGATGCCCGAAATCCTCGCTCAGCGCATCGCAGAAGCGCGCGGCATTGTCGCGGATCATCGCGGCGGCGCGCTTGAGGCGATCCTTGCGCACGTCCAGCCCGACCGGCAGTTCCGCCATGAACGCAGCCCGCTGGGCATCCAGAATCTCGCGCATCGTCACACTCCAACCGAATAGAGCCACGCCGGGAATGCGGCGATGGCAAGCAATGTGCCGAGTGGAAGCCGACTCGTCATCCCGATTTCGCGTCCCGAAAGCTTCATCGCCAGTGCGACCGCAAGTCCGGTGACGCTCGCGCCCAGCAGCACGGGGGCCAGCATCGATGCGCCCAGCCACAGGCCGATCGCCCCGAACAGCTTGGGATCGCCGCCGCCCAGCCCCTCGCGCTTGCGGACATGGCGGTAAGTGTAGGCGACCAGATAGAGCAGGCCGAACCCGATCAGCCCGCCCAGGATGCGGTCGATCCAGCCCGGTTCGAAGAAGAGTCCGTCCACCACTCCGGCGACTGCAAGCGCACCGGTCAGCACATTGGGCAGCCAGAAGGCGGCAAGGTCGAGCGCGGCGAGCGCGAGCAGCAGCCAGCCGAACACCGCGCCCGCGACGCCCTCCCATCCCGGCGACACCAGTCCGGCAGCAATGCCGATGGCCAGTCCCGCAAGTTCGGTGGCGGGGTGGGCAAGGTGTATAGCCTTCCCGCACGCCCTGCACCGCCCGCGCTGCAGCACGAAGCTGACCAGCGGGATCAGTTCATGCCCCGCCAGCGCCTTGCCGCAGCCGTCGCATGCCGACCGTCCCTGCAGCGCGCTGCGCCCCTGCGGCCAGCGGATCGCGACGGTGGCGATGAAGCTGCCGAACACCGCGCCGAGGATGCCGAGCAGGAGTGGCCAATAGAGTTCAGGCATCGACGGCCTTCTTGCGGATCAGGTAACGATAGACCCCGAAGATATTGATCCCGAACAGCACCGCGTTCTGCGACAACAGCGCTTCCTCGCCATCGATCAGTGCCCCGCTGATCCACGCGATGCTCGACGCGACGAACAGCGCAAAACCCCATCCGGTCACGCGGCGGCCATTGTCGAGGCTGACCATGAACGCGGCGATGATGCCGCTGATCGAGGCGAACCATTTGAGGATGTCGAGCAGTTCCATCGTCGCTCCCTTTTGCATTTGCCGGGGCGCAAGCCTAGATCGCCCGCAACGCAAACTCCCGGAGAGGCCAACATGTCCACCGATCCCGTCGTCATCGTCTCTTATGCCCGCACGCCGATGGGCAGCATGCAGGGCGCGCTGGCCGATGTGACCGCGACCGAGCTGGGCGCGGCGGCGGTTGGCGCAGCGGTCGAGCGTGCGGGCCTGAAGGGCGAGGCGATCGAGCGCATCTATATGGGCTGCGTCCTGCCGGCCGGTCTCGGCCAGGCCCCCGCGCGTCAGGCGGCGATCCGGGCGGGCCTGCCGCAGCATATCGAGGCGACGACGGTCAACAAGATGTGCGGATCGGGCATGCAGGCCGCGATCATGGCGTCGGACGCGCTGGCGGCGGGATCGGCCGACCTGATTATCGCGGGCGGGCTGGAGAGCATGACCAACGCGCCATATCTGTCGCTCAAGCACCGCAAAGGCGCGCGGATCGGCCATGACCGGCTGTTCGATCACATGTTCCTCGACGGACTCGAGGACGCCTATGAACCGGGCCGCGCGATGGGCACCTATGCCGAGGAGATCGCGACGGAATATCAGTTCACGCGTGATGCGCAGGACGAATACGCCATCGCCAGCCTGACCCGCGCGCAGGCGGCGCAGCGGTCGGGCGGGTTCGACCGTGAGATCGTTCCGGTCGAGGTGAAGACCCGCAAGGGCGTGGTCACCGTCGCCACCGACGAACAGCCTGCCAAGGGCGATCCCGCCAAGATTCCGACGCTCAAGCCCGCCTTTGCCAAGGATGGCACGGTGACCGCGGCCAATGCCTCGTCCATTTCCGACGGTGCGGCGGCACTGGTGATGACGCGCGCGTCGGTCGCCGAACGGCTGGGCCTGACCCCGGTCGCGCGGCTGGTCGCGCATGCCGGCCACGCCCATGCCCCGGCCCGCTTCACCACCGCGCCGGTCTTCGCGATGCAGAAGGCGCTGGCAAAGGCTGGCTGGGGCGTCGGCGATGTCGACCTGTTCGAGGTGAATGAGGCGTTCGCGGTGGTCGCGATGATCGCGATGCGCGACCTCGGCATCCCGCACGACGTGCTCAACATCAATGGCGGCGCGTGCGCGCTGGGTCACCCGATCGGGGCCAGCGGCGCGCGGATCATGGCGACGCTGATCGCCGCGCTCCAGAATAACGGGCAGAAGCGCGGGATGGCATCCTTGTGCATCGGCGGCGGCGAGGCGACCGCGGTTGCGCTGGAACTGATCGACTGATTGCGGTTCGACGCGTCGCGCTGGTCGTCAGACGGCGCGGCGTCTGTGCGGCGCGGCGACCTCGCGCGATCCTTCCAGCAGGGCGAGCGCCCCGGTCTGGCTGACCGGACGACCGAAGAAATAGCCCTGCCCCTCGGCGCAACCGATTTCCTTGAGGATGTTCAGCACGCCGACGCTTTCGACGCCCTCCGCCACCACCGACAGGCCAAGGTTGAAGGCCAGGTGGATCATCGACACCGCCATGCGATGCGCCTCTGCGTCGTGCTCGATCCCGGTGATGAAGGATCGGTCGATCTTCACATTGTCGAACGGCAGGATACGCAGATGCTGGATCGATGAATAGCCGGTGCCGAAATCGTCGAGTGCGAGCAGTACGCCCTGATTCTTCAGGCTCTGGATGATCGACTTGGCATGAGCGGGCTCGGCGATCAGCGCGTTTTCGGTGATCTCCAGCTTCAGCCGCTGAGGGGGCAGGCCCGCCTGGACCAGGACGCGGAGGATTTTTTCGCTCAGCCACCGGTCCTTGAGCTGGGTGGGCGACACGTTGATCGACAATGTGAGGTCCGGCCCCCATGCGGTGGCGTCGACACAGGCCTGCGCGAGCAGGTTCAGCATCAGTTCGCCGACCAGGCCGCATTCCTCCGCGATCGGGATGAATTCGCATGGCCCGACATGGCTGCCGTCGTCCCGCTCCCATCGTGCGAGCATTTCGAAGCCGGTGATCTCCCCGCTCTCGAGGTGGACGATCGGTTGATAATGCGGCCTGAACGCGTTCTGCTCCAGATCGCGGCGGAACTCCTGCTCCAGCACAGAGCGGCGCACGATGGCGGCGTCCATCGCAGGTTCGAACTGCCGGTATTGGGACCGCCCGCGTGACTTGGCCTGGTAGAGCGCGATATCCGCCCGACGCATCAGTGTCTCGCTGTCGGTCGCGTCGTTCGGGTAGAGCGAGATGCCGATGCTGCCCCCGATATGGTGGACCAGCCCGTCGATCCAGAAGGGCGCGGAAAGCTTGGTCACGATGCTCTGCGCCAGCGTCTCCGGCAGGTCGCTGTCGGCGTGATCGAGGTCGACGGTGATGGCAAACTCGTCTCCGCCCAAGCGATACGCCGTTCCTGTTCCCGCAACGATCTCGTTCAGGCACTCGGCGACATGCTGCAGCAGCTCGTCGCCGGCATGGTGCCCATGGACGTCGTTCACGGCCTTGAAATGGTCGAGATCGAGGACCAGCAATGCGACTGCCCGCTCCGGTGCGAGGAAGCGCAGTCCGGCGAGATTCTCGCTCAGCGCGCGCCGGTTGGGAAGTTCGGTCAGGACGTCCTGATAGGCCAGCTGCTGCGCCCGCCGCTCCGCCGTCTGCGCCCGCGCCTGTTCGGCCAGCATTTCCGAGCGCGAGTTGAGCATGTCCATATAGCCGTCATGGTAGCGCGACAGCATCTTGCCGATCAGCGCCGCGACGAGAATGAAGTTCACGCCGATCCCGAACAGATACCAGTCGTTCGACAGCAGCAGACGCACCGTTGCCGGCGCCGCTCCCAGCAGCAGTACGAGGCGCGCCGCGGGCGGAAGTGCTTGAAGGCAGTAGCAGCATCCGATCGCGCCGACGAAGATATAGAGCGCGATCGCGAACACCTGTGATTCGGTCGCGACGCTCATGAGGACAAATCCCCATCCGCCGAATGCTGCGCTAAGCACGGCCGCCACCAGGACGGTGCCGCGAAGATAACGCCGGATGTTCGCGGCTTCCGGCAGCGCTGCAGGCCGCTTCAGCCACATCATCGCACGGACCGACGCCAGCAGTGCGAGCAGGATTGGTGCCCCGATGCTCAACGCCAGCGGCACGTCGTGGAACGTCGCTGCGGCGAGAAACCCCGTGTCGACGATCATCAGGGCGTACATCAGCGGAATCTGGTTGCGCAGGGCGCGATATTGCGCCGCCGCCAGCTCGGGCGAGCTGCCGATGGCCAACAATCCGTTCATGGCGCGAAACACTGTCATCCGGCGGCCAGCTTTGCCTCAATCCTCGCACAGGGCCGTGGACGGCCGGATGGAACGCCCGGCCGATCGCATCCGGCTGGAACTTCACATGTAGCGGATGGGCAGGGGATTCGGGCACCGCCACCCGGGAATCGCGCATTGCGGCTTATGGACACGCGGCGTGCGCAAGATCGGCCAGATCCGGACCAGGTATCAGACTTTGATCGGAAAGCCGGCGCTTATCGGAGGAGAATTGGATGCCCCGTGTGGATTCGAACCACAATTAACGGAGTCAGAGTCCGTGGTCTTACCATTAGACGACAGGGCATCGCGCTCGGAGGCGCGCATCTATGCGGGCTTTGCGTCCGGGTCAATAGGGTAACGATGCGGAAGCCATCGGCCCGCCGCTTGCCTGCCCCAAGTCCTTGCGCTAGCTTCGTCTTCAAGCACCGGCGGCCTGTTCCGGCCGTGACGGAAAGAACATAAGTGAGTGAGTGATGGGGGATGGCTCCGCCAGGATGCCGCGCCCGCCGGCCAAGAAACCGGCCCGCCCGGCCCCACAACCGGCCCCGCCCGCGGGGCGTCCGCGCTGGCCAGAGGCGCGCCATTATGCCGCGCTGGACCTGGGTACCAACAATTGCCGCTTGCTGATCGCGCGTCCGACCGGGGGTGGGTTTACCGTTGTCGACGCCTTTTCGCGTATCGTCCGGCTGGGTGAGGGGCTGGCGTCGAGTGGGCGGCTGTCCGACGCGGCGATCGAACGCACCATCGCGGCGCTGCGCATCTGCGCCGACAAGCTGCGCCGCCGCAACGTCGCCCTGTCGCGCTCGGTGGCGACCGAAGCCTGCCGCCAGGCATCGAACGGGCCGGAGTTCATCCAGCGCGTCTATCGCGAAACCGGCATCGTGCTCGACATCATCACCGCCGAGGAAGAGGCGCGGCTGGCGGTGCTGGGCTGCCATGCGCTGCTCGAACCGGGCGATGGCCTGGCGCTGGTGTTCGACATCGGTGGCGGGTCGACCGAGCTGGTGGTGGTCGATTCGACTGGCGAGACCCCGCGCATCCTCGACTGGCACAGCGCGCCCTGGGGCGTGGTGTCGCTGACCGAGGCGCGCGGGATCACCGGCGAGCATGACGCGGAAACCCGCGCGGCATCCTATGCCCGCATGCGCGCCGCGGTGGAGGAGGCGTTCGCACCATTCGTCGCGCGGCTCCCGGCGATTCGCGGCACACCGCGCCTGCTCGGCACCAGCGGCACGGTGACGACGCTCGCCAGCGTGCATCTTGGCCTGCCATCCTATGATCGCAACGCGGTCGACGGGCTGATCGTCCCGGCGGCATCGATGCGTGCCGTCAGCCGGCGCATTGCCGAACTCGACCTCGCCGGGCGCTCGACAATTCCCTGTATCGGGGCGGAGCGCGCCGATCTGGTCGTCGCGGGCTGCGCCATTCTGGAGACGATTATGGACATCTGGCCGGCCGAACGGCTCGGTATCGCCGATCGCGGCATTCGCGAGGGCATTTTGCGCCGCCTGATCGACGGACGCACGTTGTGAGCCGGGGCGGAAGTCGCGGGCATACGCGCGTGCGCACCGCGCGCGGACGCACCAGCCAGTCGGTGCGCTGGCTCGAACGCCAGCTCAACGACCCCTATGTCAAACGGGCGAAGGCAGAGGGCTATCGCAGCCGCGCCGCCTACAAGCTGATCGAACTCGACGAAAAGTTCGACATGCTGAAGGGGGCGAAACGCGTCGTCGACCTCGGCATCGCGCCGGGCGGGTGGAGCCAGGTGGTGCGGCGCAAGCTGCCCAAGGCGGCGGTGGTGGGTATCGACCTGTTGCCGGTCGATCCGATCGAGGGCGTCACCATCTTCCAGATGGATTTCATGGACGACGCGGCGCCGGACCGGTTGATGGAGGCGCTGGGCGGCGCGCCCGATCTGGTCATGTCGGACATGGCCGCAAACACCGTCGGCCATGCGCAGACCGATGCGCTGCGGACGATGGGGCTGGTCGAAACCGCGCTCGACTTCGCGATCCGCAACCTCGCGCCGGGCGGCGTGTTCGTCGCCAAGGTGTTTGCCGGGGGCGCCGACAGCGATCTGGTCGCCGAAATGAAGCGTAATTTCGCCACCGTGAAACACGCCAAGCCGCCATCGAGCCGCAAGGGATCGGTCGAATGGTTCGTGGTGGCGCAGGGGTTCAAGGGGCGGCCGGAAAGCCCTGAGGAAGAACTCTAGGGTACTTCCTCGCCCGGTTCGGTGCCCCAGATGCGGTTCTGTTCGACATAGCCGCCGCGCCCGCGCACATCGAGCCAGCACCAGCCGCGGCGGCATTTGCTGATCTTGCCCACGACCCCGGGGGCAGCGCGCCAGTTGACGCGTGCGCCGAAACGCGGCTCATCGCGCATCTCCAGCACCGATCCGACGACGATCGCGGTGCGCTGGCTCGAGAGCAGCGACACCAGCATCCAGCCCTGGGTGCCGTCCGGGTCCTCGACCTTGCGCCAGTCGTTATAGACCTCGATCACCTTGATCGGGAGGTCGGCGCGGACATAGAGCCAGCTGGAGGGATAGTTGCGGCCGGGCCCGGTGCGCATCCGCGCCTTGCTCGCCGCGATCGACGCGAAATAGGGCGGCTTGCGCTGCTGCGCCCAGGCGTCGCCGATCGCGCAAATCCCCAGTGCGACCGTCACCAGCGCGGCAAGAACCACCCGCAATTGCATTATTTCCCCCGCGAACACGTGTTGCGCTATCTTAGGGGCGGTCGGCTATCCGCATCAACCGTTGACTGGCGCGCGTCACGGGGCCAAGCGAACCGGCATGGCACAGCCGCGCCCCTCCCGGCCCCGCGTGATCGTCACCCGCAAGCTCCCCGACGCGGTCGAGCAGCGGATGGTGGAGCTGTTCGACACGGTGCTCAACCCGGTCGAAGAGGGGATTGCGCGCGACGCGCTGATCGCCGCGGTTCAGGATTGCGACGTGCTGGTCCCCAGCGTCACCGACACGATCGATGCCGAGCTGATCGCGGCGGCGGGCGAGCGGCTGAAGCTGATCGCCAATTTCGGCGCGGGGGTGAACCATATCGATCTGCGCGCGGCGCGGGTGCGCGGCATCGTCGTGACCAACACACCGGGCGTCCTGACCGAAGACACCGCCGACATGACCATGGCGCTGATCCTCGCCGTGCCGCGCCGGCTGGCCGAGGGTGAGAAGCTGGTCCGCGCGGGCCAGTGGAAGGGCTGGTCGCCGGGCGGGATGCTGGGGCATCGCATCGGCGGCAAGAAGCTGGGCATCGTCGGCATGGGCCGCATCGGACAGGCGGTGGCGCGGCGCGCGCGGGCGTTCGGCCTGTCGATCCATTATCACAACCGCCACCGCCTGCCCGAAGCGGTCGAGGCGGAGCTGGGCGCGACCTTCCACGCCGATCTCGATGCGATGCTGGGCGCGATCGACATTCTGACGATCCATACCCCGCTCAACGAGCAGAGCCGCGACCTGATCGACGCACGGCGGATCGGGCTGCTCGGGCCTCACGTCTACCTCATCAACGCATCGCGCGGCGGGATCGTCGATGAAGCGGCGCTGGTCGACGCGCTGGAGGGCGGGCGGCTCGCCGGGGCCGGGCTGGACGTGTGGCAGTTCGAGCCGCAGATCGACCCGCGCCTGCTGGCGCTGCCCAATGTCGTGATGACCCCGCATATGGGCTCCGCGACCTTCGAGGGGCGGCAGGCGACGGGCGAGAAGGTGATCGCCAATATCCGTTTCTGGGCCGACGGTCATCGTCCGCCCGATCAGGTGCTGGAAGGATGGATGTGATGACGATGCCGCGCTTTCATCTGGCGATCCCGGTCGACGATCTGGAGGCGGGGCGCGCCTTTTACGGTGATCTGCTCGGCTGTCCGCAGGGGCGCGAGGATCCCGGCCACTGGATCGATTTCGACCTGCGCGGGCATCAGCTGGTGCTGCACAAGGGTGAGGGCGCGGGGGTGCGGCTGCGCAACGCGGTCGATGGCGACGCGGTGCCGGTGCCGCATTTCGGGCTGGTGCTCGACTGGGACGAATGGCACGCGCTCGCCGATCGCGTGAAGGCCGCGGGAACCGCGTTCGTGATCGAACCGCATATCCGTTTTGCAGGTCTGCCCGGCGAGCAGGCGACGATGTTCTTCTTCGACCCCGCCGGAAATGCGCTGGAATTCAAGGCATTCAAGGATATCGGGCAGCTGTTCGCGGTTTAATCCGCGCGATCGGCTTCCTTCGCCGCGCGCCGTTTCTTGATCGCGCGGGCGATCAGGATGCTGCCAAGGATGAATCCGCCGGGCGCGAGCAGCACCGTCGCCGCGATCGCGGCGTTGCGGGCGGTGTTCGACTTGGGGGCTTCGTCAGACAGTGAAGCTCTCGCCGCAGCCGCAGGCACCCTTGGCGTTCGGATTGTTGAACACGAACCCGGCGGTGAAATCGTCCTCGACCCAGTCCATCGTCGATCCGATCAGGTAGAGCACCGACCCGCCATCGACGAACAACGTGCCGCCGGGGGTGTCGATCCGCTCGTCCATCGGGTTGGCGGCAGTCACATAATCGACCGAATAGGCAAGTCCCGAACAGCCGCGACGCGGGGTCGACAGCTTGACGCCGATCGCGCCTTCGGGTGCCTTCGCCATCAGTTCGGCGATGCGCGCTTCCGACGCGGGGGTCAGCAGGATCGCGGCGGGGCGTTGCCGGACTTTGGCGCGGGTTTCGACTTCGGTCATCACAGCATCCCCAGTTCGAGCCGGGCCTCGTCGCTCATCTTGGTCGAGTCCCAGGGCGGATCCCACACCAGGTTCACCTCGGCATGTCCGACGCCGGGCACCGCGCCGACGCGCAGTTCGACTTCGCCCGGCATCGATTCGGCGACCGGGCAGTGCGGGGTGGTGAGCGTCATCGTCACCACGGCGTGGCCGGCATCGGTGACTTCGACGTTATAGATGAGGCCGAGGTCGTAGATGTTGACCGGGATTTCGGGGTCGTAAATGTCCTTCAAGGCGTCGATGATCGCGTCATAGGTCGCGCCGCCGGGTTCGCCATCGGGGACATTTGCGGGCTTTTGTGAAAGGAAGCCCTCGAGATAGTCGCGCTTGCGTTCGAAAGTCTCCCGCGCATCGTCGACACGTGCGCGCGGCGGGGTAGGGACGGCGTCCACTTCCTCGACTTCGATCCTGCGTTCTTCGTTCATCCGAAGATCCTCGTCACTCGCTCGATTCCCTTGACCAGCGCAGCGATGTCGCCTGCGCTATTATAGACGCCGAAACTGGCGCGTACGGTTGCCGGCAGCCCGAGGCTGTCCATCAGCGGCTGGGCGCAGTGATGCCCGGCGCGGATCGCGACAGTGCCCTCGTCCAAGATGGTGGCGACGTCGTGCGGATGCACCCCCTCCACGACGAAACTGACGATTCCGGCACTGTCGTCCGGGCCGAGCAGCCGGACGCTATTGAGGCCGGACAGCGCGTCGCGTGCCTGTTTCACCAACGCGCTTTCATGCGCGTGGATGCGGTCGAGGCCGATGCCGTCGACATAGTCGATCGCGGCGTGCAGGCCGGTCACGCCGATGATGTGCGGGGTCCCCGCCTCGAACCGCCCCGGCGCGGGGGCATAGGTCGTCTTCGCGAACGTCACCCGGTCGATCATTGCCCCGCCACCCTGCCACGGCGGCATCGCGTCGAGCAGGTCGTGACGGCCCCACAGCACGCCGATCCCGGTCGGGCCGTAAAGCTTGTGGCCCGAGAAGACATAGAAATCGCAGCCGAGGTCGGCGACGTTGACGGCCAAGCGCGGCACTGCCTGGCAGCCGTCGATCAGGATTTTTGCGCCGACGCTGTGGGCCAGTTCGGTGGCGCGCTGCACGTCTAGGATCGAGCCCATAACATTGGAGACATGCGCCAGCGCGACCAGCTTGTGCCGCTCGGTCAGCATCGCGGCCATCGCGTCGAGGTCGATGCGGTGGTCGTCGGTGAGCGGCACGACGTCGATGATCGCGCCGGTGCGCTCAGCCGCCAGCTGCCACGGCACGATATTGCTGTGATGCTCAAGCTGGCTGAGCAGGATGCGGTCGCCGGGCTGCAGGTTCGGGCTGGCCCAGCTCTGCGCGACGAGGTTGATCCCCTCGGTCGCGCCGCGCACGAACACCACCTCGTCTTCGCGTCCGCCGATGAAGCTGGCGACGCGGCGGCGCGCGGCTTCATAGGCCAGCGTCATGTCGGCCGAGCGCTGGTACACGCCGCGATGCACGGTCGCGTAATCCTGGGCATAGCCGCGGGTGATTGCGTCGATCACGGGGCGCGGCTTTTGCGAGGTCGCGGCGGTGTCGAGATAGGCCCAGCCCGCCGGGATCGCCGGGAAATCGGCGAGGACGTCGAGCGGGGTGGTGGCCGTCAGCGTGCTCACAGCGCCGCCTCCAGCCACGCATCCGCGTCCGCCGCGAACGCATCGCGCACCGCTTCATCCCCAATCCGGTCGAGCGCGTCGGCGACGAAGGCGCGGGTCAGCAGCGCCTTGGCCTGAGCCTCGGGGATGCCGCGCGACTGCATGTAGAACAAAGCCTTGGCGTCGAGTTCGCCCACCGTCGCGCCGTGTGCGCACTTCACGTCGTCGGCGAAGATTTCGAGCTCTGGCTTCAAATTTACCGTCGCGGTGCGCTTGAGCAGCAGGCCGCGCAGCGATTGTTCGCCATCGGTCTTCTGCGCATCGCGACGGACTTCGGCGCGCGAGGCGATGCTGGCGGTCGAGCTGTCGGCGGCGACCGCGCGCCAGATCTGGCGGCTGGTCCCTTCGGGCGCCGCATGATCGGCAACGGTGGCGGCATCGGCTTTCTCACCGCCGCGCGTCAGCAATGCGCCGCCCGCTTCGCCATAGGCCCCCGCGCCGGTCAGCGTCACCCGCGCCTCGGCCCGCGCGGTGCGGCAGCCGGTGACGAGCGCCGTGCTGACGAAGCTGCCCCCCGCGCCGATCGTGGCATCGGCATAATCGGTATGTGCGCCGTCGTCCTTGAGCACCCGCACCGCGCGCATCAGCCGCGCGCCTTCGCCGAGTTCGACCGACAGGCTGGCGTTGCTCCATCCGGGACCGACATAAGTTTCGACCAGCGAAGCGACCGCATCGGCCTGCATCACGATCCGGTTCGACAGATGCGCGACCCCGCCGGTGGTAGCGTGGATCACCTGAATCGGCCCGTCGAGCGCGGCCTGTGGATCGAGCTTCAGCACATAGCCCGTCTGCGCGCTGGCCGAAGCAGCCTGCGCATAGGGGTTGGCGCGCGCCATGTCCGGCGCTGCCGATACCGTGACCGGGCCGGGCGCGCTCGCGTCCGCGACGAACACGCCATCGACGAAGATCAGGCGCGGGCCGGGCAGGTCGATCCACAGCTGCGCGACATCGGGCGCGGCGCTGCGCGGGCTGGCGGCGAGCGCGTCGAGCGGCGCGGCATCGAACCAGCGCCAATCCTCTGCGATGGGAGCGGCGAGAGTCAGCTCTCGGCTCATTGTTCACGTCCCTTCAGATGCTTGCGCAATTGCGCGACCAGTGCAGGTCGCGCACGGGCCACGCATCCCTTGATTGCAGTGTCAGTCTTGTTCCCGTGCCGCACACAGCCGACCGCGGTTCGGCACAGCGCGGCATCGAGTGCGTCGACCCCGGTCGTATCGCTGAGCGAACAGTCATATTGATCGCCGCGTTTGCGCGTGATCGAGACGGCAATGCGATTGAGCTTCGGCGCGATGATGAGGACTTCCTCCTCGGTCATCGGGGGAAGCGGCGGCTCCTGCGATGCCATGAGCAGGGTGATGGCACTGAGCGCGATCATCGGTTCATCCTTGCGATGATCCGCTGGTCGGCCAGCTCCGCGACCGCCGCCTCACGTCGCGCCATCACGCAGCTACCAAGTTCCTTGTTCAGTGCAGCGGTCCGCGTCTTGCGGTCGGCGGCGGTCACGCCCTTGGCCCGGGTTGCTTCAAAGCGGGGCAGGAAATCGGGCCAGCACTGCTCCATCGCGGTGCAGCCGATCCGGTCGATTGCGGCGTCTCCGGTCGACACCTTAACCTTGCACTCTGCACCCTTTTTGCTGAGTCGCATCGTGGCGCGCCACGCCTTCATCTTCTCACCGATCACGACGACCTCCTCCGCGACTTGCGCGTCGGCGGGCGGCGCGGCCGCTGCGGTCTGGAGGGCAAGGGCGAGCAGGATCACGCCGCCACCTGCGCATACCCCTCACGCTCCAGTTCGAGCGCGAGTTCGGGGCCGCCGGTCTTCACGATGCGGCCATCGGCGAGGATGTGGACGAAGTCCGGCTTCACATAATCCAGCAGACGCTGGTAGTGGGTGATCAGCAGCACGGTCTTGTCGGGCGCCCGCATGATGCGGTTGATGCCTTCGCCGACGATGCGCAGCGCGTCGATGTCGAGGCCCGAGTCGGTCTCGTCGAGGATCGCGAGGCTGGGGTTCAGGATGCCCATCTGCACCATCTCGTTGCGCTTCTTCTCGCCGCCGGAAAAGCCGACATTGACCGGGCGCTTGAGCATCTCGGCATCCATCTCCAGCGCGGCGGCCTGGGCGCGGGCGAGCTTCAGGAACTCGGCGCCCGACAGCGGGGCCTCGTCACGCGCGCGGCGCTGGCTGTTGAGGCTTTCGCGCAGGAACTGGACGTTCGACACGCCGGGGATTTCGACCGGGTACTGGAAGCCGAGGAACAGACCGGCGGCGGCGCGCTCATGCGGTTCGAGTTCGAGCAGGTCGGTCCCGTTGAAGGTCACGCTGCCCTCGGTCACTTCGTAACCCGGGCGGCCGCCCAGCACATAGCCGAGCGTCGACTTGCCCGCGCCGTTGGGGCCCATGATCGCATGCACCTCACCCGCGTTGAGGCTGAGGGTCAGGCCCTTGAGGATCGGCTTGCCGTCGATTTCGGCGTGGAGGTTATTGATGTGGAGCATGGTTTTCCGAGCTTTTCCGAGAATGCAGTGCTGTTAGCCCCTCCCCTTCAGGGGAGGGGTTGGGGTGGGGCCTCTCCCAGCGCGCAGAGGCCTCGGCAAGAGCGGCGCGGATCGCAACGGCGACACCGTCGATGTTCGACATCACATCGAGATTGGTGACCCGCACAACATGGTAGCCCCGTTCCGCAAGATGGTCGTCGCGCAGCCGATCCTTGGCTTCATCATGCGTGTCGCCATCGACTTCGACGATCAGCGCTTTTTGCGGGCAAAGGAAGTCAGCGATATAGGGCGCGATTACCGCCTGACGGCGAAGTTTGTGCCCGCCAAGCTGCCCGTTGGACAGAATGCGCCAGACCCGTTTCTCCGGCTCGGTCGGATTGCGGCGCATTTCGGTGGCACGCGCGTTCAACAGAGCGATGAATCCAGCGGAGAGGCCCCACCCCCGGCCCCTCCCCTGAAGGGGAGGGGAGTTTAGGCGCTTGGCGTCATCGGTTGGCGTGATAATCACCGCGGCTCCTCCTGCGGTTTCATTCCGCCGAGCGTGATCGCGGGGGTGCCGCTTTCGTCCTTGGGCGGGGGCGGGAGTTTGCCGAGGCGGTTGGGATCTTCGTCCGCCTTGCCCGCGACGACCGGGCCGACGGCGGGGGTCTTGGGCGGTTCGGGCTTGAGCGATACGCCGAGGCCAAGCTTGGGCTCAGGCGTCGGCAGGATCTTGGGCGCGACCGCGGTCAGCCCCGCGCCGGTGCCGCCGCAATATTCCTGACCCTTGGTCGAGGTGACGCAATCGGGGAGCGACGTGCAGGCGGCGTTGTCGATCCGGTCGCTGCCCGACGAGCGGAACACGCGGCAGTTGATCAGCCGCCCGTCGACGGCGCGGTCGAACACGAGCGCGACGCGACCGATGCGGGCGGTGACGACCACTTCCTCATATTCGGGCTCGGGCGGCGGGGTGGCATCCTGCGGAAGTGTTACCGCGAGCAACGAGAACATCAGCGCGGTCATGGGCGGACGATCCTGAGGCGCGTTTCGCAACCCGGGAGGCCCGTGGCCACCTGATCGACCCACGCAACGGTCTGTTCAGCGCTTTCGCCCTTGAGACGCTTGGCAGCGCATTGCTTCTTGCGCTCGACGAGTTCTGCCGCAGTCGGCAAATGCGGGCGCGACATGCAGTCAGCATAGGATTGCGCGGCAGGCACCACCTTCAGCCCCCTGAAGTCGAGGGCCGCCGGGCATTCGTCGATCGCACCGCCAAACGCGAAAAGAGCGAGTGCGGCGATCACCCCACCGACCCTTCCAGGCTGATGCCGAGCAGCTTCTGTGCCTCGACCGCGAATTCCATCGGGAGCTGCTGCAGCACTTCCTTGGCAAAGCCGTTGACGATCAGTGCGACCGCCGCCTCCTGATCCAACCCACGTTGCATCGCGTAGAACATCTGGTCCTCGCTGATCTTGCTCGTGGTCGCTTCGTGCTCGATCTGGGCTGAAGGATTCCTGACTTCGATGTACGGCACGGTGTGCGCGCCGCATTCCGATCCGAGCAACAGGCTGTCGCACTGGGTGAAGTTGCGCACGCCCTCCGCGCCCGGCGCGACGCGGACGAGGCCGCGATAGGTGTTGTTGCTGCGGCCCGCGCTGATCCCCTTGGAGATGATCGTCGAGCGCGATCCCTTGCCATTGTGGATCATCTTGGTGCCGGTATCGGCCTGCTGCCGGTTGTTGGTAACCGCGACCGAGTAGAATTCGCCGACGCTGTTTTCGCCGTTGAGCACGCAGGACGGATATTTCCAGGTGATCGCGCTGCCGGTTTCGACCTGGGTCCAGCTGACCTTGGAATTGCGGCCCTGGCACAGCGCGCGCTTGGTCACGAAATTGTAGATGCCGCCCTTGCCATTCTCGTCGCCCGGATACCAGTTCTGGACCGTGCTGTACTTGATCTCGGCATCGTCGAGCGCGACCAATTCGACCACGGCGGCGTGGAGCTGGTTTTCGTCGCGCATCGGCGCGGTGCAGCCTTCGAGGTAGGATACGTACGCGCCCTTATCGGCGACGATCAGCGTGCGTTCGAACTGGCCGGTATTCTCGGCGTTGATGCGGAAATAGGTCGACAGCTCCATCGGGCAGCGGACGCCCTCAGGGATGTAGACGAAGGTGCCGTCGCTGAAGACCGCGCAGTTCAATGCGGCGAAGTAGTTGTCGTGCATCGGCACGACCTTCCCCAGCCACTTCTTCACCAGATCGGGATATTCGCGGATCGCTTCGCTGATCGAGCGGAAGATGACGCCGGCGGCTTCGAGCTCCTTGCGGAAAGTAGTGGCGACGCTGACGCTGTCGAACACCGCGTCGACCGCGACCTTGCGCGCGCCCTCGACCCCGGCGAGCACCTTCTGCTCCTCGATCGGAATGCCGAGCTTTTCATAGACGCGCAGGATTTCGGGATCGACCTCATCCAGCGACCCGAGCTTCGGCTTCGCCTTGGGCTCGGCGTAATAATACGCGTCCTGATAGTCGATCGGGTCGATGTCGAGCTTGGCCCAGTCCGGCGACGGCATCGTCAGCCAGTGGCGATAGGCCTTGAGCCGCCACTCCAGCATCCATTCCGGCTCGTTCTTCTTGGCCGAGATGAAGCGGACGGTATCCTCGCTCAGCCCCTTGGGCGCGAAGTCCTGTTCGATGTCGGAGGAAAAGCCCCACTCATATTTCTTGTTCGCGGCGGCGAGCGCCTCGGCATTCTTGGTGGCCATTATCCGGGTACCGACTGGGAGGAGAGGGAGGCGAGGGTGACGCCCGCGAGCGCGTCGCGGACCGATGCGTTGACGCTGTTCCAGTGCGGCTTCACCTGGCAGGTCGCGACGATCAGGCAATCCTGCTTGGTCGCGTCGATGCAGCCGGTGAGCGCGATCGGCCCTTCGATCGCTTCGACGATATCGGCCAGGCTGATCGCGGCGGGCGGGCGGGCGAGGCGGAAGCCGCCGCCAGTGCCGCGCGTGCTTTCGATGAGGCCGGCCGCGGACAGGCGGCTGACCAGCTTCTGGACGGTGGGCAGTGGCAGGCCGGTCTCATCCGCCAGCAGGGTCGCGTTCAGTCGCCCGCTGACGCCGCAATGGCGCGCGGCGGCGGAGAGCATGACGACTGCATAATCGGTCTGAGCGGAAAGCCGCATAATCCCTTCGCACTTGCGAATAATTCTCAAATCGGAATGATTCTTTCCGATTACGCAAATGGGCTTGGGGGTCGCCTTCGTCAACCCATGGTTTTAAGGGGCGGACATGCTCTACGACCTTCTCAAGCCCCTGATCTACACTCTCGACGCCGAGCGTGCGCACCGGATCGCGATCCGGGCGGCGGCGCTGGCGCCGGGTGGGGACATCCCGCAGGTGCGCCCGGTGACAATCGGCGGGGTGAAGTTTCCCAATCCGGTGGGCCTGGCGGCGGGGCTCGACAAGGATGGCGAGGCGATCGACGGGCTGATGGGGCTCGGCTTTGGCAGCGTCGAGATCGGGTCGCTGACCCCGCGCCCGCAGGCGGGGAACCCCAAGCCGCGGCTGTTCCGGCTGGTCGAGGATCGCGCGGTGGTGAACCGCATGGGGTTCAACAATGGCGGGATCGACGCGGCGCTGGAGCGGGTGGCGAAAGCCAAGCGGCCGGGCGTGCTCGGTATCAATGTCGGGGCGAACAAGGATAGCGACGATCGCGTCGCGGACTATGCGCTGGGTGTGGCCAAGGTCGCGCCGCATGCCGATTATGTGACGATCAATGTCAGCTCGCCCAACACGCCGGGGCTGCGCGACCTGCAATCGCGGCCGGCGCTGGATGAGCTGTTGCTGGCGGCGAGTGCGGCGCGGGTGCTGGAGGGGCGGCGGGTGCCGTTGTTCCTGAAGGTCGCGCCTGATCTGGATCGCGATGGCATGGCGGGCGTGGTGGGTGCGGCGGTGGATGCCGGGCTGGACGCGCTGATCGTCGGAAATACCACGATCTCGCGCCCGGATAGCCTGCGCTCGCCGCGGGCGCGTGAGGCAGGTGGCCTTTCCGGGCGCCCGCTGGCCGCGCTTGCCCGCGCCAAGCTGGCGGAGGCGCTGGCGATTGCCGATGGCGCGCTGCCGGTGATCGCGGTTGGCGGGATCGACTCGCCCGAGGAGGCGCTGGCGCGGCTCGATGCCGGGGCCGCGATGGTGCAGATCTACTCCGCGCTGGTGTTCGAGGGGCCGGGGCTGGTGCGGCGCATCCTCAAGCGTCTGTGACGTAGCGGCATTGCGATTGGCGGCAGTGGCGTTAGGGTCTGCGCTCAAATCGAGCGCGGGCACGAACTCGCGCCGCAGGAGTTGGGGACAGGATGCGTAAGCTCGAGAAGTTCGACAATCTGGTTTCGATGTTCTTCACGCGCGCCCGCGAGAAGGGCGATGCGCCGTTCCTTTGGGCGAAGTCCGGCGGCAAATGGCACGCGACCAGCTGGGCCGAGTCGGCGCGCAAGGTCGCCAGCCTCGCCGCCGCGCTCAAGAAACTGGGGCTGAAACCCGGCGACCGCGTGATGCTGGTCAGCGAAAACCGCCCCGAATGGTGCCTGAGCGATCTGGCGATCATGGCGGCGGGCGGCGTCACCGTGCCGACCTACACGACCAACACCGAGCGCGATCACCAACATATCATCGACAATTCGGGCGCGACGATGACGATCGTGTCCGATGCCAAGCTGGCCAGGACGCTGCTCCCGGCGATCCTGCACACGGCGGGCAGCGTCGGCCATGTCGTGATCGGGATGGAGGAGCTGAAGCTGAGCCAGCCCGGCGCGATCGACTTCCACGACTGGAACGCGCTGATCGCTGCCAACCCGGTCGATGTGGCCGAGGCCGAGCAGACGGCGGCGCGGATGAAGCGGTCGGACCTGGCGTGTATCATCTACACCAGCGGCACCGGTGGCTCTCCGCGCGGCGTGATGCAGCACCACGGCGCGATCCTGACCAATGTCGAGGGCTGCTGCGTCGTGATCAGCGAGGATTTCGGCTGGGAGGACGAGGTGTTCCTGTCGTTCCTGCCATTGAGCCACGCCTATGAGCATACCGGCGGGCAGCATTTCCCGATCGGGCTTGGCGCTCAGATCTATTATTCCGAAGGGCTCGACAAGCTCGCGTCGAATATCGAGGAGGTGCGCCCGACGCTGATGGTCGTGGTGCCGCGCCTGTTCGAAGTGCTGCGCACGCGCATTTCCAAGCAGGTCGAGAAGCAGGGCAAGTTCGCCAACTACTTGCTTGACCGCGCGGTCAGCATCGGCGGCAAGAAGGCGGCGGGCAAGGGCTCGCTACTCGACCTTCCGATGAGCCTGTTCCTCGACCGCACGCTCAAGCCCAAATTGTCGAAGAAGTTCGGCGGGCGGATCAAGGCGATGGTGTCGGGCGGCGCGCCGCTCAACCCCGAGGTCGGGGTGTTCTTCGAGAGCCTCGGCATCACCTTCCTGCAGGGCTATGGGCAGACCGAGGCGGCGCCGGTGATCAGCTGCAACCGGCCCAAGGCGGGGCTGAAGCACGATACGGTCGGCCCGCCGCTGGAGGGCGTGGAGGTCAGGATCGCCGAGGATGGCGAGATTCTGGTGCGAGGCGAGCTGGTGATGCACGGTTATTGGCGCAACGAGGCCGAGACGGCGCGCGTGCTCAAGGACGGGTGGTTGCATACCGGCGATATCGGCCTGATCGACGAGCGCGGGCGGATCAAGATCACCGACCGCAAGAAGGACATTATCGTCAACGACAAGGGCGACAATGTCGCGCCGCAAAAGGTGGAGGGCATGCTGACGCTGCAGCCCGAGATCATGCAGGCGATGATCGCGGGCGACCGCAAGCCGTACATGACCGCCGTGCTGGTGCCCGACCCCGAATGGACGCAGGAGTTTTGCGCGAGAACGGGGACCAAGTGCGACCTCAAGGCGCTGCGCGAGAACCCGGACTATCGCGCCGCAATCGGCGCCGCGGTCGACCGCGTGAACAAGGATCTGTCGGTGATCGAGCGCGTCCGCCGCTTCATCCTGGCGGACGAGCCGTTCACGATCGAGAACCAGCAGCTGACGCCGAGCCTGAAGATCCGCCGCCACATCCTGAAGGCCGTTTATGGCGAACGGCTCGACGGGTTGTACAAGGGGTAGTGACTGCGTCGCCCCGGGCTTGACCCGGGGCCGGGCTTCTTTCCCGCAGCTCGAAGAAACAGCCCAGCCCCGGGTCAAGCCCGGGGCGACGACGGGATGTGTTCAGCGCCCTCCCGCCGCCGGGGTCGCCGCTTTTGCCTCGGGCAGGACCACCATCGACCAGTCCTTGTCGCGCGCGAGATATTTGATCGCGAGCGCCTGAAGCTCCTCAGGCCCGGTGCGGCCATAATCGGGGCCGAGCGTGTTCACTGCGGCGAGGCGGCGGGGGTCGGTGGTTCCGCCTTCGGTCTGCTGCATCCAGAACGGATTGCCGCTCGACCGGCGCGCAATCATCTGCGCGGTCGGCACCAGCGCGCGGCGCAGCTCGTCCAGCTCGATCGGCTTTTCGACCAGGTCCGCGGCAATCTCGCGCGCGACCTTGAGGAACAGGTCGGTCTTGTCGGGCGGCAGCAGCGTCAGCGCGATCACGCGCCCGCCGCCGGGCTGGCCGACCGGCCACTGGCTGAGCACCGTGGGCGAATAGCTGACCCCCTCGGTCGAGCGGATGCGGTCGAGGATGCGGTCGCGCATCACCGCCGCCAGAATCTCCAGCTTGCGCCCTTCGGAGATATTGGCGGCACCGCCGCCCGCCTGCCACGCGATCACGGCCGCGGCCTGATCGGGCTCACCGGTATGGCGCAGCACGACCGGGCTTTCGACATGCGCAGGGAAGCGCACGCCCGCCGACAGGATGCGCGATGCGCGGCGCGGCTTCATTGCGCCAAAGGTCGTGCGGACCGCTTCGATCGCCTTGTCGACATCGATGTCGCCGAACACCTGCACCTCGATCGGGCCGCTGGCGAGCAAAGGTTCCCAGAAGGCGCGGAAGTCCTTGGCATTGAGCTTCTCGATCTCCGCCATGTCGGGCATGCCCCAGCGCGGATCGTCGGCGCGCAGCAGCTTTTCCAGGCTGTTGCCGATCACCGCGTCGGGCGATGCGTTGCGCGCGGCATAGCCGGCGATCGCGAGCGCGCGGGCGCGTGCGATCGGCTTGGCGTCCCAGCCCGGCGTCTCCAGCTTCGCCGCGATCAGGCGGAGCTGATCGACGAGGTCGGCGGGCGAGGTCTGGCCGGCAATGACGAAGGCATCGTCCCCGACGCCGAAATCCATCGTGATGCGGCGGTCGCCGGTGAGCTGGTCCAGTTCCTCCTGACCCAGCTTGCCGATCCCGCTTTCCAGCAGCGCGAGGTTCGCGGCCCAGGCCGGGGTCGACCGGTCGGACGGCAGCGCCTGCATCCCCCGGCCAAAGCGGACCGAGACGTAGATGCGGCCGACCTCACCCGGATTCTGGAAGAACAGGCCGGTGACGCCGTTCGCATAACGGACCTGCTCGATCTTCGGATCGGCCACCGCGACCGATCGCATCGCCACCTTGCCCGGCGTGCCGAGCTTGGGCAGCGAGGCGAAGCTGACATTGCGCAGCGCGGCGCGCGTGCCGGCGAGGCCTGAGACATCGGCGGTCAGTGCGGCGGCGAGCTTCGCCTGAATATTCGCATCGGGCGTGCGGGTATTGACCAGCGCGCGGGTGGCGACGCCCTGCAGCACGCGCCGGGTCGATGCGAGGACGCGCTCCGGCGTGAACATCTTCTGGTCGATCGCGCCCTGGAAGATGCCGAGGCTCGCCTGCTCGCTGGTCGTCACCTCATTGATGTCGACAGCGGCGACGAGGATGTCGGCGCGCTGCGAACCGGCGGTCACGCGCGCGGTGTCGACCGCGTTGCGCAGTTCGGACGCGATCTCGTTCACCTCGCGATCGATTTCCGCCTGGGTCGGTGCGGTGGTCAGCGCGTCGGCGACGACTCCGCGCACTTCCTTGAGCGCGGTTTCCCAATCGTCGCCGATCGGCAGCACCTCGATCGACGTGACGTTCATCGACCGGATTTCGTCGGACAGCTCTGCACCGGCGCCGATATAGCTCGACCCGGACCGGGCGCGGCGTTCGAGGCGGCGGTTGATGATGCGGATCGCGATGAGATCGACCCAGCGTTCCTGATTGAACTTCACCGTGTCTTCGAACACCGTCCATGGCCGCACGACCGACCAGGTGACGATCGGCGGCAGGGTCGGTTCGACCAGCGCCGCACTGGTCGGGTGATCCGCGCTCGGCTTGCCGAAATCGGGCGTGACGGGGTTGGGGCCGACGCCCTTCCAGCCCGCGAAATGCTTGACGATCTGGGCTTCGAACAGCGCGGGATCGAGGTCGCCGACGATGACCAGCGTGGTCCGTTCCGGGCGGTACCAGCGCTGGTGGAAGGCGCGTACCGATTCGGCGGTGGACCCGGTCAGCGTTTCGACCGTGCCGATGACCGGGCGGTCGGCAAAGCGCTGTCCGGCGAACAGCAGGCGGCGGCGGATATCCTGAAACCGGTCGCGCGGGCCGAGCGATTCGCGCTGCTCGGCCAGGACGACGGGGCGCTCCAGAGTCAGTGACTGGGTGGTGATGTTGGGCGCCGCCATCATGTCGGCGAGGATCATCATCGACTGATCGAGGCTGGCCTCGGTCGCGTTGGGCAGGTCGAGCTTGTAGGTGGTCGAGACGGGCGTGGTGCTGGCGTTGCTGTCGGAGCCGAACGTGACGCCAAGCCGCTGCCACACGCGTTTCGATTCGCCGTCCGGGACTTTCGACGAGCCGCGGAAGGACAAATGCTCGAGCAGATGCGCGAAGCCCTTTTCGCTGTCCTGCTCCATCAGCGACCCGACCGCCATGTGCAGCCGCACCGACACCTGGCCGGGCGGTACGCCATTCTTGCGAACGGCATAGCGCAGGCCGTTGGGCAGGGTCCCGAACCGCCATTCGGGGTCGTGGGTAATGTCGCTGCCCTTGTAGAGCCAAGGGGTGCGGTCGACCTGAACGGGGGGCGTGGTGGCCGGCGTCTGCGGGGCGCTGGACTGGCCGAGCGCAGGCAGCGCGGCTGCAGCGAGGAGGAGAGGAAGGGCGAGCGGCCGGAGGCGCAAGAACAATGCCATCGCAGCGGAGCTTAGCCCGGTTGCGCGGCGCTTGCCAGCCGCCCCGGCAACGCTTCGGCGCGTGCCACTTTGGCGCGGGTTCAGCCATGTTTTGGACCCAGTGTGCCCCTAGCCCGAAAACCAAGCCGCGACGGGGCAAGTCAGCGGCGTCAGGGTGAGTCGAACGTGTATCAGCAGGCAATCGAGGGGACGGGGCGCGTGGCGGCGATGCCGCTGGCGGACGTGCCACCTGCGCCGGCAATGCCGTGCGCCTGGCCGCTGGGGCGCCTTTCCGACCGCGTGATTTCAAGTTTTTCGCAGGTGCCGTTGACCCCGGTGCTGGATGTGCGCGGCTTTGGCTGGACCTGCGCGCTGCGCGACAGCTGGCAGGCAATCCGGGGTGAGGCGGACGCGAACCGCCTGGCGCAGTGCCCGGAGACGGCGGCGGCGATCGCGCAGGTCCCGGGTCTGTACAGCGCCGGCTTTGTCCGGATCGCGCCCGGTACGCATGTTTCCGCCCATCGCGGCGCGACGCGCGGGTTGCTGACCTGTGACCTGGGCCTGATCGTGCCGCGCGATGGCGACCCGCGGATGCGGGTGGGTGACCGGATCGTGCGCTGGGCCGAGGGCGAGACCCTGGTGTTCGACGACACCTGTCCGCACGAGATGTGGAACGATGCGCAGGATGCCGTGGTCGTGCTGCGCCTGGGTTTCCGGCGTCCGCTGCGCCAGCCGGGCCGGTGGATTGCGGACCTGCTGCTGGGCTTGAGCCGCTAAGGCTTTGCAGCCCGCCCGGTGCTGGCGCGCACGATGAGGCGGGTGTCGAAGGTCAGGCGGTCGCGATCGGTCCGGGGGTCGAGCAGCAGATCGGCGGCGCTGCGCGCGAGTTCGTGGACCGGCTGACGCACTGTGGTCAGTGGCGGCCAGACGGCCGCGGCGAGGTCCGAATCGTCGAACCCGGCGATCGAGAGCTGTTCGGGCACGGTGATGCCGCGTTCATGCGCGACGGCGAGCACACCGGCGGCCATGTCGTCGTTGCCTGCGAAGATTGCCGTCGGGGGCGTCGGGCGATCGAGCAGTGCGCGCGCCGCGCGGCGGCCCGAATCGATGCTGTAATCGCCCGCCACGACCAGCGTCTCGTCGAACGCGATGCCATGCCCGTCCAGCGCCGCGCGATAGCCGCTGAGGCGCTCGACCGAGGAGATGTGCGTATCCGGCCCGGTGATAAAGGCGATCGTGCGATGGCCGAGATCGATCAGGTGGGTGGCGGCATCGTGCGCCGCGCGCGCGTCGTCGATGGTGACGGAGCGCCCGCTGTCGCGGCGGATGCCCGGTTCGATCCGGACATAGGGCAGCCCGCGCCGGTCGAGTTCGTCGAGCAGTTCCGCATGTTCGGTCAGCGGCGGCGAGAGGATCAGGCCGTCGAGATGGGTTTCGTCCACCAACGCCGCGACATCGGCGACCAGCCCGGCGGCACCGCTGTCGACCGGCTGGGTCAGCAGGCGATAGCCATGCTCCGCACATCCCTCCTGCGCGCCGGCGAGCAGGTGATAGACATAATAGGGGCTGGGGTTGTCATAGAGCAGCCCGACCTGGAACGACTTGCGCCCGGCCAGCGTGCGCGCGGCGAGGCTGGGGCGGAAGTTGAGTTCGGCGACGACCTGCTCGACGCGGCGGCGGGTTTCCTCGCTGACGTTCTTCTCATTGTTCAGCACGCGCGAGACGGTCTTGAACGACACGCCCGCGAGTTTCGAAACTTCCTTGATCGTCGGCCGTCGCGCCATTTGCCTCCCCTGACGGGTCAGGCATAGGTGACAGCGTTGGCAACAGGCAAGAGTGGAGTTGTGCGTATGGATCGGCGCGGAGTGATGGTCGCTGCGGCGGCAATGGGGTTCGCGCCGGGCTTGGCGCTGGCCGCGAAGCCGCGCAGGGGGTTGCGGGTGATGAGCTTCAACGTCCGGTTGCCGCTCGAGTCGGATGGCACGAACCGGTGGGAGGCGCGGCGCGACCTGTTTGTCGAGACACTTCGTCGCGCCGATCCGAATATCATCGGCACGCAGGAATTGTGGAAGATCCAGGGCGATTACGTGGTCGAGCGTCTGCCGCAGATCAGCTGGTTCGGGATCGATCGGCGCGGCGGACATGCCGATGAGCATATGGGCGTATTCTTTCGTCGCGACCGGATGCGGGTGATCGACCTTGGTAATTTCTGGCTGTCGGATACGCCCAACGTGCCGGGGAGCATCAGCTGGGGGCATCCCTATCCGCGGATGGCGACCTGGGGGCTGTTCGAAACGCTGGCGGGCAAGCGCTTCTGGCTGATCAACACGCATTTCCCCTATCGCGCTGAGGATGAGGCGGCGCGCAGCAAATGTGCGGCGGCGATCATGGAATGGGTGGCGCAGCGGCCGGCCGGGGACGTCGTGGTGCTGACCGGGGACTTCAACACCGGGCCGGAGAGCGAGGCTCATCGCCTTCTGTCCGGCCTGCTCGCCGATGCCTGGGTTGCGGCGCCGGAGCAGACGGGGCCGGAGGGGACGTTCCACGGCTTTTCGGGAGCGCCGGGGAAGCGGATCGACTGGGTCTTGGCCCGGGGCCTGACGCCGGCCGCGGTCGAGACGGTCGATTTCGGGCGGGGCGGGCGGTTTCCGTCGGATCACTTTCCGGTGGTGGCCGATTACCGCTGGCCCTGAAATGAAGGACCCCGCCCGGACGTGCCGGGCGGGGCCGTGAAGGGTGTTGCGATCAGCCCGCCGCGAGTGCCGCGAGGAGCAGCAGCGCGACGATGTTGGTGATCTTGATCATCGGATTGACCGCCGGACCCGCCGTATCCTTGTAGGGATCGCCGACGGTGTCGCCGGTCACTGCAGCCTTGTGGGCTTCGCTGCCCTTGCCGCCGTGATTGCCGTCTTCGATATACTTCTTCGCATTGTCCCATGCGCCGCCGCCCGAGGTCATCGAGATGGCGACGAACAGGCCCGACACGATCACGCCGAGCAGCATCGCGCCGACCGACGCAAAGGCATTGGCCTGGCTGTCGACGGCCAGGATCACGAAGTAGAGCACGATCGGGGACAGCACCGGGAGCAGCGACGGAATGATCATTTCCTTGATCGCCGCCTTGGTCACGATGTCCACCGTCCGGCCATAGTTCGGGCGGCTGGTTCCGGCCATGATGCCGGGATTGTCGCGGAACTGGGCGCGGACATCCTCGACCACGGCGCCCGCTGCACGGCCCACGGCGGTCATGCCGAACGCGCCGAACAAATAGGGCAGCAGCGCGCCGAGCAGCAGGCCGACGATCACGAACGGATTGCTGAGCGAGAAGTCCACGACGATGTCGGGGAAGTAGCGCGTCAGATCCTCGGTGTAGGCGCCGAACAGCACCAGGGCGGCGAGCGCCGCCGAGCCGATGGCATAGCCCTTGGTCACCGCCTTGGTCGTGTTGCCCACGGCATCAAGCGCATCGGTGCGGGTGCGGACATCATCGGGCAGACCGGCCATTTCGGCGATGCCGCCGGCATTGTCGGTGACGGGGCCATAGGCGTCGAGCGCGACCACCATGCCGGCGAGCGCGAGCAGCGAGGTGGCGGCGAACGCCACGCCGATGATCCCGGCAAGCTGGAACGATGCGATCACCGCGACGACGATCACGATGGTCGGCAGTGCGGTCGATTCAAGGCTGATCGCCAGACCCTGAATGACGTTGGTGCCATGGCCGGTTTCGGACGCCTTGGCGATCGAGCGAACCGGGCGATATTGCGTGCCGGTGTAATATTCGGTGATCCACACCAGCGCACCGGTGACGCCCAGGCCGATCATCATGCACCAGAACAGGTCCATGCCGGTGAACGCCTGATCGCCGATCGCGACGTCGAGGTCGCCCAGCGTGTACTCGGTCGCGAACCAGATCGCCGGGATGGCGAGGATCGCGGTGGTCCAGAACCCCTTGTACAGCGCGCCCATGATCGACTGGCTGCCGCCGAGCCGGACCATATAGGTGCCGATGATCGAGGTGATGATGCACACGCCGCCGACGATAAGCGGGAGCGCCATCAGCGCGAGCATGGCATCGTCCGCAAGACCACCGACGAGCAGCGCGATCGACACCATCGTGAGGCCGATGGTGACGACATAGGTTTCGAACAGGTCGGCGGCCATGCCGGCGCAGTCGCCGACATTGTCGCCGACGTTATCTGCGATCACGGCGGGGTTGCGGGGATCATCCTCGGGGATCCCGGCCTCGACCTTGCCGACCAGGTCGGCACCGACGTCCGCAGCCTTGGTGAAGATGCCGCCGCCGAGACGCGCGAAGATCGAGATCAGCGACGCACCGAACGCCAGCGCGGTCAGCGCCTTGATGATATCCTCACCATTCGCGGCTTCGCCGGCGGGGCCGACCAGATACCAGAACAGCCCGGCGATCGAGAGCAGACCAAGCCCGGCGACGAGCATGCCGGTGACCGCGCCAGCGCGGAAGGCGAGGGTGAGGCCACCCTGCAGCGAACCGCGTGCCGCCTCAGCCGTGCGGACATTCGCACGGACCGAGATGTTCATGCCGACATAACCCGCGACGCCCGAGAGGATCGCGCCGATCAGGAACGCGACGGTCGACAGCGCGCCGAGCGTGAAGAACATCACCGCGGCAACGACGACGCCGACAATGGCGATGGTGGTGTATTGGCGGCCGAGATAGGCCTTGGCGCCTTCCTGAATGGCGGCTGCGATATCCTGCATCTTCTGGTCGCCTGCTGGTGCGCGCAGCACCTGTTGCGACGTCACCAGGCCATAGAGCACGGCAATCAGGCCGCACACGATGGCGATATAGACAATCGTCATCTGGTATCCTTCCCCTGTGAATCCCGCGGGTCGTCCAGATCTTGATGCCCGGTACAAACCGCGTCGGGGTGGAGCGTAGAGAGGGGCGGGGGGCTGTCAAGCGGCGTGGTGCCGCGGCACTCTAGCCGTGACGATAGCCAAGGTGCGCGGGGAGAGGCACTGGCGCGCCCCTCGCCGTGAGGGTCAGGCCGCTGCCGGGGCTGGCGGTGCCGATGCGGGTCGCGGCGATCGGCGGGTCGATGCCATCGGGCAGGGTGAAGAGCAGTTCGTAATCGTCGCCCGCACAGGCGGCGTCGAGCACCGGGCCGGGCAAGGCGAGCGGGATGGCGTCGAGGTCGATGGTGAGCGCGATGCCGCTGGCGGTCGCGAGCCGATGGGCGTCGATCAGCAGACCGTCCGACACGTCCATCATCGCGGTGGCGCGCGGGGCGAGCGCCTGGCCCTCTGCCACGCGCGGGACCGGGTGGAGATAGCGGGCGAGGTCGCGCGGCTGCCCATCCGCGCCGAATGCCGCGCCGCCGATGGTGCCGGTGACCCACAGCGTGTCGCCGGGCTGCGCGCCGCTGCGGAGCGGGACGTTGGCTGGCGCTGTGCCGATGGCGGTGAGGGTCAGGCTGCGCGGCGCTCCGGCGGGCATCGCGACGGTATCGCCGCCGATCAGCGGCATGGCGTAGCGGGTGAGCGCGGCGTTGAGACCGTCGAGGAAGGCGCGGTCCCACTGCGCATCGCCCGACAGGCTGTAGTTGAGCAGGCAGGCGAGCGGGCTCGCGCCCTTGGCCGCGAGGTCGGACAGGTTGACCGCCGCCAGCCGCCAGCCGACCGACTCCGGCGGATCGTGGGGGCGGTAGTGGACGGACTCGACCATCGTGTCGCTGGTGAGGATGAGGGTGCCCACTGCTACGTCGAGTTGGGCGGTATCGTCCTCAAGGCTCGCCGCTGCCGGATGCGTGGCGATAGCGCGCAGGGCGGTGAGGAAGGTAAACTCGTCGGGCATCCCGGTTGGATTAGGCGATTGGTTGAGGGGGGGGAAGCTCGGCGTTGGGCGCGCCGCATTCGTATGCGGCCTCGTCAACATCGATGGTGATGTTAGTTTCGCTGAAACAATGGGGAGGGGAATATGGACTGGACGCGACGCGCGGTGCTTGGCGGGGCGCTGGTCGGCCTTGGCGCAGGGCTCGGGCCGGTAGCGTTGCCAGCGCGCGCGCAGGTGACGGGCGGGCGGATCGTGACGCTGGACGCCTTTCCGTCACGTCATGTTGCGGCGCGCAAGGTGCTGGTGTGGCTGCCCGCGGCCTATGATGCGCGGCGGTCGGCGCGTTTTCCCGTGATCTACATGCATGATGGGCAGAATCTGTTCGATGGCAAGGCGGCGTTCGCCGGCGAATGGGGCGTGGACGAGGCGATCACGCGGATGGCGGCGCGCGGCGATCTGCGCGACACGATCGTGGTCGGGATTGTGAACACGGCGGCGCGCTTTTCCGAATATTTCCCGGAGAAGGTCGCGGCGCACCTGCCCGCGGCGTATCGCGCGGCGGTGCTGGAGATGGCGGGCGGGGCGTTGCGGGGCGACGCCTATCTGCGCTTCATCGTCGAGGAGTTGAAGCCGGCGATCGACAGGCGTTTTCGGACGCTGACGGGTGCGGCCGATACGTCGGTGATGGGGTCGTCGATGGGCGGGCTGATCTCGCTCTATGCGATCGGCGAATATCCGCGCGTGTTCGGGCAGGCGGCGTGCCTGTCGATCCATCTGCCACTGGCGGCGCCGATGGCACCTTATAGCCGCCCGCCCGAAGGGCCGGAGGCGGTGGCGCGGGCGCTGCGCGCGTGGCTGGCGGGGAGCGGGTTGGATCCGGCGCGCAACCGCGTCTATCTCGATCACGGCACGATGACGCTGGACGCGGCCTATCCGCCGTTCGTCAAGGCGGTCGAGGCGATGCTGCCAACGCTGGGCTGGGTGCCGGGGCGCACGTTCGAGCTGCGCAGCTTTACCGGCACCGAGCATAACGAGCGGGCGTGGCGCGAGCGGATCGATATTCCGCTCGCGTTTCTCGACCGGGGGCGGTGAGGGCGGGTTAAACCGCCTTCAGCGCTTCCTCGAAGTCCGCGATCAGGTCGTCGGCATTTTCGACGCCGATCGAGATGCGCACCAGATTGTCGGTGATGCCGAGCGCCGCCTTGCGTGCGTCGGGGACCGAGAGGTGGGTCATCGCGGCGGGCGCGCTGGCGAGGGTTTCGGTGCCGCCGAGGCTGACCGCGAGCTTGGCGATCTTCAATGAGTCGAGGAAGGCGAATGCCTCCTTCTCGCCGCCCTTGAGGTAGAGCGAGAAGGTCGATCCGGCACCGGTGCAGTGGCGGTCATAGATGTCGCGCTGGCGGCTGCCCTCCTCGAGGAAGCCGAGATAGCCGACGCTTTCGACCTTGGGGTGGGTGCGGAGATATTCGCAGACTTTCGCCGCGTTTTCGCCGGCGCGGGACATGCGCAGTTCGAGCGTTTCGAGGCTGCGCAGCAGCATCCACGCGGTGTTGGGGTCGCAGATCGTACCGATGGTGTTGCGCATCAGGCGGATGGTGTTGATCAGCTCCTTCGAGCCGAGCACACCGCCCGCGACGAGGTCGCTGTGGCCGCCCGCATACTTGGTCAGCGAATAGACGACGAGGTCCGCACCCTGCTTGAGCGGTTGCGCCCAGAGCGGGCCGAGGAAGGTGTTGTCGATCGCGATCGGCGGCTTGTTCGCGCCGGTGAAAATCGCGTCGCGGCTGGCGGCAACCGCCTCGACATCGACCAGCACATTGGTGGGGTTGGCTGGGCTTTCCAGATAGATCAGCGCGACATTGCCCGATGCGGCCTTGCTCAGCACCGCGTCGATCTCTTCGCGCGTCGCGCCGGCGGGGAAGTCGAGCCAGTGGACGCCGAACTTGCCGAGGATGCGGGCGATCAGCGTCTCGGTGGCGGCATAGAGCGGGCCGCTGTGCACGATCGTGTCGCCGGGCTTGACCATCGCGAGGAACAGGGTGGCGATGGCGGACATGCCGGAGGAGAAGGCGAGCGCGTCCTCCGCCTCTTCCCACACGCCCAGGCGATCTTCGAGGATTTCCTGGTTCGGGCCGTTGAAGCGCGAATAGACGAGGCCCTCGGCACCGCCGGGACGCTTTCCGGTGACCCCTTCGAAATGGCGCTTGCCGGCGGCGGCGTTGGGGAACACGAAGGTGGAGGTGGCGAAGATCGGGGGCTTCAATGAGCCTTCGGACAGCATCGGGTCATAGCCGTGACCCATCATCAGCGTGCTGGGGCTGAGCTTGCGATTGCCGATCGTGTCGGTCGAAGGCTTGGGGCGGCCGCGTGCGGGAGCACCGGTGATTGCGGCTTCGTCGGGGGTCTGGTCGGGCGTGTCGGTCATTGCGGGCCGCTCCTGGTATCAGGTGAAACTAGTTGCCGCAGCCGTCGCACCGATCGGCTATTCCGTCAATGCGATCACCGAAATCTGGCGACCGTAATCCGGAGCACCTTCGTGCGTGGCGCGGCGATAGCTGAAGAAACGCGCAGGGTCGGCATAGGTGTCCGCGCCGAGCGCCTCGATCCGGCGGAGCCCGGCAGCGGCGAGGCGGTGGACGACATAGGCCTCGAGGTCGAACTGGTGGTGGCCGGGCTTGCAGGGGGTGAAGAAGCGCTCGTTCGCCGGGTCGATCGCGGCGAAGCGCGTGAGGAAGCCGTCGTCGACTTCGTAGCTGGCGCGGGCGATGCAGGGGCCGATAGCGGCGGCGATGCGGCTGCGGTCTGCGCCGAGTTCTTCCATGCGGGCGATGGTCGAGTCGGTGACGCCGTGCAGCGCGCCCTTCCACCCGGCATGGGCGGCGGCGATGACGCCGGCTTCGCGGTCGGCGAACAGCACGGGCGCGCAGTCGGCGGTGAGGATGCCGAGCAGGATGCCGGGGCGGTCGGTGACGAGCGCGTCGGCATGGGGGCGGTCATTCTCATCCCAATCCGCGCCGACGAGGATGGCGTCGGGGGAGTGGATCTGATGCACGGTTGCGAAACGGCTGCCGGGCGCGATGGCGGCGATCACCCGGCGCTGGTTTTCCTGCAACTCGGGCGTTGGGGGCAGGCCGCGGCGGCCCATGTCGAGGCTGGCGGTGGACCCGCTGGTGACGCCGCCGGTGCGGCCCATATAGCCGTGCGCGACCCCGTCGAGCGCGGTGGCGCGCAGGATAGTGAGGGCTTCGGTCACAGGGCGAGCCGCATCAGTCGGTCTTCGTCGGCATGGGTGCCGACCATGAAGCTGTAGCGGCCGACATCGATAAAGCCGTAGCGCTCATACATGCGGCGCGCGCGGTGGTTGTCGACGAACACGCTGAGCGCGAGATGCTGCGCGCCGCGGGCGCGGGCGGTGGCGATCGCCCAGTCGACCAGCTGCGGCCCGAGCCGGAGGCCCTGATGTTCGGGCAGGATGTAGAGCGTGCGCAGTTCGATCGTGCCCGCCGGCCAGTCGCCGGGAAGCGCCGAGGGGCCGAGCAGCACGAAGCCGATGACGGCGCCATCCACTTGCGCGACGGCTGCGGCGAAGCGGTCATCCTCCAGCCGCTCCTGCCATATGTCCAGCGTCGAGCCGGCCATGAACAAGGCGAGGTCCGCCGGATCGTAGAGATGGCCGAAGGTTGCGATGAAGCTGGTGTCGAAGACATGCCGGATTGCGGCGGCGTCCGCCGGGGTGGCGGGGCGGAGCGGCGTCATGCGAACCCCGCCGGGACCGGCCAGCCGGGGGCGGTGAGCGCGACGACCTTGAACAGCTCGCCCATCGCTTCGTCCCCGATCAACCGATCGCGCGCGGCGGCGACATCGGCGGCGCGATCGGGCGCGGCGCGGGTGAGCGCGTCGGCACGCGGTTCGATGCCGAGATCGCGCAGCCATGCGCGTTGGGTGACGGGGCCGTACGCCTCCAGCCCCTCGACCCGCGCGGCTTCGATCAGCGTGCCGAAATCGACATGCGCGGTAAGGTCGGCCTCGCCCGGATCCTCGAACGCGTTGACGTAAGCGTGGCCGCGCACCGCCTGAAGCGTGTCGCCGATCGCGGGGCCGGCATAGCCATAGTCGATCACGATCGCCGCGCCGCCCTGTTGCAGCAGCCGTGCGGCTAGGGCGCGCAGAATCGCGACGCTGGGGGGCGAGGTTTCGAGGATCGAGCCGTCGGGTGCGTCGCGGAATTGCGGCGGGATGATCGGATCGAAGATGGTGTTGCCGATCACGGGCAGGAACAAGGTGTCCTGACACGCGACCAGCCGTTCGCGCCAGCCCTGCGGCGTCTTGACGAGCTGCCGGATCGGGAGCGCGTCGAAAAATTCGTTGGCGACGACCAGCAGCGGCTTGTCATCGGGCAGGCCGACCAGATCGAGCGACCATTCGGCATGCGGCACCGCCTTGGCCTGTTCGGCGCGCAGCATCGGGCTGTTTTCGACGAAATGCACCGGCGGGGTCAGGCCGGCGCTGCGCATCGCACGCAGCGCATCGCTGGCGAGCGTGCCGCGACCCGGGCCGAGCTCGACATAATGGCAATCGGGCCGGTCGGCGCGGTCCCACAGGTCGGCGAGCGCGAGGCCGACGAGTTCGCCGAACATCTGGCTGATCTCGGGCGCCGTCGTGAAGTCTCCGCGCGTGCCGAGCGGGTCGCGGGTGGCGTAATAATGGGTGTTGGCCGCACCCATGAACTGCGACAGCGGAATCGGCCCGGCGAGCGTGATCGCGCGGGCGATCCGCTCGGGTAGGGGGCCATCGACGTTCGGCGTATCGCTCATGCGATCGGCTGGTCGCCCGCAAAGGGTTCGACCCGCTCACGCCGCTTTTTCGCGGTGGCGATGAGGTAGAGGCCGCCGAAGATCATCGGCAGCGTCAGCAGCTGGCCCATATGCAGGCCGGGCGTCGCAAAGATGGTGCCGTCGAACTGCGCGTCATGCTCGCGGAAGAATTCGACGAACCAGCGCGACAGGCCATAGCCGAGGATGAAGGTGCCGACGAGCTTGCCCGGCTGATAGCGGGCATCGGTTTTCCAGAACAGGAACCACAGGACCAGGCCGACGACGAGCCCCTCAAGGCCGGCCTCGTACAGCTGGCTGGGGTGGCGGGCAAAGGTTTCGCCGGTCGGTTGGGTGAGATCGCGCATGTCGTAGACGATACCCCAGGGAACATTGGTCGGGTGGCCCCACAGCTCGCCATTCACGAAATTGGCGATGCGGCCGAAGAACAGGCCGAAGGGGACGCAGCACGCGACATAATCGTGGACGCGCAGCCAGTTGAGCTGTTCCTTGCGGCATAGCCACAGGATCGCGAGCGTCACGCCGACTACGCCGCCATGGAAGGACATGCCGCCTTCCCACAGCTGGAGCAGTTTCAGCGGTTCGAGGAACAAGGCTGGCTGATAGAAGATCACATAGCCGAGCCGCCCGCCGACGATGATGCCGATGGTGGCGTAGAACACCATGTCATCGGCATGGCGGCGCGCCATCGGCGCACCGGGCTGAGCCAGCAGTTTGAGCAGATACCACCAGCCGACCAGAATCCCCGCGATATAGGCGAGCGAGTACCATTTGAGCTTGAAGAAGCTCAGATCGAGCGCGACCGAATGCAGGCCGAGGTCGCTGAACTGGATATGCGAGGTCGCTTGCGCGGCGGCGGTCAGGATCAAGGTTCGGGCTCCCCGGGGGTTCGGCGCTGTCCTATCGGGATATGACGGCGGGGCCAAGGGGCGGATTGGGGAGTGGCGCCCTGCTTTGCGCCCCGCTAGAGCGGCTGGGATGGAGCGCAAGGGCATCAAGGGGATCGACCGGCGCACGCTGCTGATCGGTGGCGGGGCGGGGATCGGGCTGATCGTCGCATGGGCGGCATGGCCGCGCACCTATCTGCCCAATTTGCCGGTGCGCGAGGGCGAGGCGGCGTTCGGCGCGTGGTTGAAGATCGCGCCCGACGGGCAGGTGACGGTCGCCGTGCCGCAATGCGAATATGGGCAGGGCGTGTTCACGACGCTGCCGCAGATTGTCGCCGATGAGCTGGGCGCGGACTGGCGGCGGGTCGGGGTGGAGCAGGCGCCGCTGAACCCGCTTTATGCCAATCCGCTGGCAGCAGGGGAACTGTTCCCCGGCGTGCTGCCCGAGCGGCTGCGCGCCACCCATGCGCAGCGCAACGCGCTGGTGCTGACCGGCGCCTCGACATCGATGCGCCAGTTTGCCGAGCCGTTGCGCGAAGCGGGCGCTGCGGCGCGGGCGATGCTGTGCCAGGCGGCGGCGCGGCGCTGGGGCGTCGAATGGACCGCGTGCGACACCGCGAACGGCTTTGTCGTGCATGACAAGCAGAAGATCGGGTTCGGCGAAATTGCGGTCGCGGCAGCGGAGGAGGAGATCCCGGCCGACCTGCCGCTGCGCGAGGGCGATGGCGCGCGGCTGATGGGCGAGCCTGCGCCGCGGCTCGACGCGCCGGGCAAGGTCAATGGCAGCGCAAGCTTTGCCGCCGACATCCGCCTGCCCGACATGGTGTTCGCCGCGATCCGGCAGGGGCCGGTCGGTACGGTGAAGCTGCATTCAGCGGACGAGGCGGCGGCGCGCAAGGTTCCGGGCGTGCTGCAGATCGTCAAGGACGAACGCTGGGTCGCGGCGGTCGCGAATAATAGCTGGGCGGCGCAGCGCGCGCTCGACGCGATGAAGCCCAAGTTCGAGGTGGCGACCAAGGTCGACAGCGCGTCGATTCAGGCCGCGCTCGACGCTGCGCTGGATGGCGACGGCAGCCGCATGGAGTCGGAGGGCGACCTGTCGGCGACGTTCAAGGGCGCGCGCGTGGTCACCGCCGAGTATCGCGTCGGCGTGGCGCTGCACGCGGCGATCGAGCCGATGGCGGCGACGGCGAGCTTTGCCGATGGGCGCTGTCGCATCTGGATGGCGACGCAGGCGCCTGGCCTCGCCCGCGCGGCGGTGGCGGATGCGCTGGGGATGAGCGCGAGCAATGTCGTCATTCATCCGGTGTTCGCGGGCGGATCGTTCGGGCAGAATCTGGAGCATGACGTCGCGCAGCAGGCGGCGGTGATCGCGCGCGAAGTCGGAAAGCCGGTGCAGCTGACGTGGTCGCGCGGGGAGACGTGCCTGCACGACCGCTATCGCGCGCCTGCCGCGGCGCGGATGACCGCGCGGCTGGGCAGCAATGGTGCGGTGGCAGGCTGGCTCGCCAAGATCGCGGCTCCGGCGAGCGGACATGAGCTGGCGGCGCGGCTGATGGCCGGGGACGGCGCGATTGCGGCGGGGCTGAGGCTGGCGGGCAGCGGCGATCCGGCGGCGGTGGCGGGGGCGCGGCCGCCCTATCGCATCGCCAATCTGGCGGTCGATCATCATCCCGCCGATATCGGCATTCCGACCGGTTACTGGCGGTCGGGGTCGCATGCGACCACCGCCTTCTTAACCGAAAGCTTCATCGACGAGCTGGCGCATGTTGCGCAGATCGAGGCGCATAGTTTCCGCATCGCGATGCTGGGCGGCGAGCCGCGCCTGGCGCGGTGTCTGTCCACCGTGGCGACGCTGGGCGGGTGGCAGGGTGGCCTTGCCGGCAGCGGGCAGGGGCTGGCGTGCCATGCCTTTCGCGGATCGTACATCGCGGTAATGGTCGAGGCGTCGGTCGGTGGCGACCAGCGGATCAAGGTCGATCGCATCGTCGCGGCGGTCGATTGCGGGCGGGTGGTCAACCCCGATGTGGTGCAGCAGCAGATCGAGGGTGGGCTGATTTTCGGCATGGCCGGGGCGCTGGGCGCGACCACCGGCTTTACCGGCAACATGGCCGAGGCGCGTGGGTTCGCCGATCTCGACCTGCCGCGCCTGGCCGACACGCCCGAGATCATGATCGAGCTGATCGCGAGCGAGGCCGAGCCGGGCGGGGTGAGCGAGCTGGCGGTGCCGCCGGTCGCGCCCGCCATTGCGAACGCGATCCATGCCGCGACCGGCGTGCGGTTGCGGCAACTTCCTTTGATCCCCGGAGGCGAATGATGGCGTTACCCGAAGGCCACCCCGCGGTCGCGCCGCGGCGGATCGGCGTGCTGCTGGTCAATCTGGGCACGCCCGACGCGCCCGATGCGGGCGCGGTGCGGCGCTATCTGGGCGAGTTTCTGTCGGATCGCCGCGTGGTCGAGATTCCGGCGCTGATCTGGCAGCCGATCCTGCGCGGCATCATCCTGCGCACGCGCCCGGCCAAGTCGGCGCACGCCTATCAACAGGTTTGGACCGATGACGGATCGCCGCTCGCCGCGATTACCAAGCGACAGGCATTGGCGTTGCAGGCGGCGTGGCCCGAAGTGACGGTCGACTGGGCGATGCGGTACGGCAATCCGTCGATCCCGGCGAAGCTGAAGGCGATGAAGGATGCCGGGTGTGAGCGCATCCTGATCGCGCCGCTCTATCCGCAATATTGCGCGGCGACGAGCGCGACGGTGGTGGACAAGGCGTTCGAGACGCTGGCCGCGATGCGCTGGCAGCCCGCGCTGCGGACGCTGCCGCCCTATCATGACGATCCGCGTTACATCACGGCGCTGGCGGACTCGGTGCGGACGCAGTTGGCCGCGCTCGATTTCGAGCCGGACGCGGTGCTGGCAAGCTTTCACGGCATGCCGCAGCGGACGCTGGAGCTCGGCGATCCATATCATTGCCATTGCCGCAAGACCGCGCGGTTGCTGGGCGAGGCGCTCTCTGATGTTCTTGGGGGGCGCGAACTGACGGTGACGTTCCAGTCGCGCTTTGGGCGGGCCAAGTGGCTGGAGCCGGCGACCGATACGGTGCTGGAAGCGCTGCCGGGCAAGGGCGTGAAGAAGATCGCCATCGTCGCGCCGGGCTTTTCAGCCGACTGTCTGGAGACGCTGGAGGAGCTGGCGATCCGCGGGCGCGAGAGCTTCGAGGAAGCGGGGGGCACGCATTTCGCCTATCTGTCATGCCTGAACGATAGTGAACCGGGGATCGCGATGTTGCGCAGCATCGTCGCATCGGAACTTGCAGGCTGGGTCGACCTCACCTAGCCTTGGTTAAACCGGTTTAGGAGAGATTATGGCACGGGTAGCGATCGTTACGGGCGGCACGCGCGGGATCGGCGAGGCGATCAGCGTCGCGCTGAAGGACATGGGCATGACCGTCGCGGCCAACTATGCCGGCAATGACCAGCGTGCGGCGGAGTTTACCGAGCGGACGGGAATCGCCGCGTTCAAATGGGACGTCGCCGATTATGACGCGTGCCAGGCCGGGATCGCACAGGTCGAGGCGGCACTGGGGCCGGTCGATGTGCTGGTCAACAATGCCGGCATCACCCGCGACGGCACGATCCTGAAAATGACCTACCAGATGTGGAAGGAGGTCATGGACACCAATCTTGGCGGTTGCTTCAATATGGCCAAGGGCGTGTTTCCCGGGATGCGCGAGCGCAAATGGGGCCGCATCGTCAATATCGGGTCGATCAACGGCCAGGCCGGGCAATATGGCCAGGTCAATTATGCTGCAGCAAAGAGCGGCATTCACGGCTTTACCAAGGCACTGGCGCAGGAAGGCGCGAAGTTCGGCGTGACGGTCAATGCGATCGCACCCGGCTATATCGACACCGACATGGTCGCGGCGGTGCCGGCGGACGTGCTCGAAAAGATCGTTGCCAAGATCCCGGTCGGACGACTGGGCCAGGCGAACGAGATCGCGCGCGGCGTGGCGTTCCTGTGCTCGGAAGAGGGCGGGTTCGTCACCGGGTCGACGCTGTCGATCAATGGCGGGCAGCACATGTACTGACGGGTCGAGGCGCGTCGCCCCGGCGTGAGTTGGGGGACGGCGCCGGTGCGCATCGCGCACAACCCGGGACGGACGGCGGGGCCGCGCAAGCGGAGCCCGTCCGATACCAGGTACGGGCTTTGCCCGTGCCGCTGTTTCGGCCAGCCGACGCGCGCAACCACTGGACTCCCGCAGCAAGGCGCGTAGGGTCGCGCGCATCGCCTTTGGGGGAGAGGTTCGATGAAGCACCTGGCACGCGTCGCCGCAGTTCTGGCCCTGGCGCTGACGCCGATCGCGGCATGGGGTGATTCGAGCCCGCAGGTGGTGCTGGCCACCCCCGGCATCGGCGACGGCGCGATCGAGCGCTATACCGTGCGCTTCAGCCAGCCGATGGTGCCGCTGGGCGATCCGCGCGCCGCTTCCCCGATCAAGGTGACCTGCCCTGTGGGTGGCGAAGGGCGCTGGGTCGATCAGCAGACCTATGTCTGGGAATTTGCGAGCCCGCTGCCGGGGGGAGTGACCTGTACCGTCGCGCTGGCGGAAAAGCTCAAGAGCGTTGCCGGCTATGCCGTGTCGGGCAAGCGCGAGTTCACGATCGACGCCGGCGGGCCGACGGTCAAGGCAATGCTGCCGCAGCGCTGGGGCGGGGAGATCGAGGAGGATCAGGTCTTCCTGATCGGCACCAACATGCCCGCGACGCGCCAGTCGGTCGCGGCCAACGCCTATTGCGCGGTCGAGGGGATTGGCGAGAAGATTCCGGTTGAACTGCTCGCCCCCGAAGTACCGGGCAAGTTGCTGCAGGACCTCAACCCCAAGCGCTGGGAAGTGCGCAATTTCCTGAGCGAGGCCGGGATGGCCGAGGCGCTGCCGGAAAAGGCAGAGGATCGCGCACGGGTGCTGTCCAATGTCGTCGCGCTGAAATGCGGACGGCCGTTGCCGCCGGGCCGCGACGTGTCGCTGGTGTGGGGCGCGGGTGTGGCTGGAGCTGGCGGCAAGACCGCCGGGGCCGACCAGCGGTTCGACTTCACCGTGCGCAAGCCGTTCGAGGCACGGTTCGAATGTTCGCGGGTCAATCCGCAGGCGGGGTGCAACCCCGTCAAAGAGGCCTATGTCCGCTTCACCGCGCGGATTCCGCGTGAGCAGGCCGAGGCGATCCGCATATCGCTGCCCGATGGCAAGGAGCTCAAGCCCGCGCTGAGCGATGAGGACAAGCGCGCCAATACGGTCAGCGACATCAAGTTCGCAGGGCCGCTGCCGGCGTCGACCACCGGCAAGGTGGTCCTGCCCGCGGGGCTGAAGGACGAGAGCGGTCGCATGCTGGCCAACGGCCAGCGTTTCCCGCTGGAGGTGCGGTTCGACGAAGCCCCGCCGCTGGTGAAATTTGCCGCGCCGTTCGGGATCATCGAGGCGCAGGAGGGCGGCGTGCTGCCGGTCACGGTTCGCAATGTCGAACCGGCGCTGCAGGGCAAGGGGCTGACCATCGCGGGCCAGCAGCTGCGCGTCGAGGCGTCGGACGGCGACATCGCCAAATGGCTGCGCACGATCGATGACGCCGATGATTACAAGAGTGAGGAGGTCAAGAAGAGCGCGGAGACGGTCACGATCAACCAGACCGGGGCCAAGTCGATCCTGACCGGCGCAACCGGCAAAGCGCTCCCCGCGATCGCGCTGCCCGGCAAGGGCAAGGAGTTCGAGGTCGTCGGCATTCCGCTGGGCAAGCCCGGATTCTATGTCGTCGAGCTGGCATCGCCGCAATTGGGCAAGGCGCTGCTCGGTCGCGATGCGCCGCGTTATGTCGCCGCGGGTGCGCTGGTCACTAACATGGCGGTGCATTTCAAATGGGGGCGTGAGGGCTCGCTGGTGTGGGTCACCGCGCTCGACAGCGGCAAGCCGGTGGGCGGCGCGGATGTGCGCGTCACCGACAGCTGTTCGGGCCGGTCGCTCGCCACCGGCAAGACCGATCAATATGGTCGCCTGACGGTCGCGCAGGGCATTCCCGAGCCGCAGAGCTGGGGCGGGTGCGACGCGGGCAATGCCCCGCCGCTGATGGTGTCGGCGCGCAAGGGCGATGACATGAGCTTTACGCTGACGGCATGGGGCGAGGGCATCCGGCCGTACGACTTCGACCTGCGCTATGGCTATGAAGCCGCGAGCGACATCGTCCACACCGTGTTCGACCGCGCGCTGGTCCGCCAGGGCGAGAGCGTCAACATGAAGCACATTTTGCGCCGCCCGGTCGCCAATGGCTTCGTCTTCCCCGAGGGGTTCAGCGGCAAATTGCGCCTGTCGCACAGCGGTTCGGACACGCAGTTCGAGCTGCCGGTGACGATCGGCGCAACGGGCAGCGGCGAGACGCAGTGGAACGTGCCGCAGGGTGCGCCGATGGGCGACTATAACCTGCAATTCGTGAAATCGGACGGCAAAGGCGGCGAGGAGACGGTCTGGACCAGCCAGTCGATCAAGGTCGACGAGTACAAACTGCCGACGATGAAGGCGTCGGTCGCGGGGCCGAAGGAAGCGGCGGTGCGGCCCAAGACGCTGCCGCTCGACCTATTCGTCGGGTATCTCTCGGGCGGCGGGGCGTCGAACCTGCCGGTCGAACTGCGCATCGGGTATTATGACGAGAGCGATACGCCCGATGGCTGGGACGGCTATACGTTCGGCGGGCGCGCGATCGAGGAGGGGACCAAGCCGCTCAACGGCGATGGCGAGGAGGATGAGGCGAACAGCCTGCCGCCGATGCAGACATTGCCGGTGACGCTGGGTGCCGATGGCACTGCGCGGACCAATGTCGACATCCCGCAGACGCTGACCGGCACCAGCCGGATGCGGGTCGAGATGGATTATCAGGACGCCAATGGCGAGGTGCTGACCGCGTCGCGCGGCATCACCTTGTTCGGCTCCGCCGTCCAGCTGGGCGTCAAGACCGATGGCTGGCTGATGAAGGAGGACGACCTGCGGCTGCGCTTTGTCGCGCTCGATCCGCAGGGCAAGCCGCTCAAGGGCCAGAAGGTTCAGGTCGCGGTGTATAGCCGCGAAATCCTGACCGCGCGGCGGCGGCTGATCGGCGGCTTCTACGCCTATGAAAACAACATGCGCACGACCAAGATCGGCGCGTCCTGTTCGGCGAAGACCGATGCACTCGGGCTGGCGCAATGTTCGATCGACCCGGGCGTGTCGGGCGAAGTCCATGTCGTCGCGACCACCACCGACAGCGCGGGCAATGTCGCGCGTGCGACGACGTCGGTGTGGCTGGCGGGGGAGGATGACTGGTGGTTCGGGGGGGACAATGGCGACCGGATGGACGTCATTGCCGAGGCGCAGGAGTATAAGTCCACCGATACCGCGCGATTCCAGGTGCGCATGCCGTTCCGTGAGGCCACCGCATTGGTGACGGTGGAGCGTGAGGGCGTGCTGTCGAGCTTTGTCACCGAGCTTTCGGGCGACAATCCGGTGGTCGAGGTACCGTTGAAGGGCGTCTATGCCCCCGACGTGTTCGTGTCGGTGATGGCGGTGCGCGGGCGCGTTGGAGGGTGGAAATTGTGGTGGGCGGACCTGGCCCGGCGCTGGAACCTGCCCTTCTTCTCGCGCGAAGGGGCCAAGCCCACGGCGCTGGTCGATCTGGCCAAGCCCAGCTTCCGTCTGGGCATCGCCAAGATCAAGGTCGGCTGGGAGGGGCACCGCATGGCGGTGAGCGTCAAGGCGGACAAGGAACGCTATGGCGCGCGCGACACGGCGAAGGTCGCGTTGCAGGTCAAGAACCCCGATGGCAGCGTCGCGCCCAAGGCGGACGTCGCGTTCGTCGCGGTGGACGAGGCGCTGTTGCAGCTCGCCCCGAACGAGAGCCTGGATGTGCTGAAGGCGATGATGGGCGAGCGCCCCTTGTCGGTGCTGACCTCCACCGCGCAGACGCAGGTGGTCGGCAAGCGGCATTATGGGCGCAAGGCGGTCGAGGCGGGCGGCGGTGGCGGCGGCGACCTGTCGGCGCTCAATCGCGAGAATTTCCAGCCGGTGCTGTTGTGGCGCGGGACGGTGCCGCTCGACGCGCAGGGGCGCGCACAGGTCGATGTGCCGCTGAGCGATGCGCTGACCGCGTTCAAGCTGGTCGCGGTGGCGGTCGGCAGTGATGGGCAGACCTTCGGCACGGGCGAGACGGCGGTACGGACGGCGCAGGATCTGAGCATCTTTGCCGGGATTCCGCCGCTGGTGCGCGACGGCGACTTCTTCTCGGCCGGGTTCACGCTGCGCAACGGGTCGGACAAGCCGATGAAGGTGACGGCGAAGGTCGAGCTGTCGCCGCGCGTGGCGCAGGGGCGCGACCTGACGGTCGAAATCCCGGCGGGCGGCGCGGTGCCGATCGCGTGGAACCTGACTGCGCCGAAGGGCTTCGACAAATTGCAATGGAAGGTCACCGCGCGCGATGCGGGCGGCAAGGCAGTCGATGCGGTGACGGTGACGCAGGACATTGCGCCGGCGGTGCCGATCGAAACCTGGGCCGCGACGCTGGCGCGCGTGGGCGAGGGTGGGCCGATTTCGATCGCACCGCCTGCTGGCGCGCTGGCGGGGGTCGGCAGCGTGACGGTGCGGCTGACCGAGACGTTGGTCCCGCCGCTGCAGGGCGTGCGCGATTATATGGCGGCATACCCCTATGGCTGTTTCGAGCAGCGCACGTCGCAGGCGGTGGCGCTGGGCGATATGGGGGCGTGGAACCGGCTGGCGGGCGAGATGCCGGTCTATCTCGATCGCGACGGGTTGCTGCGATATTTCCCGTCGGAGAGCCTGCGTGGGTCGGAGGCGCTGACCAGCTATATCCTGTCGATCACGGCGGAAGCCGGGCTGCCGATCCCCGAGGCATCGCGCGTCCGGATGATCGAGGCGCTGAAGGCGGTGCTCGACGGGCGGCTGCGGCACGATGACTATGGCGATGTGCGGCTGCAAAAGGTCGCGGCGTTCGCGGCGCTGGCGCGGCAGGGCGCGGCGAATGCGGGGATGCTGGGGCAGCTGGGCATCACGCCGGCCGACATGCCGACATCGACGCTGGCCGATTATATCGCCGCGCTGGGCCGGGTGCCGGGGCTTGCCAATGGTGCGCAGTTGCGTGCGGCGGCGGAGGGCGTGCTCAAGAAGCGGCTGGTCTATGAAGGCACGCGGATCGACCTGTCCGACAAGGCCGACACGCCGTGGTGGCTGATGGCGTCGGGCGATGAATCGGTGCTCAAGGCGCTGGTTGCGACGCTGGGCCGTCCCGCCTTCCAGGGCGAGGGACCGAAGATGATGGTCGGCGCGGCGCTGCGCCAGCAACGCGGGCATTGGGACACGACCACCGCGAATGCCTGGGGCGTGATCGCCGCGCGCAAGTTCGAGGGCGTCTATCCCGCGGCGCAGGTGGCCGGGATCACGACCGCGACGATCGGCACGCAGACGGTGACGCGCAGCTGGCCGCTGGCCGAGGCGCAGCGCAGCCTGTTGTTCGCGCTCCCCGCACGGCAGACGCCTTTGGTGCTCGCTCAGTCGGGCGGGGCGGGGCCATGGGCGAGCGTGCAGGTCAAGGCGGCGGTGCCGCTGACCCAGCCGCTGAAGGCCGGGTACAAGCTGACCCGTACGGTCGAGGTGGTGCAGGCCAAGACCAAGGGCGTGCTGACGCGCGGCGACGTGTTGAAGGTGACGCTGACGGTCGAGGCGAGCGCGGATCGCAGCTGGGTGGTGATCAGCGATCCGGTGCCTGCGGGCGCGACGGTGATCGGGTCGCTGGGCGGGCAATCGCAGATGCTGGCCGAGGGCACGGGCGCTGGCGGGACCAGCTATGTCGAGCGTGGGCGCGATGCGTGGCGCGGTTACTTCGCCTGGATGCCGCGCGGTACGCACAGCGTGAGCTATGCGATGCGGCTGAATGCGGCGGGCCGGTTGCAGCTGCCGCCGAGCCGGGTCGAGGCGATGTATTCGCCGGAGATTCGCGCGGCGGTGCCGAACCAGCCGATGGTGGTGGTGCAGCGGTGAGGTGAGTGAGGTCATCGGCCTGGGTTGCGCTCCTGCGCAGGCAGGAGCCCAGGGTGGGATCGCGAATCGCCTGTGGCTCTGGGCTCCTGCTTTCGCAGGAGCACAAGAGGGATGATTTCGCGCGCGGAGATTGTCGAGCGCGCGCGGTCGCTGTGGACTCGCGCCGAAGCCGTCACGCATCGCGCGTGGTGGACCGGGCCGCGCATCGCCGTCGCGGCGATCCTGACGCTGGCGGGGGTGCATGTCGCGGTGGACTGGGCGACGCTGCCGCCGCCGCTGCCGTCGCATCGCGCGACCGTGGCGGGTTGGAAGCCGTCCGAGGCGTGGCTGTACGATCGCGAGGGGCGGTTGCTCGACAGTTCGCGGGTCGATTTTCAGGCGCGGCGGCTGGCGTGGACGCCGCTGGACAAGATTGCGCCCGAGGCGGTCGAGGCGATTGCCAATGCCGAGGATCGCCGGTTCCGCGACCATGACGGCGTCGATTGGTGGGCGGTGGCCGGGTCGATCCGCGACCGGTTGGAGGGCAAGCGGGCGCGCGGGGCGTCGACGCTGTCGATGCAGGTCGCGGCCTATCTGGCGCCCGATCTCGCCGCACCGGGATCGCGCGGGTTTATCGACAAGCTGCGCCAGATGCGCGCGGGTTCAGCGATCGAGCGCGGGTGGAGCAAGGACGAGATCCTTGAGGCCTATCTCAACCTCGCCGGGTTTCGCGGTGAGGCGCAGGGGATCGGCGCGGCGGCGCTGGGGCTGTTCGGCAAGACGCCCGACGCGCTGACTCGCGACGATGGCCTGCTGCTCGCGGCATTGCTGCCCGATCCGGCGGCGGGGGCGGATGCGGTGGCGCGGCGGGCATGTGCGCTTTCGCGCGTCGATGACTGCAGCCGCTTTGCCGGGGCGGCGGCGTCGATGCTGGGGCCGGCGCGCAGCCTGACGCTCGACCCGGGGCTGGCAATGCATCTGGCGAACCGGATGCTGACCCAGCCGGGGCTCAGGGTGAAGACGACCATCGACCTGGATGTCCAGCGCGTGGCGATCCGGGCGTTGCGGCGGCAGCTGGTCGGGCTGGGGGGCACGCGCGCGCGGGACGGCGCGGTGATCGTGGCGGATAATGCGACCGGTGAGATCCTCGCTTGGGTCGGCGGCATCGGGGGCGCGTCGACCGCGCCCTCGGTCGATGGCGCGGCGAGCTATCGCCAGGCTGGGTCGACGCTGAAACCGTTTCTGTACGCGCAGGCGATCGAGAAAGGGTATCTGACCCCCGCCTCGATCCTCGACGACAGTCCGGTGCAGCTCGACACCGCGTCGGGCCTGTACGTGCCGCAGAATTACGACCGCGCGTTCAAGGGGCCGGTAAGTGCGAGGTCGGCGCTGGCGGGATCGCTCAACGTGCCGGCGGTGCGGACGCTGATCCTGACCGGAGTGGAGGCGTTTCGCGACCGGCTATGGGACAGCGGCTATCGCGGGCTGACCGAAAGCGGCGACTATTACGGATTCAGCCTGGCGCTGGGCTCGGCGGAGGTGACGCTGGTCGAGCAGGTCGCGGCGTATCGCAGCTTGGCGCGGGGCGGGCGGTTCGCGCCGCTGCATGTCGAGGCGGATGCCAAGGCAGAGGCGGATCGCGTGACGACCACGCCGCAGGCGGCGTGGCTGGTCGCCGACATGCTCGCCGACCCGGCGGCGCGGGCATCGACCTTTGGCATGGACTCCGCGCTACGCCTGCCCTTCTGGGCGGCGGTGAAGACGGGCACGTCGAAGGCGATGCGCGACAATTGGTGCATCGGTTTTTCCGATCGCTACACGGTCGGCGTGTGGGTCGGGAACCTCGAGGGCGATCCGATGCGCGCGGTGTCGGGGACGAGCGGGGCGGCGCCGGTGTGGCGCGACGTGATGATCGCGCTGCACGCTGAGCAGCCGGGCCGCGCGCCGGAACGGCCAACGGGGATCGAAGAGCGGCGGGTCAGCTTTGGCGGCAATATCGAGCAGCCGCGCCGGGAGTATTTCCTCACCGGGACCGGAATGACGCAAGTCGCGGCGGCGCCAGCGGTCGCGCGGCGGCCCCGGATCGTCAGCCCGGTGGCGGGCAGCGTCTATGCGCTCGATCCGGATATTCCGATCGAGCGGCAACGCATGGCGATCAGCGTGTCGGGGGAAGTGACCGGCCACCGGCTGCTGCTCGACGGGCGCGATCTGGGCAGCGCCGATGCGCGGCCATTGGTCCTGGCAGGGCCGGGGCGGCACCAGTTGCGGCTGGTTGCTCCGGGCGGGCGGGTGGTCGATCAACTGGTGTTCACGGTACGCTGAACCAAAATCCGACACGCGCGTTATCGCGACAGGTCCTACCCTTTCGGGACCGGAACATTGTATTCGGCCGCGCCGACAGCGTATCCGTCGGCGCGGCCATTTTTACACGTTACCAGAAGAAGTTGCGGATCGCCCGGACGACATAGCCGCGACGGGTGTCGACCAGCAGCACGTCGTCATAGTGACGCACCCAACGCTGGTAGCGACCGGCCGGCGGCAGGCGGTAGCGCCACGGATCGCTGATGTAATAGCGGCTGCCATAATAGGTCGGGGCGATGCGAACGCCGGTGCGGAAGCCCTGATAGCGGAACGGCGCACGCCAGCCGCCACGGGCATAGATGCCGCGATTACGCTCACGCCAGCCGCGCCAGTCGTCATTGCCCCAGCGGCGATCGCGGTCACGCAGCGCTTCGCGATACTCGCGGCGCTCCTCCCGCACGTCACGCTGTTCGCGACGGACATCGCGGCGATCGCCATAGCGGCGTGCTTCGCGCAGTTCGCGCTGCTCTTCACGCAGATCCTGACGCTCGCGGCGCACGTCGCGCTGCGACTGGGCGCTGGCGGCCGGGACCATCACCGGCATGGCGACAGCGGCGATCAGCGCGGTTGCGATGAATTTCCTCATTTCGTCCTCCTTCGACTCGCCCCGTGACGGGGCATGAGTGGAAAGTAGGACCCGGGGACTGAACGGCGCGGGAACGCGCAATTCAGCGGAATGAAAGGAGCTTTTGATCGGCTTCAGCCGCGCTGAAACGGCACCGGCCCGCTCCCCCACCCGGCCACCCATATGATGCTACCGCTGGGTGGCCGGGTGAGGGAGCGGGCCGGCGCCGCACAATCAGAAAAGCTTACGGCCCGTCGGGACCGCCGCCACCGGTGCCGGGCGCGCCAACGGTGCCGATATTGCCGAACAAATCCTCAAAGAAGCCGCGCTTGCGGCCCAGCGTCGGGGTCTTTTCGCCCGACGGATTGATCGACGCGATCTGTTCCGCGCCTGTGCGCGTCACTTCGGTGACGTTGCCGGCCGCGTCGAAGCGGATGCGCAGCGTCGTCTGCGCCTTTGCGCTGGGGTTGTTGAACGCGAAATTGCGCGTCTCACGTCCGATATAATACCATTCGCCTTCGTTGAACTGGCTGGTCAGCGTCGGCTTGCCGAGCGTGGCAAGAACCGATTCGCGATTGTCCACGCCGGGCTGGACCGAGTTGACCAGGTCGGCATCGACCACATAGCCCTGATACCCCCGCAGCGGCTTCACACAGGCACTGGTGCCGAGCAGAATCGTGCCGCACAGCGCGACAGTCAGGATACGGGCGGACTTCATCAAACTCACTCTCCCCAAACGGGCACGGCCGCGCATTGCATCGCGCGCCGTTCCCCTCAATATGCGGGGCGGCTCCGGCAAACAAGCGCCGAGAGACATTGGAGTGAGACGATGCGATTGTGGGACAGGCTGACCGGGCGCAAGCCGGAGAGCCCGGCGGCTGCGCTGTATCAGGCGGTGGTGGCGCGCGGGCGCGAGCCGCATTGGTATGAGGCGGGCGCGGTGCCCGATACGGTCAATGGCCGGTTCGACATGATCGCCAGCGTGCTCGCCATGGTGATGCTGCGGATCGAGCATGATGCAGAGGCGGCGGAGACGACCGCGCGGCTGACCGAGTGCTTCGTCGATGACATGGACGGACAGCTGCGCCAGATCGGGATCGGCGACGTCGTGGTCGGGAAGGGCATCGGCAAGATGATGGCGCTGCTCGGCGGGCGGATCGGGGCGTATCGCGATGCGCTGGCGGATGGCGCGGCGCCGGGGGCGTTTGCCGAAGCGCTGCTGCGCAACCTGTATCGCGGCGAGCATCCGGGAGACGCGGCGCTGGCGCATTCGGCGGATGGACTGCGTGCGCTGTACGATGGTCTGGCCGGCGTGCCGCACGCTGCGCTGCTGACGGGGCGGCTGGCATGATTGCGCCGGAGTTTTCGCGCCCGCAGCGGCTGGATGCGATCGGCAAGGGCGAGCATCGCGTCGAGATTTCCGCCGATGCGGGCGAGCGCGCGGCGCTGGCCAAGCGGTTCGGGCTGATCGCGATCGACCGGCTCGATGCGACGATGACGGTGCATCGCGATGCGACCGGGGTGCTGGCGCGCGGGCAGTTGCAGGGCGCGGTGGTGCAGGCGTGCAGTGTGACCGGCGACCCGGTTCCGGCGCAGATTGCCGAGGACTTCACCATCCGCTTCCTGCCCGAAGGCACGGTCGAGGGGGACGAGGTCGAGCTGTCGGACGAGGAGTGCGACACGGTCTTCTACACCGGTGGGGCGATCGATCTGGGTGAGGCGGCGGCGGAGACGCTGGCGCTGGCGCTCGACCCGTTTCCGCGTAGTGCGGGGGCGGAGGCGGCGCTGCGCGATGCGGGCGTGCTGGGCGAAGACGAAACCGGGCCGTTCGCCGCGCTGGCAAAGCTGAAGAAGCAGCTGGATTAAAGCCGCGCCGCGGCGGCGCGCAGGTCGGCGATGAAGGCGGCGTGCTGTGCCGCCTTGGCCTCGGGGTCGGGGAGGCGCAGCAGATAGCTGGGGTGCACGGTGACCCATGCCTCTGCGCCCGAGTCGAGGGGAATCGCGCGGCCGCGTTCGCGGGCGATGGTGACCGCCTTGCCGAGCAGGGAGCGCGCGGCGGTGGCGCCGAGGGCGATGACGACCCGGGGCCGGACGATCAGCAATTCCTGCTCGACCCACCAGCGACAGGCGCTGATCTCCCCAGCATCGGGGGTCGCGTGGATGCGCCGCTTGCCGAGCGGTTCGAATTTGAAATGCTTGACGGCATTGGTGAGATAGGCGGCGGAGCGGTCGATCCCCGCCTGCTCCAGTGCATCGTCGAGCAATTGCCCCGCGGGCCCCACGAACGGGCGGCCGGCCAGGTCCTCCTGATCGCCGGGCTGTTCGCCGATCAGCATCATCGGCGCGTTGACCGGGCCTTCGCCGAACACGGTCTGCGTCGCATGTTTGTGGAGGTGGCAGCGGGTGCAGGCGGCGGCCTCGTCGCGCAGCGCGGCCCACGCCTTGGTCGCATTGTCGCCGGGGCCGGTCATCCGCGCGGTTTCGACCATTGCCAGTTCGCGGGCGCGCGCGCCCTTGATCAACTCCGCCACCAACGCGGTTTCGGGCATGTTCTTCCAGTATTTGCGCGGCATTTCCTTGAGCATCGCGCCGGTCTTGAGCCGGGCGGGGTTGAAGATCGATGCGTAATAGGTCTTCCACACCGCCTCGACCGGATCGTCCTGCGGCGCGTCGGCCTTGCTCGCGCCGGGTCCTTCGGACAGCGTCTTGCCGTCCCAGTGGAGCGAGACTTCGGGCGTCAGGATCGACCAGCGCATCGTGTGAAAGCGGTCGACGAAGAAGCGGGCATTGGCGCGGACGATGTGATGATCGGGTTCGAACCAGGCGATGAAGCGGGGGCCGGTGTCGTCGGCGACTTCACGGAAGCGCAGAAACGCGCGCATCTTGTGGATGTCGCGGCGGACCGATTTGGCCATGTCGTCGAGGCGGCGGAGTAGCGGGTCGGCCTTGTCCTCGATGCTTCCCGGTCGCGCGATCACGCGGGTCAGCAGCGTGTAGAGCAGGGCGAAACGCTCGGGGTCGCTGTGCAGGATCGCTTCGCGCGCGAGGCTGACGAAGCGGCGTGAGACGCGCAATTCGGGGGCAGCGGCGGGGAGGACGGCTTCGTCGCCGAACAGGTCGGCGGGCTGGTCGCCGACCTGCCAGACCACATCCGACGGATCGATCCGCGCGGCGGCGAGGCTGCGGGCGGCGTCGCGCCAGCCGTCGAAATCATCCTCGGCAGCAAGTGCGACGACGCGCATGCCTTCCCTTAAAGCGGGGGGTGCAATTGGAGCCAATCGGCTGTCGCGGAAATGGCCCGATTATCCGCAGACACGCGCGCGTCGCCCCGGAACGTGTCCGGGGCGACATCACCGTGGCGCGGCAGGGGCAGGAGCGGGGTCACTCCCGCGCATCCCCCGGCATTTCGTCTTCGGCGCGTTCCAGTTCCTTGGGCTTGCGCGCCTCGAAGATCTTGGCGAGCTTGGCCTTGGTCGCGTCGTCCAGGTCCTTGGATGCGGCGGGGAACATCTCTTCCTCTTCCTCGTCGATATGGTGGAGGTAGCGGTCGCGCATCGACTTGAACTTGGTCAGCCAGCCGCTGGACGACATCTCCATTTCGACCAGTTCGCCGAGCATGTCGTCGACTTCCTTATGCTCCGACACCGAATGGCGTGCCTCGTCGCGCAGCTCGGGGTTGGCGAGCATCGTCGCGTAGAGCGATTCCTCTTCCGCCGCGGCATGCGCCTGAAGCTCCTTGCGCAGCTCCTCGAACAAGGTGCGCCGCTCCTCGCTGTCTCCGCTGGTCTCGGCGATGCGGTCGAGCAGGTCGCGCTGGCGGTTGTGATCCTGGATCAGGTCCTCGAAAATGCGTTCTTCGGCCATGCAAAGTCTCCTTTGCGCGCTCAACCGCCCGCTCGCGCGGTTGTTTCACCCGCGACTCATTCTCACGCCGCGAACAACTCCATCTGCTTGGCCGGCGGCGCGACGAGCAGGCGCAGGTCGGCGCGGTCGGCGAGCAAGGTCGGGCGCCAGTCGCTGGTGATGAGGAAGGGTTTGAGCTTCTTCACCGACACGGTGAGGCGCGCGACATCGGCCAGCGTCAGCCGTCGCCAGCGGCGCGAGACGAGGATGCGGTCGACCGCTTTGACGCCAAGGCCGGGGACGCGCAGCAATGCCTGACGCGGGGCGGTGTTGACGTCGACCGGGAAGCTGTCGCGATGCTTGAGCGCCCAGGCGAGCTTCGGATCGATGTCGAGCGGCATCATGCCGGTCGCGGGATCGGCGGCATCGGCCACCTCGTCCGGGCGATAGTCGTAGAACCGCATCAGCCAGTCCGACTGGTAGAGGCGGTGTTCGCGCATCAGCGGCGGGCGCTGGAGCGGGAGGACGGCGCTGGCGTCGGGGATCGGGCTGAAGGCGGAATAATAGACGCGGCGCAGGCCGAAGCGGCCATAGAGGCCCGCGGCGCGACCGACGATGTCGCGATCGGTGGCGGCGTCGGCGCCGACGATCATCTGGGTCGACTGGCCGGCCGGCGCGAATTTGGGGGCGGAGCGATAGCGTTTGCGCGCGTCGCCCGTGTCCTCGATATCGCGCTTCAGGTCGCGCATCGCCCCCTCGATCCGGGGGACGGATTTCTCCGGGGCGAGGCGGGTCAGGCCGGCGACGGTCGGCAGCTCGACATTGATCGACAGGCGGTCGGCATGCAGACCGGCCTGATGGATCAGGCCAGGATCGGCGTCGGGGATCGTCTTCAAATGGATGTAGCCGCGAAAGTCGTGATCCTCGCGCAGGCTGCGCGCGACCTCGACAATCTGCTCCATCGTGTAGTCGGGCGAGCGGATGATGCCGGAGGAGAGGAACAGCCCCTCGATATAATTACGGCGGTAGAAATCGAGCGTGAGGCGGACCACTTCCTGCGCGGTGAAGCGCGCGCGGCGGACGTTCGAGCTTTTGCGGTTGATGCAATAATGGCAGTCGAAGATGCAGCTGTTGGTCAGCAGGATCTTGAGCAGGCTGATGCAGCGTCCATCGGGGGCATAGGCGTGGCAGATGCCCATCCCCTCGGTCGAGCCCAGCCCCTTGCCGCCGGAGGACTTGCGTTTCGACGTGCCGGATGAGGCGCAGGATGCGTCATATTTCGCCGCGTCGGCGAGGATTTCGAGCTTTTCGCGCAGGTCGAGCTGGGCCATATGTTCTTTATACGTTCCAGCGGGTTGCGTGTCCAGTCAGCCCGGCGCGCTGCGGCGGCAGGCGAGCGTGAGCAGTGCAGCGAGAATGCCCGCGAGGATGAGGTAGAGCGTGAGGCCCGCGCCTGAGGACCAGCCCCAGAACTCGCTGGGAAGGGTGCGCAGGTTGAGCGAGAGGAGGCCGGGCAGGATATGGTCGGTCAGCGGCGCGGCGAACTGGGCAGGGGCCTGGATGTCGACGGCGGCGATGATCAGGTTGAGCGCGACGCTGGCGGCGAGGAAGACGAGGCCGAGCGCGCGCTCGATCCGGGTGGCACTTCCCCAATAAGCGGCGATGGCGATGGCGAGATAGGCGATCGCGGGGAGCGCGTGGCGCGGGCCGGTGGCGTTGCCGCCGTCCCAATAGATGTACGCCGCGTGGTAGAGGAAACAGACGAGCGCGCCGCCCGCCGCCAGCACGCCGATGTCGCGTCGCGCGGGGTCGCGCAACAGGCTCCAGATGCCGAACGGGGCGAGGACGAGAATCGGCGCGACCCAGATGATCCCGCGCCGTTTGCCGACCAGGATTTCGTGGAGCACGTCGAGCTTGGGATAGGTCAGGCCGAATAGACCCTGTTTCATGCCCTCAAAGCCGACCACACCAGAATAGCCCGTGGTGAAGGGGTGGCCGAAGGTCGCGAGATTGTAGGCGAGCAGGGGGATGGCGGCGATGATCCCGCCTAAAATGGCGAGGCCTATGGCGCGCAGTTGCGCGGCGCGATCGGCGTCGCGGATGCACCATAATGCCCAGAGCGCGACCGGCGCGCCGAGCAGCACCGCGCCATGCTCGACCACTACCGCCCAGCCGAGCGCGAGGCCGGCGATCAGTGCATAGCGGGGTGCGAGGCCGTTCCGAGTGCCGCGCCACACTGCCCAGAGCGCAATGGCGATGAGCGAGGTCGCGGCGGCATGGCCGAACCAGGTGGTGGTCCAGCCCCACAGCGTGGTGCCGAGCGCGAAGCCGATGGCGGTGAACAGCCCCGCGGCGCGGCTGCCGCCGATGCCGGTGCCGAGGTCCAGCAGCGCGACTGCCGCGAGTGCGGTCAGCACCGCCCCGATCCCGGCGATAGCGGCGCGCATGCGCAGACGCAGGAATGCCTCGGCATCGGGGTCGAACAGCACGTGCGGCACGTCAGCGCTGGTCTGCTGCGTGACCCAGTTGGTCGCGGCGACAAAGGGCAGCGCCATCAGCGTCATGCCCGGCGCCTTATCCATGTAGAGATGGCCGTCGAACTGCGCCTTGTCGATCGTCATCGCGCCATAGGGATCGATCCGCGCGCTGCCGGTTTCGACGATTGCGGTGGCGGCGAGGATGCGCGTGGCGCTGTTGGGGTTGAATGCCCAGGAGCCGAACCAGGTGCAGGACAGCCAGACGAGCGCGAAGAGCAGGGCCGGGACGTGCCAACGCTGCGGTGGCGCACCCAACAACCGTTTGTGCTGAGCTTGTCGAAGCACGGTTCCTGCACTCTCTAGAGTGTTGGAGTCGCCCTTCGACAAGCTCAGGGCCAACGGGGTTTGGATCGGGCGCTCGGCTTTAGTCCGGCAGGACCTTCTCCGCCCGCTTGCGGGCATCCGCCTCGGCCTTGCCGGCCTGGATCTCGCGCGTGCCGCAGCCGATGCCGCCGCCGGGGCCGACGGCGCTGCAGCTACCGATGCCGGTGTCGCCCGCGGTCAGCGCGGAGCGCTGGCGCACGGCCCAGCTCTCACGCTGCGGCGAGACTTCGGTGTCGCGCAGTTCGCTGGGAATGCGGAAGCGTTCGGCGGCCGGGCGTCGGACGCAGATCACGATTTCCTCGCCATCCGCGTTGGTCGGGCACTTCTCTTCCTCGCCATAGAGAATTAGCACGCCATTCTGCGCCGTGGCCGGAAGCGCGGGCAGGGTAAGCGCCGATGCGGCGGTGGCGAGGGTCAGCAGGATCGTCTTCATGTCATCGACTCCTTGGCGGCTTACAGCCGCTTCGACACCGCAATCGCGGTCTTGCAGGCCAGACGGATCGCCCCCGCGAGCAATGGGTAGGCCGGGGCCGTTTCCGCCCCCGCCGCCAGTGCGCTGTCCTTGTGTTCCAGTTCTTCGGCGCGGAATTCGGCGACGGCGGCGGCGAGTTCGGGATCGTCCTCGCCCAGCGCGTCGAGCTGTTCCTGGTAATGAAGGTCGATTTCGGTTTCGACCGCGACGGTGCACGCCATCGCCGCCGCCGGGCCGATCGCTGCGGTCGCCGCGCCCATCGCGAAGCCAGCGACATTCCAGATCGGCTGCAGCGCGGTCGGGCGGACGCCGCGGCGCGCGATCAGCGCGTCGAAAAATGCACGGTGCCGTTCTTCCTGATTGGCCATACCGGAAATCGCGCGCGCCATGTCGTGGCGATCGCCCATCACCGCGAGCTGACCGGCATAGATACGGGTTGCGCCATATTCACCGGCCTGGTCGACCCGGATCATCGAGTCGATGTCGCGGCGGGGATCTCCGGGTTTCCACTTCACGTCCTACGGCCCTTCAACAACAGAATCGCGATCACCAACGCGCCACCGAGCGAAAAGATCGCATTCCATCCGGCGAGCGACACTCCGAAAAGATCCCAGGGTGCGACGTCGCAGCGCACCAGCGGCGCGTTCATGATCCGGTCGAGCGCGCTGCCCTCTCCGCCGAAATGGGTGGCGCATTGGGTCAGCCCTTCCCACCAGCCATATTCGACCCCGGCATGGAAGGCACCGATCGCCCCGCTCACCGCGATGGCGAGCGTCGCCAGCCACACCAGCGGCGTGCGCGCGGGAGCGACCAGGAAAGACAGCGCCGCCAGCCCGATCGCGGTGTAATGCGGCCAGCGCTGCCACATGCACATTTCGCACGGGAACAGGCCGAAGCCATATTGGCTGGTCAGCGCGCCGCCGATCAACGCGAGCGGAACGAGCAGGGCAAGCGCCTGCGCGGTGCGGCTGGGCGTCATCGCGGACCTCAGCGCTTGCCGGCCTTCGCCGCGCCGCCCCCGGCAACGCGCGCGGGTGCGGCGGTGCGGGCGATGGTCTGCAGCGCGTAATGCAGCTGGAAGTCCTTGATCCCCTTCTTCTCCAGCTCGGCCGGGGTGGCGGCGAAGCGCGGATCGGTCTTGGTGTCTTCCTCCAGCACCGCGTTATCGACCTTGGTCTCGTTGATCAGATGGCGGCGCAGGTCCGCTTCGCGGAACACCGGGCGCGTCTTGTAATCGGGGTCGGAAATCTGCGGCACGATCAGGTCGGGCTCGATCCCGCCTTCCTGCACCGACCGGCCCGAGGGCGTGTAGTAACGCGCCGTGGTCAGGCGCAGCGCGGTGCGCGGGCCAAGCTGGAGCAGCGACTGCACCGACCCCTTGCCGAACGTCTTTTCGCCCAGCACCAGCGCGCGGTGGTGATCCTGCAGCGCGCCTGCCACGATTTCCGAAGCTGATGCCGTGCCGGCATCGACCAGCACGACCAGCGGCACACCGCGGGTCAGGTCGCCGCGGATCGCGGACTCGGCATACCAACGCTCGATATCGCTCTTCTCGCGCCCGCGCTGCGACACGATTTCGCCATGCGTCAGGAACGCGTCGCTGACCTCGATCGCCTGATTGAGCAGGCCGCCGCCATTGCCGCGCAGGTCGATGACATAGCCCTTGGGCTTGCCGCCCAATTGCTGTTCGATCGCGGCGATGCCGGCGCGCATGTCGGACGCGGTGGTGGCGCTGAAGGTGTTGATGTTGAGGATGCCGATGCCGTCCTGCACCTCCCACTTCACCGCCTTTTGCACGATGGTTTCGCGGGTCAGCTCGACATCGAACGGCTTGTCGCGGCCGGGACGGACGATACGCAGCGTGATCTTGGTCCCCGGCTGCCCACGCATCTGGGTGATCGCTTCGTCCAGCGTGCCGCCATAGATCAGCTTGCCGTCGAGATGGGTGATGAAGTCGCCGGCCTTGATCCCCGCCTTCCACGCCGGGGTATCTTCGGTCGGGGTGATCACCTTGACCGCGCCATCCTCCATCGTGACCGACAGGCCGAGCCCGCCATAATTGCCGTCGGTGGCGAGCCGCAGATTGTCGAAGGCGAGCGCATCGACATACGAGCTGTGCGGGTCGAGGCTGGCGAGCATGCCGTCGATCGCGCCCTGAATCAGCGTCTTGTCATCGACCTTGTCGACATAGGCGGCCTTCACCCGCGTATAGACGTCCATGAACGCGTCCAGCTCGCGATAGCTCGACGTATCGACGCTGGCCATCGCGCCGGTGGTGACGGGGATCAGGGCGAGCGCGCCGACTGCTGCGGAAACCTGGAGGATGGAACGGATCATACGCATACGGGCCTCAACGGGGTTTGGCACAAGATAGACCGGAACCGCGTGGCCGCAAAGCGGCAAGCGCACGGCGCTGGCGTGGCGTCAGTCGAGCAGCTGCGCCAGATCGACCGGGCGGCCCAGGCGACGCAGCTCAATGGTGATGCGCGGGGCATCGCGGCGGGGGGCGCGGCCGATCGTGCTGCCCTGGCTCAGCGGATCGCCGACCTTGACCAGCATCGTGTCGAGCCCGGCGATCAGCGAGGTCCAGCCGCCGCCATGGTCGACGATGACGATGTTGCCGTAACGGCGGAAGCGCCCGGCATAGATGACGCGGCCGGCGGTCGGCGCCACGATCTCCGCGCCCGGGGCGGTGGCGAGGGTCAGGCCGCGTGCACGCACCCCGGTATCGGACAGTTCGCCCAGACCCGTGACCACGGTCCCCGCGACGGGCAGGCGATAGGGGGGCGGGCCGGAGCGTGCGACTGCCACCTGCGCCTCGCCATCGGCGGGGCGGGGAAGCGGGCCGGGGAGGGCGGCGAGCGTCGCCTGAGTCTCGGCGGCCTCGCCCAAATTGTCCATCTGGTCGACCAGATCGCGTGCCTGTTCGCCCAGCGCCAGCGCGCGATCGGATTCGAACATCGCCTCTCGCCGGTAGCCGACCGATTTGAGGCGGTGTTCGCCCTCTGCCCGGACCAGGGCGAGCCGGTCGGACTGGAGCCGCGCGCGGCCATCGGCAAGGCTCTTGGCCGCCAGCTGCGCGCCGTCGCGCAGGCGGCGGGTACGCGCGATCTCGTCGCGAATATCGGCAGTGCGGGCGCGCATTTCGGGGGTCACGGCACCCAGCACCGCGCGGACATGCACGATATCGGCGGTCGATCCCGGCTGCACCAGCCCGAGCACTGCCGGGCGCCGCGCGAGCGATTGCAGCGCCGCCATCAGCCGCGTGATCGGCCCCTGCTGTTCGACCAGGCGGGTGCGTTGCTGGCCGAGCATCCGGTCGACAACTGCGATGCGTGCGCGCGCGGCGACGATCTCTGCCTCGGCCGCCTGAATGCTCGCGGCGATCGCGGCTTCGCGGGTTCGGGCGCGGCGGGCCTCGTCGCGTTCGGCGGCGGCGGCGCGCTGCAGG
>VYKS01000049.1_pt1 | contig 81554 bp, 63 predicted proteins | sample 5114511 | NCBI WGS metagenome assembly VYKS01 (sample SAMN12291795, study PRJNA351875) | freshwater metagenome | isolation source: freshwater lake | place: USA: Michigan, Gull Lake | collected 2011-07-05 | reverse complement strand
GGGTCGCCGCGCGGCCGGCCGGGCCCGCCGTTGAGTCCGACCGCCGGCGCAGCACATCCACGAGTGTGGACAGCAGCTCGAACCGTGTCACCTCGGCCTCGGTCTGAATCCAGCACGGATCGGGCAGCGCGCGCCCGGCGGCCAGCAGCGGAAGAAAAAAGTTGTTGCCCGCGAACGGCCCGTACGGCGACGGCACGAACCACACGTGCAGCATGTGCAAGGTATTGCCGCTCCCGCCTCCCAGCCCGGGATGGTCGTGCCAGGCCGCGAGGGGACTCTCGAAGAGGGTCGGCACTTTCGCGTTGACCGGTCCGCGGAACGCGTAGGCGATGCCGACCAGGCTATCCCGTCCGCCGATACGGGTGAAGAGCAGGTGATCGGGGGCATCGGCCTGCACGGCATCCTGCATGCGCGTCCGGCTGATCCAGTGTACGCCCATAGTGGGGATGTCCCCAAACTGCGGGGCGAAGTTGGCCGCCGAAGCGGCCTCCACCCGGCTCAGCGACCGCGTCGAGCGCAGCAGTTTCTCAATCGTGGCGCGGTCCGACGCGGGGAGGCCCGTCCATGGTGGTGCCGCGAGCGCGCGGCAATCGACAGGCGTGCTCGCGTGTCCGTGGTGACCAGCCACGTCGTGTTGGGCGGCAAGGGGAGCGGCCGCCAATGAGAGTGCGAAGCCGAGTCCGGCGCCGAACCGGCGGGCCAAAGTCGAGTCGTGCATCGTGATGAAGTCCATGCGTCAGTTGAGAGCGTGACAGCCCTGCAAGGCCAGCCGCCGACATTGCTGAAGTTCTTCAGGCCAGGAGTTGGTACGACTGTCGGCATCTCATGCTTCCGCCGGTCGGGATGCTGACATCGCCGACCACTCGGAAGCCCGCGCCATCGTCCGCGAAGGTCCACTCCCGTTCGTTCCCCAGTTCGACGACCCGCGACACGGATTCGTTAACCCAGCAGGTTGGATAGTGCGGGTGCCGTGCGCGCACGGGCCATCGGTCGCTCAGTCCGTCCGAAAGAAGCCCCACGCCCGCTCGCGAAGCGCCGCAAACAGCGGCATCGTGCCGTGGCCCACGCTGGGCAGCACGATGAGATCGTGAAAAATGCCCACGGAGTCGGGTAGCGCGCTGAACTCTGCGCTGCCGGGGGCGGTGGCGTCGGCCCACATGCCTTATCCAGTGGCCCGCGCCAATGGCGGCCCGACGAACTCGTGAATGGCGCCGCCCGGACCGCTCACCATGAAGAGCGAGGCGCTGGTGCCGAAGTTGTTCCATGGCGACACGAAGGGGACGCCGGCGCCACGCAGGCGCGTATGGATCGCCTCCATGCCGCTTGGCGTGGTGAATGTGATGTAGCGGAAGCCCTGCTGGGCGTCGACGCTGTTGGGGCCGTTGGGGCGCGCGCCGACGGGGGTGAAGATGCGAAGGATGGTGCGCCCCGCCCGGTAGCGCTGTTCGGCCCCGCCCGGGACGGGCGCGGGTCCGCGAATTGCCGGCATGCGCGGGAACTGCATGGTCTCCGTGTAGAACTGTCGCGCGGCGACCGAATCGGGCGCCACGATCCCGATCTCGAGCCCACGGCCCGCCGCCGTGGTCGCGTCGATCAGCTCGACCACGTTGCCGTCGCTGTCGGTCGCGAGGGCCGTGCGCACGCCCTCCTCGGTGCGTACGACCGGGGCGGCGAACCCGGCGGCTGCGACGCGCGCCACCACGGAATCGAACGCCATCACCGGCACGGAGATGAACCGGATGCCGTTGGCCGCTGTCAGCGCGCCGTTCTGCGACGGGAGGGGGCGCGGATACACGCGCACCTTGAGCGTGGCGCTCCCCACGCGGTACAGAAACATGCGCAGGACGCTGGTTGGGAAGCCCGCGGCGGCGCCGCCATCGATGAAGCCGAGCGCGCCCACGTAGAACGCGCGCGCGCGCACCGAGTCGGACATGATCACACTGAGGGCGAGCTCCTCGCCCACCGCTGGTGGCGTGACCGACACGCCAGCAGCCGAGAGTGGCGCACCGGCGTCGCTCCGTTCCGCGAGGACGCGCACCTGCAGGCCACCGGCAGGCACGGTGCTCGGGGCGGTGTAGAGACCGGTCGCCGAGATGGTGCCGGACGCGGCGTCCCCGTCGAGGCGCCACCGGACAGAGGGAGCGTTCGCTCCAGCGCTCTCAGCGCGGAACTGTTGCGTCTGGCCGGTCGCGAGGGAAACATGTGCCGGTACCACCACCAGCGGGGCGGGGGACGGCGCGCTGGGGGAGCGATCCGCGCATCCCATCCCCGCGACAGCGGCGACGATCAGCAGTGCCGCGCCGCGTTGTCGCGGATCGGCGCCACGCATCCACAAACGCGGAACAGGGTGCAAATATTTCATGGTCGGAGAGACGAACGGCGGACCGAGGCGTTAAGCGCCATACGTGGCACAGAGACGGGGCACTATTGGCCAGTTCGGGGGAAGGCCGGACACTGCCAGGCGGCCAGCACCGGCGCGTCCGCTTTGCGCCGCACGTCGGCACCCGGGATCGGGGCCAATCGCCCGATGTCGCAGACGAGCGAGTCGCGCCCTTGCAGATACACCTGCAGGAAGCGCCGAGTGTTGGTGCGCAGAAACCGCTGCGCCGGCTCCTGGCCGCCGGCCATGTCGCCGTGATCCTGTCCCGGTAGCACGGCGAGGAAGCGACCGCGTGCGGCCGGCGCGCGGTCGAAGGGATAAAGTCGCCAGTCGGTCAGCTGCTCTGGATCGCCGAGTGGACCGTTCTTTTCGACTTCCCCAACCAGAACAAATGACGGGACCGGCAGGTCGCGCCAGCTGTTGTCCGCAGGCCCGTTATCGAACGCGCCGAATCCGCCTGGCCCTTGCGGCGAAATGGGAAGGATCGCGCGTACGCGCGGGTCGCGATACTGCCCGTGTGTGAACCGCGCACCGCCCAGCGCGTGCGCGGTATAAGCGCCCCACGAGTGGCCGGCGTGCGCGACGCGCGTGAGGTCCGGGGTTCCCGTGAGATCGGACGGAAGCGGGAGCGACCGACTTTCGAGCCGGTCGAGAACGGCCGTCACGTCGGCCGGCCGATCCGCGAAGTGCTGGCTGATCGTCGCCGACGGGAGGTGATTCAGGTGGATCGTCAGGAAGCCAGCGCTCGCCCACTCCGTGCCGAAGTGCCCAAGCTGCGTGTGTCCATTGGTCGACCCGTCCCCGCCATGCGAGAAGAGCACGATGGGGAGCGTGCCGCGCCATCCCACCGGGTAGTAGCCCCGGTACGCGATCGTCCGGCCGCGGCGCGGGTCCGTGATGCTGCCGTCGAAGGTGCGCACCGGCATGACCGTGTCGGCCGGGGCCCACGTGGCCGTCGGCGAGGTGTCGGGGCCGGTGGGGGAAGCGGGCCGGTCGTCGGTGCGCGCCGAACACGCGAGCATAGTCGTGAACCCGCCGGCAACGACCAGGAAGCGGAACGTCGTCATCATGATCAGATGGACGCGTGCACAGCCCAGTTCGTTAAGCGCGCGGTCCGATCACGGCGACGGTGACGAATCAGGATCGTAATCGAGGGGTCACGCTGAGCCACTCTTCGCACCAGGCACCGATCCGCTCGGCGCGGTCAAACAGAGCCCGGGCCTCGGTCAGGGTGGCCACGTCCCCTTGATACTCGAACTTGTCCTTCTCGGCGATGACGCGCTGGATCTCCTTGGCGATCCGGTCGGTCAGGCGATTGCCCAGCACATCGCGGAGGAGCGCGAGCACCGCCGCGTGCTCGGCCGCGGTGGATCGTTTCCCGCCACTGTGGATCGCGACGGCGTCGGCATGGGCAATCACGCTGTGGACCGCGAGGATCGCGAGGGCGCTGGCGTGGCGGGCGTCGCCTTGTTCGGTTATCGCACGCGCCGCATGCAGCAGGCGACGGCCGACTTCGGCATAGCTATCGGCGCGGGCAGGGTCGGTGCGCTTGGCCCGATCGGTTCTCGCCATCACCTGAGGAGCTCCGAGAGGGGCGGTCCGAGAATGGGCACCACGTCGCGAGCAATGTCAGGCCAAGGTGCCGAGCGCTCGCCCCACCCGCGCCGAGCCTCTCCAATGGTGTAGGCGACCGGACTCGCCGTTGCGCCGTATTGCATGTGCAGCGCGTCGACGCCCGCCAGCAGGCGATCCATGAGGAGTTCGCGATGGGCGGCATCACGAGCGATGAGCAGCACGTCCACGTCGCTCTCGGAGGTCTCGTCGGCGCGCGCGACGCTCCCGAACAGGTACAGTCCCAGCGGTGGCTTCCGGTCACCTCGGGCGAGTGCCGCAAGCGCCTGCCGCATGCCAAGGGCGAGCTCGGCCTCCTCGCTGAACAACGCCATCAGCGCCGGCGCGAGCCGGTGCCGCTCGTTCAGCAGCGTCAGATGATCACGGCCGCCCTGGAGCTTCTTCGCAACGCCTACGGCGTAGAGGTCGGTGAGGGCGGCCTGGGCACTGCGGAGTGTCACCCCCGCGCGCCGCGCGAGCTCCCGCTGCGAGATCGGCGCACCGCCGGCGGTCAGTACGCGCAACAGGTCCACCTTGGCCCGTGTGCCGAGCACAACACCGAGCGGGGCATGCAGTGGTGGAGGAATCGATGGCATGCAGTAAAGTAGTCATAAGACTACTTTACTGTCAACGCGATCCTTTCTCGTCATCCCGTGTGCCGGGGTCTTCGCGCCAAACGTTCCACTTCATGCGAACGCCCGGACTCGAACCGGGATGGGTTGCCCCGCCAGCTCCTCAGGCTGATTCGCTAATGTAGTGCGTCTAACGCTTCTTTACATTTGGCGATCTTTGACAGAATTTTCTCCACCGAGGCGGTCCAGACGAAGACGTGTGGGTTCTGGTTCGATTGCAGAATGTAGTCCTCGATGGTCGCGATGAGATCCGGCACGCTGTCGAACGAATCGCGCCGGATGCGCTTGTCGGTAAGATCGCGAAACCACCGCTCGACGAGGTTCAGCCACGAGCTCGAGGTTGGCGTGACGTGCAAGTGCAGGCGCGGATGCCGTTGCAGCCAGCGTTTGACCGCGGGATGCTTGTGCGTGCCGGAGTTGTCGACGATGAGATGCAGCTCGAGGTCGGCTGGCGTTTCGCCGTCGATCTTCTTGAGAAAGCGGATGAACTCCTGATGCCGATGGCGCGGCATGCAGTCGCCGATCACGTTGCCATCCAGCATGCTCAGCGCGGCACACAACGTCGTCGTCCCGTTGCGTTTGTAGTCGTGCGTCATCGTCCCGCACCGGCCTTTCTTGAGCGGCAAGCCCGGTTGCGTACGATCCAGCGCTTGAATCTGCGACTTCTCGTCGACACACAACACCAAGGCGCGATCCGGCGGATTGACGTACACCCCGACGATGTCCACCAGCTTCTCGACGAACGCCTTGTCCCGGCTCACCTTGAACGTCTTCGTCAAGTGCGGCTTCAGGTGGTGCCGCTGCCAGATACGCCGGACGGTCGCTTCACTCAGGCCCTGGGCTTGCGCCATCGTGCGCGTACTCCAATGGGTCGCGTTCGGCGGCGTGGTGTGCAGCGTCGCCTCCAAGACCGCCTGCACTTGCTGCTCGGTGATCTTCGCCAACCGACCAGGGCGCGGCGCGTCCTTCTCCAACCCGCGCACGCGCAGCGCCAGTAACCGCTGCCGCCACAACTGCACCGTCGGGCGCGACACCCCGAGCGCGGTGGCGATATCTTGGCTGTCCATCCCTGCGGCCGCGAGCTGCACGATTTGGGCGCGCTGCACCTGACGAAGCGGCAAGGTCCGGCTGCGCCCCCATGTTGCCAGCGTCGTGCCTTCTTCGGGGCTTAAGGTAATGGGCACAGCCTGTCTGCTCATGGAGGGCAATATCCCTCTCATCCGCAGATATGTAAAGCTATTTCAGACGCACTACACTAGCGAGCGTCTGACCGCGCAGACGTGATCAGATCGCATACGAAAGCGCCCTAGCGGTGATGGCTAGGGCGCTTGGTAGTCTCTTACATGCGTGCGTGCACTTACCTCTTCTGGCGCTCTCCAGCGAACGCGTAGCCATCCGCCTCGGCAGTGGCCATCTTTTGGATTCCGTCTTTGGTGAAGCCCGTGATTGGTGACGGCCCTGTCCGTATGCGGGCCATGACCGATTCGACGGACTCGATCGTGCGCGTTCTGCTGGCGGTGCGACCAATGGCCGTTCCGCTACTATTTGTCTGATGGGACACTGCGCGCGATGCCATAGGGCCTCCCAGAGTCTCTTAAAACAGTACCGTACAATGCCGCCTATTGCAACTGGCGACAGGCCGTTCTCCTGATAGATACCCACCACGGCAGGCAGGGGTTCGAGAATGCGTACTTCCCCGGCTCCGTAGGCCCGCGCTGTGTATGTGGCGAGCGCAACCGCTAGAGGAGTCACCAGACCTTTGGCAGGATGGTCCAAGACTGGGGACGCGGCCAGGCGATAGATCGATACGTGAGTACGCCCCGGGGACCTCCTACCCGAGACGAGCCCGACCAGCGTCTCGTCACACCAAAATGCTGCCTCGAGACGGGTCGTCTTGTTTCGGTGTGCCCAAACAAGCTCCTTCCAATCCCACCAATCATCGTCCCGGGGGCGCCCGTTCCGGGCCTGAAACGCGCGAAAGCCGGGTACCCACTGCGTACGGTGCGCGTCAAGAGCCTGCGCGTCGATGGGAGTACACCGAACACTGAGATTCCACTCCTGGGCCGCGAACTCTGTGGTGAGCCTTCGAGCAGCTTCTCGGTAGTTCTCACCCTCACGCTCTGGGGCCCAGCTCTCCCTTACTCGCTGCGCGAAGATGTGGGTTCGATGGGAGATGGCTTTTCTGGTAAGGAAACTCAGGGGCGTTACCGACGGTGAAGATCGAGGAAGCGAGCAACGGAGCAGTGTGCATCTCGCGGCGTCGTGTGCCAACTGATCGTGGCTTTGTCACAAGATTTGCTGAGTTCAATCGGTATCAGTGCAATATTTTGTACAACATTGCCTTTTTCGGAGGCCGCGCCGCGATCTCCATTCTGAGGCCATTTCCCCTCTCACATGCGAACGCCCGGACTCGAACCGGGATGGGTTGCCCCGCCAGCTCCTAAGGCTGGTGCGTCTACCAATTTCGCCACGTCCGCGTACTGCTCTCACAAGCTAATAGGGCCTTACCCCGTGGTCGATTCCTCGGCGAACCGGGTCAGCCGCACGACCGTTTCCCGAATCTCCTCGGCGGTCGTCGCCGGGTGAATGGGACACAACCGGAACGCCGGACGCCCTTTGAGCATGGTGGACATCACCAGCGCATAGCCGTCGGCACGCATGCGGTCGGCCGTACGGGCAATGACGGCGTCAGCTTCCGCAGCGTCGAGCCCCGAGGGTGACCAGCGGAACGTCACGATGCCCATGGCTGCCGGTGTCACGATTTCCCAGCGGGCATCCTCCCGCAACACACGCTCAGCCTCCTCGGCCATGGCAAAGCCAACGTCAATGCCGCGACGGAATTCCCCCGCGCCGAACGTGCGCAGCGACAGCCACAGCTTGAGCGCCTTGAAGCCGCGCGTGAGCTGTACGCCCCGCTCGTAGAAATTCACATCCTGCTGAATGTGCCGTGACACATCGGCCAGGTAATCGGCGTGGTCGTCCTCCTCCACCCGGAACGCGTGCCGCAACATGGCGGCATCACGCACCAGCAGGCAGCCGAGTTCGTACGGCTGAAAGAGCCACTTGTGCGGATCGAGGGTAATGGAGTCTGCCCGCTCCAACCCCGACAGTAGCGCCTTGCCGCGCGGCGTGAGCACCGCGGCCGCACCGTACGCGCCGTCTACATGCAGCCACAGCCCTTCGCGTTCGCACAGATCCGCGAGTTCGTGCAACGGATCGATCGCGCCCGTGTTGGTGGTGCCCGCATTGGCCACCACGCAGAAGGGCTTCAGGCCGTTCGCGCGATCGTGTGCAATGGCGGCGGCCAGTGCCGGGATCGACATCCGATATTGGGCATCAGTGGCCACCGCGCGACGCTGCTGCTTCCCGAAGCCAAGGATGCGCAGCCCCTTGAACATGGACGAATGCGTTTGGTCGGAGCAGTACACGACCGCCTGCATGTCATGACCGCCCAGCCGAGCTTCACGCGCGGCCACGATGGCCGAGAGGTTGGCCATGGAGCCGCCGCTCACCAGAATGCCACCACCCGTTGCCGGCAACCCGCAGGCGTCGCGCAACCACTCCAGCACGGTCAGCTCGATCTGCGAGGCCGCAGACGACGCGAGCCAATGCCCCGCAAAGATGTTGTGCCCGCTCATGAGGAAATCACCCACCACACTGACGAAGTTGGTGGGACTGGGCACGAAGGCGTAGAACCGCGGATGGTCGGCGTGGAACGCGTTGGGGAACACCTCGCGCGCGAGCAGATCCATGAGCTCTGCTACCGGCGTTGGTGCCTCCGGTAGCGGCGTATGCAACCGCGCCGTTGCCTCCTCGCGGGTAAGCGTCCTAGCCGTGGGGTTGTCCCGATTGGTTTCGAAATGGTGAATGACCATGTCGAGGGCGCGGGAGCCAAGCGCCTGCATGTCGTCGCGGGAAAGCTGGAGCGGTGCGGTCATAGCACCGAAGGTAGCAGCGTACGTTGGGGAGTGGTAACGTTGCCCATGCTTCCCTCACCGCTTTCCATGGCGCCTCGCATTGGGTGTCTGGCCGCTCTGGTGTGCGCTGCTCTGTCCGTTGTGCGCGGCGGGGCGTTGTCGGCCCAGGCGCCGCCCGCCGGGACCACGACGACCGGCATCCCCGCCGGTGGCGCTTCGGTAGAACAGCGGCGCATGGGCCCCGACGCTGGTGTGCGTTTGGTGCGTACCTTCGACGGCCTGGGCGCCGGATTCGTGGGCCCGCACGGGGCGGTGATGCTGCGCAACCCGAGCGATAACTCCCTGGCCGTTGGCCGCACCCACATTGTGCAGACAGTCAACAGCCAGTGGGCCATCTTTCGCAAGGATGGCACCCCTGTATATGGCCCGCTCCCTACCAATGCGGTGTTCAAGGGATTCGGTGGCGCCTGTGAAGATGTGCTGAGCGGTGACGCGGTGGTGCGCTACGATCAGCTGGCCGATCGGTGGCTGTTGGTGTTACCGATCTTCCGCCGAGTGGCCTCGCGAAAAGGCGCGCCTGGCCCGCGTACCGCGCGACTGATTATTCCACCACCGGTGAGCGACAGCGCGATTCGCCCGCTGCCGCCCCGTGGCGCACCCGATACCGTGAGTGGCGACTACGCCATGTGCTACGCGGTCAGCGCCACGAGCAATCCGCTGGGCGCCTGGCATCGCTACGAGTTCACGCGTCCGCTGTTCCCAGACTATCCACGCCCCGCGGTGTGGCCCGACGGCTACTACGTGCCCACCAGCACCGGCGATGACGTGGTGGAGAAACATCTCTGCGTGGCCGAGCGCCCGCGCATGCTGCGGGGGCTCCCGGCGCGGGAGCTGTGTCGCATTGTCCCAGGCGTGAATTTCCTCAATACGGCCGATCTGGATGGCCGACGAGCGCCGGCCCCAGGCACAGCGAATCTGATTCTGGCCGCCGGAGGCACGCAGCTGCGCGGCGTGGTGGAGAGCCAGGAACTGCAGCTCTGGCGCTTCTCAGTGAATTGGCTGGATACCAGCCGGACCGTCTTGCGTGGCCCCGAGTCTCTGGCAGTGGCCCCGTACCGCTACCTGTGCGGTGGCCAGCTGACCAATTGTGTCCCGCAGCCCGGCACCGACCGACGGTTGGACTCGCAGGGCGACAAGCTCATGCCGCGGTTGATCTACCGGCGCTTGGCCACGCACGACGCCATGGTTGTGGCGCACTCCATCAATACCGGGCAGGGAACCGGTGGTGTGCGTTGGTATGAACTGCGGGTATCGCCGGCAGGAGCCGTGACCGTACACCAGCAGGGCACCTATGCGCCGGATAGTCTGTATCGCTGGCTCCCCAGCGCCGCCATGGACCGCTATGGCAACATTGGCGTGGGATACTCCACCGGTGACCAGCACACCTACCCCGGACAACGATTTGCCGGCCGCACGCCGGCGCAGCCGTTGGGCACGCTCGGCCTTCGTGAGGCCACGCTCGCCGATGGTGCCGCGCCGCAAACCACCACGCTGCGCTGGGAAGACTATACCCAGACCGCGATGGATCCGGTGGATGACTGCACCATTTGGTATGTGGGCGATTATCTGCGAGCCGGTGCCACGTCCTACTCCACTCGCATCGGGGCCTTCCGGATGCCCCGCTGTCGTTAGCGTCAGGCCAACCTCTCAACACCTTCGATACGTCACCATGCGCTACTCACTCTTGCTGTTGTCAGCACTTGCCGGCGTTTGCCTTGCCTCGCCGGCGCACGCCCAGGCACGCAAAGTGTACATCTCCGTGGACATGGAGGGCATCAGTGGTGTGAACAGTGACAACCAGACCTCGGCGGCTGGTGCCGAGTATGGGCGCGCCCGCAAGCTGATGGTGGAGGACGCCAACGCGGCGATTCGCGGGGCGTTTGAGGGTGGAGCGGTACAGGTCATCGTGAACGACTCCCATGGCAGCCAGCGCAACATCCTTCCCGAGGATCTCGATCCGCGGGCGCATCTCATCAGCCACAGCTTCAAGCGGCACGGGATGATGGAAGGGCTCGACTCCACCTTCGATGCCATCATTTTTGTGGGCTACCATGCCAAGGCGGGATCGCCCCGTGGGGTGTTTGCGCACACAGGCTCTGGGGTGCTGCACGACCTGCAGATCAACGGCCAGTCGGTAGGCGAAGGCGGAATGAATGCGTTCCTGGCCAAGTGGTACGGCGTTCCCGTGATCATGGTCACGGGAGATGATGTGGCCGTGGCAGAACAGAAGGAAACGACCCCGATGGTCCGGGGAGTGGTAGTGAAGCGCGCCATCAATTCCCGTGCGGTGGAGCTGCGTCCGCTGGCGGACACCCGCAAAGAGATTCAGGAGGTGGCGAAGAGCACGGTGGCGGCTGCCCGCAAGGCGCCGCCGGAACGACTGGCGCGATACGTGGTACGCATGGAAATGCGTGACCCCACGATTCCCGAAGTGGCGTCGGCCTTTCGTGAGATTCGTCTGGTAAACCCCACGACGGTGGAGTTCACCCGGGAATCCATGCCCGATGCCTATCGCCTCATTCGGGTGATCTATCGTTTCATCAATACCGACTGATGGGTCGGTCCTTCGTGTCGGGAGGCACCATGATTCATTCGTTGCGTTCGCATGTCGTCGCGTCGGCGCTGGCTATCTGTGCCATGTCCACCACCGCACGCGCTCAGGCGGGCTCCACCAAGGGCCTGTTCGTCGGCATTCAGTACGCCGGCACCTCGGTCAACGTATCGAGCGCCGCGCAGGACCTCGAGTTCGGCAATGGCTTCGGTGTGCACGCCGGCCTTGGCCTGAGCGACAACGTGTCGGTACTGGTGAACTTCGATCGCAGTGTCCTCACAGGGTCGGACAATGCGATCGACGTCAGGCTGACCCAGTACGACGCGCTGCTGCGCGTGCATGTTCTACCGGGGGCGGGATCGCCACTTCGGCTCTTCGTGACCGCGGGCGCCACGGGACGCACCGCCAACGCCGGCCGAGACTTCGACGGCATTGCACCCACGGGCGGCGCGGGCGTGCACCTGTACGTCACTCCAAAGCTTGCCCTCAACGGCACCGCGCTCTGGACCTTCGGCAACCTCACGCGTGCGAGCCAGCTTTCCAACCGGACCGACCAGACGTTCCGGTCGACGGCCACTCGAGTGCAAGCGGGCGTCTCGCTGTACCTCTTCCGCCGATAAGTCCCTGTGCCGACAGCTCGACGCGGACACGCGGAACGGCGTGTCCGCGTCGAGACAACATCGTTCACCCACCAATGCGCAGGTTGACCACGCGCTGACCTATCCGGGGATCGAGCGACTGCACGAGCAGGCTCACGTAGTCCCCGTCTTTGAGCGTCGAGACGGCAGCCTGCAGGTCGCCCACGCTGCGCACGTCGCGGCGGGGGGTGGGGTAGAGCACGGCGAGCACGATGTCGCTGCCGGCGAAGATCTTGTCGCGCGCGGGACCGTCTTCGGAGACGTCGGCCACACGCACGCCGCGGCCGTTGGTGCGCAGGCGCGCCGCCACGTCGGCGGGGAGCGCTTCCACCGAAAGACCGAGCTTGCCTGCCGTCGGGGTCCTCGCCGCCTCCGGCGACTCGGTGTTCACGGCAAGGCGACCCGTCGCGTTGGCTTCTTCGAGGCGCACATCGAAACGCTTCCTGGTGCCGAAGCGCATGACCTCGACGGGGATTCGGTCACCCACCTTGCGCATGCGGACTATGCGCTGCAACGAACTCACACGGTCAACCGCCTTGCCGTCGACCGTGACGATAAGGTCACCTACTTCGATACCCGCCGTCTTTGCCGGGCCGGCATCGGGGGGAGTGAAGCCCATAACCTTCACGCCAGCCACACGCGTCAATCCGTTGATGCCAGCGTCCTCCGGCAACACGGGCATCACCGAAACCCCCATGACGGGGAGGCGTACACGCCCCTCCTTGATGAGATCATCCGTCACGTTCTTCACGAGCGTGATCGGAATGGCGAAACCGTAGCCCGAATAGAACCCCGTCTGGCTCGCGATGGCGCTGTTCAAGCCGATGACTTCGCCGCGCATGTTGATGAGCGGACCGCCCGAGTTGCCGGGGTTGATCGCGGCATCGGTCTGAATGAAGTCGGAGATCGTGAAGACACCGGAGTTGGGCAGGTTGATTTCCCGTCCGCGTCCCTTGGCCGAAATGATGCCCGCCGTCACGGTGAAGTCGAGGCCGAGCGGGTTGCCTACCGCCAGCACCCATTCACCGATGCGCGTGTTCTCGTCGTTGCCGATGGTGAGCGTGGGGAGCCCCTTGGCGTCGATCTTCACGACGGCAACATCGGTGGTGGAGTCGGTGCCGACGACCTTGGCCTTGAAAATGCGCCCGTCGCTGAGTGTGATGGAGACCTGATCGGCGTCGGCGACGACGTGATTGTTGGTCACGATGTAGCCGTCGCTGCTCATGAGGAAGCCCGACCCTTCACCGCGCTGCTCCCGCGGTTGCGGGCCGCCGAACTGCTCGAGAAAATCTTCCATCCCCTGCGGGGCGCGGCCGCGCATGTTGGCGCGCGGGCGCGCGGTGCGCGTGGTGTTGACCGCCACCACACCGGGCGTCACACGCTCGGCGATGTCGGCAAAGCTCCCGACGCCCTCGGGGCTCATGGGGCCGCGGGCGGAGACCGCCGGGCGATTGCCCGTGGTGCTCTGGGCCCAGCTGATCTTCGTCCAGTCCATGCCGGACGCAAAGAGCACACCGCCGGCAAAACTGACGACAGCGGCGGTGGCGAAGCGGAATCGTGTGAATCGTGCAGCCATGGCTCGAATGAAGTTGATGGTGCGAAACCAGCGGTCCTTCGAAACGTGCTTCGAAACGTCCTTCAGTACGACACCAAAGCCCCGCCGGGAGTTTCCGGCGGGGCTCGGTGTCACGCCAGCGGGCGATTACTTCTTGTCGTCGACGATTTCGTAATCGGCTTCGACCACGTCGTCCGGCTTGGCGCCCTGGGCACCGGCATCGCCCTGCGGGGCGGTACCGTCGGCGGTCGGCGCCCCCTCCGTCGACGCCTGCTGCTGGTAGAACGCCTGACCGGCTTCGCTGTAGGCCTTGCTCAGCTCTTCCTGCGCTTCACGGATCTCGTTGAGATCGTCGCCGCGCAGGGCCTTGCGGGCCCGCTCGATGGCCGCGTCGATCCGCTCCTTGAGCGGCGCGGCCACCTTGTCGCCCCACTCCTTCACGTTTTTCTCGACTTCGTACGTCTGCGAGTCGAGACGGTTGCGCGTGTCGATCTCGTCGCGGCGCTTCTTGTCTTCGGCCGAGTTCTTCTCCGCATCTTTCACCATGCGGTCGATCTCGTTGTCCGACAAGCCGCTCGAGGCTTCGATGCGGATCTTCTGTTCCTTGCCGCTCGCCTTGTCGCGCGCCGTCACATGCAGGATGCCGTTGGCGTCGATATCGAAGGTGACTTCGACCTGCGGCATGCCACGCGGAGCGGGCGGGATGCCCGTGAGCTGGAACTTGCCGATCGTGCGGTTGTACACCGCGAGCTCTCGCTCGCCCTGCAGCACGTGGATTTCGACCGTCGTCTGGTTGTCCTCGGCCGTCGAGAAGCTTTCGGCCTTTTTCGTCGGGATGGTCGTGTTGCGCGGGATGAGCGTCGTCATCACGCCACCGAGCGTTTCGATGCCGAGCGAGAGCGGCGTCACATCGAGCAGGAGCACGTCCTTCTGCTCGCCGGTGAGCACGGCGCCCTGAATGGCAGCGCCCACGGCGACGACTTCGTCGGGGTTCACGCCCTTGTTGGGCTCCTTGCCGAAGAAGTTCTTGACGACTTCCTGAATCTTGGGAATGCGCGTCGAGCCACCGACGAGAATGATCTCGTCGATTTCGCTGGGCTTCATGCCGGCGTCGTCGAGCGCCTTCTTCATGGGCTCGAGCGTGCGCTGGATGAGGTCGTCCACGAGCTGCTCGAACTTGGCACGCGAGAGCGTGTAGTTGAGGTGCTTGGGGCCGGACGCGTCGGCGGTGATGAAGGGGAGGTTGATGTCCGTCGTGCTCGCGCTCGACAGCTCCATCTTGGCCTTTTCGCCCGCTTCCTTGAGGCGCTGAATGGCCATCGGGTCCTTCGAGAGGTCGATGCCCTGATCGCGCTTGAACTCGGCCACGAGCCAATCCATGACGCGCTGGTCGAAGTCATCGCCGCCGAGGTGGGTGTCACCGTTGGTGGACTTCACTTCGAACTGGCGCGTGCCGTCGACGTCGTAGAGCTCGAGCACGGAGATGTCGTACGTCCCGCCGCCCAGGTCGAACACGGCGACCTTTTCGTCGGTCTTCTTGTTCTTGTCGAGGCCGTAGGCGAGGGCCGCCGCCGTGGGCTCGTTGACGATGCGCAGGACTTCGAGGCCGGCGATCTTGCCGGCGTCCTTGGTGGCCTGGCGCTGGGCGTCGTTGAAGTAGGCGGGGACGGTGATGACGGCCTTGGTGACGCTGTGGCCGAGGTAGTCTTCGGCGGTCTGCTTCATCTTCTGCAGAATCATGGCCGAGATTTCGGGGGGCGTGTAACGCTTGCCCCCCACTTCGACCGCAGCCACGTCGTTCGGGCCGGCGACGATCTTGTAGGGCACGCGCGACTGATCGGCCTGCGCTTCGGTGACGCGGCGGCCCATGAAACGCTTGATGGAGAAGATCGTGTTCTGCGGGTTGGTCACCGCCTGCCGCTTGGCGATCTGCCCAACGAGGCGCTCGCCGTCTTTGGTGAACCCGACGACGGAGGGCGTGGTGCGACCGCCTTCGGCGTTGGGGATGACGACCGGATCGCCACCTTCCAGCACGGACACCACGGAATTGGTGGTGCCGAGGTCGATGCCGATAACTTTTTCAGCCATGGGGATCTCGTGTTGAGGTCCAGCTATTGAAGAAAGGCGGCGGAGGCGCCGGCACCTTCTGATACTCTCGCCCGTAGAATGGCAAGCGTTGGGCCGGATGGATTCTGCCGGAGCGGCGCACATGCCGCGATTTGCAGCGGGAACGGGACTGTCGCTCCGGCAGTCTGCCATTTTTACATGAGGAGACTGCCGTGTTTCCCATTTCGGACGACAATCCGACGCTCCGGACGCCGGTCATGACGTTGCTCATACTGGGGGTCACCTGGGCGGTGTGGCTCTTTGTGCAGGGGGGCGGCGCGCCAATGGCACTGGCGGTGAGTGTGTGCGACCTGGGCTTCGTGCCGGGGGAGGTAAGCCGGCAGGCGCCGCTGGGGCTGGGGGTGCCGCTGGGGGTGGTGGACGGCCAGCCCCTGGGGTGCTTTGTGGACAATCACGCCATCAACTGGATAACCCCCGTGCTGTCGATTTTCCTGCACGGCAGCTGGGGGCACCTCATCGGGAATTCGCTCTATCTCTGGGTGTTCGGCAACAACGTCGAGGACAGCATGGGGCGGGGGCGGTTCGTCGCGTTCTACCTGCTCACGGGTGTCGCGGCGGCCATGGCGCATCTGCTGGTGGACCCCACGTCGCCCGTTCCCACGGTGGGGGCGTCGGGGGCCATCTCGGGGATCATGGGGGCGTATCTGGTGCTGTATCCCCGAGTGCGGGTGCGCACCTACATCCCGCCCATCTTCCTCCTGCGCTTTCCGGCGTGGCTGGTGCTGCTCTTCTGGTTCGGCAGCCAGGTGTTGGCGGGGCTGCCGCAGCTCTCACCGCTGCGCCGGGAAATCTCGGGCGGTGTGGCGGTCTGGGCGCATGTGGGCGGTTTCGTGGCCGGGGTGCTGCTGGCACGGTGGTTCGAGAACCCGGAGCTCGTGCGACGCCGGACGGCCGTGTCCGACGCCAAGGTGGTCTGGTCCTGACCCGATGCCGCGTGTTACCGCGCTTGGCAAATTGTCTCGCCCGTGTAACAACGGTTGGCCGACTTGCGATTGCAGATGGCGGTCTGCCCCCGGGGACGCTTTCGTTACATACTTCGGGTTCGCTGCCCGTCCTGCTGGCACCGCTGCGTGCTCGGGATCGCATTGGCACGGTACCTCCGAACGCGCCTCCCTCCAGTCCATAACGCTGCCGTGAAGCTTTTCTCCAAAGACGAAACGTTCTTCGATCACTTCCGCGGTCTCGCGGTGCACATCAGTGAAGCGGCCACGTTGCTCCGTACGCTGTTCGAAAATCCCGGCAATGCCGCGCAGATTTCGGTGCAGATCAAGAAGGTGGAAACCGACGGTGACGCGATCGTCCACCTGATCAATCAGCGGATCGACACGAGCTTCGTGACGCCACTCGATCGCGAAGACATTCACCTGCTGGCCAAGCGTCTCGACAACGTCATCGATCTCATCAACGGGGCGTCGCGTCGGGTGGTGATGTTCCGTGTGACCGCCCCGCGCGATGGCGGCGTGCAAATGGCCGACGTGCTGGTCCGGGCGGGCAAGGAGATTCTGCAGGCTGTGGGCAACATTTCCAATCGCCAGCGCATGTTGGAGCACGGCCGCGCGGTGAAGTTGCTGGAAGAGGAAGGCGATGTGTTGTACGCGCAGTCGGTCGGGGCACTGTTCGCCAAGGAGGAACCGGCGATCGAAGTGCTGAAATGGAAGGAAATCTTCGACGCGCTCGAGGAAGCGATCGACGAGTGTGAAGATGTGTCGAACACGCTCGAAAGTATTGCGCTCAAGAACAGCTGACCGCGTATCGACCCGTGGTTTCCTTCGTCATCTTCATCGTCGTCGTCGCGCTCGCATTCGATTTCATCAACGGCTTTCACGACTCCGCCAACTCGATCGCCACGATCGTCGGCACCCGGGTCCTGAGCCCTCTCGCCGCCGTGATCTGGGCGGCGGTCTTCAACTTCTCGGCGCTCTTTTTCGTCGGGACCGCCGTCGCGAAGTCGGTGGCCTCCGGGTTCATCGACCTCAACGTGGTCGATGCCAACGTCATTCTCGGCGGCCTGCTCGGGGCCATCACGTGGAATCTCATTACGTGGTGGTTCGGTATTCCGTCCAGCAGTTCGCACGCGCTCATCGGCGGCTACGCCGGTGCGGCGGTCGCCAAGGTCGGGTTCGGGGCGCTGCTGTGGGGCAAGAAGTGGATCGAGACGCTGTCGGCGATCGTGCTCTCTCCGGCGCTCGGTGCCCTCATGGGGTTCATCCTCATGGTCATCGTATTCAACGTGTTTCGAAACGTCATCAATGCGAAGGCGGAGAGGGCCTTCCGCGTGTTGCAGCTGACCAGTTCCGCGCTGCTGTCGCTGGCGCACGGCGGGAACGACGCGCAGAAGACCATGGGCATCATCGTCGGGCTGCTGGTCGCAACGCAGGCGTCATTCGCCGGCCAGACCGGCCTGCTGTCGCATTTCCACGTGACCTCACTCGACGCCATTCCCGTGTGGGTGGAACTGAGTGCCTACACGATGATCTCGATGGGTACGCTCTTCGGCGGGTGGCGCATCGTCCACACCATGGGGACACGCATTACCAAACTGCGGCCGGTCGGCGGATTCTGTGCCGAAACTGGTGGGGCCATGGTGATCCTGCTGGCCTCACGGTTCGGTATCCCGGTATCCACCACCCACACCATTACCGGCGCCATCGTCGGCGTCGGGGCCACCAATCGGCTGTCGGCGGTGCGCTGGGGACTCGCCAGCCGTATCGTGTGGGCGTGGGTGATCACCATTCCGGCCAGCGCCCTCATGGCGGCGCTCCTGTACTGGCTGCTTGCGGCGTTCAATCCCCTCTGATGTGGAGACGGCAGCCGGGTGTTCGCGTGCGGCAGCCGATGCACCAATGTCCTCGGTGACCTCGCTGTCGCTGCCGTACCTGAATCGCGAGCTTTCCTGGCTCGACTTCAACGCCCGCGTCCTCGAGGAAGCCCTCGACGAGCGCGTGCCCTTGCTCGAGCGGCTGAAGTTCATGGCGATCTTCAGCACCAATCTCGACGAGTTCTACATGGTGCGCGTGGCAGGGCTGCGCCGGAAAGTGGCGTCCGGCGCCAAGCAGTATGCGCCAGACCCCCTGGCGCCCAACGAGCAGCTCGACGCCATTCGGACCCGCGTGCGCGAGCTCATCGCGCGTCGTCGCCGCTGTCTCAAGGGAGAGCTTTTTCCGGCGCTGGCACGACACGATATCCGTCTCGTGCCGATGGATACCTTGACCGACGAGGAGCGCGAGCGGGTGCACGCGTTCTTCGAGGCGGAGGTGTTCCCGGTACTCACACCGCTGGCCGTCGATCCGGGGCATCCCTTTCCGTACATCTCGAACTTGTCGTTGTCGCTGGCGGTGGACATCAAGGACCCCGTCACCGGCAAGGACCATTTCGCGCGCGTGAAGGTCCCCAAGTCGCTGCCGCGTTGGATCCCTATTGGGCGGGGGCACTGCTACGTCCCGCTCGAAGAGGTCATCGGGACGCGGCTCGGCGCGCTGTTCCCGGGCATGGAAGTGGTCCGGTGGTTCACCTTTCGCATTACGCGCTACTCTGACCTCGACCTCGGTCAGATGGATCAGCCGGAAGACCTGCTCGAAACCATCGAGCAGCAGGTGTTTCAGCGGCGCTTTGGCGAAGTCGTGCGCCTCGAGGTGCAGAAGGATATGCCGGAACGGATCCGGCACTTGCTGCTCGAGGAGTTGAGCGAAAGCGAAACGCAGCTGGTGGCGCCACTCGGACCCGACGATGTGCACGACATCGACGACCTGCTCGAGATGGGCGACCTCATGCAGCTCGCCATGGTCGATGTCCCCGAGCTGCGCGATCCCCCGCACGTGCCGCAGGTCCCGCCGGCGCTCAAGGACACTCGCACCATCTTCGACGCCATTCGCGAGCACGACGTCCTGGTGCATCACCCGTACGAATCGTTCGGCGCGTCGGTCGAAGCGTTTCTCGACGCCGCGGCCAACGACCCGCACGTCTTGGCCATCAAGCTCACACTGTACCGGACGTCGGGTGACACGGCCATCGTGCGCGCGCTCACCGACGCGGCCGAAGCCGGGAAGCAGGTGGCCGTACTCATCGAGCTGCAAGCGCGATTCGACGAAGCGAACAACATCACGTTCGCGCGGACCATGGAAAGTTTCGGCATTCATGTGGCGTACGGATTGCCGGGGCTCAAGACACACGCCAAGACCGTGCTGGTGGTGCGCCGGGATCCCGACGGCATTCGCCGCTACGTGCACATCGGAACCGGCAACTACAACAGCAAGACGGCACGGCTCTACACCGACATGGGGTTGTTCACCTGTCGGCCGGAACTCGGGGCAGACCTAACGGATCTATTCAACTCTCTCACCGGTGTGTCTCGCCAGAAGTTCTACCGACGTCTGGCGGTCGCGCCGGTCGCGCTCCGCGCGAAGATCCTCGAACTGATCGACCGCGAAACGGCACACGCCAAGGGCGGGAAGGGCGGGCGTATCATTGCCAAGATGAATGCGTTGGTGGACCCCGAGATTATCGCGGCGCTCTACCGCGCGTCGCAGGCGGGGGTGCACATTGACCTGATCGTGCGCGGCATTTGCTGTTTGTTGCCGGGACTCAAGGGCATCAGTGACCACATTCGGGTGGTGAGCATCATTGGGCGCTTCCTCGAGCATTCGCGATTGTCCTTCTTCGCGAATGCCGGCAATCCGGAGTACTACATGGGGTCGGCCGACTGGATGCCGCGCAACTTCGACCGGCGCGTCGAAGTGCTGGCGCCCATCGAAGATCAGGCCTTGCACAAGGGGCTCGATGCGGTGTTGGCCGCGTGTCTCGCGGACAACCGGCAGGCGTGGGAACTCCATGCCGACGGACAATATCGGCGTCGCGAGCCCGACCCGGGCGCCGAGACGAAAGCCACGCAGCAGATCCTGATCAAGGAGCCGTGGGGGACGGCGGCGGCACGGCCACCCCAACGCAAGAAAAAGGGCAACGCGTAGCGTCGATGCGGCGACGGCGATTATTCGCCGTCGCCGTCTTCGTCTGCTGAGACGTGTGTGCCGTCCGGCAGGAACACGAACACGGGCTTGTCGAGGACCTCTTCGAGCAGGCGACGCTTCCGGCTCGCGCCCCAGCATTCGAGGCGCACGTTCGTCGCGCCTTCGGCTTCGTGCGCCGTGATGCGAACGGCATCGCCCCCCCATTTCACCGACATCCGTCCGACCGCGCTCACGTGGCCGCGGTCCATGCCGTCCGCAAACCGGAGGATGGCGGAAAGCCTGATGATACGCCGTTGCACATACTTGTCGAGTTCTCCGAACCCGGGATGCTTGAGCTTGGGCGCGGCGCCACGGTGATACCGGGCAATGTGCGCGATCGTGATCTGCTCCGACGGTGTCATCCCCAGCAGATCGGCATGCGAAATGAGGTGGAACGAATGCTTGTGGTGCTTCTCGTAGTTGATGTGGTATCCCACATCGTGCAGCAGGGCGGCATCGGAGAGCGTCAACCGGTCGGCGGCCGTGAGATCGAGCTTTGGGGCCAGCGCGTCGAACAGTTGGAGCGACAGCGCCATGACCTGACGGGCGTGCGGCTCTTCGTAATGACACCGCTCGGCGAATTCGCGCACGGATCGCTCGCGTGCGACGCCGGGATCCGCCACGGTGGGCTCGATCCTGGCGGCTTCGAGCAACAAACCTTCGCGAATGCCGTACGCGGAGGTCATGAGATCGCGCGGGTCGAAGCGCCCCAACACCTCAGCCGCTACGGCGAGCCCGGCCACGATAATGTCGGCGCGCGCCGGGTTGAGCCCCGGGACCGCCTGTCGTTCAGTCGACTCGATGCGCTGCAGCCACTCGAGCACATGCTCGAGCTCGGCTCTCGTGACGCGGGTACCATGCGGCGACCGCACCGACGCATGCTGTCGCGAAAGGACAATGCCGGCGAGGTTCGTAAACGTGCCCCCCGATCCGATGACCTGGGCTCCGCGCCAGTCCTTCACGGGGACGGCTTTTTTGAGCCCATCGCGTACATACTCGCGCAGGGCACGAACGCGCCGTGGGCGTACCACCGGCCACAAGAACTTCTCCGTCAACCGCACCGCGCCAAAGGGTAACGAGGCCACGCGTTCGATCAGGCCATCCTTCGCGAGCACGAGCTCCAGCGAGCCTCCCCCGATATCCATCACCACGGTGCGGCCAGCGCCCAACTCGAAATGCGCGAGGGCGCTGCGATAGCAGAGCAGCGCCTCTTGGTCTCCGCTCAGAATCCGCACCGACTGTCCGGTGGCGAGCAACACCCGTTCGGTGAAGTCGGCGCCATTGGACGCGTCACGGACGGCACTGGTGGCGACCACCTCGATACGCTGGGCGCCGAGCTGTTTGGCCAAGGTCACCATGCGGTGTACGGCGGATACCGCCGCCTCGACTGCCGTTTCGGAGAGCACACCGGTGCTGTCTACCCCCTCGCCGAGGCGCGGCATCGCCTTCATTTCGTCGACCACGCGAATCTGACCTGCCGGTGACACATCAGCGACGATCTGGCGGATCGAATTGGAGCCGATGTCGATGGCGGCGATTCGGATGTCGGCTTGTGGCGGAGTGGGAAGCGTCATCAACAGAGCGGCAACCGGGAATCAGGCGCCCAATGGGGGCCAGCGCACCGCGCGGGGCACTCCCGAGGCATCACCGAACCGTACCGGACATGCGCCGCTGCGCGCAAGGTGCGCACCCCAATGCGTTGTCGGTGCGCTCGAGCACCCGCGCAGCCACGACGGAAGGAAGCGGAACATAGCCCATTCGGGACGTCAGGTCGGTGGCGTCCTCCAACGCCCAGTGCAAAAAACGCGAAAGCTCTAGCCGAGCGATTTCAGAAACCGTGGCGGGCCGTACCATCCACCAGGTGAATGAGGCCATGGGATACGCTTGGTCTCCCGGTGCATCAAGCAACGACACCCGGAAGCCACCGGCTTCTTCGTCGTCGAGCGGCGCCAATGCCTCCAGCGTATTCACGGCCGCCGATGCGATCTCAAACGGCATCGCCGCAACGAACTTGCCAGAGCGGTTTTGCAGATGGGCGGCCGGTAACCGGTTCTGTCGCGCGTACACAACCTCGACGTACCCAATAGCGCCTTCGGTGACCTTAACCTCTGACGCCACCGCTTCGCTGCCATCGCGTACGCGCTGCCCGTTCGGTTCGCGTTCAGAGGTGGCGGTCTTCCGCCATACCGCGCTGGACGTTTCGAGATAGCGACGGAAGATGAATGATGTGCCGGTCCCATCGGATCGTCGGATGACGGAAATGGGAAGCGAGGGAAGTGATTCTGTGGGATTCAACGACTGCAGTCGCTGGTCATCCCATTGCGTAATGCGGCCCAGAAAGATACCGGCAATGGCGTCGGCGGTCAGACGCAACGGTCGGTTGAGTCCCGGCACGTTGTAGGTGACGGCCACGGCCATAACCGCCATGGGGATGTGCACGATGGGCTGCGGAGAACGTTGCAGCAGGCTGTCAGGGATAGGTACGTCTGTGGCACCAAAGTCGGCTTGACCTGCGAGAAGAGCTTCGAGCCCTTCGGCCGACCCTTGGGAACGGTAATTGATGCGCACGGGCGCGATGTCCCCGTATGCGTTGAACCACTGCGCATAGAGCGGATAGGGGAGCGTCGCCCCAGTGCCGGTGAGCTGTACCCGTTGGGAGTCGGGTAGGGCGGCCATGGTGCTATCGGGCTTCGCAGATTGCACGTCGTCTGGGCGGTCACAGGCGTTGCTGCAGAAGATAAGCGCGCTGGATGCCAATACGCGGCTGCTACGCACCACTCCCTGAAAGCGATGCCTCACAATGGGTTTGCGTAGCCAAGGAATTTGAACCGTCCGTCACGTTCGATGATGGTACCAAACCAACGGGTATCAATCGCGGACCCCTTGCCAATACGAAGCGTGAGCATGCACTTCTCATGCAGGCGGTTGGGACCTTCGACGACGATGGAGTCCGCGCAAGTAACGCCTGCGACGTCAATTGACTGGCCGGCGGCCCGGGCAAGAACTCGTGGGAGCCCTTCGTTGCTGGCAAGCAGAATCTGGCCCCACAAGATCTGTGGAGGGGCTTCGTACGGCGGCTTACTGATGGCCGCGTGGGGGTAATACAAATAGGCAAACTCGGCCCGATCGAGCAGCAGCCGATTGAGAGTAAGCGTGTCGCTGGCGCTCGCGGCGCGGACGAATTGCCGTACCAGCTCATCGCGTGAAGAAGCACCGTTCCGCAGCCTCTCGACGGATGGGAGATCGTCGCGGAAACGCCGCAGCTGCTCCTCGATGGGGAAAATGCTATCGACCGTTCCGCCGGCAGCGGCAACTTCGGCGACATGTGCGGCCTGAGAATCGGCTGCCGTACGTGGCGTGGTATCGGAGCAGGCGCCAAGCAACACAAATGGCACCGCGGCAAGAAGCGGTCGCATGAAAAGACAGGGGAGAAGTGAAACGGCCAGCGTCGCAGTCGAGACGCTGGCCGTCTTGTTCACCAGCGGCTGACGCGGAAGGGAAACCTACTCCGCGTCAGCGGCCATGGTCAGTTACGCGCGTAGCTGGTCCAGCCTTCCCACCACTTGGTGCCACCAGGAGCGGCGGCGCCACGATACGCGGTCGGCGTGATGAACGTGCCCACGCGGGCCGCAATGCGCGGATCGGCGGTGAAGGCGCTCAAGCCACCCGTGGCAATCGGCGAACTCGCCGCCGGAGACCAGTCGAGGCTGGCGGCGTTGGTCGGGGTAGCCGGCAGAGCGGTGAACAAGCTCGCCGCCGTGACACCGGTCCCCACCACGATGTTGGAGTTCTTCGCCGCGAATGCGGCGGCCGTACCAAAGTTGGGAGCGCCGGCATCGAACCCGCCGTCAGTTCCGCCGTTCTCGGCGAAGTAGACGTTGCGCACGATGAGCGAGTCGACCACGAAGCGGTTATTGGACGTCGAGTCACGCAGCGAGATGCCACCGCGTGGCCAGCGCGCGATCACGCCGTTGATGTAGTAGCCGCCCGTACCACGACGGAACACCGCACCGACGCCACCGCTACCCGGAACGGTCGTTCCAGCGGGGACACCAATCATCGTGAAGTTGGCGAATACGTTCATGTTGTACAGCCCTTCGTCGCGGCCAGCGCTCTGCGCGTTGGCACCGCTCGGTGCTACACAGCCGCCGCCGTTGCAACCGTCAACTTCGAAACCCTGCGGATCGGTGGACACTGCACCGGCGCCAGCGCGCGGCGTGATGAATGTCGTCTGCAGGCCAATGAGGAACTGGTTCAGGCCGCGATAGCCTTCTGAGCCGTCGAAGTGGTCGTCGCCGGACTCGTAGGACACGAGCCATTTGCCGTTGACCGCACCGCCGAACCACTCAAAGTGGTCGTCAAGGCCGGCCAGAGCCTGCAGGTATTCGAGGGTTGTTCCGCTGCCCACGGCGCCGAACGTGAACGAGTTGAGTTCCGCGTCGGTGAGCGTTGCATACCCAGCGAACTCCACGCGCACATAGCGCATTGTTCCGCTGTTATCGTTGTCCACCGTACCGCCGGTGTATACGATGCCGGCCGGATCCGCATTGACCACCGAACCGTTCGAGCCTTCCACAATCACGTTGCCGGTGCGGTTGGCGCGGGCGTTGCCCACGATAACCAGGCCGCCCCAGTCACCAGGTGACCGGTTGCCGGGCGTACGCTGCGAGGTGAACACAATCGGAGCCGCGGCCGTACCGATGGCATTGATGCGCGCGCCACGCAGGATGAACAGCGCCGAGCCAAGCGCGGTGGTGTCTCCCACGATGCGCGTGCCGGCATTGATGGTGAGCGTGGCACCGCTGTTGACGTATACGAAGCCGCGCAACACGTAGTTGGTGTCGGGCGTGAGAGTGCGGTTGGCCGCAATGGAGCCGGCAATGACAACAGTGGGGTTGGCGGCAACAGCATAGGCCACCGTAACCGTGGCGGTCTGGCTGGACGCGACCGTGGCCGGTGAACCCGTGACGGTCGCGTTATAGCGCACGTTGTTGCTCGTCACCTGTGCGGCGGCGACCGAATAGCTGCCGGGGACGACGCTGACGGTCGTGGTGCCGGTGGCCGTCTGCGAGAAGCTGTTGGGGCCGGTAATGGTCAACGCGGCATTGACGCCAGCGGGAAGGCCGGACACAGTCACCGCCAGCGAGCCATTGGCAGGCGTCGGCGGTGTGACGGGATCGTTGTCACTGTTGCACGCCGCGAGGGCCATGGTGGCGAACGACGCCAGCGCGAATGCGCGAATGCGCGCGAACTTCGTCATCGGGAGCCTTGGAGTCTGGGGGGAGGCGGGTACTGCATCGTGCAGGACCAGTAGGACGAAAAGAGACCGTAAATGTGGAGACTGTGTTATGGCCCGGTCACGGTTGTGTCACTGAGACCGGGCCGTGTCACCAACATCACGCAAACGCGTCGTGCGGTAACGGATTGTTTACTGCTTCCAGCTGAGTCCCATGGAAAGCGTACGACCGGCATTCCAGCCTTCACGCTCGAGGTTGCCCTGCATGTAGCGGTACCGCGCATCGAGCAAATTGCGCGCGTCTACGCGAGCCGACAGGTTCCCACGTACTGGGAAGCGCAGGGACAGATCGACCAACTGGCGCGGCCGCTCTACGATGTTCGGGAGCGGTACCACGCCGGCCGCAGTAATGCGCTCGCCCACCACATTGTACAGAATGGTGGCGTTCGTGCTTCCACTCTGGCTGGAGTAGGTAAGGCCGGTGTTGATCACGTAGGGCGCCTGACCCACCAGGCGGCGCGTCTTGTCAGTTACCGTGAGACCACCCAGCGTGTCGAGATCCACTGACGACTGCATCAGCGTTACGTTCGAAAACCCCGTGAACGCGTCTGCCCAGCGTCCAAGGAAACCCAGCTGCTTACGAGCTTCCAGCTCGACGCCAAGGTTGGTGGCGCTGATCGCGTTCTGAAAGCGGGCCTGATAGGCACCAGAGGTCGCCTGCTCAAGGCGTTCGATGGGGCGATCGAAGCGCTTGGCGAACACACTCACACTCATCACCTCACCCGGGTTTGGGAACATTTCCCAGCGCAGATCCACGTTGTCGATCAACGAACGCACCAGTGACGCATTGCCGGTCACACTGACACCCCCGAGCACGTCGCGGAACGTGACCGGCGCCAGTTCACGATACTCCGGGCGGGCCAGTGTGCGCGTGAGGCCGAAGCGCAGGTTCTGCGTTTCGGTGAGCTTGGTGTTCACCAGGAGCGACGGCAACACGTCGGTGTTGTCGAGCTCTGACGTGGTGGTAAAGCCACCCTGCGTCGAGGCATCCACCGTAATGCGGGCCTGTTCAACACGGGCACCGGCAATGATGCGGATACGATCCGTCAGCCCGAGGTCCGTCATGACGTACCCGGCGCCGGTGCGATCGCTGGCGCTGTAGGAACCGGCCTGTCCGATGGGCTGCACATTGATAGCCGTGCAGGTCTCACAGGCCTGTGCTTCGCCAAAGATGACGTCGGGCGATTGCCGTACAATACTTTGGCTGGCACGCGTGATGAACGCGAAGATCGGCGCATCGGAGGTGCGCTCGGTGGACCGATAGTACGCGCCCACCTTGAGCGTGTTCTGATTGGAAACCGAGCCCAGGTTGAATGTGTGGTCCACCTGGCCGGTGAGGTTGTCCTCTTGGAGATCGAAGTACAGACGACGGGCACCGTCGAGCGAGGCAAGAATCTGGTACGGACCTTCCGGCGTACGCGCGTACACGACATCGGACCGGTCTGGTTCACGGCGCACGGTGTTGCCATACGACAACGCCCAAGCCGTCTTATTGCGGTCGCTGAGCTGATGTTCACCGAGACCCGTCACCGTGGCCACACCGCGCTCCACATAGCGGAGTGTGGTGCGCTGAATGCTGTCGTTCAGATTTTCATCAAAACCACGATCGGTGCGCGCTTCGTTGTCCGCGCTCCGGGTCATCGTGCTGTTGATGGCCAGGCGCGAGCTCTTGCCTACCATGGTGGACAGGTTGGCAATGCCGCCCCACTGGGCGCTGCTGCGGCCGGTCTGCCCACGCAGTTCGGTGAGCGGTACGACCGTGTTGTTGGCGCCCTGATTACCTACGGCGTAGCGCTCGTCGGCGCGCACTTCTTCGGAGTAGCCGTAGTTGCCGCTCACGACGTACCCGACGCGCTTCCCAAGAATAGTGTTGCCGCCGGTGGACATGCCGAAGGAGCCGTTGGCGCCGCCGTTCCGGATGGAAGGCGACCAGACATTCCGCTGCTGGCGCGCCATCTGATTGTATTGCGATTGCGACACCGTGCCCAGGAAGTTGGCATCGGCAATGGCACGCGGAAGCTGCCGGTTGCTGGAGGCGCTGCCGAGCAGCTCACCGCCGGCCCGGGGAGCGAAGGGGAGGGAGTTGCCCAACACACGGTCGCCAAAGCCGAAGCTCGACGAATAGTTCACCTGGCGACGGGCCGGGAACTCGCGGGTGCGGATGTTGACGTTGGCGCCGGCAAAGTCGCCGGGCATGTCAGGGGTGAACGTCTTCGCGGTCGTCACGTCCTGAATGAGACTTGCCGGGAACAAGTCGAGCGGAACCACTTTGCGCTCCGGCTCGGGGCTCGGAATGCGGGCGCCGTTGAGCGACGCGGTGGTGTACCGCTCGGAGAGACCACGCACCTGCAGATACTTTCCGTCCTGAACCGTAACGCCACTGACACGCTGAGCGGCCTGAGCGGCGTCACCATCCGGACTGCGGGCGATCTGCTCTGCCGTGATGGCATTCACCACGTTGGTGGCGTTGCGTTGTGCGTTCAGAGCGTCGTTGACCGAGCCCTTTTCCTTGTTGGCGGTGACGCTGACGGCCGCAAGCTGCAACTCGGCGGTTTTGAGCGAGATATCCTGCTCCACAGCGCCGTTGGCAGCGAGCACGATACCCGTGATGGACTTCGGGCCGTACCCAATGCGCCGAACGGCGAGGGTGACCGTGCCGGCGGGAACCCGAAAAATGGTGTAGCGCCCATCAACACCCGACTGGGCGCCCAGGGCGGTTCCCACCACCTGGATTTGGGCGGCTGCGATGGGCTGTCCCGACGCACCGTCCAGAATGCGACCGGTAATCTTACCGACTGCGGCGTCGGTCGACTGTGCATCGAGCAGCGACGGGGACAGCGCGGGAATGACGGCCGCCGACAGCGCAAGCATCGAACGGCGCGCGCTGCGATACAACCCGTTCACGGTAATCCGCATATGATGTTCGTAGAGAAGAGAAAAGTTCGGTGCACGGCAACCGCAGGGCGGTCCTCCGAGTGCCTTGAAGCTCCGTGACTCAGGTCTCCGTTCGCCTACAGGATTGCAACAGGTGTGTCACGACAGCGGTGGTCGGGCCGCGCCGCGCAAAAGCTGGTGGGGGTGTCTGGTGCGATGCGTGGCAATGTTGTATTGTCGCGCCAGCATGGTGCCACCAGACCCTACTCTCCAGCGGCGACGCGTTGCGTCGCCCCCTCCGACCGATCCGCAAACGCGCGCGGAAGCGCTGTCCGTGGCCGCCAAAGCCCTGCGGGCGGCGGAGCACGTGTGTATCCTGACCGGTTCCGGAGTTTCCGCCGAAAGCGGGATTCCTACCTTTCGTGAGGCCCAAACGGGCCTCTGGGCCCAGTTTTCACCGCAGGAACTGGCCACGCCGGAAGCCTTCGCGGCCAACCCCACGCGCGTCTGGCAATGGTACGCCGCGCGCCGGGCAATGGTACGGGCCGCCACCCCGAACCCCGCGCATACGGCCCTCGTGACGCTGGCCAGTCGAGTGGCGCACTGCACGCTCATCACCCAAAACGTCGACGATCTGCACGAACGGGCCGGCAGCCGTGATGTCGTGCGGTTGCATGGATCGCTCATGCACGTGCGTTGCAGTGCGGGGTGTCCCGGGGCGATTGCCCCAACCGATGAGCCGCATGGCGACGTGCCGCCCTGTCCTTCGTGCGGGGCGCTCCTGCGCCCCGACGTGGTCTGGTTTGGCGAGCCGCTCCCCATGCCCCCGTTCGAGACGGCGCGAAATGCGGCCGTGGCCTGCGACGTGTTCCTCTCGGTCGGCACCAGTAACGTGGTGGAGCCGGCGGCATCGTTACCATGGATCTCCGCGACACACGGCGCCACGGTCATCGTCGTCAATCCCACCATGGACGGGCAGCGCAGCGGGCCGAGCATCCTGCCCATTGAAGGGCCGGCAGGGGTCATGCTGCCGAGGCTCGTCGCCGAAGCCTTTGCCGGCCGCCGGCCGCGTCGGCAGTCCGACTGATCCGACGGCGCGCGTTGGCCGTTATTGGGGCATTGCCGTGGGCGTGGGGAGCCAGACCGCGATGGTCGTCCCCACGCCCACGGTGCTTTCCGCCTTGACCTTGCCGTTGTGGGCCTCGGCTAGGTGGCGGACAATGGAGAGGCCAAGCCCCGTGCCGCCCGCTTCGCGCGACCGTCCGGGGTCGGCGCGGTAGAACCGCTCGAAAATCCGTGGGAGATGTTCGGCGGGGATACCAGAGCCCGTGTCCCGGACACCAATCCAGACACCCGCCCCTTCGCGCCCGGTGAAGATCGTCACCGAGCCGGTGGTCGTGTGCCGCAGGGCGTTCTCGGCAAGGTTCGACAGGATCTGGCCGGCGGCCGTGGGGTCGCAGAGCACGCGCGAGGCGTCGGGGGCGAACTCCACGAGCAGCGTGACCCCCTTGTCGCGCGCCCGCAGTTCGAGCGGGGCGAACACTTCGGCGGCCACGTCGGGCAGGTCGAGCTCGACAGGGGCTGGACGCCACCCGCCGGACTCGATGCGCGACAGGTCCAGCAGGTCGTCCACAATGCGCTGCATCCGCTGTACATTCGCTTCGGCCATCCCCAGAAACTGATGCCGCAGATCGAGAGGGATGTCGTCATCCTGCAGTGTTTCGACGAACCCCCCGATGACGGTGAGGGGCGTCCGCAGTTCGTGCGACACGTTGGCGACAAAATCGCTGCGCACCGTTTCGAGGCGCCGCACCTGGGTGAGGTCGTACATGGCAAGCACCGCGCCGCCCCCGCTGAGGGCGCGCACGGTGAGGGCCACCGTGCGACCGCGCAGGTGGATTTCGCGAATGATGGGCGGCGCCCCAGAGAGCACCAGCTGTAGCGCCTCCTGCAGCTGACTCTCCTGCGGAAGCTCGCTGGCGGCGAAAGGGACCGGTTGGATCAGGTCGAGCAGCTGTCGGCCGGTCTGGTTGACCCGCACCACCCGCTTTCTGGCGTCAACGGCCACGATGCCTTCGTTGAGCGATTCGGTGAGTGCCACCAGCAGAGCCTCTTCCGATTGCATCTCCCAGAGGCGCGTTTCCATTTGTTCGGCCACCTGCCGCAAGCTGTCGGCGAGCTGGCCTACCTCGCCGCCGCTGATGGAGCGGGACGGCCTCGCGGTGAGATCACCGCCGGCGAGGTCGCGCGCCATGTCGCGCAACTCTTCCATGGGGCGCGTGACGTTGCGCGCAAGGACCCGTGCGAGCAGCAACGCAATGAGCAGGGCGAAGCCGCTGGCGATGGCGACATCGTGCCAGATGGCCGCCAGGAGGGCGGCGTTTGCCGCGTCTTCGTCGAGCGGTTGCGTTGCCGTCGCCTGCGCCCGAGAGGCCAGGTCGAGCCGGTGACGGACGCGCCATTCGACCACACCAAGAATGGTGACCACGAGCAGGGTGGCCACGACGGCACTCTGCAGCAGCAGACGCTGCGTCAGGCGCACGGTCGCTGCCCTCAGTAGCCGCGCGGGGCGGTCGACCGCAACCGATAGCCGAAGCCGCGGACGGTTTCGATGAGATCGCCGGCGTTGCCGAGCTTCGTGCGCAATCGTTGCACATGCATGTCGACGGTGCGCGTCTGGATGTCCGGCGCCGCTTCCCACACGGTTTCAAGCAGGTGCCCACGGCCTTGGACGCGACCGCGCCGTTCGGCGAGCGTGAGCAGCAGCTTGAACTCGGTGGGGGTAAGGTCGATGAGTTCGCCGTTGACATGGACGCTCATTGCGGCGCGGTCGATGTGCAGCGAGCCGATCACGAGGGTCTCACCGGTTGCCGGCGCGGCCGTCCCGGTGCGCCGCAAAATGGCGGCGACGCGCAGAACCAGCTCGGCCGGTGAGAACGGCTTGGTGAGGTAGTCGTCGGCGCCCAGCGACAGCCCGCGAATGCGGTCGGGCTCTTCGCGACGTGCCGTGAGCATGATGACGGCAACGTCTCGCGAGGCCTCGTCGAGCCGGAGCTGTTCGAGAACGTCGAAGCCCGACATGCCCGGCAGCATCAGGTCGAGGACCATGAGCGCGGGGCGATCCCGACGCGCCAACTCGAGCGCATCCTGTCCGGAGGAGGCGGTGGAGACGCGATAGCCCGCCTTTGCGAGGTGGTAGGCCACCAGCGCTACGATCTCGGGTTCGTCGTCGACCACCAGGATGCGGTCGGTCGTCGGGGGAGCCGGCGGATTCATGCAGGGGTCACAGGGGTCCGGCGTCGGCCGGTACGTCGTCGGGGAGCCGGGCACGCGTCGCAACGCGTGTCTGCAACCGACGATGAATTTTGGCCACGATCATTTCGATCGCGACCGCGTTGCTGCCTCCCCGTGGCACAATGACGTCGGCGTAGCGTTTGCTCGGTTCGACGAATTGCAGATGCATGGGCTGCACGGTGGTGAGGTACTGATCGAGTACCGACTCCAACGTTCGTCCACGCACCGCCGTGTCACGACGGATGCGGCGGATCAGGCGAATATCAGGATCGGCGTCCACGAACACCTTCACGTCGCACTGAGCCCGGATGTTCGGATCAGCGAGGAGCAGAATGCCATCGACCACGACGACATCGGCCGGCTCGATGCGCCGGGTTCGGGTGCTGCGGGAATGTGTCGCGAACTCGTATACCGGCATGTCCACGGCGGCGCCGCGGCTGAGCGCCTCCAGATGCTGCGTCAGCAGTTCCACGTCGAAGGCATCAGGGTGATCCCAATTGACATGGTGCAGCTGCTGCAACGTGAGGTGCCGGAAATCCCGGTAATACGCGTCCATCTCGAGGAACGCCACGGATGCGGTCGGTAAGGCTTCGGCCACCTTGCGGGCGACCGTGGACTTTCCCGAGCCGGTACCGCCCGCGATGCCAATAACGAGCGGTTTCATGAGCGGTGGTTCCGTGTCGTCCACGAGTGATACGTCAACATTTTCCGCCGTCGTTTCCGACCTGTTACGACCCGGTAACGAACAGGTACCGACCGTCGGCCCCTTGTCACCGTCTGCGGAAGTTCGCGACGATACGGGGGAGAGGGCAAGGCAACTTGCGGCACTCCACAGTCTCGGGGGGAGCGACTAGCATTCCCCTATGGGACGTCAATTGAATCTGCGGGGCCACGCCGGGGGGGCTCGCTCGGCGGCGGCGCTGCTCTCCCTCGGGGCGATGACCGTTCTGGCTGCGCTGCCTGCCACCCCGGTCCACGCGCAGCCGCGCCGGGTGGAGCTGACCATTGCGGCCACCACCGACGTGCACGGCCGACTTCGGTCTTGGGACTACTACGCCGGTACGGCCGACCCCACCCACTCGCTGGCCGCCGCCGCCACCATCGTCGATTCGGCGCGGCGTGCCAACCCAGGCGGGGTCCTCCTCGTCGAGGGAGGGGATATTCTGCAGGGCAACCCGCTGCTCTACGTGGCCGCCCGGGTACGCCCCACTCCCGTGCACCCGGTGATCGCCGCCATGAACGTCATGCGCTACGACGCGGCGGTGCTGGGCAATCACGAGTTCAACTACGGCGTCCCGCTGCTGCGGAAGGCCGTTGCCCAGGCCGGCTTTCCGTTCGTGGCCGCGAATGTCCTGGACGCGCAGGGACGTCCGTTTGTGGCGCCCATGACCATGGTGGTTCGCCGGGGCGTGCGGGTGGCCATTGTGGGCGGCACGACCCCCGGCTCGATGGTGTGGGACCGCGATAACCTCAAAGCGGCCGGACTTACGGTAACCGATATCGTTCCGGCCGTCCGGGCCCGTGTGCAGGAAGCACGGCGGCGCGGCGCCGACGTGGTGGTGGTGCTGCTGCACTCCGGGCTTTCCGAGCCGGCGAGCTATGACACTGTTGCCACCGGGTTGCCGTCGGAGAACGTCGCGGGCCGCGTGCCGCGGGAGATCGACGGGATCGACGCGGTGGTGTACGGACACTCGCACCGCGAGCTGGTCGACTCGACCATCAACGGCGCGCTGGTCATGCAGCCGCGTAATTGGGCTGGCTCGGTGGCGCTGGGCACGTTGACGCTCGAGCGTCGCGGTCGCAAATGGACGGTCGTGCGTCGTGTGGGGCGCGCGGTACGTGTGGCCGGACACCGAGAGCATCCGGAGGTGCTGGCGGCCGCGGCCGGTACGCACGATGCGACGGTGGCCTGGGTCAATGCGCCGGTGGGGCGCACCGCCGTGGCCTGGCGCAGCGACAGCGCGCGCGTGGCGGACCTCCCCATTACCGACCTCGTCAACGACGTCATGCGACGCACCGCCGGCGCCGATCTTTCGGCCACGGCGGCCTTTTCGCTCGAGGCGACGCTCGATACGGGCGCGGTGACTCAGGCCGAGCTGTCGCGCCTGTATCCGTACGACAATACGCTGCGGGCGGTGCGCATTACCGGGGCCCAGCTGCGCGCGTTCCTCGAACATGCCGCGCGCTACTACCACTCCGTGAACGCGAGCGGGCGCGCGCCGGACGGCATCGTGGATCCGGCGGTGCCGGGATACAACTTCGATGTGGTGAGCGGCGCCGACTACACCATCGATCTGCGCCAGCCGGTGGGCCGTCGCATTACGCGCTTGCAGGTCCGCGGACGCGACGTGCAGCCCACCGACAGCTTCACCATGGCGGTGAACAACTATCGCCAGAGCGGTGGCGGCGGATTCGCCATGGTGTCCGGGGCACCCGTGGTGTTCGAACGCGAAGTCGACATCCGTCAGCTCATCATCGACGAAGTGACCAGGGTGGGCACGCTCTCGCCGGAGCGCTACGCCCAACGCAATTGGACGCTCGAACCGGCAGAAGCGCGCGCGCAGGCCTACGCCGAGCAAACGCGTGGCGGTGGCGCCGAGGCGAGCGGTTCGCGTCCGGCCGTCAAGACGGTTCGCATCATCGCCATGAGCGACTTCCATGCGGCGCTCCGTCCGCAACTGGACCAGAACAATCATCCGGTTGGCGGTGCGGTCGCGTTGTCGGCGGCCATCCGTCGTGCGCAGCAGGGGTGTGTCTCTCCGGCGTGTGAACATGTGGTGATCGATGCCGGTGACCTCTTCACCGGATCGCCGGCATCCGACTGGAACGGGGGGCGCCCCACGGTGCAGGTGGTCAACCGGTTCGATGTGGCCGCAGGGGCGCTCGGCAATCACGAATTCGATTTTGGGCAGGACACGCTGCGTGCCCGCGTGCGCGAGTTCCGTCACGCGGTGCTCGGTGCCAACGTGCGCGGCCCCGATGGTACGATGCCCACGTGGCTGCGCGCCGACACGATTGTGGTGCGCCATGGGGTGCGTATTGGCATCGTGGGCGCGGCGGGAACGCATACGCCGGAAACGGCGAGCCGTCGCAAGGTCGGGGCGCTCACTTTCCTTGACCCCGTGCCAGTTTTTGCAGCGCGTACCAAGGCGTTGCGTGTGGCCGGTGCGCAGGTGGTCGTGGCTGTCATTCACGATGGCGGGCGCTGCGAACGCGACCAGCCCACCGTGTGTACGGGTGAAGGCATCGACATTGGGCGACGACTCGGGGCGCTGGGGGCCGATCGTCCGGACGTGTATGTCATGGGGCACGCGCATGTGAACCTCGCGCTCGATTTTGCGGGGATGCCGGCGGTGGAGCCCACCTCGAGCGGTCGCAGCATTGCCATCGTCGATATCCCCGTGGGTGGCGGGACCGCCACCAGCACGATTGTCCCGGTGCGCGGTGAGGCCGTTGCCGAGGCAGACCCGCAGGTGGACTCGCTGGTGAAGGCGGCGGTGGCCAGTGTGGAAGGTCGGCTGTCGACGCCGGTGGCGACACTGGCGGCTCCGATGCGGCGCACGGGAGCGCAGAACGCAGTGGGCAATCTACTGGCCGATGCAGTGCGCAGTGGCGCCAACGCCGACGTGGGGATGTGGAACAACGGCGGCGTGCGGGCGGATCTCGCCGCGGGACCGCTCAACTACGGCGGAGTGCACTACGTCACGCCGTTCGGCAATCGGCTCACTCGCGTACGCCTGCGTGGCGCCACACTGTTGCACGTGCTCGAAGCGGGCGTAAGCCGAGGGCGCCCCGATGTGCATGTGAGCGGGCTGACGGTGGAGTTCGATCCGGCGCGCCCCAAGGGGTCGCGCGTGGTACGCGTGACCGACCGGCGCGGAACGCCGCTCGACCCCACTCGCATGTACAGCCTGGCGCTCAGTGATTTCATGGTGGAAAACGACTTTCGCGACATCCTTGCGGCAGCGGTCAGTACGGAATTCCTGACGGTCAAGGATATCGACGCGGTCAGCGCGTTTCTGCGTCGTCAGCCACAACCGGTGCAGGGCGACGACACCGCCCGCATCCGAGCCATTACTCCCGGGAGCTTGTGATGTCCAACGCGGACGTGCGCGTGTTCGTGAATGAGCGCGGAGTGACCGTGCCCGCGGGGGCGAGTGCCCTCGATGCGGTGCGGGCGCTGTTCCCCGATGATGCCGAAGGCATCGCTGCCGGTCGCTTGCGGCTCACCGACAGTCGCGGCTTGCCGACGCCTGCGGAAACGCCGGTGAATGGAGGCGCCATCTTTCGGGTGGTGACCGCGCGCGAACGGCTCGAGGACGCGACCACATGAACGCGTCAATGTCTCCGGCGGCGCCGCTCAATCCGGCGTTCGTCGCGCTGCTGCGTGCGCTCCCCAAGGCGGAGCTGCATTGCCACCTCGATGGATCGTTGCGCCCCGGCACGCTGCTGGCTCTCTCCGAAGCGCGTGGAATCACGCTGCCCGTCCACGAGCCCGCCGCCTTGGCCACCTGGATGCGCGTGGATGACGCACACAACCTCGAAGAGTATCTGGCGCGTTTCGAGATCACGCTGGCGGTGATGCAAACGGCCGATGAGCTCGAGCGCATTGCGCACGAGCTGGTGCTCGACACGGCGCTGGATGGGGTGCGCTACATCGAGGTCCGCTTTTGTCCGGCGCTCAACATGCGCGAAGGGCTGACCGGTGACGACGTAATGAACGCGGTGATCCGCGGACTGCGTCGTGGCGAAAAGGAGACCGGCACGATTGCCCGGTGCATCGTGTGTGCGCTGCGCAGCTTCCCCTGGCCGCACAGCATGGACATGGCGCAGTTGGCCGTGGCGTACAAGCACAACGGCGTCGTGGCGTTCGACCTGGCTGGTGGGGAGCTCGGTCACCCGGCGCACGCCCACGCGGCCGCCTTCGAGTATGCCCGCAACAACAACCTGGCCGTTACGGTCCACGCGGGTGAAGGCGACGGCGCCGCGTCCATTCACGAGGCGGTCCATCGTTGCGGTGCCAATCGTATCGGCCACGGCACGCGACTGCAGGAGGATCCATCGCTCGAAGCGTACCTCGTCGATCGCGGCATCGCACTCGAGGTGTGCCCCACGAGCAACGTGCAGACGCGCGTGGTGCCCACGTTCGGCGAACACCCCATGCGCCGCTATCTCGAACTGGGGGCGCGCGTTACGGTGAACACCGACAACACCATGATGAGTGGCGTTACGCTCACCGGAGAATTCGCCTCGTGCGCGCAGTTGCTTGGCTGGGACTTCGGTACGCTCTGCACGGTGTCGCTCAATGCGTTCGATGCGGCGTTCCTGCCGCACGCCGAACGTCTCGCCCTGCGGGCCACGGCGGCGCGCGACATGGCGCAGCTGGCCACCGAGGTGCCTCCGATGTTCTTGGCCGAGGAGCACGGGTCATGAAGACCGTCGCGGTGGGGGTAACGGCTGCGACGACGGCCGCTGCCTACATTCGACAGCGTGTCGGTCCTACGTGGCAAACGCCGGTGGCGGGGATCGTGCTCGGCTCCGGACTCGGCGGATTGGCCGACCGCCTCGACACCGCTTTGCGCATACCGTTCTCGCATGTGCCCGGCTTTCCGCACGTCACGGTCGCAGGGCACGCCGGTCAGCTCATTGTGGGGACACTGGCGTCGCGCCCGGTGGTCATGCTGGCGGGCCGGTTTCACATGTACGAGGGACACGATGCCGGTCTGGCGGCGTTCCCGGTGCGTGTGCTGCACGCGTTGGGGGCGCCGATATACATCGCGTCGAACGCCGCAGGTGGCGTGCGCCGCACCTTCGAGGCTGGTGATCTCATGCTCATTGCCGACCACATGAATCTCATGTTCCGCAACCCGCTCATTGGGCCGACGGAGCAGGGCGATGAGCGCTTCCCCGACATGTGCGATCCCTACGATCCGGAGCTGCGTGCGCGTATGCGCGAAGCGGCACGCGCGGTACAGGTGCCGCTCCACGAGGGGGTGTATTGCGGGCTGGTGGGGCCGACCTACGAAACGCCGGCGGAGGTGCGCATGCTCGAGACGCTCGGCGCCGATGCCGTCGGGATGTCGACCGTGCCGGAGGTCATCATGGCGCGCGCCATCGGGATGCGTGCGGTAGCGGTGTCGTGCATTACCAACAAGGCCGCCGGTTTGTCGCACGACAAGCTGAGCCACCAGGAAGTGATGGACACCGGCCGCTCGGTCGCCGGCCGCTTTGAAGGCCTCATTATGGAGTTCGTGCGACGTCTGTGAGCGGCGTCCGTCATGCGACGGCGGGCGGACCATGATGGCCCGCCCGCTATCGCGAGGTGTCGCTGGCGCGTCAGCGCCCGCGCTGTGGGGAGCTGGGCAGGCCGGCCAGTCGTGTCTTGAACGTCTGAAAGCTGCGGGAGTCGCGCGACAGCGACTGCAGCACGACGGGATCGATCTTGGCGATCTCCTCTTCGGTGACGCGGATGCGGCTCTCTTCGATGGGGTGCGAGGCAAACCACGCCTCCACGCCGCTGGGGTTGCGCTCCCGCTCACGCAGTAGAATGCGGAACATACTGGGCATGCCGCGCGGATCGATACCCGAGCGGGAAACGTAGCGCACGCCGAACTTGTCGGCTTCCGATTCGTCATCGCGACTGAACTTGGCGAAGCCCGCCTGCGCCAGTACGGAGGCGCCCGTCCCGGCGATTCCTTGGCAGAGCGACGGCGCAACGATGCATCCGATCCCGAACCCCACGTTGGCTCGCTGTGCGGCGGCCATCTGCTTCATGCTGTGGCGCTGCGTGACGTGCGCAATTTCATGCCCGATCACACCCGCCAGCTCGGACATGTTGGTGGTGCGCGCAATCAGTCCGCGGTTCACGTAAATGTGCCCGCCCGGGACGGCGAACGCGTTGATCTCGTCCTGATCGACGACGTTGAAACGCCAAGTGAGGCTGCGGTCGTCGACCACCCGCGCGATGGAGTCGCCAAGGACGTTGATGTACCGGACGATCTCGGGGTCGCGTACGAGTGGGAGCTGCTGTTCGATTTGTTGGGCGTACTGGTTGCCCATGTCGACTTCCTGCGCCGTATTGGGCACGCAGGACGCCAACAGCAGCACCGCACCGCCCATGCTCAGTCGCCGTACCACGCTGGTCCGGCGGGATAATCGCGCCATATTCCCTCCGCTCTCGTTCATGCGAGCGGCGCCCGTGCTCCGGTGCGGCCAGCTCGACTCCGTGTCGCCCTTCTTGTACCCGCGAACCCCGCGAGTTCCTCCCGAAGACGTGAAGCTACTCACACTCGCCCGTGACCTACAGCGCCGGAAGGCCCGTGAACGCCAGCACCGCTTTGTCGCGGAAGGGGTTCGTACGGTCGAGACGTTGCTGACCTCCCGGTTCGCCGTCACTGGGCTGCTGGTCACCGCCGGCCTGCGTGCCGACGAGCGGGGGCAGCGCCTCGTGGCCACCGCCGAGGCGCGTGGGATCTCCGTAGTCGACGTGTCCGATGCCGAGCTGGAAAGCGCCGCCGATACCGATACGCCGCAGGGGGTGCTGGCCGTCGCGACGATCCCCGACCAGCCGCTGGCGGTACCGACCGGGCCAGCCCGCTACCTGGTGCTGGATGCCCTCCAGGAGCCCGGAAATGTCGGGGCCGTCGTGCGCACCGCGGCGGCCATGGGGGTGACCGCTACCATCGCACTGCCGGGGACGGTCGACATGTGGAATGCCAAAGTGGTCCGCAGCAGTATGGGTGCCCTGTTCCACCATCCGGTCGCGATGCGCTCCTGGGAGCAGTTCTCTGAGTTCGCGAGATCGACGGGGCTCGCCCTGTGGGCCGCCGACCTGCACGGCGACGCGCTCGACAGCCTGCGGCCAACCTCCTGCCCGGATCGGCTGGCGCTGGTGGTGAGCAATGAAGGGGCTGGCCTTTCGCCGCAGGTGGCCGCCGCCGTGTCGCGTACGGTGACCATTCCCATGGCAGCCGAGGTGGAGTCGCTGAACGTGGCCGTCGCTACCGGTATCCTGTTGTATGCACTGCGCGTGGCGTCTCAGACGCCTCGGTCGTCCTGACGGCATGCAAGCGACGCTGCCACTCGATACGACTGCCCTCGGAGCCGTGGAATACACGGGGGGGCTGACCGCCGGCCTTATCGGTCATTTGTCGATGACCGAACTGCTCATGGTGCTGCTCCCGGTGTTCGTGGTAGGCGCCTCGATCGGGTCATTCCTCAATGTGTGCATTGCCCGTTGGCCGCTCGACCTCAGTGTGGTGAAGCCGCGGTCGCGATGCCCGCGTTGCGAGCGCCCCATCAAGTCGTACGAGAACATTCCCATCGTCAGCTGGCTGCTGTTGCGCGGGAAGTGTGCCGGGTGCGCGCTCCCCATTTCGCTGCAATACCCCGCCGTCGAAGCGCTCGTGGGGCTCATGTGGGTGCTCGCGTTCTACTTCCTGGGCTTCGGCTTCGAAGCGTTCCGTGTGTCGGTCTTCGCCACGTTGCTCTTCGGCATCGCCGTGACCGATGCGAAGCACTATCTCATCCCCGACGGTTTCACCGTGTCGGGGCTGGTCATGATGCTGCTCTTTGCGATCGTGAACTTCTTCATCGACGATCGGTCGCATTTCGTCTCCGCGTGGCCCGCGATCCTTGGTGCCTGCGTGGGGGCTGGCGCCATTACCATCATCGGGTGGCTCGCCGAAGTCATCATGAAGCGCGAGGCCATGGGCTTTGGCGACACGACGCTCATGGCCGTCGTCGGTGCAGCCGTTGGCGCGGAACGCTCGTTGCTGACGATCATCGTCGGGGCGTTCGTTGGTGCCGTGACCTTCCTGCTGATTGTCGGGCCTATCGTGAAGCTGCGCTCGGCCAAACGGGGGGAGCCTTTCGAGTTTCCCGACGTGCCCTTTGGCGTATTCCTTGCGCCCGCTGCGCTGCTCACCTTGCTTTGGGGTGAGGCTCTGATCACCTGGTACATCGAGCGCGCGTTCTCCGCCTGAGTCAGCCCATGTCAACGACCAAAACTTCGCCGCAGCGCACCGCCGCGGCGCTGCTGTTCTTCCTGAGTGTCGCCTTCACGGGCGGTTGTGGAGACGCGCCCGCCGCTGGCGATGGCCCGTACGCTGATCTCGTGGCGGAGTTCGTGCCCAGGATCGAAAAGGAGATGGGGCTACCGTTCAAGACGCCCCCCAAGATCGAGCAGCGCACGAAGGAGCAGGTGGCCGTCTTCGTGCGGAAGCAGCTCGAGAGCGAGCGAGGCAAGGCGCAGGTGGCCGGCCAGGAAGCGGTGTACAAGCTGCTCGGCATGATCCCCGACACGCTCAACCTTGGCGCCCTGCTGCAACGTCTGCTCGAAGAGCAAATCGTGGGCTATTACGACCCCGTGACGAAGGTGTTGTATGTGGTCGACGGAGCGCCCGACCTGCTGCTCAAGCAGACGGTGTCACACGAACTCGTGCACGCGCTGCAGGACCAGTACGTCAAGATCGACTCCATTCAGGCACAGGTTGACAACGGGGACCGTCAGGTGGCGGCGCAGGCCGTGCTCGAGGGGCAGGCCGTGTTCATGCAGCTGCGCATCGACCCCAATGCCGGCCCCATGCTCAAGATGCCCGGAGGCTGGGACCGCCTGCGGGACCTCATTCGCGACGGCAGCGGCGGGATGCCGGTGTTTGCGAGTGCGCCGCGCGCGGTGCGCGAAGGGCTGCTCTTCCCGTATCTCGGTGGCGCCGATTTCGTGCGCCGCTTCATCAACGTGCGCCCCGAAAAGGAACTGCTGGCCGATTTGCCGGTGAGCACGAAGCAGATCCTCAACGATTCGGCGTATTTCTCGGGCGATGCCAGCACGCGCGACCTGCCCAACACGGTCACCCTACCCGCGCCCCGAACGGGAACGGTGGTGTTCTCCAACACGCTCGGGGAATTCGAAACGCGACTCCTGCTGGTGCAGCATCTCAAGAACGACGAGTTGGCCCGCCGTGCGGCCACGGGCGTGGATGGCGACCGGTTCACGGTGGTGCGCACGCCGCAGGGTGACGCGCTGGTGTGGGCCTCGGTGTGGGATTCATCCGTCGATGCGGCCGATTTCCTCGATATCATGGCCGATGCTGCCCGCCGCCGGTACGAGATGGCGAAACCGGATGCCGCACCCGGCAGCGTCAGCCGTCGCCTCGATGTGCCGGCGACACCCAAGCGCAAGGCGCGCACGGTGACGCTGAGTTTGGAACAGCTGGACGGAAAGCCCGTAGTGATCTACATGGATGTGCCGGCAGGCCTGTCCGCTCCCATCGACGTGGCCCGCATGACCATCGATCGCCCACCAACGGGTCGTTGAGCTGGTAATGTGGTGTCGCTCATGACGCGTTCATGACGATCAACTCTTCCGTTCCCGTCCCACCCGATGATGCGTCGGTGCCCATGGCCCTGCGCATCACTGCCGACGACGACGTGCGTCGGGTGCGTCTGGTACAGATGAAACGCATTGCGACCGCCATGCTCGTGGTGGTCGCGCTCGTCTTTCTGGCAGCCCGATTCTACGAAGCGCAGTTCCCCTGGCTGGGATACGTGCGCGCCTTCGCCGAAGCGGCGATGGTTGGTGGCATTGCCGACTGGTTCGCCGTGACGGCGCTCTTCCGGCACCCGCTCGGTATTCCCATTCCGCACACGGCCATCGTGCCGTCGCGCAAAGACCGCATCGGGACGGCGCTCGGCAATTTCGTGCAGCGCAATTTTCTCACGCGCGAAGTGGTCACCACCAAGCTGGCCGCGATGAAGCTTGGTGAGCGCGCGGCACAGTGGTTGGCCCGGCCGGAAAACAGCCGCCGCATTGCCCGGGCGGCCGCGCACGGGATTTCGGGGGCGGTCAATGTCATGCGCGACGAGGACGTGCAGGCGCTCGTCGATCGCGGCATCGTGGCCCGCTTGCGTCGGATGCAGGCCGCGCCCTTGGCGGCCAAGGCGTTCGAGTTGCTGACGGCCGACGGTCGCCATCAAGCGCTGCTCGACGACGCCCTGCGGTTGGCGGCGCGATTCCTCGACGACAACGAAGTCGCCATTCGCGAGCGGATCAAGCAGGAAAGCCCGTGGTGGGTGCCAGGCGCCGTCGAGAATCGGCTGGGCGACAAGATCGTGAGTGGCGTAGAAGCGACGCTCGTAGCCGTCGCGGCAGATCCGGACCATCCATTGCGGCGTCGGTACGACGAAGCCGTCGAGAAGTTCGTGGTCAATCTCCGTGAGAATCCGGAAACGATCGCGCGTGCCGAACAGATCAAGCTCGATGTGCTCGATCATCCCGGCGTCGCCGAGTTCTCGCGCGAAGTGTGGGGCGACGTGAAAACGCGCATCGCGAACTACGCCGCGACGCTCGCGGCCGACGCGGAAGCCGAACCGGATCAGCTGGAGAAGTGGCTGTCAGGTTTGGGGCACAAGGTGCTCGAAGACGCTGCGCTCGCCGAGAAGGTGAACGGTTGGGTCGTGGAGCTCGTGACGTATTCGGTGGAGCAGGCGCGCGAAGAAGTGGCGAAGCTCATTGCCACCACGGTGGGCGCGTGGGATGCCAACGCGACCTCGCGCAAGATCGAACTCCAGATTGGGCGCGACCTGCAGTTCATCCGTATCAACGGCACGATTGTGGGCGGGTTGGTGGGGCTGCTGCTCTACATCGTTGGCGGGATGCTGTAAGCACGAAGGACCCGCGTGATGAACGCGGGCCCTTCTGTGCAATAGCGCGCCGCACGTTCAGCGCAGGTCGGCTGGCTGCGTCCGTGGCTTCTTTCCCGTCGTGGTCGCTGCGACTTCCGGCTTGTCGGCCGGATGTTTTTCGGCGTGGGGGAGCAGCGCCAAGTGCAACACTTCGTCCATCGTGCTGGCGAAGGTGAACGCCATCTTGTCGCGTACTTCTTGGGGCACGTCGCGCACGTCTTTCTCGTTGCCCTTGGGCAGAATGACTTCGCGCAGCCCCGCGCGATAGGCGGCCAGGACTTTTTCCTTCACGCCGCCGATTTCGAGCACCTTGCCGCGTAGCGTCACCTCGCCGGTGAGGGCGAGATCACGGCGGACTGGACGACGCGACAGGGCACTCGCCAGCGCCAGCGTCACCGCAATCCCGGCTGACGGACCATCTTTGGGAGTGGCGCCGGCGGGGAAGTGCAGATGCATGTCCGACTCGCGGAATTCGCTGTCGGCAATGCTCAAGGTCGCGGCGCGCGAACGCACGAACGAATAGGCGGCCTCGGTGGACTCCCGCATGACATCGCCCAACTGCCCGGTCACGGTGAGCTTGCCCACGCCCGGCATCCGCAGGGCTTCGATGGTCATGAGTTCGCCGCCCGTGCTGGTCCACGCGAGGCCGGTGACGGCTCCGATTTCCGGTTCCTTCTCGGCTTCTTCCTGCGAAAAGCGTGGCGGACCGAGCAGATCTTCGGCGCGCGTGACGCCGATTTCCCAGGTACTCTCGTCACCGTCGGCCTTGGCGCGCGCGCGTTTGCGCATGAGCGTCGCGATGGAGCGTTCGAAGGTCCGTAGCCCCGCTTCGCGCGAGTACCGACTGGTGATGAAGCCGAGCACCGGTTCCGAAATGTGCAGATCGGTCTCGGTGAGCCCGTGATCGTCGAGCAGGCGTGGAATGAGATACCGCTGCGCGATCTCGACCTTCTCTTCGATGGTGTAGCCCGCGATGCGAATGACTTCCATGCGATCACGGAGCGGGCCCGGAATATCGAACAGATTGTTCGCCGTGCAGATGAACAGGCAGCTCGACAGGTCGAAGGGTAGGTTGAGGTAGTGATCGACGAACGTCGTGTTCTGCGACGGGTCGAGCACTTCGAGCATGGCCGCCGTCGGGTCACCCGAGGAGCCGCCGCTCGACATCTTGTCGATCTCGTCGATCATGATGACCGGGTCGCGCACTTCGACGCGGCGCAGGGCCTGAATGAGCATGCCCGGCATGGCGCCCACGTAGGTCCGACGATGGCCACGGATTTCGGCTTCGTCACGTACGCCGCCCACCGAGATGCGATAGAACTCGCGCCCGATGCTGGTGGCGATGGCTTCGCCAAGTGAGGTCTTGCCGGTACCCGGCGGACCGACAAGACAGAGAATGGGGCCCGTGGGGTCACCGCCGCGCAGCTTGCGCACCGCGAGATATTCGACGATGCGCTCCTTGGCTTCATCGAGGCCGTAATGACGCTCCTCGAGGGCCCCTTCGACCTTGGCGAGCTCGATCTCGGCGTCATCGCCGCTGCGCTTGTGCCACGGCAGGGCCAACACCCAGTCGAGATAGGTGCGGAGCACCTGGTACTCGCTTGACGCGGGCGAGAGCATGCGCAGCCGCTCGGTTTCACGGCGCGCTTCGCTGGCGACCTTTTCGGGGAGGCGTGCTTCCTCGATGCGGCGCAGCAGGTCGACCGATTCCTTTTCGTTGGGATCGGCCTCACCGAGTTCCGACTGAATGGCGCGAAGCTGTTGGCGCAAATAGAACTCGCGCTGATGCTGCTCGATCTTGATTTCGGTCTGCTTCTTGACGTCGTCCATGACGCGGGCGCGCGCCACTTCGCGTTCGAGGCGCGACAGAATGAACCGAATGCGCTGGCCGATGTCGAGGCGCTGGAGCACCTCTTCCTTGTCGGCGATGCGCAGGTTCATGTTGGTGGCCGCGAGGTCCGCAAAACGTCCTGGATCGGAGACGTTCATCTTGAGGATCTGCGGCACTTCGTTGGGAATGCGGTCGACCAGCTCGGCGAGCGTTTCCGCCGCCGTCACGGTGCGCGCAACCAGTTCGTCGAGTTCGGCCGGTTCGGGGGGCGTTTCCCGGGCGCCTTGAATCTGCGCGATGGCAAACGGCTCGACCTGATCGACGGCGTCGATGGTGATGCGGCGGAGCCCCTGCAATGTGATCTGGACAGTGTCGCCTGGCAGGTTGATGCGCTCGTGCACCCGGGCGGCAACGCCGACCCGGCCAATGAATCGGTGCGGGTCGATGGCGTCATCGTTGTCCCCGGAGGCGACCACGAGCGCGACCACCAAGCCGGATTCCTCGTGCGCCCGCAGGAGCGCCAGGTTCTCCGGGGCCCCCATTTGTACCGCGATCGTTCCCAGGGGGTATACGATCGTGGAACGCAGCGCCATGAGCGGCAGCGTCGGGGGGAGCTCCGCGCGAAGGATTTCCTCCTTCCTCTGGCCGCGGGGCATTGTCATGGCGGGGTAGCGCGGATGCTGGGGTGACACGGGGCTGGCCAAGAAAGGGACAACGTGATCGCGATACGGAAAATCTACGGCGACCAGAAATCGGAGCAACGCGTGAATCCGACGCAAGTTGTGTCGTGGGTGGCCTTCAGCGTCACCCCCCGGGCAAGAATCTGGTGACTGGGGTCCTCCGTCGCCCCCCGCGCCTCCCGGGTGCCAATCGATTACCTTTTCCGTCTATGTTCGACGAGCTCACCGACAAACTCGGCAACGTCTTCGCGAAACTGCGCGGTCGCGGCGTTCTCACCGAGGCCGATATCAAGGAGGGGCTGCGCGAAGTCCGCCGCGTCCTTCTCGAAGCCGACGTCAACTTTGCCCTCACCCGCGAGTTCCTCGAGCGGGTGGAGAAGCAGGCTGTTGGCGTCCTGCAGCTCAAGAGCGTCCAGCCGGCGCAGCAACTCGTCAAGATCGTCCATGACGAACTGACGGCCATGTTGGGCGAGCGGCGCGAAGGGCTGCGCATGAGCACGGTGCCGCCCACGATCGTCATGATGGTCGGCCTGCAGGGGTCGGGAAAGACGACCACGGCCGGCAAGCTGGCGCGGCGACTCAAGCTCGAAGCCAAGAGCACTCGCCTGGTGGCTGCCGACGTCTACCGTCCTGCCGCCATCGATCAGCTCGAAACGCTGGGCAAGGCGCTCGACGTGCCGGTGTACGCCGATCGCACCACGCAAGACGTGGTGAAGATCGCGAAGGCGGGCATCGAGCAGGGGGTTCGCAATCGTGACCGCGTGGTCATTGTCGACACCGCCGGCCGCCTGCAGATCGACATCGACATGATGGACGAGCTCACGCGGCTCAAGGCAGCGATCAAGCCCGACGAAATCCTGTTCGTGGCCGACGGTATGACCGGTCAGGAAGCGGTGAAGATCGCGCAGGGCTTCAACGATGCGCTCGACATTACCGGCGTCATTCTGACCAAGCTCGATGGTGACGCGCGCGGCGGTGCGGCGCTCTCCATTTACGGCGTCCTCAAGAAGCCGATCAAGTACATCGGCGTGGGCGAAAAGCCCGACGCGCTCGAGGAGTTCCACCCCGAGCGCATGGCCGGCCGGATTCTCCAGATGGGCGACATCGTGTCGCTCGTGGAAAAGGCGCAGGAAGCCTTCGACGAAACGGAAGCCAAGAAGCTCGAGAAGAAGGTCCGCAAGGAAGGAATGGACCTTGAAGACTTCCTGTCGGCGATGCGTCAGATGCAGAAGCTCGGTCCCTTCGAGAATCTCCTCAAGCTGCTGCCGGGGGTGAACCCGAAGATGCTCAAGGACGTGAAGATGGACCCCAAGCGCATGAAGCACATCGAGGCGATCGTGCTGTCCATGACGCCGCAGGAGCGCAAGAAGCCCGAGCTCATCAACGGGTCACGCCGGGCGCGTATTGCCAAGGGCTGCGGACGGCCGGTGAACGAAGTGAATCGTCTGCTCGAGCAGTTCCGCGAGATGCAGAAGATGATGAAGAAGATGGGCGGCGGCCCGGGCGGAAAGGGCGGTGGCATGCCACGAATGCCGTTCGGCGGCGGCGGCATGTTCGGGATGCGCTGAGGCGCATCCCGAACGCCCGTCTTACCCTGCTGCGGGAACCACGGTCTCGAGACCGGGCCACGCGGCGAGATTGTACACCACCAGCGTGCGCAGATAATGACGGCCGGCGTCGCCATGTGCCGTCAGTACGGCCTCGGCGCCCTGCTTGACCGCGTCGACGTCCGCGTACGGCACTTCGAGATCTTCGGGGAGCACGCCGTTCTCGTGGCCCACACCCATGGCATCGAGGAAGGTGATCTGGTACTGCGGCTCGAGATCGACGTAGAGCAGCTGGAGCAGTTCGAGCTCGTCCTGGGGCGTGAGCGCGCCAAGGCGAAGCACTTCCTTGCCGACCTTGTCGGCGGGCCAGGTGACCAACGTGGCGGCGCGGAATCCGCCGCCCTTGGCGGCAATGCGCTGCGCATAGAGTGTCTTGGCGCCCTTGTGCTTCGCCATGGCCTCGAGCACGAGCCACTGACGGCGCTCCAGCGGGAGCGACTTGAACGGGGAGAGAATCTTGGCCATTCGTGAAAGCTACTTCTTGTCCGGGTCTTTTGCGCCTGCCACCGACATCCGTTCCATGACGCGTCGCGCGATCTGATCGGCGAGTTCGTCACCCGCGAGGACAGGTGCGGACATACGCCCCATGATCGGCGGTGGCCCGGCAGGGACACCCGATTGACGACGCTGCGCGAGCTGGTCGGCCCCGTCCTGTGAATCCACACCAGTCGCGATCTCGCGCAACAGGCCTTCGTGAATATCGTACACCAGGCCGTGCAGCAACGGGCGCCGCCCCTTGGCCCACGCGTTCTGAATGACCGGGGTTTCGGACAGGTGATAGAGTTGCTCGAGCACGTTCAGTTCCACCACGCGATCGAAGCGCGCCTGCTCATCCGTGATCTGGTCGAGCTCCGGCTTGTTCCAGCGTACCACGTTGCGAATGGGTTGCAGCCACAGGTCCACGAGGCCGTAGCTCGCAGTTCCCATCGCGGCCTTCACACCGCCGCAGCCGTAGTGGCCCGTCACGATGACGTGCTTCACGTCGAGCACTTCGACGGCGTACTGGAGCACGCTCATTACGTTCAGATCACTTGGCAACACCACGTTGGCGATGTTGCGATGCACGAAGAGTTCACCGGGTTCGGTACCCGTCACCACGTTGGCCGGAACACGGCTGTCCGAGCAGCCGATATACAGGTAGTGCGGCTCCTGCTTGGCCGCACGCTTCTCGAAGTAGTCGGGATCGGCCTCTTTCATGGCCGCCGCCCACTCGCGATTGTGCTGAATGATCTTGCGGAAGTTTTCCATGCGTACGCGCTCAGTGGGCGGGCGTGAGGTCCGTCTCGGGAATTCCCACGAGGCGGTAATCGATGTTCCGGGTGCGAGCCGTCTCGCGGAAGGAGAGCAGCGCTTCGAGCGCGTCGTAGTCGAAGCGTGAGGTCTTGCGGCCGTCGATCTCGACGCGGCATCCCGCTGGCAGCTCGTCGAGCACGCGCAGGAGGTTGGCCTTGCTGAGGAAGGTGACCTGATCGGGAAGTTCGTACCGCGTGAGGATGGCGCCCGGTGGGCTCACAATCTTGAGTGCCGGACGGCGCATGTGCTCCGCGAGAATGAACCCGAGACCGACGACCAGCCCGATGCTGATCCCGCGCAGCAGATCGGTGAACAGAATGGCGATGATGGTGACGGCAAAGGGGATGAAGTGCGATCGTCCAAGGTGCCACGCGCTCTTCCACAGCGCCGGCGTCGTGAGCTTGTAACCGGTAACGAGCAACACCGCGGCGAGCGCCGCCAACGGAATCCGATTGAGCAGGGGGGCGAGCAACAGCACCGCCACGACCAGCAGGACGCCGTGTGAGATGGCCGACAGGCGTGTACGACCGCCGGCATCGACATTGGCCGAACTGCGCACGATGACGCCCGTGACCGGCAGACCGCCGAAAAAGCCCGACAGCATATTGCCGATCCCCTGCGCGTACAGTTCGCGGTTGGCAGAGCCGTCGCGCTTTTCGGGATCGAGCTTGTTGGTGGCTTCGAGACTCAGCAGCGATTCAAGGCTGGCCACGATGCCGAGCGTGGCGGCCAGCATCCACACCTGTTGATCGCGCAGGGCGCTCCAATCGGGGCGCGCGATCTGCGAGAGCAGCCCGTCCACGCCAGTCGCCGGCAACGACACGAGGTGCGTGCCCCGGATGGCGAAACTCGGCTCGAGTGCGGTGAGCAATTCGTTCAGGGCCACACCAACAGCTACCGCCGCCAGTGGAGCCGGCAGCAGCTTGATGCGCGCCATGGGTGTCTTGGGCCACATCACCATCAGGACGATACCGAGCACGGCCACCGCGATGGCCCCCGGCTGCACTTGATCGAACGCGGAGCTGAGGGCGCTGAAGGTGTTCTCGCCGGAGGGTTCGACGAAGGCCATGTCCCCTTCAAAATCGGCGTCATAGCCCACCGCGTGCGGGATCTGCTTGAGAATGAGCGTGAGGCCGATGGCCGCCAGCATTCCCTTGATCACGGCGGACGGGAAGTAGTAGCCAATGACGCCGGCGCGGGCCGCGCCGAGGGCCAGTTGAATGCCCCCACCGAGAATGACGGCCGGTAAGAACCGGGGGAAGCCGCCAACCTGTGCGATTCCTGCCACGACGATGGCCGTAAGTCCTGCGGCTGGCCCGCTGACCATGAGCGGGGAGCCGGAAATGGCGCCCACGACCATGCCACCGACCACGCCGGCAATGACCCCGGAAAGCAGGGGGGCACCGGAGGCGAGGGCCACGCCCAGGCAGAGCGGGAGTGCCACCAGAAACACGACGAGTGACGCGGGGAGATCTTCCCGCCAGTGGGCGAAGAGCGACGTCGCCTTGGACGGGGATCCCTGAACGAGTACGGCGGTGGGGAGTGTCATGCGCCGGGAGGGGGGAGTCCAACAATTGAGCCGCACGTGGCCTCCCAAGGAGCCTAACGTACGGCACGCGCTCGTGCCAATTTTGGGAATCACGGGCCTGTCCGACTCGCGCACCAGACCCTATATCAGGGCATGACCACACGTCGGAGCTTCGTCCAGCAGGGCACGGTTATCGCTGCCGCCTTCCCGTTCATACGTGGGTGGGGCTCAGTCGTTCACCGACCTGGGCAAGCGGCACACGACCTCGTTCTTCGAGGCGCGACGGTTTTCGACGGGACAGGGCGCGACGGCCGCATCATGGACGTCGCGCTCCGTGACGGGCGGATCAGCGCCATGGCGGCCACGCTGCCCGGCCGCGGCCGTGAGGAGATCGATGTGCGTGGGCTCGTGGTGGCGCCGGGCTTCGTCGACATCCATTCGCATGGCGACGGCAACCTGCGGGAGGACCCGCGTGCGGAGTCGGTCATCCGTCAGGGGATCACCACCATCGTCGTGGGTGCCGACGGCAGTTCGCGTTTCCATGGCGGCGAGGCCACGTCGTTTGCGAACTGGGCGCGCGAGCTCGATACCTTCACACCCTCCGTCAACGTGGCGTCCATGATCGGGCTCGGCACGGTGCGCGGCGCTGTCGTTGGCGAGGACGACCGCAAGGCCACCGCCGACGAACTCACCCGCATGACGGCGATGGTCGAGCGCGCCGTGCAGGAGGGCGCGTGCGGTGCCTCGACGGGGCTGGAGTATACACCAGGAGCATTCGCCTCACTCGACGAACTCATTGCGCTTTGCCGGCCACTGTCACCGCGCCGACTGCCGTATGCCACGCACATGCGCAACGAAGACAACGCGTTGCTCGAAGCGATCGATGAGTCGATTGCCGTGGCCCGTGGCGCGCGTTGTCCGTTGCAGATTTCGCATCTCAAGCAGCAGGGCACCCGCAACTGGCCCAAGATCGACGCGTCGCTGGCGCGGCTCCGCGACGCGCGCGCGGACGGTATCGACGCCTGGTTCGACGTGTACCCATACGAAGCGTATCAGACGGGACTCTCGAACCTGTTTCCGGTGTGGGCGCGCGACGGCGGGGACAGCGCGTTGCTGCGACGGCTCGACGACCCGGCCACGGCCGCCCGTATTCGCGCCGAGTCGCTCGCCAAAGTCGATGTCATTGGCGGCTGGGACAACGTGCAGATCGCGCGGGTGAGCAACCCGCAGGACCGCGATGCGGAGGGCAAACGGCTGGGCGCATGGGCCGTCGCTCGTGCCGAAGACCCGTACGCTGCTGCCGTGGGGCTGCTGCGGCGCAATAATGTCGATGTGGGGATGCTCGGCTTTGCCATGAGCGAAGCCAACCTCGATCGCCTGCTCGGGCATGCATACGGCATGGTCTGCTCCGATGGGGGTGGCTTTGCGATAGACGGGCCGACTCGGCGTGGCAGTCCGCATCCGCGTGGCGCGGGCACCATGCCGCGTGTGCTGGGGCGCTTCGTGCGCGAGCGCAAGGCGTTGACGTTGGCCGACGCGATTCACAAGATGACCGCGCGCCCCGCCGACCGGGTGCATCTGCGCGACCGCGGACGCCTGGCGGTGGGACTGGCAGGCGACATCGTGGTCTTCAACGCCGACACCGTGGCCGATACGGCCACCTTTGCGAATCCCTTCCAGTACCCCACGGGTATCGCGGCGGTGGTGGTGAACGGCGTCATTGCCGTTCGCGACGGACAGCATCTCGCGAACCCAGGCCGGGCGGTGCGCGCGCAGTAATCCGCTCTCCTCTTGCTCCTCACACCCCTCGCGAACCTCATGATCTCCCGGCGTAATCTTGTACGGCAGCTGACGCTTGCCGGTCTGTCACTCCCCGTCATGCCGTCGCTGCTGCACAGCGGAGCGGCGCCGAGCCTCGCGCCCCGCCGTCAAGTGCGTCAGCTGCGCATCACGATCCTCTCCACTATGCTCGCGGATGCCGGCCTTGGGGAATGGGGCTTCGCCGCGCTGGTCGAGGTGGACGGTCGCCGCATGCTGTTCGATACGGGGGCACACGACGATGTCGTGGCTCGCAATGCGCGCGAGTTGAAGGTGGCGCTGGATACGGTGCCGGACGTCGTGCTGAGTCACAATCATGGTGATCACACGATCGGCCTCGTGCCCCTGCGGACGGAATTCGCTGCCAAGCGTGCAGAGGCCTTGGGAACAGCGCACGTGGCCGAGGGCATCTTCGCGCCTCGACTGCGCAGCGGCAGCAACGACGATTTGAATGCGATGAATCGCTTTCGTCCGCTGTACGAGGCGACTGGCGGCACCTTCGCGGTACACGCCAAGCCCACGGAGCTGTATCCTGGCGTGTGGCTGACCGGCCCGGTGCCGCGCCGGCATAACGAACGCAACTGGGGCTCGCCCAATCCGCAGGCGCGTCCGGCGTTGGTGAAGGTCGGATCGCAGATGCTCGAAGACACCGTCCCTGAGGATATGTCGATGGTGTTCGACACGGAACAGGGGCTGGTGGTGCTTACCGGCTGCGGCCATGCCGGTGTGGTGAACATCATCGATCATGCACGGGACAGTGTGCGGCCGGCGCCGGTCCATGCGCTGATTGGCGGCATTCACCTGTTCAGCGCGTCGGAAGAGACGCTCGTCTGGACGGAACAGCGGCTCAAGGCGGCCGGCGTGCGCCGGTTGATCGGCGCGCATTGCACGGGCGTGGAGGTGGTCTACCGTTTCCGTAGAACGCTGGGGCTCGACCGGTCCACCTGTGTGGTGGGCGCCGTGGGGCAGGTTTTCGACCTCGCCAAGGGGATCGAGGCGGGGGCAATTGCCCGGTAGCACGCGGCAGAATCGCGCGGCAACGGCGGCCACTGGGGTTGCCGCCGACCGTTCAACATGACGACCGCACGGACGTAAGCTGTACAGAACCCTCGCCCCCCACGGCTGCCCCTCCAACCCTCCCTGACGCATGCGCCGTTCCGTTTCGGCATCTCTCGCTCTGCTCGGCCTCGCTCCCGTGCTGGCGGTGGCACAGGCCCCGCGACCGGCCGCCCGCGCGGCCGCCGCCCGTCCCGCTGCCGCCCCCAAGGCGCCCAAGGCGCCGATGATGGCGTCGGTGGATCCGACGCTCTTCCGGGGGATGTCGTACCGCCTCGTCGGCCATTCCCGCGGCGGTCGCGTCACGACCGTCACCGGCGTCCCGTCGCAGCCCAAGACTTTCTACATGGGCGTGGCCAGCGGCGGACTCTGGCGCACGACCAACGGCGGCGAAAGCTGGGAGCCGCTCACGGACAACAAGGTGCCGGTCGGCTCCATGGGCTCGGTGGCGGTCGCGGAAAGCGATCCCAACATCATCTGGCTTGGCACCGGCTCCGACGGCGTGCGCTCCAACGTGTCCACGGGGCGCGGCATTTACCGCTCGGGTGACGCCGGCAAGACGTGGGAGTTTCGTGGTCTGTACAACGCCGGCCAGACCGGTGCGGTGCGCATTCACCCCACCAACCCGGACATCGTCTGGGTGGCGTCGTATGGCGACATCTTCAAACCGAACACCGAACGCGGCGTGTTCAAGACCGTCGACGGTGGCAAGACGTGGAAGAAGACGCTCTACGTGAGCGACAGCACCGGCGCGATGGACGTGGAACTGCAGCCGGGCAATCCCAACGTCGTGTACGCGTGGATGAACCGCATCGAGCGCAAGCCGTGGTCGATCATCTCCGGCTCGCGTGAAGGCGGTTTTTACAAGAGCACCGATGGCGGCGAAACGTGGAAGCACATTCGCGGCACCGGCCTTCCCAGCGAACTCACGGGCAAGGGCAACATCGCGGTGACCGCCGCGAATCCGCAGCGGCTCTATGCGCTCGTCGAGGCGCTGCCGGGTGGCGGCTTGTATCGCAGTGACGATGGCGGCGAACGCTGGCAGCAGGTGAACAGCACGCCCGGGCTCATTACGCGCCCGTTCTACTACACGTCGCTCGGCGCAGACCCGAACAATGCCGATGTCGTGTACGGCGGCGCCGAAACGTTCTACAAGAGCACCGACGGCGGCAAGACGGTGACGCCGTTCCGCACACCGCACGGCGACAACCACGATATCTGGATCAATCCCACGGATTCCAACATCATGGTGCAGTCGAACGACGGCGGGGCGAACGTATCGTTCGATGGTGGCAAGACGTGGAGCTCGCAGGACATCCAGCCGACTGCCGAGTTCTACGGCGTGTGGCTCGACAATGCGTTCCCGTACAACCTGTACATGGCGCAGCAGGACAACAGCACGTACATCGTGCCGAGCATGAACAATCCGTTCAATATGTCGGCGGTGCGTGTGGGGCCCGGCTGTGAAACCGGTCCGATCATCCCGCACCCGTCGGACGAGAACATCGTGCACGGCAACTGCAAGGGACAGTACTCGGTCATGAACGTCAAGGCGGGCGTGACCAAGAACTACTGGATCGGCGCGCAGTCGCTGTACGGCAACGACGGCGGTGACCTGATTTTCCGCATGCAGCGCACGACGCCCATGGCGACGTCGCCGCACGACCCCAAGGTCATCTACTACGGCTCGCAGTATCTGCATCGCTCGCGCAACAACGGGGCGTCGTGGGACAAGATTTCGCCCGATCTCACGGCGTTCCCCAAGTGCTGTCAGGGCGGCAGCGGCCAGCCAATCACGCGCGACGTGACGGGTGAAGAGTTCTACAGCACGCTGTACGCCATCACCGAATCGTCGCTGGAGAAGGGGGTCATCTGGACGGGCTCGAACGATGGGCCGTTCTCCGTGACCCGTGACGATGGCAAGACGTGGGCTCGTGTGACGCCCAAGGGGCTTGGCGATGGTGGTCGCGTCGCATGGATCGATGCCTCGCCGCACCGCAAGGGCTCGGCGTATTTCGCCACCTATCGGTACCTGCTCGGCGACTACCAGCCGTACATCTATCTCACGAACGATTACGGCAAGACGTGGAAGCTGCTCACCGACGGCACCAACGGTATTGCGGCCGATAATCCGGTGCGTGTCGTGCGCGAAGACCCCGTGCGCGAAGGCCTGCTGTACGCGGGTACGGAGTTCGGGTTGTACGTCTCGTTCGACAATGGTGGACACTGGCAGCCGTTCAACCTGAACATGCCGGTCATCCCCATCAATGACATTCGCGTGCATCGCGGCGATCTGGTCATTGCCACGCAGGGTCGTGCGGCGTGGATTCTCGACAACATCGCGCCGTTGCAGCAACTCGGTCCCACGACGGCGAGTGCGCCGGCGACGGTGTTCCGTCCGCGCGACGGCTACAAGACCACCGTGGCGCAGTCGCTTCTCGGTCCGACCATCGACTTCTACCTCCCCGCTGAAGCCAGCGATACGGTCCGCATCGAGATCACCGATGCGGCTGGCAAAGTGGTGAACAGCTTCAAGAGCGGTGTGGCCCCGGTGGCCCCGCCGCGTCGTCGCGGTGGTGAAGACGAGGAGCCCGATGAGGCCATGCTTGCGGGTCGCGGTGGTCGCGCGCCGCTGGTGGCCGAAGGCCCCACCATGAACCTCGTGACCAGGAAGGCGGGGCTCAACCGCTTCGTGTGGAACATGCAGCACCAGAACGGCCTGTCGGCGCCGCCGGGCATGTACACGGCCAAGGTGACGATTGCCGGACAGACGCAAACGGTGCCGCTGCGCGTGCGCATCGACCCGCGTCTGGCGGCAGATGGCACCACCGAGGCGGATCTGCAGGCGCAGTTTGCGCACAACGTGAAGATGCGCGAGATGGTGGCCGACGTGAACGCGCTGCTGACGCGGGTGCGTGCCGCAGAGCAGAAGTACAAGGGCGCGACTGGTGCGGCTGCCGACACGGCCAAACAGGTGAAGGAAGTGAGCGAGGTCGTGAACACGCAGCCCATCCGGTACGGCAAGCCGGGTCTCCAGGCGCATATCACGTACCTTGCGGGCATGACGGCTCGTGCCGACCAGAAGGTGGGCAAGGATGCGCTCGACCGGTACAACGTGCTGCGCCTCGAGCTGGAAGCGGTGAAGGCCAAGCTCGATCGCGCGATCGGGCCGCAGCGCCGCATGTAAGCCGAGGCCACGACGAACATGTTCGAAGCACTACGACGGTTGGTGAGCGACAGCGTCCCCGGGGCTGCGGGGGCGCACTCGCGGGTGCATCCACACGATGTGCGCATTGCGGCGTGCGCGCTGCTCGTGGAGCTGGCCTGCGCCGATGGCCAGTTCAGTGACGAGGAGCAGCACCGCATTCTGGAAATCATGCAGCGGCATTTCGGTGTCGATTCGGCCGGCGCCAAGGAGCTGCTGGCGGAGGCCGCCGCGGCCAACCGCGATGCGGTCGACCATTTCGTGTTCACCCGGCAGGTGGTCAAGGAGTACAACGTTGGCCAACGCATTGTGCTGGCCGAACTGATGTGGCAGGTGGTACTCGCCGACGGGGATTTTGACGAGCAGGAGGCCTATCTCATCCGGAAGATGGCCAACCTGCTCGAGCTGGAGCCGGCCTACCTGTCGCAGGCGAGGAAGTCGGCGGAATAGGGTCCCGGGGCGGGGGGAACCTCCGCCTTGCCCGCGGTGATAGAATTGAAGCGGCGCGCTCACATACCGCCCGTACGGGGCGGCGTCTTTGGGTGCCCTCCTGTTCGCTAGTCCCGTGTTCCCGTCCCGTTTTCCATCCAAGCCCTCAATTCCGACTATGACGATTTCCCGTTCGCTGCTCCGCGGTGCCACTGCGTTCGCTGCGGTTTCCCTCCTGTCCGTGTCCGCCGCTGCTCAGGGGAGCATGGGCGGCATGCAGATGGGTGGTGCCCAGAAGGCGCCGGCCTCGCCGCGTGACTCGCTCAAGACGACCGTTGCCGGCTCCGAGATCAGTGTCAACTACGGGCGCCCGTCGAAGCGCGGCCGCGTGCTGTTCAACGGCCTCGGCGACATGAAGTGGGGCATGGTGTGGCGTACGGGTGCGAACGAAGCCACGCATTTCACCACCAGCAAGGCGCTCGACTTCGGCGGCAAGCTCGTGCCGGCCGGCACCTACACGCTGTTTACCAAGCTCGAAGAGAACGGCAAGTGGGAGCTGATCATCAACAAGCAGACGAAGCAGTGGGGCACGGACCACGACGCCAAGCAGGACCTCGTACGCATCCCGATGACGGTAACGAGCAACAACGCCGTCGTCGAGAAGATGGAGATTCAGGTGAAGCCGGCCGGCAAGGGCGGCGAAATCGCCATCATGTGGGACACGTACAAGGCCGTCGCCGACTTCGTCGTCAAGTAACTAACGGAGCCGGCGCTCCGCGCGTCCCCCGTCAGTTGTGGCCCGCCGCCCCCGCATCCCGATCGCGGGGGTCGGCGGCACCCAATCGTTTCCCGGTTTTGGCGTCAATGACGATCGAATGCGCGGTGCCCTGCTGTGTGCCAACGCGCACCACATGCCCCTTGGCGCGCACGGCCTCGATGGTCGCCGAGTCGAAGCCTTCGCGCTCGACGGTGAGTGTATTTGGCAGCCACTGATGGTGCACCCGACTGGCGTTGACTGCCAGCTGGGCTGGCATGTCGAACGCGGTGAGATTGAGCACCACCTGCATGACCGTGTTGATGATCGTGCGCCCGCCGGGGCTGCCGACCACGGCCACGAGCTTGCCGTCTTTTGCGATGATGGTGGGCGTCATGCTCGACAGCATGCGCTTGCCCGGTTGTGCCACGTTGGGCGCGGTACCAATGAGACCGGTGCTGTCGGTGAGGCCGGGCTTTCCGTTGAAGTCGCCCATTTCATTGTTGAGCAGGAAACCGGCGCCTTCGACGACCGCACCCAAGCCGTAGCCGGCTTCGAGCGTGTACGTGACCGACACCGCGAGACCGTCCTTGTCGACGACGGAGTAGTGCGTGGTTTCGTCGCTTTCATAGCCCTGCGCCACGTCGGCCGGGGATGACGGCGATGCCTTGAGCGGGTCGATAGTGCTGCGCAGCGTGGTCGCGTACGCCTTGCTCGTGAGCTTGTCGACCGGCGGCTTGGTGAAGTCGGGATCGCCAAGGAACATGGCGCGATCGCGAAAGGCGCGGCGCATGCTTTCGGCGAGCCAATGCAGGTACTGCGGGGAGTTGTGTCCCGCACCCTTGAGGTCGAAGCCCTCGAGGATGTTGAGCATTTCGATCATCGCGACGCCGCCGCTGCTCGGTGGCGGCATGGTGATGATCTCGTACCCCTTGAACGTGCCGCGCACGGGGGCGCGCTCCTGCGCGACATAGTCGGCGAGATCGCGTTCCGTAATGAGGCCACCGTTCCTGCGCATCTCGGCGGTCAGCAGATGCGCCGTGGTGCCTTTGTAAAAGCCGTCCCGTCGCAGGTCGCGGATGCGCGTGAGCGTGTTGCCCAGATCACTGAGCACCATGCGTTCGCCGGCCGCATACGGCTTGCCGTTGCGGTAGTAGGCGGCGATGGTCGCGGGGTAGGCCGACAGCTGTTCCTGCAGACGCGGATTGCCGAGCGAGGCGGCGAGCCCGGTAGGCACCATGAAACCGGTATCGGCCATGCGCGCGGCCGGGTCGACGAGCTTGGCCCAGCTCACCTTGCCGTACTTCTGGTGCGCGAGGTCGAAACCGGCAACGGTACCCGGAACCCCCACGGCCTTGTGCGAGCGATGGTGAATGCGCGCCGAATAGGCGCCGGTGCTGTCGGTGAACATGCCCGGGGTCGCGGCCGCCGGCGCGCGTTCGCGGAAGTCGATCGTGGTGGCGCGGCCGTCGGGGAAGCGGATGACCATGAACCCGCCGCCGCCGATGTTGCCGGCGGTGGGGTAGGTCACTGCCAGGGCGAAGCCGGTGGCGATGGCGGCGTCCACGGCGTTGCCGCCGTTGGCCAGCACGTCGCGTCCCACCTGGCTGGCAATGGCGCTGGCCGAGACGACCATGCCGGCACTGCTCTCGACGGCAGCCGTCGGGCGGGCGGCGGGTTGCGGGGCTGGCTGGGCGACCGCGGTTGCCGTGAAAGTGGCAACGAGGGTGATCGAGCGGACGAACGGGCGGAACGGGCGGAACGGGAGGGGTGGGCGGACCGTGTCGGGCATAGGTGTGGGATGGAGGTAGCCTAATGTACTTATCGGGGAGACGGGCTGTTGTGGAGGCCGCTTTTCCTGCGCGCCTGCCGTCTAGACGCCTGCCGTCCGCCGTCTCGGCGCGAACCCGCGGCATCACGCCGAGAACGCAGACCGCAGGAGCCCAGACGGCAGGAGCGGGGGAACGGCGCACTGGGGGCCCGGGGGCCAGGCGGTTCTGACTTGAATCGCGGCCCCTGCTGTGGTTAGCTTTCGAGGCTCCCCTGCTGGGGGCACGGGTGCACGTCGGAAACGCCGGCGATGCGAGGAGCCCGTTGGGTGCTGCGGTTGAATGCGGCGCCCCGTCTGACTCACTGTCCGAGAGTAATCCGATGGCCGTAAAGATTCGTCTCCGCCGCGAAGGTCGTAAGAAGACCCCTATGTACCGTATCGTGGTTGCCGATTCCAAGGCGCCGCGCGACGGTCGTTTCATTGAGATCCTCGGGCAGTATCAGCCCCGCCATGGTGGTGACAACGCCATCAGCCTTCAGGTTGATCGCGTGAACCACTGGTTGGACGTCGGTGCGCAGCCCACCGATACGGTGCGTTCGCTGCTCCGTCGTGCCGGCATCATCAAGGCGCGTCACGAAGCGCGTCTCGCGGCCAAGTTGCAGTCGTCGGCTGTCGCCATGCCCACCGGCGAGGCGTAAGCTGGCCGAGTTCATCGTCGTCGGCCGGGTTCGCCGCGCGCATGGTGTGCGCGGCGCCTGGGCGGTCGAGTCGCTGACCGATGCGCCGGACGCGGTTTTCGCGTCCGGCGCAGTGCTATATGCCGGCGACCGCGAAGGGCACCTCGTGGCCGGTGGCGAGGCCCACCCCCTGCACGTCGAAGACGGCCGCCCTATGAACAAGGAGTGGCTGGTCCGTGTGCGTGAACTGACCGATCGCGATATCGCCGACGGATGGCGCGGGCGTTATCTGCTGGCGGATCCCAGCGTGCTGCCCGAAGCCGATGAAGACGAGATCTACATTGGGGATCTCATTGGCATGCGTGTAGAAGTCGACGGGCAGGGACTCGTCGGCCACGTCCGTGACGTGTACGATGCGCCGCAGGGGTACATTCTCGAGGTCGAGACGCCCACGGGACGTCCGCTCGTGCCTTGGTCGGACGAGCTGGTGTTGTCGGTCGACGACACGACGCGGACCATTGTGTTTGCGCCGCTCGACGGTCTGTTCAACTGACCGTCGGTTCTCGGCTGCTTCCGGTCGCGCGCATGCTGCGCATCAACATCGTCACCATCTTCCCCGAGTTTTTTGCGGGGCCACTGTCGTTGAGTATTCCGGCCAAGGCGGCCGGAACCGGTGGGGTGACATACAACCTGGTGGACCTGCGCGCCTTCACCTACGATCGGCATCGTACGGTGGACGACTATCCGTTTGGCGGCGGTCCCGGGATGGTCATGAAACCCGGCCCGTTCTTCGAAGCGGTGGAATCGGTGGGGGCCACATCGCCCATCGTGCTGCTGTCGCCGCGCGGCAAGCGCTTCTCGCACGCCGACGCGATGCGGTTTGCAGCTGGCAGCGAGCTCACCCTGCTGTGCGGGCATTACAAAGACATCGATGAGCGCGTCGCGTCACACCTGGCCACCGAAGAGCTGTCGCTGGGCGACTTCGTGCTCAGTGGTGGCGAGCCGGCAGCGCTGGCCATCGTCGATGCGACGGTGCGGCTGTTGCCCGGCGCCATGAGTGATCTCGAGAGCGCGCGGACCGATTCGTTTTTCGGGCGTGGCATCAGTGCGCCGAGCTACACGCGGCCGGCAGAGTATCGCGGCGTGACGGTGCCCGAGGTGCTGGTGAGTGGTGATCACGCGAAGGTAGCCGCGTGGCGCGACGCCGAAAGCCTGCGCCGCACGCGCGAGGCCGAAGCGCGCGATCGTGCCGACTGGGCTGCCCGCGAGGCGGAGATCACGGCGCGCGACGCGATCCTTGCCGACGCCGAGCGTCGTGCCGTCGAAAAGGCCCAGAAAAAGGTGCGCGAACAGGCGGCCAAGGCGCGGGCCCGCGCGCGCGCGTTGGCGCAGCAGCAGCGCGAATCGGCCGTCGCCGACACCGAGAAAGGAGATGCTCTATGACCGTGCGCGTGTTCGTGACGGGCGGGACATTCGACAAGGAATACGACGAACTCACCGGGACGCTGCGCTTCAGCGAGACGCACCTTGCGGAGATGCTGCAGCGTGGCCGGTGCATGATCGACGTGTCGGTCGACGTGCTCATGATGATCGACAGCCTCGAGATGAAGGAGTCGCATCGTGTGCGCATCGTGCAGGCGTGCCGTGAGGCCGCCGAGACGCAGATCGTCATTACGCACGGGACCGATACGATGGTGGACACAGCGCTGGTGCTGGCGACCCAGGTGCCTGACAAGACCATCGTGCTGACCGGCGCGATGGTCCCCTACGCCTTTGGCAGCTCGGACGGTCTGTTCAACCTGGGCAGCGCCTTGAGCTTCGTGCAGACGTTGCCGCCGGGTGTGTACATCGCCATGAACGGGCGCTATTTCACGGCCGACAACGTGATCAAGAACCGCAACGTGGGTGTGTTCGAAGAGCCGACGTGGCCTAGCGAGCACCGCTGACCGCGATTTGCCCGGGGCGCACTGGTCCCCTTGCGGTACGGGCCTCATCTTGAAGGTGTCAAAAAGCCCCGCCGTTCCCTGCGATCGGCAGCGGTCCACTCCCCCCGAACCACCCGACACTCCCCAAGATGGCCAAGATCAAGGCTGTGAACCCCGTCGTCGAGATGGACGGCGACGAGATGACGCGCATCATCTGGCAGTTCATCAAGGACAAGCTGATCCTGCCGTACGTGGACGTCGAACTGGACTACTACGACCTCGGCATCGAGCATCGCGACGCGACCAACGATCAGGTCACGATCGATTCCGCCGAGGCCACCAAGAAGTACGGGGTTGCGGTGAAGTGCGCGACGATCACCCCCGACGAAGCGCGCGTGAAGGAGTTCGGCCTCAAGAAGATGTGGAAGAGCCCCAACGGGACGATCCGCAACATTCTGGGCGGCGTGATCTTCCGCGAGCCGATCATCATTTCGAACATTCCGCGCCTCGTGCCAGGGTGGACCAAGCCCATCGTCGTGGGCCGTCACGCGCACGGCGACCAGTACAAGGCCACCGACTTCAAGGTGCCGGGCCCGGGAACGGTGACGATCACGTACACGCCCGCTGACGGCAGCGAGCCGATGCAGTTCGATGTCGCCACGTTCGGGCAGGACGGCGGTGTCGCCATGGGCATGTACAACTTCAACGACTCCATCCGCGACTTCGCGCGCTCGAGTCTGACGTACGGGTTGCAGCGCAACTACCCCGTCTACCTCAGCACCAAGAACACCATCCTCAAGGCCTACGACGGCCAGTTCAAGGATCTGTTCGAAGAGGTGTACAACAACGAATTCAAGGCCGAATTCGAAGCCAAGGGACTCACCTACGAACACCGCCTCATCGACGACATGGTCGCGTCGGCGCTCAAGTGGGAAGGCGGCTACGTGTGGGCGTGCAAGAACTACGATGGCGACGTGCAGTCGGATATCGTGGCGCAGGGCTTCGGATCGCTGGGGCTCATGACGTCGGTGCTGCTCACGCCCGATGGCAAGACCATGGAAGCCGAAGCCGCTCACGGCACCGTCACGCGTCATTACCGTGAACACCAGAAAGGCAACAAGACGTCCACGAATCCCATCGCGAGCATCTTTGCGTGGACGCGTGGGTTGTCGCACCGTGGCACGCTCGATGGCACGCCGGCGCTGACCGCGTTTGCCGATACGCTCGAGCGCGTGTGCATCGAAGCGGTGGAGGCCGGCGAGATGACCAAGGACCTCGCCATTCTCATCGACCGCAAAACGCCGTACCTGCACACGGAAGATTTCCTCGACGCCATCGATCGTCGCCTGCAGGCGAAGATGGCGTAACACCGCCGTTGCTGCCGCATTCGTTCGCGTGTGCAAGGACAAGGCGCGGAGAGATGCTCTCTCCGCGCGTTGTGTTTTCGGTCGTCCGGACATGGCTAAACGACTTCGAAGTTGAGCATCATCCCCGCATCTTCGTGCACGAGATTGTGGCAGTGCATGAGAAAGCGGCCACGATACGTGTCGAAGGTGACATGCACCCGCACCTGTTCCCCGGGCATCACGAGGACGGTGTCTTTGGGGCCACGCTCCCACGGCATGATGCGTCCTCGCCCGCCGATCCGTTGCACCACGTCGAATTGCACGTCGTGTACATGGACGGGATGGGGAAACGGGGACGCATTCTCGAACTGCCACAGCTCGGTCTCCCCAAACGGGATCGTGGCGTCCGTGCGCTCCATCTCGAACACGCGCCCGTTGATGGCGTGCTGCATGGCCATGCTATCGAGGCGGAATGTCCGGGTACGGGCCGGACTGCGTGTGGAACGTTCAGGCGGCGCAATGGTTCGCGCCGTGGCGGGTGGTGACGTCCATGCCGTCGGAGTCACTGCACGTGCGACGCGGAATTCCAGCAGCGTCATCGCACCACCCTGCGGAATGCCGCCGCCCATGCGCCCCATGCCTCGCCCCATGCCTCGCCCCATGCCCATGCCACCTGCGGGAGGGGGAAATGCCTGCGACACGAGCGACACGCTCTGGCCAACAGGCACCTTCGAGAAGTCGACGAGTACATCGGCGCGTTCGCCGGTGGCGAGGTCGATACTGTTCACGATTTCGGGGCGTTCGAACAGGCCGCCGTCTCCGCCGATCAATCGCAGCGATGCCCCGTTGGAGAGCGCGATCCGAAGTATTCTGGACGTCGTCGCGTTGACGAGACGCAGGCGATACGTCGTGGTCTCCACTTCGCGCATGGGCAGGCGAATGCCATTTACGAACGGTGTATCGCCGAAGTATCCCTCCATGACTTCGTGCATGACCGGGTTGTACTCGAACTCCCCCGTGGACGTGAGTCGGCGATCCTGAATGAGCAGCGGTAACTCGTGTGCACCGGCGGGCAGCTGCCATTGCGATTCGCTCTCGTCACGAACGATGAAGATCCCCGCCATGCCGCGGTACGCTTGAATGCCCGTACGGTGATGCGCGTGCGAGTGGTACCAGTACAGGCCGGCGCGGTCGATGATCGGGATGTCGTAGTCGTAGTGCTGTCCCGGCGCGATGGCGAGGCGCGGGTGGCCATCGGCCGCCTCGGGCACGCGCAGTCCGTGCCAGTGGAGAATCGTGTGCTCGGGCAGCGCATTCTCGAGGCGGATCGCGAGGCGCTCGCCAACACGCGTTTCGATCGTTGGCCCCACTGGCCCATCGCCCGGCGACCATACTCTGGCGTACACGCCAGGCGCGATTTCGACGACTCGCTCCTGTGCACGCAGCGTGAACGCAGGTCCTCGCACGACGGGTGCCAGTCGCAGCGGCGCGCGCGCTAAACGCGGTCTGGGCGAGGCGCCGATGATGTCGCCCAAGGCGGACAGGAACGGGGCCCCATCAAACAACGGCGCCGCGGTCGCGGCCCCCAGCAGATGAAGCAGACGACGTCGGTCCATTGGTGGCGGTCTGGTCAAGGCGAAGGTGCGACTCGAGCTGTTAACGTACGGCACGACTGCCGCTTCGCTGTCAGGGAAATCGCCACGCCACAGCGCCTCCACCGGTCGCCTTCTGGCGAGCGTCGATCGCCGCACTTTTGCCGCCCATGCGACGGTAACGCGAGCGGCTGCGCTGCGCGCTGGGGATCGCGCGTCGGCGATGGCGTTGGGGGTGGTCGCAGTTGCCGGCCTCTACGTGGCCGAATGCAAGAGTGTCCAACTCGGATCGGCACGTATCTGGTGTCGCGTGAGCGCGTCCCGCCGCGCGCAGCGGCGGCGTCACTCCTCACACTGGGAGGGGTGGTGCGCGTCGCCCGGTTTTCGGTGACCGGAAATGCGGATGTGCAGCCCACACCGGCCGCGGTCGTGCTCGCGGCACGCGAACGCTAGTACACCGGGCAATCGCCGGCGCCTTCCGGCACGTTACGGGGTCTTTGCGCAGAGATGCGTGAGCGCCACGTCGGCCACCGACCCTTTCCCAACCGGTCCGAAGCCGGGGATTTTGACCACGCGGTGCATCCCCTCACGCTTGCCGGCGTCGTCTAGGTAGAACCAGCTCTCCTTCGTGGCCACGGTTTTCTGCGCACAGTTGTACATGCCGATGGTGCGCGACGATTTCAACTCGCCCTTGGGATGCTTGAGGGGCGGCACGAGCGCTACCCGAATGGTGGCAGTGACGATAGTCCCTTCGCGCGATACCGACCGCGCCTCGAGGAAAACCGGCGTCGGCGTCCCCACGGACGTCTTCCCGATCTCCTGTCGTGTCGCCGCGCGCTGCGCCGCGACCGGCGTCGGTAACGAGACCGTCGCGAGTACGATGCTCGCACCTGCGAGCCTGGCGGTGCCGGCTATCCATGAAGCGTGTCTGCGCATGATTACTTGCGGCGTCGTGCGGTGGAGTCGGGGACGAACTCGAAAGGTAGTTGCATGACCTGCTGCACCGGCTTGCCGCGTTTCAGCGCCGGGGTAAACCGCTGATCGCGCACGGCGCGACGAACCGGCTCGACAAACAACCGATGCGTGGTGGTGACGGCGCTGAAGGTTTCCATTACCGCCTCACCGCTGGGTGACACGATGAACTCGGCGAGCACGCGCCCCGGCGTCTGGGCTTCGAAGAGCGAGTCCGGGTAAATGGGGCGCACGAGATTGAAGGAGTCCGGGCTCGCCGCCAGATCGACATCGGTCACCACGAAGGCGCTGCCGCCTTCAAGGAGCGCGGTGATGCGCTCGGTGGGTGTCGGCTCGTCCTTCTTGCGCTTCTTCTCGCGCAGCTCACCACGCTTGGACCAGAGAATGATCGTCCCGCAGGCGCTGCTCATGCGCTGATTCCCCTGAAACTCCACGGGTACGCTGGCCGCACCGCTGTAGACTTCCACGCCGTCAAAGCTTCGGGCGTCGAAGGCGTCGAGATCCACTTCGCCGGCATAGAGTGGCTGTCCATCCAGCCACACCAGCGGCGCGCAGCGGCTGCCGCGCATGCGCACGACATTCTGAAAGCCACGCGTTTCGATGCGGAGACCGGGGATCATGCGGAATACATCCGAAAGGCGAGCGGTGTTGCGCCGGTGGATTTCGGCGGCGGTGAAAAAGCGACCGCTGCCGTAGCCCATCCGACTGTAGAATCCGGCCAGGTGCCCCGTAATGTCGCGGCGCCCAAGCACCTTGACCGTTGCGAGTTCTACGGCGATGCGCTCCAGGCGGACGGTCGCGAGCGCTGGTTGACCGTCGCTGATCGCCACCCGCACCGAATCCGGACGGTATCCGATGCGCTTGGCGACCAACCACACGGTGCCGAGGGGCACACGGCTGGCAGCGAATGCGCCGTTGTCATCCGATTCGACGGCCGCGGATGTCCCGCCGTTGGGCACCACCACGCGAACCTGCGCCCCAACGATGGGCAACCCCAATGCACTCAGCACGGTGCCCTTCACCGTGCCGGTCCCCGTCGCGGGCTGCGCGGAGAGCGCTGTACCGACGAAAGCCGTTGCCGACATTGCGCAGCGGAGCGCGAGCAATCTGGGCATGAGCATGGAGGGTCGCTGGAGGGGGGGCTCGGCAATCGCCGCACGCGCAGCCTTGTGCAGACGCATCAGGCAGCTACGGTGAATCATGACGCTCGGCCTCCGGTGGAGCAAGCTCAGGCTGATGGCGGCGGTGCTGGTGAGCGTCGCGGCTCCCGCGTGTACCCCGCTGCGTCGCACACAGCACGCGCCACAATGCCGTGCTCGGCGATGCGCTCTCCGCCATCAGCCCCATCGAATACGAAGAGCGCATGGATTACGCCTTCGATACCAAGTTCCACCATCTCGGCGCGTACCTGATCTCGTGGCCAGTCGCCCGACGCGAGGTCGACTCCGATGTCGAACACATTCTGTCGTCGCGGGGGCGGCGCACGGTGTACCTGTACAATGTGGGCCCCGACGCACTGCAGAATCCCCGGGGAGCGATAGCGCCGTATCTCGATCATCTCGACGCGAAGCTTACTGAACTGCAGGCGCGCTACCGCGCGCGGACGGGACGCGCGCTCGAGATCGTGGTACTCTCCGACCACGGGCACAACCGGGGGCTCGACGCGCACTTCGTGCCGATCACGGAGGCGCTGGCCGCGCATGGTTTTGCTTCGGCGCGCAGCATCACGGCGCCCAATCAGATCGCGTTCGGCGTCGATGGCGTGACCACCGGGTTTGGTGTGTTCACTTATCCGGATTCCGTTCAGCGTATGGCGGCATTGCTCGCCGACGCTCCCTGGGTGGAGCCGGTGACGCGGCGGCAATCCGCTTCCCTCTTCGTCGTCGAGCGCACCATCAGGGCGCCTGCCGGCGGCGTTCGCCGCACGGAGGGGCGCGTGATGTGGCGCGTAGTCACGACAGCGCACAGTTCGCGTATGCGTCCGTCCGTGGCGATCCGTTGGCCATGGAGGCGGTGCAGACGCGTATGCGAACGGACGGCGTGCTCGATGCCGACGGGTTTGCCACGGCGCACGTTTGGACGCGCTACACGGCGGCCGCGACGTATCCTGTCGCGGTCGTGCGTATCGTGCGCGGGCATCTCAACGCCGCCAGGAATCCGGCGCCCATCCTCGTGTCACTCGATGACGCGTATCGTGTAGGGGTGGGCATGGTCTCGGTCGCCAATCGCATGCGCCCGCTGGGCGGCACGCACAGTGCGCTGAGCGCCACCAACGCCACCGGCATTGTGATGAGCAATGCAATCACGCCGCACGATGATCTCGCGATGTCGGTACGGAAACAGTTCGGCGGCTTTGATGACTTGCACGATATCAGAATCTTGAACCCGCAGCTCGACATCGTGAGCATCGATATGCTACGTGCCGATCGGCTGCAGGCATCGCAATGGCGCCCTGTCGTCACGTTACCGGATACCGGGGCGGTGGCCGTGCTGTCGCTGCCGCCACGCTACCAGAAGTGGGCGGCCAAGGCGTCGCAGCTTCGCATCGAGGTGCGCCGCCGCGACCAGGGACGCAATGGTGGCACCTTGGTGCGGAGCACGGTCGTGCCGTTCGACAGCAGCGCGCGGAATGCCGCGGGGAACCGCTGGGCGTGGCCGGCAGAGGCTGTCTGCGTGACCGGACTCAAGGCCGGTGAGCAGTACGCCGTGCGCGTGCAGCTGGAACGGACCAGGCGCACCGGTGACGGCGTGGTGATCGAACGTACACAAACCGTGCTGACTGCCGTGCTCACCGCCGCGCGCGACGGGATTCCGTGGGCGTATTGAACGGCGGGGCGGGGGACTCAAGACGATAGTACGATCGACACGGAGGGGATCGTACGCGGGTGGCTCTGTTGAACTGTCATCCCCGCGCGTAACATCTGGAGCGGCCGCCGCCGGTGCCTGGCGGCGCGCCCCGCCTTTTCACGCTCTCCCCGAGTCGTCTTCATGAAGGTCTCCCTCCGTCGTTGGCGCCGTCTGCGGCGCACGCACGTCGCCGGACTTGCCCTGGCAGCGCTGGCCGGGCCAGTCGGTGCGCAGTCACCCACCCGCTTGCTGCGCACTCCGAGTGTGAGCGCGCAACACATTGCGTTCGCGTACGCCAGCAACGTGTGGGTCGTCGAACGGGCCGGTGGTGTCGCGCGTCGTCTCACCAGTTTCCAAGGGCAGACGCAAAACCCCAAGCTCTCCCCCGACGGCAAGCTCGTCGCGTTCAGCGCCGAGTATGCGGGCAACACCGACGTGTATGTGGTGCCAGTCGAAGGGGGCCAACCGCGTCGTCTCACGTGGCACCCGTCTGCCGACGTGGTGCAGGGGTGGGCCCCTGACGGCAAGTCGGTGATGTTCGCGTCGCCGCGCGCCACGTGGGCGCCGAATGCCGCGCCGCGCTTCTGGACGGTGCCGGTGGAGGGGGGTGTGGAGAGCGCCATGCCCATGCCGCGCGCCAACCAAGGCAAGCTCTCGCCCGACGGCAATCGCGTGGCATATCGCATGCCGTCGTCGTGGGATGAAGAGCGCCGCAACTATCGCGGCGGTCAGAACAAGCCCATTTGGATTCTCGATCTCAAGTCGTTCGCGCTCGACACGACGCCTTTTGCGGGCAGCAAGGAGATGGACCCGGTGTGGGTGGGGAACGCCGTGTACTTCCTGTCGGATCGTGACGGCGTGGCGAACGTCTGGTCGTACGATCTGTCGTCGAAGAAGCTGGCGCAGGTGACGCGCTTCAAGGACTTCGATGTGAAGTCGATCGATGCCACTGGCAATACCGTGGTGTTCGAGCAGGCGGGATCCATTCACGAACTCGACGCGCGGAGCGGGGCATCGAAGATTGTGAGCATCACTGCGGCCGGCGATTTCCCGTGGATGATGCCATCGTGGAAGGACGTGTCGGCGCGCATCACGAATCTCGCGCTGTCGGCAACGGGCAAGCGTGCTGCGGTCGAAGCGCGCGGCGAAGTGTTCACGATTCCCGCCGAAAAAGGCGATGTACGGAACATGACGCGCACGGGCGGCGCGGCGGAGATTGCGCCGCTGTGGTCGCCCGACGGAAAGAGTGTCGCGTACTTCAGCGATGAGTCGGGGGAGTATCAGCTCGTTATCGCACCGCAGGATGGGTTGGGCGCCAAGCGAACGATTGCGCTGCCGGAGCCGAGCCGTCCGTATTTCCCCACGTGGTCGCCGAACGGTCGGACCATTGCGTTTCAGGATACGCATTTCCGCATCTGGCTCGTGGACATCGCGACGGGCAATGCCAAGGTGGCCGATACCGATCCGTATTTCATGGCGGATCGATCGGTTGTGCCGGTATGGAGCCCCGATTCGCGCTATCTCGCATATCCCAAACGTCTCAAGTCGCTCTTCCGTGCACTGTTCGTGTACGACGTGGAGACCGGCGCCGTCAAGCAGATCACCGATGGCCTCGCCGATGTGACGAGCCCGGCGTGGGACGCGAGCGGCAAGTATCTGTGGTTCTTTGCGAGCACCACCTTCGCGCTGAACTCGTCGTTGCTCGACATGACCAAGTACGACCGTCCGGAAACGCGCGCGTTGTATATGGCCATTCTGTCCAAGTCGGAACCGTCGCCGTTGCTGCCGGAGAGCGACGAAGAAGCCGCGCGTGCGGGTGGCGCGCCGCGCGACAGCAACGCGGCGCCAATGGCTCCGGTTGCGCGTCCCGACAGCACGGCCGCTGGCGCGCGCGCGGGTGATGCGATGCCTGCAGCGCCGCGTCCCATCCGCATTGACTTCGACGGTATCCAGCAGCGCATCGTGGCGGTGCAGGGCCTCATCGAGCGTGACTATGCCGGCCTGCGTGCCGGTCCGGCTGGCACGGTGTTCTTCCTCGAGCCCATGCCGGCGTCGGGGACGACGGGTGGCCCCGGCGCGGGTGGGCCCGGTGCCGGCGGCGGCAACACGTTGCACCGCTTCCAGCTCTCGGCCCGTCGTGCCACGCCATTCGCCATGGGCGTGGCGCAGTTCACCGTGAGCGCCGATGGACGCAAGTTGCTGTATCGCACGGGTGGACAGGCGGGTGGGCTCTATCTGGTGGATGCCGACCGCACCATTCCGACGGCAGGGCAGGGGCGACTCACCGTGGCGCTGCGGGCGTACATCGATCCGCGCGAGGAGTTCCGGCAGATCTTCAACGAAGGGTGGCGCAACCAGCGCAACAACTTCTACGTGAAGAATCTGCACGGCACAGATTGGCCGGCCATGAAAAAGATGTATGAGCCGTTGCTCGCGCACGTGAATCACCGCGCCGATCTGAATTATCTGATCGACAACATGGGTGCCGAAACGGCGATCGGTCACTCGTATGTGCGCGGTGGCGATTATCCGGAAGTCCCGAACGGCAGCGGTGGTCTGCTTGGCGCCGATTTCACGGTGGAGAACGGGCGGTATCGTCTCGCGCGCATTTACGACGCGGAAAGCTGGAACCCCGAGTTGCGCGCGCCGCTCGCTACGCCGGGCGTGAACGTGTCACGCGGCGATTACATCCTCGCCATCAACGGCGTGGAGCTGCGGGCACCGGACAACATCTATCGGCTGCTCGATGGCACGGCCAACCGTCAGACGGTACTCACGGTGAACAGCCGCCCCGACATGCAAGGCGCGCGCACCATCACCGTGTTGCCGCTTGCCAACGAGCAGGGGCTGCGCACGCGCGCGTGGGTGGAATCGAACCGTCGCTACGTGGACAGCGTATCCAACGGCAAGTTGGCCTACGTGTATCTCCCCAACACCGGGCAGCCGGGGTACACGAGCTTCAACCGCTACTACTTCGCGCAGCAGGACCGGCAGGGCGTGGTGGTCGATGAACGCTTCAACGGCGGCGGCTCGGCGGCCGACTACATCGTCGACCTGCTCGGTCGCGATTACGATGGCTACTTCAACAACCCGGTCGGTGAGCGGTATCCGTTCACGAGCCCGGCGAACGGCATCTGGGGTCCGAAGGTCATGATCATCAACGAAATGGCCGGATCGGGTGGTGATCTCATGCCGTACATGTTCAAGCGTCGCAAGCTCGGCCCGCTGGTGGGAGCGCGCACGTGGGGTGGCCTGGTGGCCACGACGGACACGCCGCCGTTCGTGGACGGTGGCTCCATGATCGCGCCGCGCTTCGGGTTCTTCTCGCGCGAGAACAAGTTCGCGGTGGAAAACGAGGGCGTGGCGCCGGACATCGACGTGGAGAATTTCCCCAAGGATGTGATTGGTGGCCGCGATCCGCAGCTCGAGCGCGCCACGCAGGAAGCGATGCGCCTGCTCGGCACGTACAAGGACGACAGGCTCAAGACCGAGCCGACCCCGCCCGTGTGGGGGCGTCGCGGCGGGAAGTGAACTTCTTACGGTTCGAGTCGCCGTTGAAGTGAACCGATAGCACGAAGGCAACCAAGGCAACCAAGACATCCAAGAAAAAGCTTGGTTGTCTCGGTTGCCTTGGTTGCCTTCGTGCCATCAGTTCAACGAACTCCGTATTCCGGTGTACTTTGATGCATCATGCCGAACTTCCGCATCTGGAATCGCAAGCTGCATCGCTGGGGCGCCGTTGCGACGGCGCTCCCGTTCCTTGTCGTCCTGGGCACGGGGCTGTTGTTACAGCTCAAGAAACAGCTCACGTGGGTCCAGCCGGCGGAGCAGCGCACGGCGAACAGGGTGCCGAGCGTGAGCATGCAACAGATCTTCGCCGCGGCGAGCTCCGTGCCGCAGACGGAGATCCGCTCGTGGGACGACATCGATCGTCTCGACGTGCGCCCTGGGAAAGGCATCGTGAAAGTGGCGGCCGTCAATCACTGGGAAGTGCAAGTCGATCTCGCCTCAGGCAAGGTGCTGCAGTCGGCCTACCGTCGATCGGATCTCATCGAGCAGATGCACGATGGCTCGTGGTTTCACGAAGTGGCCAAGCTCTGGGTGTTTTTGCCGTCGGCCGTCGTGGTGCTTGGATTGTGGGTGACCGGGATCTATCTGTTCCTGCTACCGTTCCGGGCGCGTGCCAAGAAGCGTGAGCGGCATGCCGACGCCTGAGCATGGCATCGAGACCAGCGGGAAAGCGGTGCTCCGGTGGATGTGGCAGCGCGCCCGCGCGCGGTTGCCGCGTCCGCCGGTGGCGCCGCTGCGCCCGGTTGCGCCGGCGCTGGAGTTTCTGCACGCCAATCGCAGCGATCCGGCGTTGACATGGATTGGTCATTCGTCGCTGCTGCTGCAGTTGGGCGGGGCCAATCTCCTCTTTGATCCAGTGTTCAGTCGCGTGGCGTCGCCCGTGCGCTTCGCTGGACCGCGCCGGCATCAGCCGCCGGGGCTGACCTTGGCACAACTGCCGCCCATCGATGCGGTGCTGTTGTCGCACAACCACTACGATCATCTCGATCGGCCGTCGGTACGGGCACTCGCCCGCCAGTCTGGAGGGGCGCCGCGCTTCATCGTGCCGCGCGGCACCGAGCAGTGGTTTGCGCGCAATTTGCCGACGACGAAAGGCGTACGGCCGCACATAGAGCCGCTGGACTGGCACGGCGACACGGTGTTGGCATCGCACTCGCTGGCGGTGCACTTCGAGCCGGTGCAGCATTGGTCGAACCGTTCGGGATTCGATCGCAACAAGTCATTGTGGGGCAGCTATGCCGTGCTGCATCCTTCGTTCCGGTTCTGGTTCTCCGGCGACTTGGGGTACTCGCCCGCGCCTTCACGCATTGGGGAGAAGCACGGACCCTTCGACGCCGCGGCCATTGCGATTGGCGCCTACGAACCGCGCTGGTTCATGCAGTCGCAGCATGTGAACCCCGACGAGGCCGTGCAGGTCATGCTCGATGTGCGTGCGGCGCAGGCCATTGGCGTGCACTGGGGGACGTTCGCGCTGACGGACGAACCGCTCGACCAGCCGCCCATCGATCTGGCAGAGGCGCTCGCGACGCGCGGCATCGCCGCCGAGCGCTTCCGCGTGCTACGGCACGGGGAAACGCTCCGCTACTGAGATCAGTCCGTCGACCCGGCGGCGTTCCCGGTGCGATTGCTGAGATACACCAGCAACGGCGGACAGCCCATGAGCAACGTGGCGGGCCACCAGAGCATCGAGCGCCCGCTGCGGCGCAGATCGCGCCACAACCAGGTGAGCACGAGCGCCGTAAAGATGCCCATGTCATTCCAGGCCATGAACACCATGGGATCTTGCCGCAGCGTCATCCACGCGTGGCTGAGCCCTGCGGCGACCGACCCGTGTTGTTGCATCCACGTGTAGAACGACCACTGCTCGTACGCGAAGAAGAGCAGGGCGAGCGTTATCAGCAGAGCGCGCCGCATCAACCCGGTGGCCGGTCGTACTGTTCGGTAGGCAGCGCAAACGCTTTCTTGAGCGCGGGGTCGCCGTTGATGCCGACGACGCGCTGCGCGATGTAATCGCCGACGACCGGCCCGAACTTGAACCCTTCGGCCTGACCGAGTCCGGCGATCCACGCATTGGTGGTCTCGGGGACGTGATCGACGATGAAGTTCTGGTTCACGCTCGATTCGTAGTGGCACGCCCGCGTTTCGAGCAGCGGCGCGATGGCGAGGATCGGGAATCGCGCGGCCAGAAACCGTCGGGCGCCATCAACGCGGTCCTGATTGGTCCACCGCGAGCTGAGATCGGGATCTTGCAGCGTGGGGTCGGCCACTGCGGGGGCGGGTGCCGGTGCAGCGGTTCCTGCCGGAGGCGCCGGCGGCGCGATGGCGCCGCGCACGCGAAAGCCGCGGCTGTCGACGGGCAGCATGGGCCACCCGGTGACGCCCGGAAAGTTGAAGCTTGGCAGGTTGGGAAACTGAAAGCGCGTGTCGCCCTGCGGGACGCCGAAATAGAGGGCGTGTCCAATGGGAATACGCGCGCGGTTCTCCATATACGGAAACAGCTTGCGGAGCCACGGCCCGCAGGCGAACACATAGGCATCGCCGCGGATGACGGTGCCATTGTCGAGAATCACGCCGTCCATCTTGCCGTTCACGATGGGCCCGGGACGCACCCGGCCAATCACGAGTTCGGCGCCGAGCTTCTGGGCAATGGCGGCGACGGCCTGCGTCGCGGCGCGGCAGCGCACGACGCCCGCATCGGGTTCGGTAATGGCGACGGTGATGTCGTCGGCCTTGATGACCGGCCACCGCTTGCGCGCCTCGTCGCCCGTGAGCACTTCGTGGCGGACGTTATTAGCTTTCCACAGGTCGATCGTTTTGGTGATGAACGGCTCGCGCGTGGCGCGCATGATGACGTCGCCGGTTTCGTGGAAGAACGAGGTGCGGAAGGGCTTGGCCCATTCCGCTTCGAAGAGCTTCCAGCGGCCGATCGCGGTGCGTGCCCACGGCGTCCACAGTTCGCCGGAGGCGCGGTCGCCGTACGACGAGCGGATGCCGCGCGTCTCGTCGCCGCTGGTGGAGCGGGAGTTGCCCGGGCCGTATTGGTCGATGAGGGTGACCTTCACGCCGCGCGTGCGGAGATGGTAGGCGGTCCATCCGCCCCAGGCGCCCGCGCCCACGATCACGACATGGGTGCTGCGCTCGGCGGTGCCGCGTCCCCGTTCGACGCCTTTGGCAGGGGCGGCGGAGAAGGCGACCGGCGGGGCGCAGCCGGTGGCGAGGAGGGCACCGGCGCTGGCGCCGGCCATGCGCAGAAAATCTCGGCGGGGGAGGGCGGCGTCGGGGGGTGTGCTGTCAGCGTCGCGCCCGTCCGCATTGCCGAGGGGCGGCGTGGTGAGGCACTCGGGAACTTCCGGGGTATCAAAAGCGTCCATTTGCCGAAAATGTCGGTCAACCGGCCGGCTCGCAATGCGCGCGGCCCCGTTCCTGGTAGATCGTTGGGCCTTGCCAGCGAAATGCCTTCCTCGCACGTTCCTCTGCCATGCCTCGCACTTCCAAATTTTCCGTCCTTTTTCTGCTCGGCGTCGTGGCGACGAGCGCTCTTGTGGCGGCGCGGATCACGGCGCAGCAACCTCTCGCCCCCGGTTTTGCACTGCGCGACGGGAAAGACACCGTGCCGATCTACAGCGATTCCCAGGCGACGGCCGGCCAGGGGGTTTGGACGAAAACCTGCTCGGAGTGCCACGAGTCGAAAGACGTGACCGGCGCGGACTTCCGTACCAAGTGGGCGGGACAGCCGGTGTTCACGTTGTTCGAGCAGATTCGGACGACGATGCCCGATGGGAATCCAGGTTCGCTGCCTAGGGAGGACTATGCGGCGGCCATGGCGTACATCTTCAAGCTGAATGGCCTCGCGCCGGGGGCAGCGCCTTTCGTCCCGGATTCGGCGGCTTTGGCGACGGTCAAATTGGTGTTGCCGTCGGCGCCGCCATCGCCCTGACCGTTGGTGCACGTTGCGTGGTCAAGAACGCGGTCCCCGTGATCATGGGGCCGCGCTTTTCTGTGTGAAGTCGGGCGGAGGGAACGTTTGGGACGATTCGGTAGGGTTTATTGCCACTGAAGTGTGCAAAAGTATTGACAGTTTGGAACACCGGTCGTAGCGTCCCTCCCGTTCGCGTTTCGTCACATCGGTTCTGGAGTTGTGTTGATGGCACGCTGCACCGTTCGCGTGCGCGGCTTGGCCATTCCGGTGGGCGTCCGCCGACCATCGTAGTTCATATACGCATCATTCCCGCCTCACTGCGCGCGCGTCGTCCGCGTACGCTCCCGACATACATCGCTGCGGCGTCTCAGCTCTGGGACGTTCCGGCAACAGCACGAGATTGCAGCTGCCTGCGGGCTGCTGCGCTTGCAAGTGGCATGACCAGCGCACCGTTTCACTCTCGGGTGAAGCGGGGCGTTGGGGTCATGTCATGGCCGGTCACAATATCGTGTGGCCGGCAGGTGATCCTGAGATGGGGAGTCACGAGATGCGATTGTTCGTACCCGCTGCGTTCGCACGTGGCGAGCGAGGCTGCTCGCCACCACACGCCACATCATTCCGCGCGCCTGTGATGCGCCGTCTGGCCACATCACTTCTTGCGGTCGTGGCGGCCGTGGGACTGGCAACGCCGCCCTCCTTGTCTGCACAGGGCGCCGGTGGGACCGTCACCGGTCGTGTGACCGACGGCGCCACGGGGCAGCCCATCCAGCAGGCCCGCGTGCTCGTGCAGGGCACCCAGAACGGGTCGCTGACCGCAGAGAACGGCCGCTACACGCTGCGTGTCCCGACGAGCGGGGCGGTCGTGCTCGAAGTCAGTCGCATTGGCTACGAAGCCAAGAAGGTGACCGTGACGATCAGCGGCACGGCCCCCGTCACGCAGGACGTCGCGCTGACGCAGGCCGCCTTCTCGCTCTCCGCCGTCGTTACTACGGTGACGGGGCAGCAGCGTAAGGTCGAACTGGCCAACGCCACCACGCAGATCGCCGTGGCCGAAAAGGTGGCGGAGCTACCCGTGTCGAACATGGGCCAGCTGCTCTCCGGCCGCGCGGCCGGTGTGCAGGTCGTTTCGGCTGGTGCCACCGGCGCCGGCTCGCGTATCCGTATTCGCGGTCAGGCGTCGCTCTCGCTGTCCAACGAACCAGTCGTCATCATCGACGGCGTGCGCATGACGTCAGCGTCTGGTAGTACGGCAAACGGCGTTGGCGGCTCGGCACCTTCGCGTCTTGACGACCTTAATCCCGAGGAAATCGAGAACATCGAAGTGATCAAGGGCCCGTCGGCCGCCACGCTGTACGGCACGGAAGCGGCCAACGGCGTGATCAACATCACGACCAAGCGCGGCAAGGCGGGCAAGACGCGCTGGAACGTGTACACGGAAAACGGCCGGATCACCGATCCGAACACGTACCCGCTCATGTACTATGGCTGGGGCACCCAGCTGAGCGGCGCGACCACCGGCACGCGGGTACGCTGCCCGGCCATTTCCATTGCCGCATCGCTCTGTCGCGCCGACAGCCTCCGCGTAGGCAACGCGTTCCTCATCGACAGCCTGTCCCCGGTCGATCAGGGTGCTCGTCAGCAGTACGGCATGCAGGTCTCGGGCGGGAGTGACCGGGTGCAGTACTTCGTCGCAGGCGAAACGGAAGTGGAAACGGGCATCTACAAGATGCCCGAGATCGAAGTTCGTCGACTTACGACAGAGCGGGGCACGGGTCTTCCGTCATCGCAGATTCGCCCCAACGCTCTGGACCGTAACAGCCTACGTGCCAACCTCACGGCCCTGATCACTCCCAAGGCCACTGTGCAGGTTTCGTCGGGCTTCATCACCAGCCGTCAGCGCCTCCCGCAGAACGAGGACAACGGCAACGGCCTCATGGTGGGTATGCTCGGCGGGGAATGGCGTGAGGATCTGCGCGACGGTCGCGGGGTGCCTTTGCTCGGCTACCGTGCCTTCCCCATGGGCGACATTCTCTCCCGCACGAATACCCAAAGCACCAACCGCTTCATCAACAGCGCACAGTTGCGGTACGAGCCCACGTCATGGCTGCAGACTCGTGCCATTCTCGGCATGGATTACGCCTCGCGAGTGGATAACGAAATCAACCTGTTTGATCAGGGGCCGGTGGGTATCGACCGTGTGGGACAGGTCGAGAACGACCGCAGCGAGATCAATCAGCAGACGGTCGACCTTGGGGCTACCGGAACGAAGCAGTTGACCAGCTGGTTGAATTCCAAGACATCCGTGGGCATGCAGTACATCCGCAACTATTTCAGCTCGACCGGCGGGACCGGACAAGGCCTGCCACCGGGGGCCACCACCATTACTGCTGCGGCCGTTCGTAACGCCCGTCAATCGACGGACGAGCGGCGTACGCTGGGCTACTACCTCGAGCAGCAGTTCTCGATTAACGACAAGCTCTTCATCACGGCCGCCATGCGTCGTGACGCCGCGAGTGCCTTTGGTAGGGATTTCCGCGCCGTCAACTACCCTAAGCTTGGCGCGTCGTGGGTAATCTCGGATCAGGGTTTTTTCCCGGCCACGAGCTGGCTCAATACCCTGCGCCTGCGCGCAACATACGGCGCTTCGGGACAGATTCCTGGCGCCACTGACGCGCTCCGTTTCTTCTCGCCGTTTGGTACGACCATCTCCGGTACGGCCGACCAGCCCGGTGTGTCCCTCGGTGCCTTGGGCAACACCACGCTCCGTCCGGAATACTCGGCGGAAACCGAAGCTGGTTTTGACCTCACCATGTTCGATGGCAAGTCGAATTTCGAGTTCACATACTACGACAAGAACACCACCGACGCGCTCATCGAGCGTCGCGTGGCCCCGTCCATTGCCGGCGTGACCTCGCGCTTCGAAAACATCGGTAACGTGCGCAACAGGGGTTTCGAGCTCGTCTACAACCAGAAGGTGATCTCGAGCGACAAGATTGGTCTCGATTTCGTCCTGACTGGTTCCACCAACGAGAACGAGCTCATCACCCTCGGTGAGGGCGTAAGCGCAATTCCTTCGGGCAACCGAAACACGCAGCTGAACTCCCCGGGTTTCCCGCTGTATGGTCTGTGGGGACGTACGTACACGTACAACGACGCGAACGGCGACGGCATTCTGGTGGCGGGTGAGATGACGTACGGCGACAACACGTTCGCCGGGCCCAGCTTCCCCACGCGCGAACTCGCCTTCACCCCCACACTCGAACTGTTGGGCCGCAAGCTGCGCATCTCGGGGCAGTTGGACTCCAAGTGGGGTATGAAGAAGCTCAACAACACCAAGCGCCACCAGTGTCAGGCAGGCTTTTCCTGCCAAGGTCTCTACGCGGGTGCCCCGCTGGAAGAGCAGGCGAAGGCGGTCGCCGCGGCCGCCTCGGTGTTCACCGGCTTCTACGAAGATGGGTCATTCACGCGCTTCCGTGAGCTGTCGGTGTCGTATCAGATGCCGAATGCCTGGGCCAAGGCGCTCAAGGCGGAACGCTGGAACCTGGTGCTCACCGGCCGTAACCTGGGCGTGTGGACGCCGTTCACGGGTGTCGACCCCGAGACCACCGTGAACAACAGCGACCAGCGCGGAAACGAGGAGTTCTTCTCCACGCCGCCGATGCGCTACTTCACGTTCCGCATGAACTTCAACTTCTGATAAGGCGAGCACGCAATTATGCGATTCTCATTCGTGACTCGTCGGTTCATCCGTCCGGTGAGTGCAGTATTTCTTGCCTGCGGAGTAGCGGCGGGCTGTTCTACCGACACACTCGACATCACCGATCCCGACGTCCTCAACGTAGGTGACTACGCCACCGCGGCCGGCGCGACGCCGCTGCGGCTTGGGGTGATCCAAGACTTCCAGAACGCGTTTAGTGGAAACGTCAACCTGGAGAACATGATTGTCGTGACGGGTAACGTGTCCGACGAGATGTACTCAACGGACACGTTCGACGGGCGACTGTTTCCGAACCAGCGGGCAATGATCGACAATCTGCCGGAACTCGACGCATTCTACCGCAATATGCATCGTATCAGGGCAGGTGCGACCCGCACCATCAACATTCTCAAGCGCGTGGCTCCCACGCCCGTGCAGAATGTGGGTGAGATGTACGGCATTCGCGGCTTTACGGAGAATATGTTTGCCGAGGCGTACTGCTCCGGCGTGCCTTTTTCCGAGGAGACCGATGCGGGCACGGAGTTTGGCACGCCGCAGACGACGGTGCAGATCTACGCCCGCGCCCTCGCCAGCTACGATTCGGCACTGGCCAGCGCTGGCACGGACACGCGCGTGCAGAACATCGCGCGTATCGGCCGCGGCCGTGTACTGCTGAACCAGGGGCGCTTCGACGATGCGGCAGCCGCCGTGTCGGCGGTGCCCACGACCTTTGCGTGGGTCACGGCGCACTCCACCGCGTCGCTGCGTCAGGAGAACGGCATGTGGAACGCGCTCACCGTGCCCAATTCACGCTACGCGATCGTGTTGCCTGATGCTCAGGGGCGCGGCGAAGGGCTCAACGGGGTGGCATTCCTGACCACGCCAGCCGACCCGCGTATCCCGTGGGTGGCGTCCACCCGCACCGGGTTCAACGGTTCGAGCCGCAATCTTCCCACGCAGCTCAAGTACGATCGTACGACGGGCGCGGTGGTGGCGAACGGCGTTGAAGCGCGCCTCATCGAGCTCGAGGCACGTCTGCGTCGCGACACGCCGGCCGATCGTGAAGCGGTGTTCGCAGGGCTGAACAGCCTGCGTGCCACGGCGATCTCTCCGGCCTTGCCCGCGTTGGCGGGCTCGGCGCCCGCCACGCAGGCGGCAGCCGTTTCGCTGCTCTTCGAGGAGCGCGCCAAGTGGCTGTATCTCACCGGCCACCGCTTGGGCGACCTGCGTCGTCTCGTGCGGCAGTACGGTCGTGCGGCCAACACCGTGTTCCCCACAGGCAACCTGCCGGCGCCGCTCGCCGGTGTGTATGGCAACGATGTCAATCTTCCCATCCCCTTCGACGAAAAGAACAATCCGAAGGCGCCGGGCGGGTGCATCGACCGCAACCCGTAATGGGTTAGGGTAGTAAAAA
>VYKS01000048.1_pt1 | contig 81585 bp, 72 predicted proteins | sample 5114511 | NCBI WGS metagenome assembly VYKS01 (sample SAMN12291795, study PRJNA351875) | freshwater metagenome | isolation source: freshwater lake | place: USA: Michigan, Gull Lake | collected 2011-07-05 | reverse complement strand
CTGGCCGCCGCCGATCACCGTGCCGGCCGGCCCGGCCATCCATGTGCATTCGCCCGGCTATCGGGTCATCGGTCGTCCGGTGCACGTCGCCGGCCCGACCGTCCACATCTCGGGCCCGCCGGTCTACGTCGACGCCCCCCCGATCCGCATCGCTCCGGCCCAGATCTACGTCCAGCGCCCCGAGGTCCATGTGCGGCCGTCGGAAATCATGGTCGAGCCGCCGCAGGTCTATTTCTCGGACTGCGCCGACGGCACGGTCTGCACGCCTGTCGAGGGCGGCAGCGGTGTGCACGCGTCAGCCCACGAGACCGCTGCGCCGCCGGTGGGCGACTCCGCTGTGCTTTCGTCGAGGGTGTCGCCACCCGCTCCGCCGCCCGTTCCGGTCTATCCTCCCAGACAGGATCGGAACTGACTGTGACGGCCGGTGCCCGCGCATGGGCAACGGCGTCGGCGGGCAGACCCTCCCGGGGCTGGAGCCGCCTGCTGCGGCGAGGGGTCGGGGCCGCCGGGCTGGCTCTCGGGCTTATCTTCGCCGTGTCCTCCACAGCGGCCGCGCGACAGCAAACGGGACCGGGTCAGGCGGACGCCGTCGAACGGGGGGCCTCGCCCGCCGTTCAACGGTTGAAGTCATGGGTTCTTGAGACCGGCGACAATCAGGGCTTGCCCTTCGTCCTCATCGACAAGGTCAACGCCCAGGTCTTCGCCTTCGACCGCGACGGGGGGCTGCTGGGAGCCACGCCGGTCCTTCTGGGTCTGGCGCAAGGAGACATCGCGCCGCCCGGGATCGGCGATCCGCCCCCTGTCCGCCATTGGGCCGGAAGACCGCATCACGCCGTCGGGGCGGTTCGTGGCCTCGATCGGGGAGAATCTGACCGGAACAAGCGTGCTCTGGATCGACTACGCCGGTGCGCTCTCGCTGCATCCGGTCAGGGGTCGGCCGGCCGACCGTCGTCTGCAGCGCCTGGCCACCCCGACCTCCGAGGACAACCGGATCTCCTACGGGTGCGTGAACGTCCCGGTCGCCTTCTATGAGGAGATCATCGCACCGGCCTTCAGAGGCACGGTGGGGATCGTCTACATCCTGCCCGAGTCCCTCTCGATGGCAGAGGTCTTCCCCGGGGTCTGAGGGGTTTCGCGGACGATGGCGTGACCGGGATAGCCAGGCCGCCCCTTAAATCCGCCCTCGCCAGACCCATATCCACCCCATGGCCACCCTCTCCATCCTCGACCTCGCACCGGTGCCGGAGGGGTCGGACGTGTCCCGGGCGCTGGCCAACACCCTCGACCTCGCCCGCCATGCCGAGCGGCTGGGGTATCGGCGGTACTGGCTGGCGGAGCATCACAATATGGCGGGCGTCGCCTCGGCGGCGACATCCGTCGTGATCGGGGCGGTGGCGGCGGCGACGAAGACGATCCGGGTCGGGGCTGGCGGGATCATGCTGCCCAACCATGCGCCCCTGGTGATCGCCGAGCAGTTCGGGACGCTGGCGGCGCTCCATCCCGGACGGATCGACCTGGGGCTGGGCCGGGCGCCGGGGTCGGACATGGCCACCGCGCGAGCGCTGAGGCGGAACCTGGCCGGCGATGCCGACAGCTTTCCCCAGGACGTGGTCGAGCTGATGCACTGGTTCGAGCCGGCGGCCGAGGGCCAGCGGCTGCGCGCCAACCCCGGCGAGGGGCAGGACGTGCCGATCTGGATCCTGGGGTCGTCGACCTTTGGCGCGCAGCTGGCGGCGCATCTGGGCCTGCCCTATGCGTTTGCCAGCCATTTCGCGCCCGGCGACATGATGTCGGCGATCCGCCTCTATCGCGAGACATTCCGGCCCTCGGCGCGTCTGGACCGGCCCTATGTCATGCTGGGCTTCAACGTCTTTGCCGCCGAGACGGACCCTGAGGCGCGGCTGCTGTTCACCTCGGTCCAGCAGGCCTTCGTCAACCTGAGGACCGGGCGGCCCGGCAAGCTGCCGCCCCCGCTTGAGGGCTATGCCGAGCGGCTCGATCCGGCCGCGCGGTCAATGATCGATCAGGCCCTGTCGTGTTCGGCAGTGGGCGGACCGGCGACCGTGCGCGATCAGCTGCGCGCCTTCGTCGAGCGGACCGGGGCCGACGAACTGATGATCACAAGCCAGATCTGGGACCACGCCGCGCGGGTGCGGTCGCTGGAAATCCTGGCAGAGGCCACCGCGCAGTTGGCTCGCGCGGCCTGACCCAGGGCTGATCGCATACCTTGTTGTCATCCCGGAAATCGCGCCAGCGATTATCCGGGACGCAAAGGCGATGGATCGGAAGCCCCGGAAGGCGCGCAGCGTCTATCCGGGGCCATGCGGAGTGAACCGGCCGTTCTCCCGGATAATCGCTCGCGCGATTTCCGGGAGATTTCTATTGAACGATCCTGCGTCCCGGCTCTCCGCTGCGCTGCGGCCGGGATGACAAGGAGGGGCTCTCCGCTGCGCTGCGGCCGGGATGACAAAACAGCTTTGCGGCTGACTCAGGGCCGCCGGCCGTCGATGTTTCCGGGCGGGGCATAGCGGCAGGCGAGCAGTTGCTGGTCGCCGCGCGTCTCGACCGCACAGCCGACGTGGGTCGTGCCCGCCCAGATGATCTGGGTGTAGTGACCGACCGCCGTCCAATCCCCGGTGCGGCTGACATCGGGGAAGATGCCGGGGCGATAGTCGGCGCGCTCCTCGATCCAGTCCCCGACCATGTCTTCCGGCGTGAAGACCCGGCCGCCCCAGCCGGTCCAGAGGTTCTCGCCGTGTCCGTGCGGGCGGGGGTCGTGGGCGAAGCGGCGGGTGTCGATCAGTTCGCGGGCCCAGTCGCGGGCCTCGGCCTCGAGGGCGTCGCTCCAGACCAGGGGCGGGGCCCCGACGCGGCGGCGCTCCGCGTTGTGGGCGTCGAGAAGGCGCGCCTCCACAGCCTGCGACGGCTGGGCGTCGCGGGGCGGGGCGATGGGGACAGCGGCGCGCGGAGACTGCGACGGCGGCTCGATCCAGCGCGGACCCCCGGGCGCAATAGGGACCGGGGCCGGGACAGTCGCACGCGCAGGGGCCGGGGCTGGGGCTGGGGAGAGGGTGCACGCCGAGGTCAGACAGACGGCGACGAGTGCAGACGCGTGGCGTATCATGGGCTTCTCAATAGCCGAGGAACGCGGCCGTTCCGAGACGGCGTAACTCTTATCTTGACGTTGACGTAAACGTCGGCTTTAGACGCCTGCACGCTATCCGTCCTCTTTGGAGACTGATCCCATGACCGACGCCTACATCTATGACGCGGTTCGCACCCCGCGCGGCAAGGGCAAGAAGGACGGCTCGCTGCACGAGATCACCGCCCTGTCGCTGGCCACCCAGGTGCTGGAAGCGATCCGCGACCGCAACGGCCTGGACACGTCCAAGGTCGACGACGTCATCCTGGGCTGCGTCTCGCCGGTGGGCGAACAGGGTGCCGACATCGCCCGCACAGCCGTGCTGAACTCAGGCTGGGCCCAGACGGTGGCGGGCGTGCAGATCAACCGCTTCTGCGCCTCGGGCCTGGAAGCCGTGAACATGGCCGCCGCCAAGGTGAAGTCCGGCGAGGCCGACTTCGCGGTCGGTGGCGGCGTCGAAGCCATGAGCCGTGTGCCGATGGGTTCGGACGGCGGGGCCTGGCCGGTCGATCCGTCGTCGGCGTTCCCGACCTACTTCGTGCCGCAGGGCGTCTCGGCCGACATGATCGCGTCCAAGTGGGGCTTCAGCCGCGACGACGTCGACGCCTATTCGGTCGAGAGCCACAAGCGCTCGGCCCGGAGCTGGGCCGAAGGCCGGTTCAAGAAGTCGGTCGTGCCGGTCAAGGACCAGCTGGGCCTGACCATCCTGGACCACGACGAGACCATCCGTCCGAACACGGACATGCAGACGCTTGGCGCGCTGAACCCCTCCTTCGCCATGATGGGCGAGATGGCCTTCGACGCCGTGATCAACCAGCGCTACCCCGAGGTCGAGCGGGTCAACCACGTCCACACCCCGGGCAACAGCTCGGGCATCGTCGACGGATCGGCGGGCGTGCTGATCGGCAGCCTGGAGGCCGGCAAGGCGCTGGGCCTGAAGCCCCGCGCCAAGATCCGGGGTGCCGCCTCGATCGGTTCGGAGCCCTCGATCATGCTGACAGGCCCGGAGTTCGTGGCCAACAAACTGCTCGGCAAGCTGGGCATGTCGACGAGCGACATCGATCTGTGGGAGCTGAATGAGGCCTTCGCGGCCGTGGTGCTGCGCTTCATGCAGGCGCTGGATATCCCGCATGACCAGATCAACGTCTGCGGCGGTGCCATCGCCATGGGCCACCCTTTGGGCGCGACCGGTGCCATGATCACGGGCGTGGTACTGGACGAGCTGGAGCGCTCCGACAAGGAGACGGCTCTCATCACCCTGTGCATCGGCGGCGGCATGGGCACCGCCACGGTGATCGAGCGGGTTTGATTTTCGCAGGGTCGCTCCGTCGTCTCCCTTCCCCTCGAGGGGGAAGGGCCGGGGATGGGGTGGACCCCCGGCGTTTCCGGCGAGTCCGGAAGACTCCGGAGTCTTCGAGTTTGAGCGGCGGGCACCCTGCCTCCACCCCATCCCAACCCTTCCCCCTCGAGGGGAAGGGCTTTCGAGAGAAGGCCTGACAGCCATGGAAAACTTCAAGATCGACGTCGACGCCGACGGTATCGCGCTCGTCACCTTCGATGTGCCGGGCCGCTCGATGAACACCCTGACGGGCTCGGTCATGGCCGAGATTCCGCAGGTGGTCGAGCGCATCAAGTCCGATGACGCCATCAGGGGCGCGGTCCTGACGTCGGGCAAGACGTCCGGCTTCTGCGCCGGGGCGGACCTGGGCGACATGGCCGCGGGCATGCTGACCGGCGGCTCGCTGCAGGAGGCCTATGATGCGGGCTGGAAGCTGAACGGGGCGCTGCGCGCTCTGGAGACCTGCGGCAAGCCGGTGGCGGCCGCGATCAATGGTCTGGCGCTGGGCGGCGGGCTCGAACTCACCCTAGCCTGCCACTACCGCGTGGTCGGCGACAGCCCGAAGATCCAGCTGGGCCTGCCCGAGATCAAGGTCGGCCTGTTCCCCGGCGGCGGCGGCACCCAGCGACTGACGCGCCTGGTCGGCGTGCAGGCCGCGATGATGGCCATGAGCGAAGGCAAGTCCTTTAGGCCGAACGACGCCAAGGGCGCGGGCATCGTGCATGAAGTGGTCGCGGCCGGGACCGAGGTCGAGGCCGCGAAGGCCTGGATCAAGGGCGGCGGCAAGGCGGCCCAGCCGTGGGACGACAAGTCCTTCAAGCTGCCCGGCGGCGGCCCCTATCACCCCGCCGGCATCCAGAACTTCCTGGTCGGCAACGCCATGCTGAGGAAGCAATCCTACGGCAACTATCCGGCCGTCGTGAACCTGATGAAGGCGGTCTATGAGGGCGTTCAGGTGCCGATGGACGCCGCGCTCCGCATCGAGACGCGCTACTTCATCAAGACCCTGATGACGCCGCAGGCGCAGGGCATGATCCGCTCCCTGTTCCTTTCCAAGCAGGAGCTGGACAAGGGCGCGGTGCGTCCCAAGGACGTTCCGGCCTCTGATCCCAAGAAGGTCACCGTGCTGGGCGCCGGCATGATGGGCGCGGGCATCGCCTATGTAAACGCCATGGCCGGCATCCAGACCATCCTGATCGACCGTGACCAGGAGGCCGCCGACAAGGGCAAGGCCCACGTCGAGGACCTGCTGAAGAAGCGTCTGTCGCGCGGTCAGCTGACCCAGGAAAAGTACGACGCCCTTCTGGCCATGGTCGTTCCGACGACAGACTATGACCACATCAAGGGCTCGGACCTGGTGATCGAGGCGGTGTTCGAGAACCGCGAGATCAAGGCCGACGTGACCAAACGGGCCGAGGCCCAGCTGGCCCCCGGCGCCGTGTTCGGATCCAACACCTCGACCCTGCCGATCACGGGCCTGGCCGAGGCCTCGGTTCGTCCCGAGGACTTCATCGGCATCCACTTCTTCTCTCCCGTCGACAAGATGATGCTGGTCGAGATCATCATGGGCGAGAAGACGGGTCAGGCCGCGCTCGCCAAGTCGCTGGACTATGTCCAGAAGATCAAGAAGACGCCGATCGTCGTGAACGACGGCCGCGGCTTCTACACCTCGCGCTGCTTCGGCACCTATGTGGCCGAGGGCCTGGCCATGCTGGAAGAAGGCTATGCCCCGGCCCTGATCGACAACATCGGCCGCATGACCGGCATGCCGCGTGGGCCGCTGGAAATGCACGACGACGTCGCGCTGGACCTGTCGGTCAAGGTGGCCAAGCAGACGGCCGAGGACCTGGGCGACGCCTATGTCCCCCTGCCCGGCTGGAAGATCGTCAAGACCATGGTCGAAGACCTGGGTCGCCTGGGCCGCAAGAACGGCAAGGGCTTCTACGACTACGACACCAAGCCCAAGACCCTGTGGAAGGGCCTGTCGGACCTGGCGTCGGTCACCATCAACGACTCGACGCCCGAGATGGTCGAGGACCAGAAGCGCCGCCTGATCTTCCGTCAGGTCGTCGAGGTCGCCCGCTGCTGGGAAGAAGGCGTGATCGACGATCCGCGCGAGGCCGATGTCGGCGCCATCCTGGCCTGGGGCTTCGCGCCCTGGACCGGCGGCCCGATCACCTACATCGACCAGTACGGCCTGAAGGCCTTCGTCGAGCAGGCGGACAAATACGCCGCCCGGTACGGCGAGCGTTTCACCCCGCCCCAGCTGCTGCGCGACATGGCGGCCAAGGGCGAGACCTTCTACGGCAACTTCACCGGGGTGAAGGCGGCGGCGTAGCCGACAACCCTCTCCCAGCGGCAGAGGGCTTGAGCGCCCGAGAGCCGTCAGGCGATCGGACTTGCGCGAAAGGGTGAGGGGTGGAGGAGAGACGCGTCGCGTCGCGACGACGGGTGCGAACCGGCGAGGGCTCACCCCCTCACCCTTTCGGCTTAGCGGCGCGCTCCGCTTGCCGAGCCTCAAGCCCTCTCCCTATGGGAGAGGGATCATGGAGGTCGAACCGCGCATGAAGACCCACACCATCCAGACCGACGGCCTGCGCCAGCAGGTGCTGGAAGCCGGCGACGGTCCGCTGGTCCTGTTGATCCACGGCTTTCCGGAGTTGGGAATCAGCTGGCGCGCCCAGGTCGCGGCGCTGGCCGAAGCCGGCTATCGCGCGGTCGCGCCGGATATGCGCGGTTATGGCGGGACCGACAGGCCCGAGCGCACCGAGGAGCACAGCATCCTGCATCTGGTCGGCGACATGGTCGATCTGGTCCGGGCGCTGGGGCATCAGACCTGCGTCGTGGTGGGCCATGACTGGGGCGCGCCGGTCGCGTGGCACTGCGCCCTGATGCGGCCTGATGTGTTCACGGCGGTGGCGGGGCTGTCGGTCCCGTTCCAGCCACGCCGCGCCGGCGGACCACCGACCCCGGCGATGGCGGCGCTGTCCAAGCGTCTGGGCCGGGGCGAGCTCTACATGAACCAGTTCCAGGCCCCGGACGCGCACCTGATCTTTCACGGCGATGTGGCGACGGCGCTGAAGAAGGGCTTCTACTCCTATGACGGAGCGACGCCCGACGGGCGGCAATCCACGGGCTTCCTCGCGCCCGGCCACGACTTTCTGTCCGAGGTTCCCGACGACGCCACCCTGCCGCCGTGGATGAGCGAGGCGCACTTCGCGGAGTATGTGCAGGCCTTCGCCGCATCAGGGTTCAAGGGGCCGATCGACTTGTACCGGTGTCTGGACCTGAACTGGTCGCTGACCGCGTTTCTGCAGGGCAAGAAGATCACACAGCCATCGATGTTCATGGTGGGAGAGCGCGATCCCGTGCGCCACTACGCCGGACAGCACGAGGCGGGGCTGAAGGACTGGCTGACCGATCTGCGCAGCCAGACAGTGCTGCCGGGTGCCGGCCACTGGCTGCAACAGGAGCGGCCGAATGAGGTCAACGCCGCCCTGATCGCCTTCCTGCGGTCGCTGTGAGCCCAAGACCCCAAACCTTTGACGTGGTCATCGTCGGCGCGGGCGCGGCCGGGATGATGTGCGCCATCGAGGCCGGGCGGCGGGGCCGCCGCGTGTTGGTGGTGGATCATGCGCGGGCTCCGGGCGAGAAGATCCGCATCAGTGGCGGCGGGCGCTGCAACTTCACCAATCTGGACGCCGGACGGACCGACCGGTTCCTGGGGGCCAATCCCCGGTTCGCGGCCTCGGCGCTGGGCCGCTATACGCCCGCCGACTTCATCGCCCGCGTCGACAAGGCCGGCATCGCCTGGCACGAAAAGACTCTGGGCCAGCTGTTCTGCGACGACAGCGCCAAGCAGATCATCCGTATGCTGACCGATGACATGCGCGTGGCCAACGTTGAGCTGCGGCTGGGTACGGCGGTTGAGACCTATGGACGATCCGGCGAGCGGTTCGATCTGACCCTGTCGGACGGTTCGGACGTGTCGGCTGCGTCGCTGGTGGTGGCGTCCGGCGGCAAGTCGATCCCCAAGATGGGGGCCACCGGCTGGGGCTACGAGGTGGCGCGCCACTTCGGCCTGACGGTGACGGAGACCCGGCCCGCGCTGGTGCCCCTGACGTTCGAGCAGGGCTTGCTGGAACAGACGACCCCGCTGGCGGGCGTGGCGGTCGATGCCGTCGTCAGTCACGGCAAGACCCGCTTCGAGGAAGCCATGCTGTTCACCCATCGCGGCCTGTCCGGCCCGGCGATCCTGCAGATCAGCAGTTACTGGCGCGAGGGTGAGCCGATCACCGTCCAGATGGCGCCGGGCGTGCCTGTGTTGGAGCGGCTGAAGGCGAAGAAGGCCGAGAACGGCGGTAAACAGGCGGTGCACACCGCCCTGTCAGAGATCGTGCCTCGCCGTCTGGCCGACACCCTGGCCACCCGCGAAGGCGCCAACGGCAAGCTGGCCGAGGTCGGCGACAAGGTGCTGGCACGACTGGAGACGGCCGTGAACGCCTGGACCGTCAAGCCGGTCGGGTCGGAGGGTTATCGCACCGCCGAGGTGACCCTGGGCGGCGTCGCCACTGAGCAGCTGGACCAGAAGACGATGGCGGCAAAGGCCGTGCCCGCCCTGTTCTTCATCGGCGAGGTCGTCGACATCACCGGCTGGCTGGGCGGTTATAACTTCCAATGGGCCTGGAGTTCGGGCTGGGCGGCCGGGCAGATCGTCTAGACCTCAGCCACCACTGCGTATCGACTGGTCCACAGCGATGTTGAGCTGGGTCCTGCGTTGACCCGCTCCCGGTGCCGCACGCACATGGGCCCCGCCGCTGCGGCAGACGTAGTCTCCGCCGCCGCGACGAGCGTCGCGATCCCGGGCAACCAGCGTGCCGCCAAGAGCGTCGCATTGGGCCGTGAGTTCAGCGACTGTGACGGGTGTGTTCACGGGGCTCGTTGCGCAGGCCGTGAGCGCCAGGGCCGTCAGACCCAGAATGGCGACCGATCGAATCATCGCAGTCTCCCTTGGTCCGCAGTCGATCCGGAAAGAACAATGCGTCGCTGCGCAGGCTGCGGTCAGCACCTCATGAAGCGGGCTGCGAGTCAAGGTTGTCTGTATCGTCAGGCTCTCGCGCAGCCCGCTGAGCCTCAGTGCGCTTCCGACGCCCGCGCCGCCGGGTCGTGGTATTCGTTCTCCGGACGGCCCTTGCCCGCGAGCACGAAGCGGCGGTCGCAGTAGCCGCACTCGACGAAGTCGTCCTCGCCCATGTCCATATAGACAAGCGGATGACCCAGAGCGCCTCCGCCGCCGTCGCAGGCCACGCGCTTGGAGGTCACGGCGATCTCTTCGGGCGGGGGAACGAGGACATCGGGATGGCGGGGCGGCATGAAGGTATCCGTGGTCTTGGCGCAAGGGCTACGGGCGCATAACTAGACCCCACGGCGCGTCGCCGAAAGCCCCTGATCCGCCCGAAAGCCTGCATGACCGATACCGCCGCCCTGCCCGTCAATGCCATAGAGGTACGCGGGCTGGAGAAGACCTATGCGGGCTCCAGGAAGGCCCCGCCCAAGGTGGCGCTGAAGGGTGTCGATCTGGTCATTCCGCGCGGCTCGATGTTCGGCCTGCTGGGCCCGAACGGCGCGGGAAAGTCGACCCTGATCAACATCCTGGCCGGGGTCGTGAACAAGACGGCGGGCAAGGCCTCCATCTGGGGCCGCGACATCGACGAGCGGCCTCGTGACGCGCGCGCGGCACTGGGCGTCGTGCCGCAGGAGATCGTCGCCGACGTCTTCTTCACGCCCCGCGAGGCGCTGGAGGTTCAGGCCGGGTTCTATGGCGTTCCAGCGAACGAGCGGCGCTCGGACGAACTGCTGGCCGCGCTGGGCCTGTCGGACAAGGCGAACGCCTATGTCCGCGCCCTGTCGGGGGGCATGAAGCGGCGACTGATGGTGGCCAAGGCTCTGGTCCACAATCCGCCCGTCCTGATCCTGGATGAGCCCACGGCGGGCGTGGACGTCGAGCTGCGTCGCCAGCTTTGGGAATACGTCCGCAAGATCAACGCCGAGGGCGTGACCATCCTGCTGACCACCCACTACCTGGAGGAGGCCCAGGAGCTGTGTGACACCATCGCCATCATGAACCGGGGCGAGGTGGTGGCCTGCGAGCCGACGCCTCAGTTGCTGCGTCGGCTGGATACCAGAAACGTCGTGGTGACGCCCGAGGGTCATCTGGCCGCGCCGCCGGTCCTGAAGGGCTTCGAGGTGGGGGCGCGCGCGAACGGAGCCTTTGCCGTCACCTACAAGAAGGGTCAGTCCTCGGTGGAGCAGGTGCTGGCCGCCGTGCGCGCGGCGGGCGTCACCATCGCCGACATCACGACCGAGGACCCGGACCTGGAAGACGTCTTCGTCGCCCTGACCTATGGCGATCCGAACGCGGCCAATCCGGTCAAGGACTAGAATCCTCCCCCATTGGGGGAGGGGGACCGCGAAGCGGTGGAGGGGGCCGGGTCCAAAAGCCGTCTTGAGCGGCAAACCCCCTCCGTCGCTACGCTTTGCTTCGCGCCACCTCCCCCAATGGGGGAGGATTCTGTAGCGTGGCACCATGTGGAAGCGCATTGCCCTGTATGGAGGCTTGCTGGCCGTCGGCGCGGCGGCGCTGCAATGGCTGGACTATCAGCGGCTGGCGCGCGCCTGGACCACCGAAATCTACATCGGCCTGATCGCGGTGGGCTTTCTGGCGCTGGGACTATGGCTGGGTCGGGCACTGTTCGTGCGCGAGCCCGTACCGTTCGACGGCAACCCCCAGGCCCAGGCGGCGCTGGGCATGACGCCGCGCGAGCTGGGCGTGCTGAAGGAACTGGCGGAGGGGCGGTCCAACAAGGAGATCGCGCGCCGTCTGGGCATCTCGCCGGAGACCGTGAAGACCCATCTGGCGCGCCTGTACGAACGGCTTGGCGCGCGGCGGCGGACCGAGGCGGTGCTGAAGGCGCGAGAGCTCGGCCTCATCCCCTGACCGGAGGAATTGGCCGAAATCCCCCGTTCGGGTGATTGTTCGGACCGGCCACCCGCCGCCTGATGGTCGGGCAAACGGAGGAGACCCCCAATGCTCAGAACCATTCTTGTCTACGGTGCCATCGCAGGCGTCATCGTCGGAACTCCCATGCTCATCCAGGGCGTCATGCTGGAGGAGCATCCGCCCGTGCCCATCGCCATGGCGATCGGCTATGCCACCATGCTGATCGCCTTGTCCGCCGTGTTCCTGGGCGTAAAGCAACAGCGGGACACCGTCGGCGGAGGCGTGATCAAGTTCTGGCCGGCGCTCGGCATGGGCCTGGCCATCAGCGCCGTGGCGGGCGTGATGTATGTGCTGACCTGGGAGTTTACCCAGGCCCTGACGGGCTATGGCTTCGTCGCGGAATACACCGACACTCTCGTGTCCGAGAAACAGGCCGCCGGGGCCAGCGCCGAAGAGATCGCTACCCTGCGTGCCCAGATGGCGGAGTTCGCAGTCCAGTATGCCGATCCGCTGTATCGCCTGCCGGTGACCTTCATCGAGATCTTCCCGGTCGGGGTGCTGGTGTCCCTGATCTCGGCGGCGGTGCTGAGGAACCCGCGCGTCCTGCCCGCCCGGCGCGCGGCCTAGGCCGCCGCTTCGCGCGCCACGGAATGGACGGCCTCGACCGCCCGCTCGATCTGATCGTCCGTGATCGTCGGATGGACCAGAAAGGCGATCGAGGTCTCACCCAGCGCCCGGGCAACGGGCAGGCGCTGGGCTGGGCGCGAGGGCGTGCCGTCGAACGCCCGCTCCATATAGATCTCCGGTGCCGAGCCGTGGAAACAGGGCACGCCGCGCTCGACGATGGCCTCAATGATCCTCTCCCGCGTCCAGCCCGGGGCCAGCCGCTCGGGACGGACAAAGGCATAGAAGCGGTACCAGGCATGGACGACGTCGTCCGTGATCGCGGGCAGCCGAAACAGCGCATGGCCGGCGCAGGCCCGGCCCAGCCGCTGCGCCAGTTCGGTCCGCCGCGCGGTCCACCCGGCCATTCGCTCCAGCTGGATCATACCGATCGCGGCCTGCATCTCGATCATCCGGCCGTTCAGCCCGAAGGTGTCATGCACCAGCCGGGGGCCCGGCGGATGGGGGCGCTCATAGACCCCCTCCCAGGACTTGCCGTGGTCCTTCCAGGACCACATCGCCGACCACAGGGCCGGGTCGGAGGTGGTGACCATTCCTCCTTCGCCGCCGGTCGTCATGATTTTGTCCTGGCAGAAGGACCAGGCCCCGATGTGGCCGATGGAACCGACGCTTCGACCCTTGTAGCGAGCCCCGTGGGCCTGGGCGCAGTCCTCGATGACCTTGATCCCCGTCGCTGCGGCCAGCGCCATGATCGGGTCCATGTCACACGGCGCGCCGCCCAGATGGACCGGGATCACCGCCCGGGTGCGGGGCGTCAGGACCGCCGCGATCGTCTCGGCCGACAGCCCCTGGGTGTCCGGATCGATATCGGCGAAGACCGGTGTAGCACCGGCCATGGCCACGCAGGACGCCGAGGCCATGAAGGTGCGCGGCGTGACGATGACCTCGTCGCCGGGGCCTATGCCGAGCGCGAACAGGGCCGCATCCAGCGCCACTGTGCCGTTCATCAGGGCGATGGCATGAGGCACCCCCGCCCAGTCGGCGAAGCGCCGCTCGAAGGTGCGGCAGACCTCGCCGGTCCAGTAGTTGACCCGGTTGGACGCCAGCACATCGGCGACGGCCTGGACCTCCTCGGGGCTGAAGCTGGGCCAGGGCGCAAACGGGGTGTTCAGCACGGCTCAGCGCTCCAGAGGACGGGCGGGGTTGCCGACCACGGTGACGCCATCGGCCACATCGGCCACGACGACGGCGCCGGCGCCGATCATGGCGTCGCGGCCGATGGAGATGCCCTGTCGCACGACCGCGCCGATGCCGATCCAGCTGCGATCGCCCACCCGGACGCCTCCGGCCAGATGGGCGCCCGGAGAGACATGGACGCCGTCCCCCAGCACGCAATCGTGATCGACGGACGCGGCGGTATTGACGATCACCGCCTCCCCGACCTGGGCACCGACATTGACGCATGCTCCGGCGAACACGACCGCGCCGATGCCAACTACCGCGTGTCTACTGACGCTAGCGTTGGGGTGGATGAGTGTCGTCATGGGCAAGGAGGCGGCGGCCAACCGCCGGTGAAGGTTCAAGCGCGCCTCATTGTTCCCGACGGCCACCAATACTCCTGAGAACTGGGCCGCCCTGTCCCGCAGATCGGCCTCTCCACCCTCAATTGGCCAAGCCCCGCTTAGTCCCGATCCGGCCGCGTCGTCGAACAAGATAACCGTGCGCCAGCCCAGGGCCTCGGCGCAGTCGGCGGCGACACGCCCGTGTCCTCCGGCACCCAAGATGGCCAACGAATCCTGATGAAACTCGTTCTCAGGCTCCTGTCCTTGCATCACCTCGACACCTCGAATCGATCGTTGACGCGCAGACGCTGCGGTTCGGCGCCGTCGGCCCAGTCCCAACGTCTCATCAGGATGGCACCACCACCTCCACAGGTCACCAGGACGTCGGCGCTCTTCGTCTCGACCACCTGGCCTGGAAGGCCAAAATGGCGTGGCCCATCCCAGACCTCGGCCTCCCAGACGATTAGCTTGTGGTCATCCAGGCAGGTGAAAGCACCTGGGTAAGGGGCTGTGATCGAGCGAACAAGCCGATCGATGGAACGAGCATCCGCCCGCCAGTCGATGCGACCGTCGTCGGCGACGCGGCGGGCGCAGTAAGAGGCTTGCGCTTCGTCCTGGACGACGCCTGCCACTGGACCCTGCGACAAACGCGGCAGGAGATCGGCCCACATTTGCGCCAGCGCTTGCATGTGTTTTTGCAACAGGCTTGGCAGGGTTTCGCGCGGGTCGACCGCGAAGTGCTGCTGGGCAAGGATCGCACCGCTGTCGACCGTCGCTTCCAGGGTAAACAGAGTGCCGGCGGTCTCAGTAAGGCCGAGCAGGATGGTCCAGGCCAGCACGGCCCGTCCGCGGAGCGCCGGCAGCGGGGCCGGGTGATAGCCGATGCCGCCCCGGCGGGCTTTGGACAATAGGGGCGCGCGACAAATCTCGGACCAGCCGACGACGATGATCCAATCGGGATCAAGGGCTTGGATCCAGGCGACTGCGTCGTCACTGTTGGCAGAAACGACGCCGAGAAAAGGCAGTCCATGGTCGGCGGCGCGCGCACCCATGTCGACGAAATCGCTGTGGCGCGCCGCCCGGGCAACCTCCAGCCCGACGACCCCCACGGGAGCGTGTCCGCCCGCGACGAGGGCCTCAAGCGTAACGGAAGTGCTCTCAACAGTGCCGATCAGAACTATTCGCAAAGCGAAGCGCCTCCGTGATGTTTGCCTCGTTCCGGCTCTCCCCCCGGACCAGGACGACGACGGTTTGGACCATGATCCACAGATCAAACGCGAGCCCCGCGCGAGTGCAGTATAGGGCATCCAGCGCCAGCTTCTCGCGTTCGTCCAAGAGGGTATTGCCGTTGACCTGGGCCCAGCCCGTGATTCCGGGCCTGCAAAGGGCGCGAACCCTCAAAAGCTCTTGCGGGCACTGATCGAGCACCTGATCCGGCAGAGGGCGGGGGCCAACAAGGCTCATTCGGCCGAAAAGGACCAGGACGAGTTGGGGAAGTTCGTCCAACCGGTAGCGGCGCAAACCCCGCCCAAGGGTCGTCACCCGTGCCTCGTCAGACAGGGAAGCTCCCTCGGGCTGGGGCCGCATGGTGCGGAACTTGAACAGCTCGAAGGACTCGCCGTGTAGGCCCCTCCGGCGCTGGCGAAACAGCACCGGCCGGCCGACGTCAACCGCGACCAGGACGACAAGGACAGCCAAAAGGGGCGCGGTCGCGAGCAGCAGAAGTCCACTGACCACCACGTCCATCACCCTCTTGGCCAGGCTGTTCACGCCACAGCACGGTGAAGGACGAAGGCCTCGGCCGCAGCCACGCCGATCTGTGCGCCGCGCCAGCGGGCCAGAGCATCGACGGCGTTGAGACTGCGGAGAGCCGGCGCTGGGGCGATTTGGGAACTATAGGCGCTGAGCGCAGACAGTTTGGTCTGCAGATGATCGCTGATATCGATCCAGACGTCGGGCTCGAAGGTCGGCCGAAGGTGGGACTGGAGATGGGTCTCGGTAGGCGTCTCGTAGCTAAGGACCATGTGTGGTCGACGATTGCCGGGAAGATGTGGGCGCAAGGCAACGCGGAACGCATAGCTGATGCTGGCGTGGTCCTGATGCAGGTCATGCTCGAAGGGCAAAAGAACCAGTTCGGGCTGTACGCGTTCCAACACCTCCAGCGCCGCTCGGTTGATCTGGTGTTGAGGCAGGGTGTCGAGGAGGGTGCTGGGTAGGTCAAGCGAGATGGTCTCGGTGACGCCCAGTAGCGACATCGCTGCGTGGAACTCGCCGCGGACCTGCTCGAAGACTTCCAGCGAAAACAGGGGATGGGGGTCCGGGCCGTGGCCAGTCATGAGGGCGACCGTGACGGCGCGCCCCGCCGCGACGAAGCGAGCGATCGACCCGCCCGCGCCCAGGGTTTCGTCATCTGCATGGGGGGCGACCACCAGAACGGGACCATCAGAGTAAATCGTCATGCGCCCTTCCTTTTCAGGATCGGCCCGCGTGTGACACCGATAAAGGTGGCCGCCGACCCAATTGGTTCACTGAGCATTGACTTGATCAAGTCTGCAGTCCGCTGAATGGCCCGATCGCGTGAGTAGAGATGGGTATAGGCCGCTCGCGCCCGCTGGCCCATCGCCTCGCGCTCTGAGGGCGCAAGTCGGGCGAGAGATATCATTGCCTGAGCCACCGCCTCGACATCGCCCGGTGGCGTTGCAAGGCCGGCGTTCGCGGCCTTGACCATGTCGGCGGCCTCGCCCCTGACACCGATCAGGATCGGGCGACCCATGGCCATGTAGAACTGGGTCTTGGACGGGATGGTGATCTCGAACAGGGGGTCGTCGATGAGGTGCAGCACCAGGACATCCGCAGCAGCGAAGACATCACCGATCTGGGTCTGGGGTACGCCGGGCTTCAGCTGGACGTGACGCGCACCCGTTTGTTCGATCAGGGTGGCGAGCCGGTCACGCTCCACCCCTTCGCCGATGAGGGTAAGCTGGAGCTCCGGCACCTCGCGTCCAGCGCGTTCTGCGGCCTGGATCAGGGTCTCGAGCCCCTGGACCCGGCCCAGATTGCCGCCATAGACCAGATTGAAGCGGCCCTCGAAACCCAGGGTCTCGACCGAATAGGTCCCGCTCGGACGCGCGAGCCCCTCGTCGGCCCAGTTGATGATCGTCGAGGCGCGGTCGGCGGGGACGCCCCGCTCGATCAGGCGCGCGGTCATGCCGTGGGACTGGCCGATGACGTGAGCGGCCCGGCGATAGACGAAGCGGCAGATCGGCCCCAGCATCCGCGCCATCCGGCCCGTGCCGGACATGCCCGAGGCCGCGACCGAATCCGGCCACAGGTCCTGCACTTCGAGCACGAAGGGCCGGCGTTTGATCATGCCGCCAAGGGCGGCCGCCAGCCCAACGGTGATCGGCGGGTGATAGACATAGATCGCGTCATATCGTCGGCCCCGCAGCAGGCAGAACATCAGGGCTGACAGGAAGAAGGACGCGTAGTTGGCGATCCGCCCGACACTGGAGGCGTCGTGGCTGGGCCACAGCCACAGTCGATGGACAGTGACACCCTGCATGATCTCGCGCTGATACGGACGAAGCCGATAGCCCGGCGCAATCCGGCCGCTGGGGTAGTTGGGAAAGCCGGTAGCGACCTCGACCGTCAGCCCCTGGTCGATCAGGCCACGCACGAAGCCGATCCCCTTCATGGCGGGCTCAGGGTCGAACCACTGGGTCAGGAAGAGGACCCGGCCGCCCATGATCAGTAGGCCTTCCAAACGGTACGGCGAACGTAGTCCGTATAGGACAGGATGATCCGCACCACCTTGTCCGAGACGTTCAAGGGGCCATAGTCGGCGACAGGTCCGACGGTGCGATGTTCGCCGCGACCCTGGGTCTCCAGAATGGCCAGGCCCTGGAGGACGCGCTCGGGCGAAAGGCCGGTCATCATGACAGCCCCCTCCTCCATGCCTTCCGGCCGCTCGTGCGCCTCGCGCAGGTTGAGGGCCGGGAAGTTCAGGATCGAGGATTCTTCCGTGATGGTGCCGCTGTCCGACAGGACCGCCCGTGCCTGCATCTGCAATGAGACGTAGTCGAGAAACCCGAAGGGCTTCAGCAGGCGCACGCGGTCATCGAAGACCACTCCGAAACCCTCGACCCGGGCCCGGGTCCGGGGGTGCGTACTGACCAGAACCGGCTCGCCGGTCGCCGCAGCAACCGCGTTCAGACAGTCGGCGAGGCGAAGCAACTGGCGCTCGTCATCGACGTTTTCCTCTCGATGGGCGCTGACCAGGGTGTAGTGTTCGGTGGTAACGCCAAGGTCGCCCACAGCCGTCGAACGGTCGATGCCGGGCCGATAGTGGGTCAGCACCTCGCGCATCGGGCTACCGGTCTTGATGACCCGATCCGGAGCCATGCCTTCGGCCAGCAGGTAGTCCCGCGCGATGCTCGAATAGGTCAGGTTGATGTCGGCGGTGTGGTCGACGATCCGACGGTTGGTTTCCTCCGGCACCCGCTGGTCGAAGCAGCGGTTTCCGGCCTCCATGTGAAAGATCGGGATCTTGCGGCGCTTGGCCGGGATGACTGACAGGCAGGAGTTGGTGTCACCGAGTACCAGAAGCGCGTCAGGCTTCACCTCATCGATCACACGGTCCACGGCGATGATGATCCGGCCGATTGTCTCGGCGGCATTCGCCCCGGCGGCCTCGAGAAAGTGGTCGGGCTTCCTCAGCTCGAGATCGCGGAAGAAGACCTCATTGAGCTCATAATCGTAGTTCTGGCCTGTGTGGACGAGCACATGGTTCATGTGACGGTCCAGCGCCACGAGCGTGCGCGACAGGCGGATGATCTCGGGCCGGGTGCCCACCACCGTCATGACCTTCAGCCGCTTCATGGTCACACGGGCTCCGCGATGGTGTCGGGGCGAGCGCGGTCAAAGACCTCATTGGCCCAGAGCATCACAATCATCTCGTCTTCGCCGATGTTGGTGATGTCGTGGGTCCAGCCCGGAATGGTCTCCACGATCCTGGCCTCCCCGCCCTCGGTCGTGATCTCATGACGCTCTCCGGTGACGATATGGCGAAAGCCGAACCGGGCGCGACCTTTCAGGACGAGGAATTTCTCGGTCTTGGCGTGGTGATAATGCTGGCCGCGCGTCACACCCGGCCCGGCGGTGAAGTAGGAGAACTGTCCGCAGTCGGGCGTCTTCAGCATCTCCACGAAGACACCGCGCGGATCTGCGTGACGCGGCACATCGTAGGCGAAGGCCTCAGGCGGCAGGTAGCTGAGGTAGGTGGAATAGAGCGCGCGGATCAGACCCGTACCGACCCTGTCCGTTGTCAGAGTACCGCGGCTCTCCGCGAACCCTCGGATGGCATCGGCGACGGTGCCGACGGTGGTGGCGTAGACGGGGCGGGCTTCTGCGAAATCCGCCCCCGACGGAGGCCTGTCCAGCAGTTCAAGGAAACCGTCGCAGACGTCATCGACGTGGATCAGGCTGAGCGCAGCGGCCGGATCATGGACCGAGATCGGCAGGCCGCGCGCGATGTTGTGGCAGAAGGTGGCGACCGCAGAGTTGTAGTTCGGCCGGGCCCATTTGCCGAACACATTGGGCAAACGAAAGACGCGTACGGCGGCACCGGTCGCCTCTGCGTGGGCGAACAGGGCGTCCTCGGCGGCGCGCTTGGACCGGCCATAGGCGTTGTCGCGGTCGGCCTGGGTCGAGGAAGCAAAGACGATCGGGGCAGTCTTTCCGGCTTCAGAAAGGCCGTCGCGGAGCGTGCGAGTGAAGCCGGTGTTCCCAATCTCGAACTGGTCCTCCGACTGCGGACGGTTCACGCCTGCGAGGTGGAAGACAAACGTCGCCCGGGCCAACGCCGAGCGCAGATCGGACGCGGAAGCGTCGGAACCGAGAGCGATGGCCTCCACACCACGCTCCTTGAGTCGGATCATCAGCGTCTTGCCAATGAAGCCGTGTGCGCCTGTGACCACCACGGCCATCGCCTCAGCCCTCCGTCTCGAGAGGACGGCCGGCCAGCGCCCGCTGGATAAGAGGCAAACGCAGCAGAAGCGCCTTCAGGCCCTCCACGTCCAACTGCTCGGTGTTGTCGGAGTTGTATTCCTCGGCCTCTGTCAGCGACAGCCCGCCCTGATCGAAGAACTTGCCGTAGTTCAGGTCGCGGCCGTCGGCCGGAACACGGAAATAGCCGCCGAGATCCTCCGCGCGAGCCCGCTCCTCGCGGCCCAGCAGGGCTTCGTACTGCTTTTCTCCGTGGCGTACGCCGATGATGCGGACCTCATGGTTCGGCCGCTCAAAGATGTCCTTGAGTGCCGCAACCAACGTCTCCAGCGTGGCAGCCGGGGCCTTCTGGACGAAGGTATCGCCGTTTGCTCCGTGCTCGAAAGCGTACAGCACCAACTCCACCGCATCCTGAAGGCTCATCATGAAGCGGGTCATGCCGGGGTGGGTCACGGTGATCGGCCGCCCGGCCAGCATCTGCTCGACGAACAGAGGAATGACCGAGCCGCGCGAACCCATGACATTGCCGTAGCGCGTGCCACAGGCGACCGCCCCGGTTCCGGCGAAGTTGCGCGAACTGGCCACCATGACCTTTTCCATCATGGCCTTGGAGATGCCCATGGCATTGATCGGATAGACTGCCTTGTCCGTGGACAGACAGATGACGCGCGACACGCCCGCCGCGAGCGCCGCCGCCAGGACATTCTCGGTGCCCAACACATTGGTGCGCACCGCTTGCATTGGATGAAACTCGCACGACGGTACCTGCTTCAGCGCCGCCGCGTGGAAGCAGTAGTCCACGCCGTGCATCACCGACGTAACACTGCGCTCGTCGCGCACATCACCGAGGTGGAAGCGGAGCTTGTCCGAGGCGAAGCGGCGACGCATGTCATCCTGCTTCTTCTCGTCCCGGCTGAAGATGCGGATTTCTCCGATGTCGGAGGCGAGGAATCGCTCCAGCACCGCGTGGCCGAATGACCCCGTCCCGCCGGTGATCAGCAGCGTCTTGCCCGCGAACATGTCCGATGCTCCCCCGTTCATGACTATCGTTGATCAGGTCTTTTGTCGCAACGCGTCGAGGAACATCTGACGGTTGGCCTCCAGGGCCGCCGCAGCCGTCACCGGGTCGTCGCCCAGCGCCCGCGCCGCGCGGCGCATGTCCTCGAACCGTTCGGGCGACAGAGCGGCCCAGTCGCGAATGCGCCGGGCAAAGGCGTCGAGATCGTCCAACGGCAGATCGGCCCCGGCACCGCGCGCCTCCAGACCCCGCCAGGGGGTGCGGTCGCTGATCAGCACCGGCAGGCCGGCCGACAGGGCCTCACGGATCACATGGCCATAGTTCTCGCCCAGCGTGGGCAGCAGGAAGGCATCGTATCCCGACAGCACCGTCTCCACATCCCTGGGCTGCACCGGCCCCTTGTAGGCGACGCGGATGTTGGGCGGCAGCGCCGCGATCGCCGCCTCGCAGCGCCGCCAGTAATCAGCGTCTTCGAGGGTGCCGTAGATGTCTAGCTCAACGGGGAGAGCGATCAGGCGCGAAATGATCTCGATCGCGCCAATCAGATTTTTCATCGGACTGATGCGAGCGAGAAGGACCAGGCGGAATGGATCGCCCGGATTGCGACGGGGAGGAGACACGCTGGACAGAGTCGAGCGACCAGAAAGATCGGCCGCGACGTAGATCGGGACCGCTCCAAGCGCGCGCCGGATATCGCCTGCCTCATGATCGGATGAAGCCTGGAACGTCACCTTATGGTGCAACCCGGTCCATCGAGCTGTAGCGAGGAAGGCTCGCTTCTTCAAAGGCTTGAGCCCGAGAGCGGCTGTGGCGAACTCTCCGCGCGGCGCAAGGATGACCGGCGCAGGATCCAGTCGTCCGCGTCGGCGCTCGATGAGTGGCAAGATGGAGGAATGGGTTCCGAAGAAGCCATTGAGATAGAGAAGGTCGGGTCGACGGGTTTCGGGTGTGGACAGCATTTGCTCCCATGCCCTCGCTCCTGGTGAACGATAGTAAACGCGTGCGCCATCCAACGCGGTCCAGCGATCGACCGTCACGCTGGGAAAGGGTCGGTCATCACCCAGATCCCGATCGGCGGTGACTATCCGGACGTCGAACGCATCGCCCAGGCGCTCTACCAGGTTGGCCAACGTCCGGATTGGCCCACCAGCCTTGAAGCCCGGCAGGTAGTGTCCCGCGAACGTGAGCAGAACAGGACGATCACCGGCCATGCGGCCTCACAAGAGGGGCGCGTCGTCGACCCGTTCGGGCCTTTGCTCCCACTGAACCCTTGATCAGATTGAACACCAGGAGCGCCACAAGCAGGGGGATCAGACCGATCCAGAACCGCGTCGCGAAAGAGGCCATGCCGCCCCAGTAGAAGGTCGGGAGATAGACAGCCACCAGATACCCGCCCAATCCGAACAGGGAGCGGGCCTGCATCATCGCGTTGTAGGTCAAGGCGATCAGGATCAGGGACGCGAAAGCCGCAGCAGAGCCCCAGCCCAGTCCGAGATAGTAGATGTGCTCACCCATGAAGGTGCTCGCGATCGAATGCCCCCAGTAGCCAGGGCCCATGTTGTCCGCGACCCAGGCCGCGCCAAACCCGAGCGGCTTTTCCCGCCACCAGGCCCGAGGCCAGACGGCGAGAAAGATCAGTATGACCTGATCGAACCACCCCGGCAGGTCGATCACGATACCGTTCCTGGCCCGCTCAATGATCGAACTGCCGAGGAGCAGTGGCCCCGAGTTTGAATCGCTCAAGGACGCCCGTAAGATGCTGGCAAACGTTGTGTCGCGAAATCGCAGCAGCGTCCCAAAGAGCCCCAGGACGCAAGCTGAAACCAGGAAGACGAGCTTTCCGAACGGCACCTTCAACTGACGGAACACGAGCAGCGACGGGATGATGAGGGTTGCCGCGAGAATAAGTCGGCCGAACCCGTTCCAGTAGGTCACGGCATAGATGAGAACAAAACTCATCAGCAGCACATACAGGCCGATGGTCACGAGCACCGGTCGTTCCCGCGTTGCGACCCCGAAGAGGAGGACGATCAGCGGTATGGAGAAGAGGAAGGACTCGCCGCGGGAGATCACCAGGACGATCAGGGCAACAACGAGCACACAGATAAAGAAGGGCGGGCTTGGCCTCCAGACCTGCCCGACATCGGGCGCTGGTCGATCCGTGAGGGCGATCGCAATCGCTGTCAGCGCCGTGCAGAGCGCCGGTAGTTCGAATGTGATCGGAAAGGCTGTCGCAAGACAGATCAGCGAGGGAACGACGCAGAATAAAAGGTGGGCAGTAAGCCACGTCATGTGGAACATGTTGTCGTAGCGCGCCAGGACCGCCGAAACACCGGTCGACAGGACGAGGAACAGCACGGCGAAGCCCGCAAGTTCGAAGAAGGCGAAGACGACAGCCAGAATCGCCAGCAGGGCTGCCGCAGCATAGAAGGCCGACCGAACCGTGAGGCGGGTGCGTCGGTTAGCAAACTCAGCGAGCATCGGAGACAGCCTCTCTGGATCGCCGCAATGCCTCCATGAACCGGTGGCACATCGCCTCTGTGTTGTAGCTCTCTGAGGTCACGCGGATACAGGCTGCAGACATCCGCTCAAGTTGCGCCGGGTCTGCAAGGCAGGAGGCGATGGACCGCGCCAAATCCGTTTCATCCTCATGAGCGAAGGACAGTCCGGTGACCCCCTGCTCGAACGCGGCGATCTCGGGCATGTGTTTCTTGCGACGATCATGCACCACACAAGGAAGGCCATAGGCCATCGCGTGGATAAGGCTGAGACCGACGCTCCCCGGGTAGATGAACAACCGGCACCGGTTCGCGACCTCAGCGATACGTGCCTCATCTACGGTCGCCTCATGCCAACGAACGCGCGCCTCCATACCGAGTGAGCTTGCCAACGCCCGCAATGCAGACTGCTCGGGGCCGTCTCCGATCACATGCAATGTGAAGTCCGTAAGCGCAGGATGCGACATGGCGCGCAAAACCAGATCGAGACGGCTCTTCTCCGTGAGCCGGCCGATGAACATGCCGGCGCGCTCTCGGACATCCAGTCGGTAGGGCGCCCTCAGCCGGGCGATGGGCTCAATGTCGACCCCATTATTGAGGGCCATGATGGGACGTGGATCACCCGCACCCAAGCCGGATCGGTACTCTGCTACCTCTTTGTCCGTATAAAGCAGCACGGAGTCAGCCATCCTCATGAGCCGCATCCGCATCGCAAACCGGTGCTGCATCGTTGTGCTCGACCAGTAATGTCCCCACCAGATGGTGACTGCGCCACACAACCGCGCCTTTAGCAGCAACAGCATGTTCGACAGGCAGCGCGGCGCACCGGAGATGACGGCGACGTCGCCTGGCCGAAAGGACGTCGCGAGGACGCCTTCCTGCCATTCGATTCCGGCTAGCGGATAGTGCATCGGGCCAACCGGCTGCGCCCAGTCCGGGCGCTCATCCATCTGCGTGAGCACACCGAGCGAGGCGGGAGAGTAGAGTACCCGAAAATCGGGGCCGATCGATCGTGAGAGCCGGTTGAAGAAATCCATCCGGTAGCTCGGGAGGGCGGGCTGAAAGACCAACACGCGACCACCTCGGTCTTCACCTCCGATCCCTGCGGTTGGCACAGTCTCGCCGTCCTGAATCGGCAAACCTCCGTCGAGGAGGTTCCCGCGCAACGCGGCCGACGCTCTGGTCAGCGCAGGAAGCGGCCGGAGGAACACCAGACCGATGGCACTGGTCCGCAGAATCGCCCCGACCAGCAAGGCCCCGGCCAGGGCATAGGCACCCCAGGTGACGAACCCTAAGGTCAACCCGATCACGACCGCGCTCCAGCCAATCATCGTGGCCAGCAGATAGACTTGGCGGTCGGTGACCAGGAGGTAGTTCCCCAGCGCGGTCTGGGCCGACAGAATGACGCCGGTCGCGACCATGATGAGCAGCACCGGCCAGTGCTCCAGATAGGCGGGTCCGACAAGGGCCATGATCCATGGCGCCATCGCCGCCAAAGGAAGGGCAATACAGATTGCCATCCCCAACTGCGCCAGGGCCATGATCGACGACACGCGCCTTAGTTCGCCGAACCTGCCCTCTCCTCGAAGCGACGACAGCACCGGCATGGCGGCCTGGTTCGTCAGCGAGCTGATCAGGATGACCGCGCCCAGCAAAGAATTGGTGAAACCAAACACACCCACGTCGACAAGTCCGCCCGGCGAGCGGGTCCCGACGATCAGCTGCGACAACCACATGGTCGGTGCCCACAGAGCCGAGGTCAGAAAGACCGGCACGCCGAACCGGAAAAGCAGGGGAAGGTCGGCCTTGCGCGGCCGCGTCAGCATGGACCCGCCGCGATCCCTGAGCAGTCGGTGATAAAGGACGCCGAGTGTCACGACCTTCAAGGTCTCAACGGCCAGCAAGCCCAGGATCGCGCCCGTCAGTCCGTACGTGCTGGCCAAGGCCGGGACCGAGGAGATGGAGAGAGCGGCTCCGAGGAAAGAAACAAGACCGAGCGTTCGCCCCTGCTCGAAGGACAGCATGATGGTCACGAGCAGGTTCACGCAGGCGACCAGTAGAACCCAGAGGATCACCAAACTGACCAACGGGGAGCCATCTGGAACATGGAGAACCTGGGCCGCCGCTGAGCGACCGAGGGTCGAGGCGAGCACAAGAAAGAGCGCGGCAGAGCCGAGCACGAGCAGGGCGCACAGATTGATCACTTCGACCGCGCGGCCCACGCCTTCCTGGCGAAGCGACGGGACATAGCGACCGAGCACCGCCCCTGCTCCGAGCACCACAAACATCTGCATCGTGTTCACGAGACCCTGGGCCAGCGACAGACGCCCGTAGTCCTCGGCACCGAGAATCCGGGCCAGAAGGAAAACCACAACAACCGTGGCACCCTTTTCGAGGGCAAATGAGATGAAGGTCCACCGGGCAAGACGGACGAGTCGCCGTAGGCCGACAGATTGCGAAAGAAGCCCGGCCAGTCGGCTGCGCGTCGCTTCAAGCGTTCCGGGTGTCACGCCGTAGCCTGTTGGCGATCAACGCCTCTCAAGCGATCCAGATAGGTGTAGACCATACGCTGGACCGCCCGCTCGTCGCCCGCCCGAGCGATGCTGTCGAGTTCAACCAGATCGCTGGGCAAAAGAGCTGACCCCTGCACTGCATCCGCAACTTCGAACACAGAATCGAGCCGGGAGATGACGCTCTCATTGGCATCGATAAGGGCTTCGGACACCTTCTCGCCCGGCTTCAGACCCGTGAAGACAATGTCGATGTCCTCCCCGACCACAAGCCCCTGGAGCGTGATCATGTTGCGCGCCAGATCCACGATCTTCACCGGCGCCCCCATGTCGAGCACGAACAGGCCGGGATGGGGGCTGTCCCGTCCAGCCGTTTCAGCGGTGGCATGCAGCACCAGCTGAACGGCCTCGGGTATGGTCATGAAGTATCTCTCGACATCCGGTCCGGTCACGGTGACCGGACCGCCCCGTTCGATCTGCTCCCGGAAGATGGGAACGACGGAGCCCGTCGAGCCGAGCACGTTGCCGAACCGGACGACGCTGAACGCCGTTTGCGACTGACCATGGTGGCTGCGCACTACAGCCTCCGCCAGCCGTTTGGTCGCGCCCATCATGCAAGAGGGATCGACGGCCTTATCGGTCGAAATCATGACCATGTGGCCGACACCACAGTCCTGCGCCGCCCGGGCGACGTTTGCCGTCCCCAGCACATTGGTCATGAGCCCCTCGATCGGATGGTTCTCGACCAGGGTCACGTGCTTCAAGGCTGCCGCATGGAAGATCAGATCCGGAGTCTCAGACTGGATACAGGTCTTTAGTCGCGCAGCGTCACGGATGTCGCAGAGCCGCTCACTGCGCTCCAAAGCCGGGTGTGCGACCCCGATCTCTCGTCCTATGGAGAACAACGAGAACTCGGAACTGTCCAGCATCGTGAGGCGGTCGCATCCGAACGCGGCGACCTGCCGACAGATTTCGGAACCGATGCTTCCGCCGGCACCGGTGACCAGAACACGCTTGCCGTTGATCAGGTCATGGATCCGTCCGAGGTCGAGCTGGATCGGTGGCCGCGCCAGAAGCTCTTCGACACTGATCTCACGCAACGAAGATGGCAGACTTGAACGAGATGCGCTTAGCTCGGTGATGACGGGCAATCTGAGCAAGGCCAGATGCTGTGAACGGAGATATCCGAGGATCTCCGGAGAAAGTTCACGGACGATGTCCGGCGGCGACAGGAACAGCACCGCAGCAACCGGCTTGCCCGACCGGGCCAGGGCGTCAACCGTATCCCGGATGTCCTCGACGTTGCCACTGACAGAGACTCCACGAACCAGCGCCCCCCGATCTGCCTGGTGAGGGGTAAGGATTGTGACTGGTTCATGGGCAGGCTCGGTATCGCGTGCAAGCTCTCGCAGGAAGGAGTCTGCCGCTCCGATCTCGCCAACCAGCAGCAAGCGGGTTCGACCTGCAGGCGCTCGATGCAGGAGGGGCGCAATGGCACGAACAAGGGATCGTTCGTGCAGCGCGCGACGCAGCAACCGCGTCGCCGCCAGACCTCCAAGGTGCAGAACCCATGTGATCAGAAGCACGGACCGGGGCACTTCCACCGCGCGCACGAGGACGAACATGATGACGAGGAAGGCCGCCATGGTCAGGAAGGTGCTGCGGACCAGAGCGATCGCGTCCTGCACCGACACATAGCGCCAACTTGAGCGCTCGGTTCGGAAGACGATCTCGAGCAATGCGGCGAGTACAGCGTAGAAGACCGCCGCCAGCCACACCATACGGGAGTCGGGGGAGACCCACCAGCCGAGGGCGGGGGAGAGCACGAAAGCGTATGCGCTGATGTACGCCGCCAGCGGCAGCGCAATATGGATAGCGAGCTTCAGACCTCGGTGCATACGCCGCGCCCAAACCCCAACGCAGGGTGACTCCTTACGGGGTATCTCCGTTCTGTGAAAGTCCGGCGACGGACTGGCCCAAATGCGCTGACGGCGTTAGGCAAAACGCATGCGCCAGTGGACCGTAGATGCCTTCGCCGACCGCCCGTTCGCGGGGAACCCCGCGTCGGTCGTGGAGCCTGTCGGGCACTGGTCCGATGACGGCTGGATGCAGGCCCTGGCGGCGGAAAACAATCACTCCGAGACCGCCTTTCTGAGGACGACCGACGAACCGGGCCGGTTCGACCTGCGCTGGTTCACGCCGGCGAAGGAGGTGCCCTTGTGCGGCCACGCCACACTGGCGGCGGCGCATGTTCTGTGGCGCGAGCTGGGGAACACGGTGCCGACCCTGACATTGAACACCGCATCGGGAGTATTGACCGTGCGGCGACTGAGCGTCGGCTACGAGATGGATTTTCCGGTCGATCCCCTGACCCGCGTCGCCACGCCGGAGGGGCTGGCCGAAGCACTGGGGGCCGAGCCGATCGAGGTGTGGGCGAGCCGGTACCTGATCGCGATCATGAAGGACGCCGATACGGTGCGTGGCTTGTCGCCAAGAGCAGGGGCGGTGCTGCGGTTCGGCCATGGGTGTCTGGAACAGGGCCAGGTCGTTGTGGCCGGACTGGCGGTGCCCAGCGAGGACCAGGATGTCGTGGACCGGTTCTTTGGACCCGGCTGCGGCATCGAGGAGGATCCGGCGACGGGTTCGGCGCGATGCGGGCTGGCCCCCTTGTTCGCCGACAAGCTGGGGCGCGACACAGTCCGTTTCGTCCAGGCCTATCCCGGGCGAGGCGCGCGCTTCGAGACAGAAATGGCCGGAGATCGGGTGCTGATCCGCGGCCAGGCTATCACCGTCATGGAGGGACGGCTGCGGATCACGACGTGAACCGGGGCCGTGCCTTGGCAGGCTTGCGTCAGAGGATCCCGATCAAGGTGAGCTCGTCCGCAGGGCGAGGCGGATTTCCAGCCGGGTTAAACCTCTCTAAGGTTTGTGTTCAGCCGCCGTTCACGGCCGCTCCGCCTATAAGACCGCCATGTCCCGCGTTACCGCACCCACCATCGCCTGTCTGACCCTCGCCGTCGTGTTCGCGGCCGCGCCGATGAACGCGGCGCAGGCCCAGGCGCGCGTCGCGATCGACCCTCTGGGGGCCGGCGCTTCGGCCGTCATCGCCCTGATGCAGGATCGTGATCGGCGAGGCGGAGGCGACCGGGACCAGGGCGGTCCGCGCATGATGAGCGAGGCCCAAGCCCTGTCGATCGCCCAGCGTCGCGCTGGTGGTGCCCGCTTCGTCGGCTCTCTGGGTCTGCGCGGAACGACCTATGTCTTTCGTTTCGAGCGCGACGGGCAGATCATCGATATCCCTGTCGACGCGCGCGGCGGCTGAGCCAAAGAAGGAAGACACATGCGGGTTCTGCTGGTCGAGGATGACGCCGACCTGTCGCGCCAGCTGAAGGGCGCGCTGTCGGACGCCGGCTATGCGGTAGACCACGCGGCCGACGGCGAGGAGGCGCACTTCCTCGGCGACACCGAGCCCTATGACGTGGTCGTTCTAGATCTGGGCCTTCCCAAGATCGATGGCGTGTCGGTGCTGGAGCGCTGGCGGCGGGATGGCAAGACGACCCCGGTCCTGATCCTGACGGCACGCGGCGCGTGGTCGGACAAGGTGTCGGGTTTCGACGCCGGGGCCGATGACTATCTGACCAAGCCGTTCCACACCGAAGAGCTGCTGGCGCGCCTGCGGGCCTTGCTGCGGCGCTCGGCCGGGATCGCGGTGGCGACCCTGTCCTGCGGCGGATTGAGGCTGGATCCCAAGGCGGCGCGTGCGACCGTGAACGGCGAGCCCCTGCGGTTGACGTCGCTGGAGTATCGGCTGCTTCACTACATGATGATGCACCAGGGTCGGGTCATCAGCCGGACCGAGCTGGTCGAGCACCTCTATGATCAGGACTTCGACCGGGATTCCAACACCATCGAGGTGTTCATCGGACGCCTGCGCAAGAAGGTCCGGGCTGAGCGGATCGAGACCGTTCGCGGCCTCGGTTATCGGCTGACGCCGCTGGCCGGCGAGACCGAGGCGGCGTGACCGACGAGACGGCGGGGGGCGCGGGCTGGATCCGCTTTATCGGCCGTCCCGGCCGCAGCCTGACCCGGCGTCTGATCTGGCTGGCTTCGGCCTGGATCGTTGTGGCCTTGGCGGCCACGGGCTGGATCCTGACGACACAGTATCAGGAGAGTGCCTTCCGCAGACTGGGTGACATGCTCAGCGACACCATCGATGAGGTGGTGATCGCGACCGTTGCGACCCCGGACCGGGTGACTGTCGCAGAAATCCGCGACGCACCGACCTTGCGGGGACTGTCAGGGAAGTACTGGATGGTGGCCGAGGTCCTGCCGGATGGTGCCGTGCGCGTGCTGGCTCGTTCGCCCTCTCTGGCGGGCGAAACCCTATACATCGCCCCGGAACTGCCTGCCCGGCTGCGGGCGTCGATGGGCGACCTCTTGACCTACAACGATCCCGGTATCCTGCGCCCGCCGCAGCGCCAGCCGTTGAGGATCGCCGCCAGCCTGAAGACCCTGCCGGGCCGAGCCGAGCCGATCGTCTTCATGGCCGGCATTGACCGGTCCGATATCGAGGCGGATACGCGCGAGTTCGCGACCTATGTCTGGATCGCCCTGCTTGCGCTCGGCATCGGGCTGGTGATCGCCGTCTTCCTGCAGGTCCAGATCGGTCTGCGGCCGTTGTTCGCGCTCCGTAACGAGATCGCCAATGTCAGAAAGGGCCGCGCCGCCCGGATCGAGAATGCCTACCCGCTGGAGATCCAGCCCCTGGCGGAACAGGTCAACCGGCTTCTGGACCACAACCAGGAAGTGGTCGAGCGACAGAGGACCCATGTCGGCAATCTGGCTCATGCGCTGAAGACGCCCCTTTCTGTCATGCTGGCCGAGGCCGACGGCAAGTCGGACCCGCTGGCCGATATCGTCCGCAGGCAGACGGACGTGATGAAAGGGCAGGTCGACCACCATCTGCGACGGGCGCGCGCCGCTGCGCGAGCTGCCCACGGGCTGGGCGACCGGACGCCGGTTGGCGAAGTTCTGGACGAAATGTCGGTGATGCTGGAGCGGGTCTTCCAGTCCAAGGACGTCGAGATCGACTGGCGCGCGCCCGATGACCTGGCCTTTCTGGGAGAGCGGCAGGATCTGCAGGAGATCCTTGGAAACCTCATGGAAAACGCCTGCAAATGGTCCAGGCGGCGGGTCCGCGTCTCGGCGGGGCCCAGCAGCCTCGGCCAGATGATCGCTGTCGTGGAAGATGATGGCCCGGGCCTTCCGGAGGATCAGCGCGAGGCCGTCCTGAAGCGCGGGACACGCCTGGATGAGGATGCCCCGGGATCGGGGTTGGGTCTGTCGATCGTCGATGATCTGACCCGCGCCTATGGCGGACGGCTGACGCTTGGGGCCAGCGACCTTGGCGGCCTGAAAGCGGTGCTGGAGCTGCCCGCCGCCGAGGCCTGAGCCGGTCTTGGAAACCGGTGTCAATGCTGTAAGGTTTGTCCATGAGCGGCCGTCAGAGTCGTCCGGAAACGCCTTGCCGACGAGGGTCTCATGAGCGCCATTTGCCTCAACCGCCGCACGCTTCTGGCCTCAGCCGCAGCCGCGCTCGCCACGCCGGCACTGGCCCAGACCGGCACGATCGCCGACCGCCCAGCCATCGTGGCGACGATGAAGCGGGCCGCAGCCTTCATGACCGACGAGGCTGCGGTCGAAGGCGGCTACGTCTGGACCTATCTGCCCGACTTCTCACGGCGCTGGGGCGAACTGGAGGCGGCACCGACCATGATCTGGGTCCAGCCGCCGGGCACGGGCACCATGGGCCATGCCTTTCTGGACGCCTATCACGCGACCGGCGACCGGCAGTTTCTGGACGCCGCCAAATCGGCGGCCGACGCCCTTGTGCGGGGACAGCATCCCGCAGGCGGCTGGAACTACGTGATCGACACGGCCGGCGAGGACAGCCTTCGCCAGTGGTATGCGACCTATGGCCAGAATGCGTGGCGGATGGAGGAATTCCACCGCTACTTCGGCAACGCCACCTTCGATGACGCCGGAACGTCGGAAGCGTCGCAGCTGATGCTGCGGCTGGTGGTCGAGGGCGAGCGGGCCTACCTTGGGCCCCTGCAGCGTGCCGTGCGCTTCGTTCTGGACAGTCAGTACGAGAACGGCGGCTGGCCGCAGCGTTTCCCCTTCGTGGAGAACGGAGGGGTGCATGGGCATGCCGACTACACCCGCCTGATCACCTTCAACGACGACGTGGCGGGCGAGAACCTGGAGTTCCTGATCTTCGTGCTCCAGACCCTCGGGGACCGGCTCGCCAGCGGTCGCGAAGGCCGGGGGCTGACACGCGCGCGCCTCCTGTCCTCGGTCCAGCGCGGCATGGACATCTTCCTGGCGACCCAGCAGCCCGCGCCGCAGGCGGGATGGGGGCTGCAGCACTTCCCCGACACGTTGAAGCCGGCACCAGCGCGGACCTATGAACCCGAGGGACTGACGACTCACACGACGGCCAACAACATCCAGCAATTGCTGAACTTCTACCGGCTGACGGGCGAGGCGAAGTACATCGAACGCGTGCCAGAGGCGCTGGACTGGCTTGACTCCGTCGCCCTGCCGCCAGAACTGCGGCTCAATGGCCGGACGCACCCGACCTTCATCGAGCCGGGCACGAACCAGCCCTGGTACATCCACCGGCGCGGGTCGAACGTCGTTAACGGGGAGTACTACGCAGACCGCAACCCCAACGACACCCTGGTCCATTACGGGTCGTTCCGGACACTGAACGTGGCGGGATTGCGTGAGCAGCATGCGACGCTGGCCGCCCAAACTGCGGCCGAGGTTTCGTCGGACTCGCCCCTGCTCGCGCGCACGGGAACGCGAACGCTGCCGCGATACTTCACCCTGCGCGACGTCTCCTGGCAGGACATGGGAACGCCGGGACGGCGCCCACGGGCCCCCGGGGCCGGTCGAGCCGCAGAACTGATCGCCGGGCTGAATGCGAGGGGTTACTGGCCCACGCCGCTGACGGCGACGTCCAATCCCTACATCGGACCCGGGTCCGCGACGCCGACGGGCGGGGAGTACCGGATCACCCGCGTGGGAGACCTGCATGACACCTCACCGTGGATCACGGACTATCCCGTAGAGGGCGTCTCGACCGAGAGCTTCGTGCGCAACATGGGCGACCTGATCGAGACGCTGGAGGGCATGGCCCAATGAGGATGGACCGGCGTGCAGTTATCGCCGGGCTGGGTGCACTGCCGCTCGCAGGATGCGCCGGCCTGCCTCGCATGCCGTTCGGGCCACGGCCTGCGGTGACCGAGGCGGTCTTCGGTCTGCTGGCGTCCGGGGAGACGGTGCGGCTGATCACCCTGACCAATCGCAACGGCGCGACCGCCCGGGTGATGACGTGGGGCGCGGCGCTTCAGTCGCTCGTCATGCCGGACCGGGACGGTCGCATGGCCGAGATGGTGCTGGGGCTCGATACCCTGGCGGACTACATCGAGCGGTCCAGGAACTTCGGAACGACGGTCGGGCGCTATGCCGGGCGGATCGAGAACGGGCGGTTCCAGCTGGACGGCCGCACGATCCAGCTGGAGGTCGGCAATGGTCCGCATTCGACCCATGGGGGACCGGTTGGCTTTGCCAAGCGCAACTGGTCGGCGCGGCCGGACGAGACGGAGGAAGGGCCGGGCGTCGTCCTCACCCTGGTCAGCGCCGACGGCGATCAGGGCTTTCCCGGAGAGATGACGATCTCGGTCACCTATCGCCTGACCCACGACAACCGATTGACGCTCGATTATCTGGCCCTGACCAACCGGGCGACGGTGCTGAACCCGACGCACCACAGCTATTTCAACCTGTCGGGAGATCCGACGCAGGGCGTGACCGACCATGAACTGGTCATCGAGGCCGATGCGTTTGCGGCCTATGACCCGAGGAAGATCGTGACCGGGGAACTGCGTCCGGTGGCAGGCACACCGTTCGATTTTCGAGCAAGCCGGACGATCGGCCGGGACCTTCATGCCGAGGACGAGCAGCTGAGGATCGGGGGCGGATACGATCACTCGTTCGCCGTCCGGGGCGAGGGGCTGCGTAAGGCGGGGCGGCTGTCGCATGTGGCATCGGGGCGGGCGATGGAGATCTGGACGACCGAGCCGGCGCTGCACATCTACACGGCCAATGTGGTCGACATGATCGGGCGCGGCGGGGTCGCCTATCGCCCCTATTGCGGCGTGGGGCTGGAGACCCAGCACTTCCAGAACAGTCCGAACCGGCCCGAGTTTCCCTCGACCATCCTGAGGCCGGGAGAGACGTTCCGATCCCGGACGGAATACCGGTTCGGGGCGGCCTGAAGCACGAAAAAGGGCCCCGGCGTCACCGCCGGAGCCCCTTTCACACTGGTCCTCAGTGAGGCGATCAGGCCTCGTCGGACGCCGGGACTTCGGCCTTGCCGGTTTCCGGGACGACAACGCCCTTGGCAGGGCGGACCGACTGACGCTCGGCGATACGGGCCGACTTGCCGCGACGATCGCGCAGATAATACAGCTTGGCGCGACGGACGACGCCGCGACGCTTGACCTCGATGGATTCGATGTTCGGCGACAGGATCGGGAAGACGCGCTCGACGCCCTCGCCGAAGCTGATCTTCCGCACCGTGAAGTTCTCGTTCACGCCGCCACCGGCGCGGGCGATGCAGACGCCCTCGAAGGCCTGGATGCGTTCACGCTCGCCTTCCTTGATGCGGACGTTGACGCGCAGCGTGTCGCCGGGCTGGAAGTCGGGGATCGAACGCTTCTCGATCAACCGCGCCTTCTCTTCGGCCTCCAGGGTCTGAAGGATGTTGGCCATTCTATTCTCCTCGAGCTTTTGCGCTCTTTAGCTGTGATTTGGCGGAAGTTTCCGCGGGTCGTTTTTCCAAGTGCGCCGCCCAGAGGTCTGGCCGGCGTTCCCGGGTCGTCTCTTCCCTTTGGTCCTGACGCCAGGCAGCCACGCGCTTGTGGTCGCCGGACAGGAGGACCTCCGGGATGTCGATCCCCTCAAACGTCCGCGGTCGCGTGTACTGCGGATGCTCCAGAAGACCATCCTCAAAGCTCTCGGAACTCAGGCTTTCGGCCTGGCCCAGGACCCCGGGGATCAGTCGTACGCACGCCTCGATCACCACCATCGCCGCCGCCTCGCCACCGGCGAGAACCGCGTCTCCGACGCTGACCTCCTCGAACCCCCGGGCGTCGAGCACCCGCTGATCCACCCCCTCGAACCGGCCGCAGAGGACGACGATGCCGTCCGCCTTGGCCCACTCCTGGCATCGCGCCTGCGTCAGGGGTCGACCGCGTGCGCTCATGTACAAAAGCGGCCGAGGAGGACCCGTCAGGCTGTCGAGAGCCCGGGCCACCACGTCCGCCTTCAGCACCTGACCCGGACCACCCCCCGCAGGGGTGTCGTCCAGGAAGCCGCGCCTATCCTCGCTGAAGCCCCGGATGTCAAGGGTTTCCAGGCTCCACAGCCCCTTCTCGCGCCACGCTGTCCCGATCAGCGAGACCCCCAGCGGCCCGGGAAAGGCCTCCGGGAACATGGTCAGGACGGTGGCGGTGAAGGGCATGGGGGCCGGGGGCGAAAAACAGAGTCTAAGGAGTCCAAGGAGTCTATGGCGTCTAAGGAGTCCAGATAGTCCAAACTGTCAGGCAGGACTGACAATCCTCCCCCGGAGCGCAGCGAACGGGGGAGGGGGACCGCGAAGCGGTGGAGGGGGCGACCCCAAGCACCGTGTCTGGAGCCGCCCCCTCCACCAGCCTGCGGCTGGTCCCCCTCCCCCGCTGCGCGGGTGAGGATCACCCCGCCTGGATGCCGCTTTCGGCCAGCCATTCCAGGATCTTGCCCTTGGGCATGGCCCCGACCTTGAGCGAGGCCATCTGGCCGTCCTTGAACAGCATGAGCGTCGGGATGCCCTTCACGCCCAGCTTGGACGGCGTCAGCGGGCTGTCGTCGATGTTCACCTTGGCGATGGTCACCTGACCGGCCAGTTCGTCGGAGATCTGCTCCAGCGCCGGGCCGATCTGCTTGCACGGCCCGCACCACTCCGCCCAGAAGTCCACCAGCACCGGGGTGGAGGCTTTCAGCACGTCGGCGTCGAAGCTGTCGTCGGTGACCTTCAGCGTGGCCATGAGGGGTTCTCCTGTCGGGCGTCTGCGCCCGGTGTCGTTCGGTGCAGGGATGTGGGGCGAGCAGCGCGGGAAATCAACGGAGGGCACCCTCAGGGCCGAAGTGCATGCACACAACTTCGGTGACGATTGACGCGTAGAAGCGACAATTGTAGCGTCTTGACGACAACTGGAGAGAAGTCGTGTCGTCAACACAGACCCCGACCCCAACGGATGCCGAGCTTGAGGTCCTGAAATGCTTCTGGCGGGACGGCGATCTGGCCGCACGCGAGGTGCATGACAGGCTCGCAGCCCATCTGGAGTGGACGCCCTCGACCACGCGCACCGTTCTGGAGCGGATGCGCACCAAGGGGCTGCTTTCGCGTCGCGATGCTCACGGTGTCGCCGTCTATTCCCAGACCCGTCCCAAGGTCGAGGTCCTGAGTGGCCTGATGCGGCGGTTTTCCGCCCTGCTGGATATGGACGAAGCGCTTCCGGCCGCCGCGTTCACAGGCAGTCAGCTTCTGAGTGACGCAGACATCGCCGAAATCGAAGCCCTGCTGAACGGGCCGGCCAAGCCGGAGGCCGATCATGGGGACGCCTGAAATCCTTGCCCTGTCGCTCGGGCTGTCTGTGGTTCTGGCGGGCGTGGCCTATGGGCTGGCGTGGCTCGTCGAGGCGACAGCGAGCGAACCTGCACTCCGCGAGCGAGCCTGGGCGATCGCCCTGTATGCACCCGCTCTTCCAATCCTGCTGATCGCAGTCGCGCTCGTTACACCGGCCCCCGTCTGGATGAGCTCAGAAGCGCCGGACGCCGGATCTTTCACGACCGTCATTGAAATCCTTGCGCCGCAGATGACCGTGTCGGCGCCGATCCGTGAACCGGTCTCGCTCGGAGTCCTCGTCATCGCCGGGGTACTGACCGTAGTCCGGGCCGCTCGGTTGGGCATCCGGACCTTGCGCCTCAGCAGACTGCTAGGCGCGACCCAGCCGGCGTCACCTGACACGCTTCGCATCGTCGAAGCCGCCGCGCTTCAGCAGTTCGTCGCAACTCCCATAGTCCGGGTTGGAGTCGGCGGAAGCGAGACGATGGTTGCCGGGTTGCGACGGCCCGTTCTGGTCCTGCCCGACCGCTTGATCGCGTCGGCCGATCTGCACGCCTTGAGCGCCGTGTGCGCCCACGAGCTCGCCCATCTCAAGCGCGGAGATCATCGCTCGCTCTGGATCGAAGAAGTCCTGCTCACGGTCCTGGCCTTCAATCCCGTTCTCGATCTCATCCGCGACCATCGCTCAGCCGCGCGCGAGGAGGCCTGCGACGCCGCCGCCCTGGCGCAGGCAGCCCCAGAGACCCGACGCCTCTACGCCCGAACGCTGCTCGATGCGCTCCGAGCGTCGCCGGGTGCACATCCAACGCCCGCACTCACGTTCACCAGCAGCAGAAGGAGACTCGCCATGCGTAGACTGAAGGCCATCATGTCCCCGGCCCCGAAAGCGGCCATGCATCAGCGTCTGGCCGTTCTCGGCCTCGGCATCGCCGTCGCGGCCGTCGCTGGAACAGGCTCGCTTGCCCTCGCGGCTCAGCGCAAGCCAGTCATTGCCCCACAATCGGGGCTCCCCGTGGCCATCGCACCGACCCCGATCCTTCTGGCCGATGAAGCGCCAGCGGGTTCGTTTGAGGCACCCAAGACCATCGCCGTGGCCGCCCCTGCGACCGAAACCAAGGCCGAACCCCTCGCCGACCGGGTTTCCGAAGGCCAGCCCGAGGCCATCACCAATCCCAGCTGGGTTCGCCCACCCATGCCCCTGTCCTATCCGGCTGCTGCCATCGAACAAGGCCTGACCAGCGGGGAGGCCATGCTCTCCTGCGGAGTGGAGGCTGACGGCGCGATGTCTGGATGCACGATCGTCAGCGAAGAGCCCGTCGGCGCAGGCTACGGGGCCGCCGCGCTTGAAGCTGCAGCCCAGGCACGTCTGTCGCCCAGGACCGTCGAAGGCGTCGCTGCGGGAGGCACGGTCCGCTTCACTGTTCGATTCCGACTGGCCGGCGAGTAAGCGGGAGAGGGCTTGTCGGTCACCCGACAGGCCCTTGTCCCAACCCCGCCAACACCGCGCCATCAACCCCGGGCCACTGGTCCAGACCAGCGTCGGCTTCACCAGTCGGTGGGGTAAGCCTCGCTCGGCTCCGTGTCATTGACCGCCACATGAGTGGCACTAGCCACTTCGGCGTCTCCCGGCACGAACGCGCCCTTCGTCGTCTATCAGTCGCAGAGTCGGTGTATCGTTGAAATATGGAAACGAACGAGGCGGTGGCCGGGCTGGCCGCACTGGCGCATGAGGGACGGCTGGCAGTGTTTCGCGAGCTGGTGGCGGCGGGGCCGGACGGGCTGGCGGCCGGAGAGGTCGCGCGCCGGGTGGGGATCGCCCCAAACACCCTGTCGGCCACCTTTACCGTGCTGTCCCATGCCGGTCTGGTGACGCGACGCAGGGACGGTCGGTCGATCATCTATGCCGCCGCCTATGACCGGATGTGTGCGCTGCTGGGCTTTCTGATGGAAGATTGCTGCCAGGGGCGACCGGAGGTGTGCGCGCCCGTGGCCCGGATCGCGGAGCGCGTGGCGTGCTGTCCCTGAGCCGTCGATGAAGCCGACGACCCTGGGCGTCATCGGCGTCACTGCCCTGTCCATCCTGTGCCTTCCCGACCGGGCTTATGCTCAGGGAGGCGATCGCCTGCGCGTCAGCGGGGAATGGCGCGGGCGTTACGAGAGCCTGACCGGGCAGTTCCGGGCGGGAGGATCGGGCACGGACCAGATGCTGGCGCTTCGCACCCTGATCCTGGTGGAGGCCGATACAGGCCCAATCACGTGGGGGGCCGAGATGCAAGACGCGCGGGCCTATCTGGACGATGAGGGATCGCCGGTCAGCACCAGCATCGTCAATCCTGTGGACCTGCTGCAGCTTTATGGCCGGACGCGACTGGACCGGGGCATGGGGGACGGCGGTCAGACCGAGGTCCGGGTCGGACGGATGACCCTGGACATCGGCAGCGGCCGTCAGGTCGAGCGGGTCGACTTCGCCAATGTGATCTCCCACTACACCGGCACGTCTGTTCGCACGACGTCCCGGCGTGGAGATGAGCTTCACGCCTTCTATGTGGTTCCGGTGGGGCGACGGCCGACCGATCGGCAGAGCCTGACCGACAACGCCGTGTCGGGCGACGAGGAGGAAACAGGCCGACGCTACTGGGCCGTTCACTACATCCGCCCCGACCTGCTCGGCCCCCGGATGGACCGGGTGGCCGGGGAGGTCTTTGCCTATGGCCTGCGCGAGGCGGACTCCGCCACCGTGCCCACGCCGAACCGGCGCTACCTGACCTGGGGCGCGCGGTTGTCGCGCGAACCGGCGGTCGGGCGGTGGGATCTGGACGTAGAGGGTGCCTATCGGTCGGGCAGCCGTCGCGCCACATCGGGTCCGGGTGACGTTCGCGACCTGAGGGTTCGGGCCTGGACCCTGCATGCGTCAGTCGGGCGGACCCTGGATCATCCCTGGCGGCCGCGCCTCGCGCTGGATTTCGACTATGCCAGTGGCGACCGGCGGCCCGACGACGACGCGTTCGACCAGTATGAGCGGCTTTTCGGCAGCCGACGCTCCGACCTTGGAAACACCGGCATCCACGGACCCTTGACGCCCGCAAACCTGTCGGCACCCGGCGGTCGGATCGAGATCCGGCCCTCTGCCCGATGGGATGCGCGTCTCGCCTACAAGGCGGCCTCCCTGGCCTCCGCCACCGACGCCTGGGTGGTGGCGCGGGTTCGCGATCCGTCCGGCCGGTCGGGTCGATTCATTGGACATGCCATCGATGCGCGCGCCCGCTACTGGCTGGACCCCGACCGGGTCAGACTGGAAGTCGGGGCATCCGCTCTCGTGGGCGGAAATCTCGGGGACCGGGCACCGAACGGGTCACGGCAGGGCGATACGGTCTATGCCTATGTCCAGGTGACGCGCACCTTCTGACCGGTGCAGGCCGTGCCCTGAGCCAAACGTCAGCCGAGCCCCGCCAACGCCTGCTCCATCATCGCCTCCGGCACCGCCATCAGCTTCGGCCCGTCGGTCCAGACCAGCGCCGCCTCGACCGGGCGGTCGGGATAGAGGGCGCGCAGGACCGCGACGTAGACAGCCATCTGGGCGACGTAGGCGGGGTCGGCGTCCTTGATTCGGTCGGGCGCGGGGCGGTTGGTCTTGTAGTCGACCACGAGGACGCGTTCGGGCGTGATGACCAGGCGGTCGATGCGGCCGTTGATGGAGACGCCCGGCGGCAGGTCGGGCGCGGAGCCGACCAGGGCCACCTCGGCGCGGGAGCCGGGGCCGAAGACCGGGGCGAAGCGGGGGTCGTCGAGCACGCGATGCGCGGCCAGGATCATCTCCTGGCGCTGCTCGTCGGACAGGTCGCGTTCGCGGGCCAGCAGGCGGCGCGCGGCGTCCGGGCGGGCGTCCGGCGCGATCTCTGGCAGGCGTTCCAGAAGCAGGTGGATCAGGTCGCCGCGCCGGAAGCGGCCGAGCGGCGCGCCCTGCGCTCCCGTCGCCACGGCCAGCGGCGAGGGGGCGGCGGCGCGCTTGCCGCCTTTCGCCTGTGACGGCGAGACGTAGCGGGCGGACGGATCAACCGCCGGGATGCGGCGGGCCCAGTCGGGGATGGGGGTCGTGGGCGTGGCGTGCGCGGCGGAGCCCCGGCCCAGGACGACGGGATCATGGCCATAGCGGCGGCGTTCGTCGCCGATGTCGCGGACCTGGGATTCCAGGCGCTCGAAGGTCTCGGTCAGGACGGACCACCAGCTGCCCTCCTCGAAGCCTTCCTTCTTGTTGGACAGGCCCCGGCCCATGACGATGACGCGGTCGCGCGCCCGGGTCAGGGCGACGTAGAGGAGGCGCAAGGACTCCTCCAGCGCGCGCTGGTCCCGCGCGGCACGGGCGGCAGCGGCGGCCGGAGCGTCCTGTTCCTTGCTACCCAGACACATCAACCAGCCCTCAAGGCCATCGTCGAGCGTGACCGGCATCAGGGCGGGGCCCATGCCCTTCGCCTTCGACGTGGTGTCCGGCAGGATGACGACCGGCGCCTCCAGCCCCTTGGCGCCGTGGACGGTCATGACGCGGACCTCGCCGCGCGGGCCTTCCAGCTCGCGCTTCACCTCCACATCGGCCTGTTCGAGCATGGCGAGCGCGGTTTCCAGATCGAGCCCGCCGCGATCCTCGGCGGCCAGCACCTGATTGAGCGTCTCGTCCAGCGCCTCTTCCGCTTCCCGGCCCAGACGGGCCAGCACGCGGGCCCGGCCGCTCAGGCCCGTGTCGTCGACGCGGTTCAGCAAGCCCGAGAAGAAGGCGAAGGGATCGCGTCCACGGGTGTCGATCGCGACGTCGAGCAGGGCCCGGGCGCGGGTCCATTCGGGTCGCTCCGCCGAGCGGTCGCACAGTTCGCGCCACAGACGGCCGCGGGTCTCTTTCGCCCCGGCGAGGTCGAACAGACTGTCCTCGTCCACATCGCAGAAGGGGCTGCGCAGCACCTCGGCGAGGCTGAGGTCGTCGTCGGGATAAAGCGCGAAACGGGCCAGGGAGATGAGGTCGGAGAAGGCGATGTGGCTGCTCAGCTTCAGCCGGTCGGCCCCGGCCACGGGGACGCCGGCGGATTTCAGGGCGCGGATGATCTCCTCGAAGGTCGCGTCGCGGCGGCGCACGAGGATAAGGAAGTCGCCGTAGGTGGCGGGGCGGAGCTGGCCGTCGGTCTTTTTCTGGACGGCGACGCCGGCCTCGACCTGGCGCTTGACCTCCTCAGCCAGGGCTTTCGCCATGCGTTTGCGCGCGCTGTCGGGGGCCTCGGCGTCGACCGGCTCCCAGGCGTCGAGGTCGGGGCGCTTGTCGTCCTGATAGAGCGGCCAGAGGTCGATGCAGCCCTGATCGGCCTTGCGCATGGGCTGGTGCGGCGGGATGGCGGCGATCTGTTCGCCGACCAGCGCCGTGGTGCGCTCGGGGCGGTCGAAGACGGCATCGACGAAGGAGAGAACCTCGGGCGTCGAGCGGAAGGAGGTGGCGAGCGGCACACCCTTGAAGCGGAAACCCGCGCCCTCGACGCGAAGCTGGTACTGCTGCGCCTCCAGGTTCAGGCGCTCGGGCCGGGCACCCTGGAAGGAGTAGATCGACTGCTTCTCGTCGCCGACGGCGAAGACGGTGCGCTCGACCGTGCCGGCGCCGAAGCGCGGGGAGCCGATGCCGGCGAAGAAGCCCTCGGTCAGGGCGCTGACGATGGCCCATTGCTCGGGCGCGGTGTCCTGGGCCTCGTCGATCAGGACGTGCTCGATGCCGCCATCCAGCTTGTAGAGCACCCAGGCAGCACTTGTCCGCCGGGTCAGGAGATCGACGGTGCGCGCGACCAGATCGCCGAAGTCGAGCGCGCCCCTGGCGGCCTTTCGCTGTTCGTAGAGGTTCGCATGGGCCTGGGCGAGGGTGAGGACGTGCTGGGTGTCCTCGGCCAGGCGCGCCTTGCGGACCTCGCCGAGGGTGGCGACGACCTTGTCCTGCATCGACGTGAGCCAGTCGCGTGCGAAGGCTGGGGCCGACTTGGTGGCCATGGTCTTTCGCGGCTCGCCCTTGCCGGTCAGGAAGATCGAGGCGACGCCCGAGAAGGTCCAGTCGACCTTCCACATGCCGTCGGCGCAGTCCTGATCGGTCTTCGACCCCGTCGCCATCTGCTCGGCGACCGAGCGCCAGGCGTCGCGGTCGAGGAAGCGCATGAACTCGGTCTCGATGGTCTCGACGTCACGCTCGGGGTCGGCGCCGGCCAACTTATGCGGCCCCTCTGAACGGCCGTCCGCGATGCGGGCGAGATAGTCGGTCAGTCGGGCGCGCTCTTGCTCCAGCATGGAGAGAAGCGCCTCGAAGTCGGCGAAGGCGAGCGCCACGGCGAAGTGGGCATAGGCTCGGCCGATCGGGCCGTCGGGGTCTTCCAGCGCCCGTCGCGCCAGGTCCTCACGGGCGGCGCGCGACAGGGCGACGGCGGCCTGATCCTCCAGCACCTTGAAGCCGGGGGTGACGCCGGCCTCCAGCGGGAAGCGACGCAAAAGCTTTTCGCAGAAGGCGTGCAGCGTCTGGATCTTCAGCCCGCCCGGCGTGTCCAGCGCCTGGGCGAACAGCTTTCGGGCGTCACGGAGGTCCTTTGACGACAGGCGGTCAGGATCGCGGCCGTCGAGGTCGGCGAGGGACTGGCGCAGCTTCTCGTCGTCGGCGACGGCCCAGGCACCAAGCCGTCGATACAGGCGGGCCTGCATCTCGGCGGCGGCGGCCTTGGTGTAGGTGACGCACAGGATCTCGGCGGCGCTGACCTTGGACAGCAGAAGACGGGCCACCCGGTCAACGAGAGTCGAGGTCTTGCCCGAGCCGGCGTTGGCGGTGACGAAGACCGACTGGCGCGGGTCGGCGGCATCGATCTGGGCCGGGTCGGGGAGAATGCGAACAGAGGGGTCGGCGTTCATTCGCTGCCCTCCTCGCCGCCGATGACGGACCATTCCCAGACCCGCGCCAGCCGGTCGTAGTTGCCGCCGAAGGTGCCCATGAACTGGGGCGCGACCCAGCTGAGATAGGGGGTGGTCGGGTCGTCGAAGCAGGCGACGCGAGCCTTCAGACCCGCCAGGGCGGCTTCGGACAGGGCCTCGGCTTCCGCACCCTGCCCGCGCGTTTCGACCTCGCCGGCGATCCTGCGGCCCACGACCCGGACGTAGGTCAGTTCTTCGGGCGGGACAGGCCCGCGATCCTTCAGCCCGGCCTCGGCGAGGATGGCACCGGTCAGGGTCAGCTGGGGCGCGAAGCCGGCCTTGACCTGCTTGGCCGAGGGAGCCGCGCCGGTCTTGAAGTCCAGGATGGCCGCGCCCGTGGCGGACAGTTCGATGCGGTCCGCCTTGGCGGTGACGGTGAAGGGCGCGAAGGCCCCGTCGAAGGTCAGGGCGACCTCCTCCTCCACCCGGATCTCTATGCCGCGCGCGCGGCGACGAACCTCGAACCCGGCCAGCCAGCGGGCGCTGTTTCTGGCCAGTGGCGTCTCGCGGGCCATGGCGGCGTCCTCGAAGCCGTGGGCGGTCAGCTCCTCATGCAGGAGGGCGACGAGCCGGTCCTCGCAGTCGTCCGGCAGGGCGTCGGGCCACGTGAGCGCCAGCCGCTCCACCGCCTTGTGGATGGCCGAACCGCGCGCCATGGCCTCGGCCGACTGGCCGGGGCGGTCCAGTTCGCGCAAGCCCAGCACATAGCGGGCGTAGACGGCATAGGGGTCGCGCACCCAGCGTTCGACGCCGGTCACGGGCAGCTTGCGCGGACGGCGCTCGACTGGCGGGCGCGGGGCGGGACGTTTCGCCAGGGCGGCCGGGGTGATCGGCGCGTCGAGGCTGCGGGCGATGTCGAGCGCGGGGCAGGTGGCGTCGATCGTTATCCTGTTGTTCTCGCCGTCCGCGCCCCCGGTCAGCATGCGTAGACGCCAGAGCCAGCGGCTCTGGACGGCCGGCTGGCCGCCCAGCCGTTCGCGGTGGATCAGGATGGCCTCGGGGTTCGACGCGGCCTGGACGAAGTCCTGGGCCGTCTGGCCGACCCGGCGCTCGGGCGGGGGCAGGCCCAGGAGCTTCCGCATCGGCCTCGACAGGAAGGGGTCGGTGGGGGCGGCGGCGGGCCAGACAGTCTCCTCCAGACCCGCCAGGATCATGCGGTCGGCGCGTACCAGCCGCGCCTCGATGGCCCCGAGGATGCGCAAGCTGGGGTGGGTCGCTCCGCCGGTGCGGACGGTGGTCTCGCGTAGCAGGGTCTGGACCAGTTCGGCGAAGGCGTCGCGGCCGACGGGGCCGAGCGCCGCGCCGCCTTCGATCAGTTGGGCCAGCAGGGCCGCGGCGGCCTCGCCATCCGGGCCGGACCAGACGTCGACGCCGGCGAGGCTTTCGATCAGGGTGGTCAGGGCGCGCGCCGCCTGATCCAGAGGGGCCTCGGGCGCGAAGGGAGCGTGGGCCGCTTCGGCGAGACAGCGCAGGCGCTCGGCCAGCGCTGCGGCCTCTGCGAGCGCAGCCTTGGTGGACTCCGAGACAACGTCGCCCTCACGCCGGGGTTGGCCTGCCTTGTCCAGGCGTTCGGCGAGCCGGGGCCAGCGACGCGGGGCGGGTCCGCGCAATGCGGATTTCTCCAGCGCCCGGACAGCGGTCGGTGTGGCCTCGGGCAGGGTAACCGCCTCGGCCTTCAGCAGACCCAACAGGGTCTGAGGGTTAAGCGGATCGGCGATGAAGCGCGCGGCGAGATCGACCAGGGTCCCGACGGGCATCCGCTCCAGCGTGGCCCCCGACGAGGTGTCCGCGACAATGCCCCAGCGTTCCAGACGGGCAGCGACGCGGCGGCCGAGCGCGAGGTCCGGGGTGACCAGGGCGCAGGTACGGCCCGGCGTCTCAAGTGTTTCGCGCATCAGAAGGGCGACGGTCTGTGCGGCCTCCTCCTCGGCGCGGCAGGCGACGACGGACAGACCCTGAAGGCCCAGAGCGACCGGATCGGCGGACTGGCCGGAGGCGGCGGCGCGGGAGCGCAGGTCGGCGATCTCCGTACGCCAGTCGGCGGTGGCGTCGGCGGGGCGCAGGGCCTCGTTCAGCAGGCGGGCGCGGGCCCGACCCTTCGCCTCCTCGGCAGGCGCGACCGGGCCCCGGAACCAGGGGCGGACGGCGGCGCGCTCGATCTCGGCGCGCTCCAGTAGACGCTTCAGCGCGCCCTGGGGGTGGGGTTCATCGACCTCAACCCAGGCGGCCTCGGCGAGGTCGTGGTCGAGGCCGGGAAGGACGACGCAGCCCTGAGGGGCATCCGCCACGGCCTTGAGCACGTCGGCGGCGGCCTTGACCGTGCCGGTCGATCCGGCGGCGATGACCGGGCCGGTCGGCGGGGTCTCGGCCCAGCGCTCGGCCAGCAGGCGCAGAAGCCGGGTGCGCCGCCAGCTGGCGTCGACCAGACCCATCGCCTCCAATCGCTTCGGCCAGGCCTCGACGGCGAGACCGAGGAACTCGGCCGAGGCCTGCCAGTGTTCGGCCAGATCGTCGGGGGCGAGCGTCGCCACCCGTTCCGGGGCCTCGACCTCCTCGATGTGGCAGGAATCGAGGAAGCGACCGAGCGCATCGGCCAGTTCAAGCGCCCGCAGCGGCGGGTGTCCGGGCAGGTAGTCCTCGACGATCATCCGGGCCATCTCGAAGCGGCGCGTGAGGGGGGCGATGGCCGGCGGCAGGTCCAGACCCAGTTCGTCCGGCGCGAACGGCGGCTCATCCTCCTCCAGATCGCCGAGGGGCCGGACCTGGGGCAGAAGGACCGGGCGGCCTTGGCTCTGCTCCGCCAGCGCCGCGCCGAAAGCCCGGGCCGCGCGGCGGTTTGGCAGCAGGATGACCGCGTCCGACAGGGCCTCGGGCGGGCGGTCGCCCAGCCAGTCCAGGACCCCTGTCGCCAGATCCTGAAGGAACGGCCGATGCGCCGGCATGGCGAACCAGCGCGGTCCCGTGTCGGCGAAGGGGTCGAAGCGGGTCGTCATCCTTCGATGTCGAGGCGGGGCGGTTCATGGCCCGGCGGAGCCAGGACCGGCGGGCGAGGCGGTTCGCCCGCCAGCCGCACCTCGGCCTCATCGCGGGCCTGGGGATCACCCACATGCATCCAGTCGCCGTCGAGCACGCAACCGTAGAGCCGACCCGCCGCCGCCGAGGCGCGCCACAGGGGGCTGAGCGAAAACGGCCCGTCCGGCCCGCCGTCGGCATAGTCCGGTCGCGTGATGTGCAGGCCCATGTAGGCGAAGGGCGCGGAAGCCGCGTCGCCCCGGAACGTCAGGCGGCCATCCCCTGCGAGGAAGAAGTCACCGTCGCCCTCGAATCCGATGGAGCCCTCGCGCCGGGCCAGCAGCAGGCAGGCGTCCATCTTCGCCGGGTCCCACAGACGGGCCAGATCGGCGATGGCGTCGCCCCGGTCGATCCAGACGCTGTCGATGTTGGCCACGAAGACCGGATCGTCGCCCAGCAGGGGACGGGCCTTCTTCAGACCTCCGCCTGTCTCCAGCAGTTGCTCCTGTTCGTCGGAGATCAGGATGCGCGGCCAGGCGCGGTCGAACAGATGACTGACCAGCCGCCCGGCGAACCAGTGGACATTGACCACCGCCGTCGTCACTCCGGCCTCGGCCAGCCGGTCCAGCACATGGTCGATCAGGGCCCGGCCGCCGACCTCGACCAGCGCCTTGGGGCGGTCGTCCGTCAGCGGCCGCATGCGGGTGCCCAGCCCGGCGGCCAGCACCATGGCGGTCTTGGGGGCGTTGGGCGGCATCGTCATTGGCGCACCTCGGCGGGAACATGGCGGTCGATCCAGCGGGCGACACCTGCAAGACCGGGCCTGGTCAGATTGCGGTTCAGATGCGCCCACATGCGCGGCATGAAGGCGGCGTAGCGCGGCTTGCCGTCGCGCGCGATCAGGCGGGCGAAGATGCCCAGGATGCGCGCCTCATTCAGGGCCGCCAGTCCCGCATAGCCGCGCAGGAAGGCTTCGCGGTCAGCCACATCGGCGACGGCGAAGTAGTGGTCGAGCGCCTCGGCCTCCAGTTCCGGCGAAACATCGCGACGCGCGTCCTGAAGCAGGGAGTGGAGGTCCCACGACGGGTGGGCCCGCACCGCGTCCTGGAAGTCGATCATGCCGACACGGGCGACGCCGTCGCGCTCCGGCAGCCAGATCAGGTTCTCGGCATGATAGTCGCGGTGGGCCATGACGGAAGCACCGGCAGCGCCTTCGGCCACCACGGGAGCCCAGGCCTCGCGCCATTCGGCGATCACTGCGTCATCGAACCGAAGCTCGGGCCGGAGCCGTGGCAGCCATTCGACGAACAGGTCCGCCCCGCCCTGGAGCGCGGTCTCGTCATAGGTCTGGAGTGGCCAGTCGCCGGCGGGGCCTGTCAGGATCGATGGCGCGCCCGCCGCGTGCAGCCGGGCCAGGGCCTCGACGGCGGCGAGATAGAGCGGCGTCTCGTCTTGCCCGTCCTCGATCACGCGGGCAAAGACACCCTCGCCGAAGTCTTCCAGGACCGCCAGGCCCGCCGGGGCGTCCAGCGCGGGCATGTCCGGTGCCGACAGGCCGGCAGCGCGCAGGTGGGCGGCGACGGCGGCGAAAGCCTCGATACGGCCGGCCGACAGACGGGCGACGGCGTTCCAGCCCTCGGCCCGGCGCCGTTCGGGCGACCAGGATGGATCGGCGGGCGGGCTTTCGGCGCTCGCGGCCTGATCCATCAGCATCAGCGACGGGCCGTCAGCCGGAAACAGCCGCTCGTACCGGCGTGTCGAGGCATCGCCCGGCAGGGGCTCGCGGCGCGCGTCGCCCAGCCCCGCCGCGGCCAGAAAGGCACGGCGTTCGGCTTCTCGGTTCGGGTTCGCCTCAGTCATTCCAGCCTTCGACCAGTCGTTTGATCTTGTTTGCCCACGCCCCTACGCCAGAAACGGTCGCATCGCGTCCGCTCCCCGCCTCGGAAAACGAAATTGTCAGCCGGTCCGGGCCGAGGACCCTTGCCAGATCACCGCCCAACCTTACCGGCCATTCGATCAGGGCGGCTCCGACATCCAGGGCTTCGTCCAGGCCGATCTCGCGCGCCTCCTCCGGTCGCTCCAGCCGATAGAGGTCGAAATGGGCGATCGGGGGATCGGTCTCGTAGAACTGGACCAGGGTGAAGGTTGGGCTGGGCACGTCCTCGTCGGGACCGGCGAGGGCACGGATCAGGCCGCGCGCCAGCGTCGATTTACCCATGCCCAGAGGACCGTCCAGAAGGACCGCCTCGCCGGGTGCCAGCAGGGGCGCGATGGCCTGGCCCAGCCGCGTCGTTGCCGCCTCGTCGTCAAGCCGGAGCGTCGTCACGCGAAGTCCGCGTCGGGTTGGGTCGGCAGGACCCGTTCGGTGAAGGCCTTGAGCGCGAAGATTGCGCGCGTGGCATCGATATCGAGGCGGGACGGATCGATGGGCTTTCCGACGCTCAGGCGAAAGGGCTTCTTTCGCTTGTTCAGCAGCTCGTGGAACAGGGTGACGTCCCTCAGTTCCTGGCTGAACCGGTCGAACAGATGGAACAGGGTCGATGTGGGGCCGGTGACGTGGATCGGGATCACCGGCGCGCCGTACTTACGGGCCAGGGAGGCGGCCGTGGGGGCCCAGTCCGGGTCGGTCAGCTGGCCGTCGTTGCCGACGCGGGCCAGTCGACCGGCGGGGAACAGGACGACGCAGCGTTCAGCTTCGAAGGCGGCGCGGGCGGCATCCAGAGTGGCGCGGGTCTTTTCACGGGTGCGCTTCTCGACCACCCATTCGACCGGGATGACGACTTCGCCCAGGCGGGGCGAAACGCGCAGCGCATCGGCGTTGGCGAAGTAGATGGCGTCGGCGCGGCGCGCGCGGATGGCGTCGTAAACGGCGATGCCGTCCGCGATGCCGGTCGGATGATTGGCCACGACGACGCATCGGCCGGTCGTCGGCATCCGATCAAGATTGAGACTGGAGACCTTCAGATCCAGCAGCTGGGACACGTAATCCAGCGCGCCCTGTCCAGACAGGGGGGCGACCGCGTCGGCCATGCGCCGCGCCTGGCCATAGCCGAGCAGGGCATAGAGGCCGGGCCGGACCAGCGGCCACAACGGCGAGGCCGTCAGCCGAGGCGCCCGCTCGGCGATCAGAACATCGACGATGTGAGCGTCCGACCGTCGAGACGGGACAGCGGAAGGCGTGGCGGAGGCGGGATCGACGACGGTCATGGGCCTGTCCTTGTCGCCGCTCGCCCGGGGGCTGGCAAGCGGGGTCGACGGACTTGCGCGCACTCGAAAAGCGGGTGCAGGTTGCCGCCGCGTTTTCCGAAGGGGCTTGCATGAATTTCCGTCTGTCGACCGCGATCTTCGCCCTGGCCCTGGCGGCCACGCCGGCCGTGACCCTGGCCCAGGCTGCGTCCCCGTCGGGAGCGAACATGCAACCGGTTCCGGGCGGCATGTCCTTGAGGGCGCTCGCAATGATGGAGCGGGTGTCTGATCCGCGCCTGTCGCCGGATGGCCGGACCGTGCTCTACGCCGTGCGCAGCACCGACTGGGAAGGCAACCGGGGCGTCAATGCCCTGTGGATCGTGGATGTCGAGGACGGGACGCCCCGGCGGCTGCCGATATCCGAGGGCGGCGCGGCATCGGGTCGCTGGTCGGCGGATGGAACGGCCATCTACTTCCTGTCGTCTCGCGGCGGTTCGAGCCAGGTCTGGCGGGCGGACGCCGACGGCGTGTCGGCCGTGCAGCTGACGCGGCTGCCGGTCGAGGTCGTCGCCTTCCGGGTCTCGCCGGACGGGAAGTCCCTGATCCTGTCAGCACCAGTCTTTGTGGACTGCGACAGCCTGCAGTGCACGCGCGACCGGATGGAGGCCGAGGCCCGCACGCCCGAGACTGTGGCGGGCTATGACCGCATGCCGCTGCGCCAGTTTGATCGATGGAACGACGGACGGCGACAGCACCTGTTCCTTCAGCCCCTGAACGGATCGGGACTGGCCGATGGTCCGCCGCGCGACCTGATGGTCGGGGTGGACGCGGACGTTCCCGCTCAACCGCAAGGAACCGAGGACGCCTTTGTGGTCTCTCCGGATGGACGCGCCATCGTCTATTCGACGCAGACGCAGGGGGCCGGCGAGGCGTTCACCAACAACTCGGACCTGTTCCGGGTCTCGGTCGAGGGCGGAGCGGCTGTCAATCTGACGGACGACAACGAGGCCCCCGACTTCGCCCCCGCCTTTTCACCCGATGGCCGACGACTGGCCTGGCTGGCGGGACGCCGCGAGAATGTCGGCGGCGATCAGGCCCGGGTCATGGTGGCGGACGCCGACGGCTCCAACGCACGGGTCCTGGTCGATGATTGGGATCGCGGCCCCGGGAGCCTGACCTGGGCCTCGGACGGGCGCAGCCTTCTGGCGACCGCCTCGGACGAGGGGCAGAACCGGTTGTTCCGCATCGATGCCCGCAGCGGCGTTGTCTCCGCCCTGACCGGTCGGGGTGCCGTATCCGGCGTTGAAAGCCGCGGCGGCGTGCTGGTCTATGCCCACGACAGCTTCGCGACCCCGACGCAGATCCTGACGGGAACGGGCGACGCCGCTCGCCCCCTGACGACCCAAAATGCGGAGGCGCTGGCGAACCTGTCGCTGCCGGAAGCGCAGAGCTTCACTTTCGCGGGCTGGAACGGCGAGCCGGTGCATGGGTGGGTCTTTCAGCCAGTGGGCCACCAGGAGGGTCAGACCCATCCGGCCGTCTATCTGATCCACGGCGGGCCCAAGTCGCCCTGGACCGAGAGCTGGTCCTATCGCTGGAACCCGCACACCTACACCTCGGCCGGCTATGCGGTGGTGATGGTCAACTTCCACGGATCGCCCGGCTACGGCCAGGCCTTCACCGACGCCATCAATGATCACTGGGGCGACCGACCGCTGGAGGATCTGCAGAAGGGCTGGGAGGCTGCGCTGGCGGCCAATCCGTGGATCGACAGCGACCGGGCCTGCGCGCTGGGGGCCTCGTACGGCGGCTATATGGTCAACATGATCGCCAGCCAGTGGAACGGGCCGTGGGCCTGCCTGGTCAACCATGCCGGCGTCTTTGACGTGCCTCAGCTGATGAACGCCATGGATATCGGCAACTTCATCTGGGAGTTCGGCGGCCCGTCCTGGGAGCGGATGGAGCTCTACCGCCGCTTCTCACCCGGCGACTTTGTGTCGGACTGGGAGAAGCCCATGCTGGTGCTGCACGGCTCGCGGGATTTCCGCGTGCCGCTGGAGCAAGGGCTGGCGACGTTCTCGGCGCTGCAGCGCGAAGGCATTCCCAGCCGCTTCGTCCATGTGCCGGACGAGAACCACTGGATCCTGAAGCCCCGGAACTGGGTCGACTGGCAGCGCGAGATCCTGGACTGGACCGCCCGCTGGACGGCAGAACCCTGAGGCGGGCCGCGCGTCCTTTCACCCCTGACCAGCCAGTGCTAGGCCGAGCGATCAACCCGTTCGCGGAGTCCGCCATGCGTTCTGTCCTTTTTGCCGCCGTCGCCTCCCTGTCCCTGATCGCGGCCCTTCCGGTCACGGCGCAGGGCGCGCCGTCTGCCGCCGAAGCACCAGCGGCCCAGCCGTTCACCTACACCGACATGCTGATGGCGAACCGGCTGTCGGACCCGCGCGTGTCACCGGACGGCCGTCACGTGGTCTATGCGGTGCGCGCGACCGACATGGACAACAATCGCGGCGTCACCAGCCTGTTCATCCAGAGTCTGGACGGCGAGGGCGCAGCGCGCAGGCTGGCGATCTCGGACGGCGGGGCCAATACGGCGCGTTGGGGGTCGGACGGGTGGCTCTATTTCCTGTCGGGCCGGTCGGGAACGAGCCAGGTCTGGAAGACCGACGCCCAAGGCGAGACCGCGACCCAGGTCACCAACCTGCCCGTCGACGTGAACGCCTATCGCCTGAGCCCGGACGCATCGAAGATCGCCGTGTCTCTGGCCGTCTATCCGCAGTGCGAGGATCTGGCCTGCTCGGTCGCGCGCGGCGAGGCGGAGGCCGCGCGCAAGTCGACCGGCCAGGTCTATGACCGTCTGTTCGTGCGCCATTGGGACACCTGGAACGACGGGACCCAGAACCATCTGTTCGTCGTCAACACCGACGGCTCGGGCGACCCGGTGTGGGTCACGCACGGCTTTGACGGGGACACGCCCTCCAAGCCGTTCGGCGACGAGAGTGAGTTCGCCTTCACGCCCGACAGCGGCGCGGTGGTCTTCTCGGCGCGCGAGGCCGGTACCAGCGAACCTTGGAGCACGGACTTCGACCTGTACCGGACGAACGGCCTGACCGGCGAAGGCTTCGTCAACCTGACCGAGGACAATCCGGCCTGGGACACCGGTCCGGTGTTCTCGCCGGACGGCCGCACCCTGGCCTATCGCGCCATGCGCCGGCCCGGGTTCGAGGCGGATCGCTGGCAGATCGTGCTGATGGACGTGGCCACGGGTGCCAGGCGCGAGATCGCGGCGGACTGGGACAGGTCGGCCGACAGCCTGCAATGGTCGGCGGACGGCCGCAGCCTGTATGTCGTCGCCGGTGACATCGGCCAGACGCGGCTGTTCTCCATCGATGTGGCGCGCGGTTCGGTCGTTCCGATCACCGGCCCGGGCCACGTCTCGGCCTTCGACCAGACCCGCACAGGCTTCGTCTATGCGATGGACAGCCTGACCTCGCCGTCGGAGCTGTATGTGAAGACCTTCCGCGGCCGCGAGATGCCGCGCCGGATCACCAACGTGAACCCGCAACTGGCCGAGCGGGTGTTCGGCGAGGCCGAGCAGTTCAGCTTCCCCGGCTGGAACGACGAAACCGTCTATGCCTACGTCATCAAGCCCGCCGGCTACGTCGAGGGGCGCCAGTATCCGGTCGCCTTCATCATCCACGGCGGGCCGCAGTCCAGCTTTGCGAACGCCTGGTCCTATCGCTGGAACGCCATGACCTATGCCGGTGCCGGCTATGCGGTGGTGATGATCGATTTCCATGGCTCGACCGGATACGGCCAGGCCTTCACGGACTCGATTTCACAACACTGGGGCGACCGGCCGCTGGAAGATCTGCAGAAAGGCTGGGCTTTCGCGCAGCAGCAGTATTCCTTCCTCGACGGCGACCGGGCGTGCGCGCTGGGTGCCTCCTACGGCGGCTTCATGGTCAACTGGATCGCGGGCCGGTGGAACGATGAGTTCCAGTGCCTGGTGAACCACGACGGCATCTTCGACACCTTCGCCATGGGCTATTCGACCGAGGAGCTGTGGTTCACCGAGTGGGAGAATGGCGGCACGCCGTATGACGTGCCCGAGGCCTACCAGCGCTTCAACCCGGCCAATCACGTGAACAACTGGTCCGATCCCATGCTGGTGATCCAGGGTGACCGGGATTTCCGCGTGCCGACGACCCAGGCGCTGTCGACCTTCACCGCGCTCCAACGGCGCGGCATCGAAAGCCGGATGGTCGTGTTCCCGGACGAGAACCACTGGGTGCTGAAGCCGCAGAACAGCCTGCAATGGCACAATGAGGTGTTCGGCTGGCTGGACCGGCACATCGGCTCGCCGGACTGACATCGTGTCCCATCCCTCCCCCGAACAGCCTGACGGCCAGCTCGTCGGGCGGGTCATCGCCATGCCCGCCGATACCAACCCCGAAGGCGACATCTTCGGCGGCTGGCTGCTGGCGCAGATGGACCTCGCGGGGGCCACGCCCGCCTTCGACCTCGCCCACGGCCGCTGCGCGACGGTGGCGGTCGATGCCATGGTGTTCCACCAGCCGGTCTCGGTCGGCGACGAAGTCAGCCTGTATGCGACCGTGGTGCGGGTCGGCCGAACGTCAGTGCGCGTGAAGGTCGAGGCCTGGAAGCGGCCGCGCACCGGTCAGGACGTCACCCGCGTGACCGAAGGCGTCTTCACCTACGTCGCGATCGACGCGGACCGGAAGCCGCGGCCCTTGCCCGTCTAGCAGGGAAGCGCGAGCGCAAGCGGGGCGGGCGAGGGCTGGACCATCGGGGCATCGAAAGTCGCCCCGATCGTCGTGGCGCTCTCAAAGTCCGTCGCCACCGCAGCACCGTCTTCCTTTCGGATGGAGCCGATCCTGGCCCCCGTGAAATTCGCGAAACTGAGCTGGCTGTTGCGGAAGCTCACGCCTCGGAGATCACAGTAGGAGAAATCGGCTCCCCGAAGGTCCGCGTCCCGGAAGTTGGCCCCGGTCAACAGACTCTTGGAGAAGTCGATCTCGATGGCCCGGACACCCATCGCCTTGATCCCGGCAAGTCGCCGGCCGGCGAAGGCACACCCTGCGGGCCGAAGGTCCATACCCGACAGATCGGCCACGCGGCCCTGTCGACCGAAGCTGTCGACCCACTGCTCGGCCTCGTCGAGCATCCGCCTGACTGAGTCCGCCTGCGCCACGGCCTCGGCATCCGGGTCGAGGATGCAGGTGGCGAGCGCGGCAGGATCGATCCTGAGGTGCTTCAGATCCACGCCGGTCAGGATGGTTTCGGCAAAGACGCACCCTCTGAGGTCGGCATAGGCGAGATCGGCACCGGACAGGTTCGCCCCGCTGAAATCCGCGCCTTTCAGCCGCGCCTTGCCCAACCGCGCACGCTTGAGTGAGGCGAACCTGAGATCGACGCCCTGACGCAGGACGCCGTCGGGTCCGAAATCGGAGACGGATCGCGACGGATCCACCGTCCACATCCGGTAGAGACCCGACGCCTCAACCACGGCCACGTGGGCGTCGCGGAGGTCAACGCCGTCCATCCGCGCCCCGTACAGACGCGCGCCCTTCAGGCTCGATCCGCGAAGGTCTGCGTTGGTCAGGTTTGCCGCCCGGAGGTCGATCTCCCGCAGATCACAGCAATACAGATGAGCACCCGCGAGGTCGGTACCCGCCAGTTTGCCTCCAGCAAGGTTGGAACCCATGAGGTCGGTGCCGGCCAGGTGACGCTTCTGAAGCACGGCTCCCTGCAGCATCGAAAAGCGCAGGATCAGGCGCAGGCCGCCCGGGCGGCCCGTGGCGAACCGCTCGTGTCGGTCGACCGCTGCCTCAAGTGCGCTGGCGGGAATCCGGGCGTGCATAGACGACGCCATACAACGAACGGGTTTCAAAACTGTTCTTCCCACGGGAGCCCGAGGCCCAATCTTGACCTAAACGTAAGCGGAGCCTACCTGACGGCCATGGCCATCCGTCGCATCCTGACCATCGACAACGCCGCCGACCTGGCGATCCTGAAGCAGGTGTCAAAGCCCATGGAGGCTGTCGACGACAGCGTGCGTGCGCTGATGGATGACATGCTGGACACCATGTACGACGCGCCAGGCATCGGTCTGGCCGCCGTGCAGATCGGCGACCTGCGTCGGGTGGTGGTTATGGATCTGGGCGACGGTCCCGTGCCGGAGGACGCGCCGGCCGTCCCCGAAGGCCAGGACCCGCCGCGGGTCCCCAACCCCCGCTACTTCATCAATCCCGAGGTGTTGTGGGCCTCGGATGAGACCTTCTGCTACGAAGAAGGCTGTCTCTCCATTCCGGAATACTTCGACCAGGTCGAACGCCCGGCTCGGATCCGCGTCGCCTATCTGAACCGCGAGGGCGAGCGGATCGAGGAGGAAATCGAGGGCCTGTACGCCGTCTGCTACCAGCACGAACTCGATCACCTGAACGGTGTGCTGTTTATCGATCACCTGTCGCGGCTGCGGAAGGACCGGGCCATGGCCAAGGTCAAGAAGACCATGCGTTCGAGGGAGGCCGCCTGATGCCCCGCAGGAAATCCTATGTCGTCGATCCGTCCGGCCGTCGCCGCCTGACCCGTTCCGAGAAGATCGGTATCGGTTCTGTCGTGACCCTGGTGGGCGTCGCCGCGCTCGGCGTCATCGCGGGCGTGTTGCTGGACCGCTTTCTGGACTTCGACGACGCGCTGGATGCGGGCGGCGAGTGGGACGAGGGCGGCGGGGTCTCGACCCGCTGGCAGTAGGCCGGCCGCAAGCCGTGCAACGCAACGTCACTTGACGGAGGCCTTTGTCCGGCCGATCCCGGCTGAACGTCCTACCGGAACCCGCCCATGCCGCACGATCGCCTGTCCGTCCTGACCGCGCTCCAGTACCAGGGCATCTGCCCGGTTTTCTATCATGCCGATCCGGAAACCGCTCTGAACGTCATCCGAGCCTGCGCGCGCGGCGGAGCACCTGTAATCGAGTTCACCAACCGGGGCGACTTCGCGGTCGATCTGTTCGGCGAGATTGCGAGGGAATTGACGCGGACCGATCCGGACATCGTTCTGGGCATCGGATCCGTGCTGGACGCGGGCACGGCCGCGATGTTCCTGAACCGCGCGGCCCGCTTCGTGGTGTCGCCCGCCCTGGTTCCCGAGGTTGCCCAGGTCTGTAACCGGCGCATGGTCGCCTATTTCCCCGGTTGCGGCTCAGTAACGGACATTTCCAACGCCCATGCCCTGGGCTGCGAGATCGTGAAACTGTTTCCCGGTGCCTCGGTCGGCGGGCCGGACTTCGTCAAGGCGGTTCTGGGCCCCATGCCCTGGACCAAGATCATGCCGACGGGCGGGGTCGATCCGGACCCGGCCTCGATCGCCAAGTGGTTCGGCTCCGGCATCGTAGCTGCAGGCATGGGCTCCAGGCTGATCACAGACGCGGCCGTGCGTGATGGCGACTGGGCCGGCATCGAAGCCTCGGTGCGCGGCGCGGTCGAGGCGGTCAGGGCATTTCGCGCCGGCTGACCACCCGAAGCGACAACATTACAGCCCTGTAACGTGCGCCCGGTGCGAGCGCCCGATACGGTCCCGGGGTCTGTTTGCTGGAGCCCGCTGGACCCATGAAGTCGCGCCTGAAGTCGGCCGTCGCCGCGCTTGCCCTGATCACCGCGCTCGGGGCCCCGGCCCTGGCCGTTCCCGCTGCTGCCGTCGCGCAGGAGGCTCCCGCCGCCATCGCCGTGCCGCCTCTGGGCTTCGTCAAGCGCACCCTGCCCAATGGCATGGACGTCTATACCTCGCGCGACACCACGACCTCGAACGTGACCATCCAGGTCTGGTACCGCGTCGGCTCCAAGGACGATCCGGAGGGCCGCTCCGGCTTCGCCCACCTGTTCGAGCACCTGATGTTCAAGGCGACCAAGGACTTTCCCGACGAGACCTTCGACCGCCTGACCGAGGACGTGGGCGGTAACAACAACGCCTTCACCTCCGACGATGTCACCGGCTACTTCCAGACGGTTCCTGCCAACCACCTGGAGCGGCTGATCTTCGCCGAGGCCAGCCGCCTGTCGTCGTTGGTGGTCAATGAGGCGGTGTTCGAAAGCGAGCGCGACGTCGTCAAGGAGGAGTACCGCCAGGGGGTGCTCGCCCAGCCCTATGGCCGGCTGTTCAGCGTCTTCATGCCGGCGACCATCTATCAGGAGCATCCGTACCGTCGGACCACGATCGGCTCGATCGAGGATCTGGATGCGGCGACGCTGGAGGACGTCCTGCGCTTCCACGCCACCTACTACCGGCCTGACAACGCCATCCTGATGGTGGCGGGCAACTTCGATCAGGCCCAGCTGGATGGCTGGATCGACCAGTATCTGGCACCCATCCCCAATCCCGACCGGCCACTGCCTGAGAACGATGTGCAGGAACCCGAGCCGACCGGCCCGCGCGAAGCCACCTTCTATGCGCCCAATGTGCCGCTGCCGGCTGTGGTTCTGGCCTGGCCGACCGTGCCCTATGCCCACCCGGACCGGATCGCCCTGACGGTGCTGGACGGCATCCTGTCGACCGGTGAGAGCTCCCGGATGTATCGCTCGCTGGTCTATGAGCAGCAGATCGCGGCCCAGGCCTCGTCCAACCCCGACTTCTCCCAGCAGGCCGGAGCGTTGTCGGCCTATTCCATCATGGCCGGCGGGGAGACACCGGAGACCGGCATCGCCGCCATCCGCGCCGAGATCGCCCGCTTCCGCGATGAGCCGGTCACCGACGCCGAGCTGGCAGAGGCCAAGAACGAGCTGGTGGCCGATGCCCTGCGCGGTCGCGAGACCATTGAGGACCGAACCCAGACCCTGGGCCTCGTCCTGATCAACACCGATGACGCCTCCGTCGCCGACCGCGAGATCGCCGCCATCCAGGCGGTCACGGCCGAGGATATCCAGCGCGTCGCCCGCCGCTATCTGACTGACGACCGCACCATCACCATCCGCTATCTGAACGCGGACGAGCAGAACCCGCCGACGCCCCAGAACACCGCAGTCTCCGCTCCGGTGACCGTCGCCGACCTGGCACCTGTGGGCCAGGTCTTCACCCTGTTGCCAGAAGCCGAGCGGACCCCGTTGCCCGAGCCGACGGCACCAGTCTCGCCGGCCACGCCGCCGGTCGCCGACTTCCGGCTGGAGAACGGCTTGCGCGTACTCGTGGTCGAGAAGGAGGGCCTGCCGCTCGTTTCGGCCCGGCTGAACTTCGACGCCGGTGCAGCGCATCAGGCACCCGGCAAGGCGGGGCTGGCGAACATGACCGCCGCCCTGCTGACGCAAGGGACCACGACACGCACCGCGCCCCAGATCGCCACCGAGATCGAGCAGCTCGGAGCTTCCATCGGCGCGGGCGCGGGGCCGGACTTCGCCAACGTCTATGCCAATGCCCCGGCGGACGTGTTCCCACGCGCGGTCGAACTGATGGCCGATCTGGTCCGCAACCCGACCTTCGCGGACGAGGAACTGGAGCGTCAACGCGATCAGGCGCTGGATGACCTGCGCGTCGCCCTGTCAACGCCCGGCCCCGTCGCCTCCCAGTCGGCCGCTCGCGTGATCTATGGCGAGGCCCCCTATGGCGCGCCTGGCGGCGGCACACTGACCAGCCTGCCCGCTCTGACGCGCGATGATATCGCGATCTTCCATCGCCAGCGGTATCGCCCGATCGACGCCACGCTGGTGTTCTCCGGCGCGATCGACGAGGCCGAGGCCCGGCGTCTGGCGGAAGCGGCGTTCGGTGACTGGACCAGCCCCTCGGCCGTCGGGGCCGCCGTGGATCCGTCGGGTCCGGCCTTGCCACCCCGCGTCGTCGTCATCGACCAGCCGGGCGCGGGTCAGGCGGCCGTAACGGTGGCGCTCCGAGGCGTGTCGCGCACCAATGCTGACTTCTTCCCCCTGACACTGGGCAACACCCTGCTCGGCGGGAGCTTCACCTCGCGCCTGAACCAGGAAATCCGCATCAAGCGCGGACTCAGCTACGGCACCCGGTCGTCTCTGGGCGCGCGCGCGGATGACGGCCTGTTCACTGCTTCTGCCCAGACGCGCAACGACGCCGCCGTCGAGGTCGCCGGGCTGATCATGGCCGAGATCGAGCGGCTGTCGACCACTCAGCCGACCGAGCAGGAGATGACCACCCGCCGGGCCATCCTGACCGGCGCGTTCGGCAGCTCGCTGGAAACCGTCGACGGCCTGGGCGCCCTGGTGGCCAACCTGGCCCTCTATGACCTGCCAATGAGCGATCTGGCGGCCTACGTCGGCAACGTCGAAGCCATCGACGCTGCCGAGGTCCAGGCGGCGTTCGCTGAACACCTGCCGGTGGACCGGGCCAGCCTGGTGATCGTGGGCGACGCGTCCCAGTTCATCGATGGACTGCGCGCGCAGTATCCGCAGGTGGAGATCATCCCGCTCACGAGCCTGAACCTCGACCGGGCGGCGCTGCAGTAGCGGGGTCAGGCGGAATCGGCGGGAGATGCATTTTTCGACTTGCGAGCCTCTCCCGCCCTCCGCTATAGGCCCCGCTCTCGACTGAGACGCGGGCGTAGCTCAGGGGTAGAGCATCACCTTGCCAAGGTGAGGGTCGGGCGTTCGAATCGCCTCGCCCGCTCCAGTCGAAGAACGGAAAAAGGCCCGGTCGCGAGACCGGGCCTTTTCTGTTTGCGACAGGGTCGATGGATCAGAGCCCCAGCGCTGCCTTCACCGCCCGCCAGTCGACGTACTTGAAGTTCTGGGTCCCGATATCGTTGACATCATCCTGGATGACGATCAGCCCTTCGGGAAAGGGCCCCACCGGACCGCCCAGAGCGGCCAGGCCGTCGGTGCCGGTCACGGCGTCCACCACCCCCGCCTCGACCACGAAACGGCCGACGTAGACAGGGGCCGCACCGTCGATGCGCCAGACCGGAAAGGCAGAGTCGCCCTGGCTGGAGCCGATCATGTAGCGGGCCGCGCCATCGGCAATGATTGTTAGCCCTTCGGCGTCGGCCACCAGAACGTCGGGCTGGATGCCCTGGACCAGGGTGCGGGCATCGCCGGAGGCCGGATCCAGGCCGTAGCGCCAGACGCCGACATTCTCCTCACCGAGATAAAGGGCGTTGGTCGCCTCGTCCGCGACGCAGCCTTCCGAGATCGTCCCGATGTCGAAGCGCCGGACTTCCTGGGCGGCGGGACCGCCATCCGGAGCCACCGTCAACACCCACTGACGCACCTCGCCCTCGTGGCCGACGAGAATGGCGTGCACTTCAGTGCCCCGGCGCGCGAAGCAGAAGCCATAGGGTTCCACCACGTCGGTCGAGATCGCCCCCCAGGCCGCCACGCCATTGCCGGCCCCGGCGCCCGGGTCGAAGCGGTAGAGCGATACGCCGGTACGGCCCGGAGTCCGGTCGCTGGCCCCAAGGACCAGTTGCGAGCGTCCACCAATGCTGAGGCCGTCCACCGCATCGACATTGTTGAGCAGGCCCTCGGGCATGAACTGGAGGACCGACCCGTCGAGACCATAGACGTAGAGCCCGGCCTTCTTGTCGGTACCGACGACGAAGCCCGGGGTGGCTGTGGTGCCCACGGTCACCGGAGCGTCGAACATCCAGATCGCCGGATCATCGGCCGCATCCTCGCCGCCGCCGGTGCCGACCGACGGGGTCTCCAGAGTCGCTTGAACCCGCACGCCCGGGCCGACGAAACCTTCGCCCTCGCCCTGATAGTCGACCTCGGTCGTGGCGCAGGCGGCCAGCGCAAGCGCCGACACCGCAGTGGTGAAAAGCCCCCGGATCGTCATCGCCGCACCCCTTTCAGCCAGTGTCGAGGCGCCCTGACCACGGCTTGCGCATCGGGTCAATCCCGTGCGTTCCGGCACGCACCGACGAAAAGTCACGTCTACGGATCAATCGTCACAGTGTCGTCCCTGAACCTCTGCCCCCCGGTCACGAACTCGTCGTGGCGACGTCGTCACTAAAGCGTAGCAGAACGCCGAGAATCGGCGGCCGGGGGGTCGACCGGGCCATCGGGGATGCCACAAATGAAACTCGCTCTTCTGGTCGGGGCTGCCGCCGCCCCGCTTCTGTTCGTCCAGCCTGTGTTCGCGCAGGAAGCCACCCAGGTCGACGAAATCGTCGTCACGGGTCGCCGCCCGATCGCGGAATCGGAAGCCGCCGCGCTGCAGGTGCAGCGGAACTCCGACAGTCTGGTGAGCGTGGTCGCCGCCGACTCGGTTGGTCGCCTTCCTGATCAGAACATCGCCCAGGCTGTCGCCCGCGTGCCGGGTGCCGCGGTCGAAAGCGATCAGGGCCAGGCCCGCTACGTCTCGCTGCGCGGCGCGCCGAACTACTGGACCACGCTGTCGATCAACGGCATCGGCATTGTCAGCCCCGAGGGCCGCGACACCCGCTACGACTCCCTGCCCTCGGCCATCGCCTCGCAGATCGTGGTCAACAAGGCGGTGACACCCGACCTGACCGGTGAGACCATCTCCGGCAACATCAACATCATCACCCGCTCGGCCTTTGACTATCCGGGCCTGAGCATCGCCGGCAAGCTGGGCGCGGGCCGCGCCGAGCTCGGCGACCGCGACATGTATGAAGGCCAGCTGGTCGTCTCGGACCGGTTCGACACCGGCTTCGGAGAGATCGGTCTGCTTGCGTCGGGCAGCTACTTCGAACGCAACATGGTCACCGACAACTACGAGATCGACTGGGAACTGGTGTCCCAGGACGTTCAGCCCGACGGTGCCGGTGTCGGCGGGAACCGCCTGTGGGCGCGCGAGACCGAGAACAAGCTCTATCGCCTGACGCGCACCAACTACTCCTACTCGGGTCGCCTGGACTGGAGCCCGACCGACGGCCACCGCGTCTTCTTCGAGTCGATCTTCTCGACCTTCACGGACGACGAGGCCCGCGACAACTACATCTTCGACACCGACGATCGTCAGAACGACCCGTCGGTCCCGCCGCGCTCGGCCGCCGCACCCTGCACCATCGCCACAACGGGCGTGGTGACCAACACGGCCTATGCCGACGTCTGCGTGGGCAACACCTCGCTGGTCGGGACGGTCTACGGGATCGACATCAACCAGCGCGCCACGCTTCGCGCGTTCGAACAGTCGATCTTCACAAACACCCTGGGCGGTGAACATGCCTTGGGTGAGTGGGATCTGGACTGGCGCCTGAACTTCACTCGCTCGCGCGATGACCGTTCGGTGGTCGGCGAGGCGCGCTACGAGAGCCCCTCGACGCGCAACCTGCGTCCGACGATCTTCTACGCCTTCAACGACGTCGATCTGCACAACATCGAGCTCTACAACACCATCACGACCGGCACCGGCGCGGCGACGACCTACAGCCGCGGCGCGCGCGTCACCAACATTGACGATTTCCAGCGCAACCTGACCCAGCTGACGTCGCTGGACGCCGTGGATGAGACGGAGGCCTACACCGCCCGTTTCGACCTGACCCGCCAGCTGTCGCTGATGGGGGCTGACGCCCGCGTCACCTTCGGCGGCCAGTACGACATCCGCACCAAGGAAGCCAACGAACGCCAGATGGTCCTGAACTCGGCGGCCCAGTTCGCGGCGGCCGGGACCTCGACGACCTTCGCGCCGGTGTCCCTGAGCACGCCGTTCGCTGGCGATATCCGGATGGGCTACACCTTCCGCTACTTCGACCTGGAAGCCATGCGCGCCCAGATCGCCCGTGCGTCGGCCCTGAACGCCTTCAACCCGCTCCTCGGAAACTTCTATAACGTCGAGGAAGAGATCTACGCCGGCTATGGCGCGATCCGCCTAGGCTACGACTGGGGTTCGGTCCTGGCCGGTGCCCGCGTCGAGCACATCACCAACACCGGCCAGGCCTTCGTTCCGCTGGCCGGCGTGAGCACGCTTATCACGACGGAAGGTGAGCAGACGATCATCTACCCGAGCGTCCATGTGAACTACGACATCGACGAGGATCGCAAGCTGCGCGTCTCGTTCTCGACCGGTGCCGCCCGTCCCGACTACGACCAGCTGCGTCCGAACTTCACCTTCAACGACGCCAACCAGACCATCTCCGGCGGCAACCCGGATGCCCAGCCCGAGCGCGCCTACGGCGTTGACGCCTATTATGAGTGGTACATCCAGCCGCAGGGCTTCTTCTCGGCGGGCCTGTTCTACAAGCGGGTCGAGGACGTCCTGTTCAGCGATACCCGCGTGTTCGGCTCCACCGTCCTCAACACCGCCGGTGTGGATCGCTCGCAGTATCGCCTGTCGACGCTCGTCAACGGCGGCGATGGCTACATCTGGGGCTTCGAGGGTGCCCTGCAGCTCCAGCTCGATCCCTATGTCGAACAGCTGGACCTGCCGGAATGGATGGGCGGCTTCGGCATCAATGTGAACGTGACCGCCAACGAGTCCCAGGCCACGACGCCGGGCGGCACGCGCGTCACCCTGCCGGGCACCTCGGACGTGGTCTACAATCTCGCGGGCTACTATGAGAAGTACGGCCTCTCGGCGCGTCTGAACTACCGCAAGCGCACCGCCTGGCTCGACGGCTACGGCCCGGCGTCCGACGGCGGCAACACCTACTGGGCGGCCGACGACGAAATGGACGCCTCGATCCGTTATGCCGTCACCGACAACCTCGAAGTCTACGTCGATGGCTCGAACCTGCTGAACAATCCCGGCCGTCGCTACGTCCGTGAGAGCCAGTACACGATCGAGTGGGAGCGCTTCGGCCGTCGTATTGATGCGGGCATCCGCTTCAGCTTCTAAGCCAAAGAAACCTGCCGAACAGAAAGGGCCGGACGGCGACGTCCGGCCCTTTTTTGTCGATCACGAGGCGAAGTCATCGGCGTTTCGCGATTGTCACTGGACCGGCGCGAGCCGCCCCTCTAACCGCCGTCTGGCGTCGATTTCGGCATCGCCCTTGCTGGACCGTCGCGCGGTGCCGGTGTCATGGTGCCATTTCGGGAAGAGTTCTGTTCGATGTTCATGGAAGGCGAGGTGAACTGGGTTCTGGTTCTGGGGCTGACGGCCGCAGTCACCACCGTCATCGCCATCCTGTCGCTGATCTTCGCCTGGACGAACCGCGCCCGGCACGTCTCGACCTCCGACGAGTTGTCGGCCGTGGCTCGTGCCCGGCAGGATGCGGAGACCCGCCTATATGAGACCCTGAACGCCATCCCTGTGGCCCTGGTCCAGACCGATCGCGGCGGCAAGTTCATCTTCGCCAACCGCGCCGCGCACCAGCTGCTGGGCCGCAAGGACAATGAGCTGATCGGGCTGCGCTTCCACTCGGCCACCTGGGGCATCACCTATCCCGATGGTCGACCCGTGCCGCCCGATCTTCTGCCCAGCGCCCGGGCTCTGCGCGGTCAGACGGTCAAGGGCTTCCAGCACATTCTCGCCAATCCGACGACGCGTCGAAAGATGCTGGTCTCGGTTACCGCCATGCCAGTCGAGGATGCCCTGGGCCAGGTCATCGGCTCGACCGCCGCCATCGTAGAGACGGAAGGTCTGACCACGCCGGAGGTCAGCCCGTTCGACCCCCCGGCGGCACCGCCGGATCCCAACGAAACGACCCGGCGGGTGTTCGAGGCCGCGTCCAGCGCCCTGGCCGTCGTCGCGGCGAACGGCGTGATCAAGGAGGCCAACCGGGCGGCTCTGGCCCATTTCGGGCGCAGCTCCGATGTCGTCGGAGGCGATTTCGCCGACCATTTCCTGGCGGAGGACGAACGCGTCGAGGCACGCCAGACGCTGCGGGCCGCCGCTGCGGGGGCCGAAGGTGCCGAAGCCATCCTTTCGACGCTCGGAGGGCCGCAGGGCTTTGCCTGGCGTCTTCTGCCGCTGGCCAACGCGGACGGGGTGGTTGACGTCCTGCTTCTGGCCGGGGATCCGGTTCCCGCTCCCGCCGAACCTGAACCCGCACCGGAACCCGTCGGGCCTTCGGCTGATGAGGTCGAGGCTGCACACCTGGCGGCCCTCGTCGCTGCCGCAGAGCGTGAAGCGGCACTGTCCGCGGAACGTGATGCCGCCCTGGCCGCCGCGGGAGCCGCCCGCGAAGACGCGCTGCGCGCCCTGGAACGCGGCGAGGGCTCGCAACGGCTGGAGAGCGTTGGCCGACTGACCGGCGGGGTCGCGCAGGATTTCAATGCGCTTCTGACGGTCATGACCAGCGCGCTCGACATGATGCTGAAGACGGCCGACGACCCGGCAAGGGTGCGCCGCCTGGGGCAGGCGGCACTCGCGGCCGGCCAGCGCGGCGAAGTCCTGACGCGCCGCCTCGCCGCCTTCACCCAGGGTGAGGAAGCCGAGGCCCGTACACTCGACGCCGGCGTCCTGATGCGCGCGATGGAGAGCCGTCTTCGAGCGTTGGCGGGGCCGGGCATCGACCTGATGATCGAAGCGCCGGACTCCGAAGCGCCGGTTCAGGTCGATCCCGTGGCATTTGAAGGTGCGATCGTCGCCCTCGTCCGCAACGCCGTCGAGGCCGTCGCAGGCCAGGGTGCCGTGGCTGTGAGGATGGAGCCGCTGGAAGATGCCGTACGCCTGACGGTGCGCGACACCGGACCCGGCCTTGATGAGGCCACGGCCGCCCGGGCCATGGAGCCGTTTTTCACCACCCGCCCGGGACAAGCCGGTCTTGGCCTCGCCCAGGTTCATGCTTTCGCGCGTCTGTCCCGCGGCGACCTCAGCCTCATCAGTGAACCCAGACAGGGCGCCGAGGCCACACTGACCCTGCCACGCACACACCGAGCGGACTGAAGCCGCCACACCCTCTCGCCGACCGACCCGTGTTCTGCTATCGTTAACCTTCCACGGAGGGGGTGCCGATGGTCTGGGTCTGGCGAGCGTGTCTCGGTCTTCTCATTGCGGTCTATGCGGGCTGGCTCGTGTGGCCGGTACTTCAGCCGTTGACGGCGGGCGGCTCGATAAGCGGCGCGATCGCCGTTATCACGGCGGAGGCGGCAAGGCTGGGTGGCGTGATCCCCTTGCTGTGGCTGGCCGCGGCCCTTCTCTATGTCGTTGCGGCGGTGATGACCGTCGCCGGCCTCGGAGGCGCACCGGGGGCTTACTTCCTGGCCTTCGCCTGCGAACTGATCCAGCGTGTCCTTCTGCAGAGCGCACCGGACGCAACTGTCACCGACACCCCGCAGCGGCTCGTTGCGGTGGCCCAGTCCCTGAACGTCAGCGTCGAGCCGGGCCCTCTGTCCCTGTCCGCCATGCTCGTGGTTGGGCTGCTGGTGGTCATGAGCGGCGTCTGGCACGGGCAAAAGGATTTGATCTGGCCCCAGCACTGGACCCGGTCCCCCATCTAGGCCGCAGCCCAGGCGGATTGCCCATCCTTCCCGTGAGGCGTCGATGAAGTTTGTCCGTATCGTTCTGGTTCTCGCGGTGATCGGCTATGCGGGCTGGCTCGCATGGCCGTTCCTGACCCCGTTCTTCGAGGGCGCGCCGCTTGATGTCGCGCTGGAACGCGCGCGGGGCATGATCGAGGCGGGCGCAGGCATTTCAGGTGCGATGCTATGGGTCGGAGCCGTGCTGCTCTATCTGATCGCAGCGCTGATGCTGGGGGCCGGCAATCCCCGAGCCGCGATTGCCTACTTTCTGGGATTCATCGCCGATGCCGTGTTGAGACTGGCGATCGACCGGGGACGCGCCGGTCCGGCGGAAGCCTCCATACAGGCCCAGACCTATGGCGGCGGCGAACTTTCCCAGCGATCCGCCGAGGCCGTGGCTCCCGTCGGACTGCCGGTCGATCCGACCTGGCTGATCCTGGGGACGCTTCTGGTGATCGGCCTCATCATTGTTGCCGTCTCCCGACGGAGGGGTCGACGGCGCGCCCCCGGCCAGCTCGCGGGCTGACCAGCCTCCGACGTCACGTCCGATTCTGACGCAAGGGTCGGCTAGTCTGTCCCTTGATCGCGCGACGTCCACGAACGACCGTGAGAGTCCTGAGACAGAGACTCTCAGCGATCCTGAAGACAATCAATCGCTTGGCGTGGGAGTGAGAGTCACTCCCACGACGTCCCCGCCACTCTCGCCACCATCGACTTCGCTTCCCATATCCGTCGCGGCAGTTGACCCCGACGGGTCAGGCGCTAGGACAGCCCCCGTCCTCCCGACCGCTTCCCTCCCCGAGGTTTCCATGGCCGACGCCACGCCCGCCGCTCCCGCCCAGTACGATGTCGTCGTGATCGGCGGCGGGCCCGGCGGCTACAACGCCGCCATCCGCGCAGGTCAGTTGGGGCTCAAGGTCGCCTGCGTGGAAATGCGCGAGACGCTGGGCGGCACCTGCCTGAACGTCGGCTGCATGCCTTCAAAAGCTCTGCTGCACGCCTCCGAGCTCTATGAGATGGCAGCCAAGGACTTCGCCGGAATCGGCATCGAGGTCGCGCCGAAGCTCAATCTTGGGCAGATGATGAAGCAGAAGTCGGAGAGCGTGACCGCCCTGACCAAGGGCATCGAGTTTCTGTTCAAGAAGAACAAGGCCGACTGGATCAGGGGACGCGGCCGCATCACTGGCCCCGGAACCGTCGAGGTCGAGGCGGCAGACGGATCGAAGACGACGCTGAAGGCGAAAGACATCGTCATCGCCACGGGCTCGGAGCCCACGCCGCTGCCGGGGGTCGATTTCGTCGAAGGCAAGGTGATCGATTCGACCGGGGCCCTGTCTCTGCCGGCCGTGCCGAAGAAGCTGATCGTCGTGGGGGCCGGCATCATCGGACTGGAGCTGGGTTCGGTGTGGCGTCGCCTGGGTGCCGAGGTCACCGTGGTCGAATATCTGCCGCGCATCACGCCGGGCATGGACAGCGACCTGGCCACAGCCTTCCAGCGGGCGCTGACCAAGCAGGGCATGACCTTCAAGCTGGGCTCCAAGGTCACGGCCTCCAAGGTCACCAAGGACGGTGTCGAACTGACCGTGGAACCGGCCGCAGGCGGTGCGGCCGAGACCCTGACGGGCGACGTCGTTCTGGTCGCCATCGGCCGTCGTCCCTACACGGCGGGCCTGGGGCTTGAGACGGTGGGCGTCACTGCGGACCCGCGCGGTTTCCTCGCCTCGAACCACTTCAAGGTGGCCGATGGCGTCTGGGTCATCGGCGATGTGACCCACGGCCCGATGCTGGCCCACAAGGCGGAAGAAGACGCCGTCGCCTGTATCGAACTGATCGCAGGCAAGGCCGGCCACGTCGACTACGATCTGGTGCCGAGCGTCGTCTACACCTTCCCTGAGGTGGCCTGGGTCGGAAAGACCGAGGACCAGCTGAAGGCTGCGGGCGTGGCCTACAAGTCGGGCAAGTTCCCCTTCACCGCCAACTCCCGCGCCAAGATCAACCACGAGACTGACGGCTACGCCAAGGTCCTGGCGGACGCGGCGACGGACCGCATCCTGGGCGTCCACATCATGGGGCCCCAGGCGGGAGAGCTGATCGGCGAGGCCTGCGTGGCCATGGCCTTCGGCGGCGCGTCCGAAGACCTCGCCCGCACCAGCCACGCCCACCCGACCCGCTCCGAAGCCGTCAAACAGGCCGCCATGGGCGTCGAGGGCTGGACAATGCAGGCCTGACAACAGGTTCACGTCTCCGCTGGCGTTTCCGGGCTGATGGACCGCCGGATTCGGGCTACCGCCCCGTGGAAGAGGGACAGGGTGGCTCAACCGGAGACTTGAACCATGACGATCAAGCCGATCACCACGTCCCTTCTGGCGACCATCTTGGGCCTCGCCTGCCTGTCCTCGCCGGTGCTGGCGCACGACCGGGACCGCAACCCGCCGGGCCGCGCTGGCGGACCCGGCACCAACTGGGAAAATCCTCCCGGTCCGCGAGGCGGTCCGGGGGCCTCGCCCGATCGCATTCGGCCCGCGCGCTGCATTCTGGATCGGGACGGCAACCCGCCCGGACGGCTGGGCGGACGGGGGACCAACTGGGAGAACCGTCCGGGTCCTGCGGGCGGTCCCGGCGCTTCGCCGGACCGGCCGGGCCGCTGCCGCTGACCGGACAGGGCCCGCTCCGGCGGGCCCGACACGCTCAAGCCCTCGGGTGCGCCGCGGCGTAGGCCCCCAGCAGGTGAGCGGCATCGACAGCGGTGTATTTCTGCGTTGTCGACAGGCTGGCGTGGCCCAGCAGTTCCTGGATCGAGCGCAGGTCCGCGCCGGCACCCAGAAGGTGCGTGGCGAAGCTGTGCCTCAGCGCATGGGGCGTCGCCGAGGCCGGAAGACCCAGCCGGCCCCTCAGCCGCTGCACCGTCGCCTGGACGTGCCGGGCCGACAACGGGCCGCCGCGACGGGCGCGGAACAGGGCGTCGGACGGTTCGAGCGGAAAGGGTTGGGCGGCCACGGCGCGGTCCACCGCCTGACGCACAGCGGGCAGGACCGGCACCAGCCGCGTCTTGCCGCCCTTGCCGGTGATGCGGATCGTCTTGGCCAGAGGTGCGTCTGCCCGGGTCAGGCTGAGCGCCTCGGAAATTCGCAGGCCACAGCCATAGAGCAGGCTGAGCACAGCGGCGTCCCGCAGCGCCTCCCACGGCTCGGCGTCGGGATCCAGACCGGGTTCGGCGAGAAGGCCTTTCGCCTGATCCGCGCTGACGGGTCGAGGCAGGGAGGGTTTGACCCTGGGTCCCCGCACCAGAGCCATCTGAGGCGTCGGCACGCCGCAGCGGCGGTCCAGAAACCCGTGGAAGGTACGAATGGCCGACAGGGTCTGGCTGAGCGACCTGGCAGACAGGCCTTTTTCGCCGCTTCGCCGATCCGCCAGATGCGCCCGGACCTCGGCGGCGCTTACCGTGCCGAGGTCGGAAAGGCTCTGGGGCTCGCCGCGGTGCCGCTCCAGAAACACAAGCCAGGTCCGCCCGATGTGGCCATAGGCTTCCAGCGTCCGGGGTGACAGGCGACGCTCATGGGCCAGATGCTCCAGCCAGGCCGCCATGGCTTCAGACGCTGGGGCCGCAGTGGCTGTCATCTCAGTCGAGCACGGGCCAGCGCTCGGCGGTTCGCGCCACGACCGACGCGACGAAGGCGACCAGTTCACAGCCCATGCCAGCAGTGAAGCCTTCCGGTTCCGGGGATCCGAAGGCCGCAAGCGCGGGTCGCGCCTCCTCGCCTCGATCCCCGCCCAGGTGCAGCGCCATACGGATCAGGGCGACGGACTTCACCTCCTCGCCCGCAGGGCCGAACAGGTCGAGTTCGGGGAACATGGGGCCAAGCCAAGTCAGGCCGTGTTCGCCCAACCAGGCGTCGACGCCGCCCGGTTCCAGCGCCTTCCAGCCGAAGGGCACCCCGCCGGGTCGTTCCACCGCGATTGTCGCGGCCGACAGACCAAAGCGGGCCTGGGCGGCGGCGTCGAGCCGACGAGCCAGATCCGAGTGGCTCCTGGCGTCCATCAGGTCCAGGGCGGCGACATGGGTCTGGGTCTGCGCGGCGAAGTTGGCGCGGGCGATATCCTCGATGCGTTTTCTGGCGTCCGCCTCCCGCTCGGCGGCGGCTTCCAACTTGGTCAGGGCCGTGCGGCCAAACTCGACAACGTTGCGCCCCCGCGCGATCAGGCCGATCTCCTCCAGCAAGGAACGGTCGTCCAGAAGGGTCTCGGAATTGCTCTGAAGCCAGGCCCGAATGTCAGGCCAAAGCAGCTCGCGAGCAGCGAACAGGTCTGCGGTCTGGTCTTGGGTCGTCACGCAAAGGCGCTCCTCCCGGAGAGCGCCGGGCCGCAGAATCAGAGAATCGACTGGCCAGTCTTGCCCCAGTCGGCCAGGAAGGCATCAAGCCCTTTGTCGGTTAACGGGTGCTTGACCAGGGCCTTGAAGGTGTCAGCAGGCAGGGTGGCTGCGTCCGCGCCTGCCAGCGCCGCCGCCTCGACATGGGCGGGATGACGCAGCGAGGCTGCGAGAATTTCTGTCTCGAATCCGTGCGTGTCGTAAAGGACGCGGATGGCCTCGATCAGCTCGGACCCATTGGCCCCATGGTCGTCCAGACGCCCAACGAAGGGCGAGACGAAGGTCGCGCCCGCCTTGGCCGCCAGCATGGCCTGGGCGACCGAGAAGCACAGGGTGACGTTGGTCTTGATGCCCTTGTCGGAAAAAGCGCGCGCGGCGCGCAGCCCGTCCCAGGTCAGGGGCAGCTTCACGACCACGTTCGGAGCGATGGCGGCCAGCTTGTCGCCTTCGCGCACCATGGTCTCGAAATCGGTCGCCACGGCCTCGGCCGAAATCGGCCCCTCGACCAGAGCGCAAATCTCGGCGATGACCTCGGCGATGTTGCGACCGCTCTTGGCGATCAGGGACGGGTTGGTGGTCACGCCATCGACCATGCCGGTGGGGATCATCTCCCGGATGACGGCGACGTCTGCGGTGTCGAGGAACAGTTTCATGGCGCGGCTTCTAGCTGACGGGGCCGCCCGGTGAAAGTCGCCTCCGTCCTTCTGCCGCTGCCGGTGCCCGAGGCCTTCGACTATGAGGTCCCCGACGCGCTGGAGCTGGCGCGCGGCGATCAGGTCGCCGTGCCGCTGGGCCCTCGGCTCATGCGCGGCATCGTCTCGGAGGTTCGCGAGACCACCGGCTCGAACAGGCGGTTGAAGGCGGTGGCGCAACGGTTGACGGACCCGCCGGTGCCCGAAGGTGCGCTGGATTTCGTCGAATGGGCCGCGCGCTGGACGCTCAGTCCGCCAGGCGAGATGGCGGCCCTGGCCCTGAAAGGCCTGCGCAATCCGGCGCCCCGGCCCGAGCGACGAGTGCGGCGCGTCGGCGAACGCAAGCCCGCCCGATCCACGCCGCTGCGCACGGCCGTGCTGGAGGCGCTCGACGGTCGCGCCCTGCCCTCCGCCGACCTCGCGCGCCTCGCTGGCGTGTCATCGGCCGTGGTCAAGGGACTGGTCGATGAGGGCGTGCTGGAGGTCGTCGAGATCGCCGCAGTCGCGACCTTTGACCCGCCCGCCCCGGACCACCGCCCGGCGATACTCAACCCCGATCAGGCGGCCGCCGCCAAGGTCATTGGCGACGCGGTCACCAAGGGTGGCTTCTCCGCTTTCCTGCTGGACGGCGTCACGGGGTCGGGCAAGACCGAGGCCTATCTGGAGGCTGTGGCGCGGACGCTGAGGGCCGATCCGGAGGCGCAGATATTGATCTTGCTGCCAGAGATCGCCCTGACCCAGGCCGTGATCGAACGCCTTACTGACCGCTTTGGCACCTCGCCCGCAGAATGGCATTCCGGCGTATCCGGACCTCGTCGCCGACAGGTCTGGGACGCTGTGGTCGCGGGCCGGTGCAGCATCGTGGTCGGCGCGCGCTCGGCCCTGTTCCTGCCGTTCCAGCGCCTGCGCCTGCTGATCGTCGACGAGGAGCACGACGGCTCGTTCAAGCAGGAGGACGGGCTGGTCTATCACGGGCGCGACCTGGCGGTGGCGCGGGCGCGGATCGAGGCGGCAACGGTGGTCCTGGCCTCGGCGACCCCGTCTCTGGAGACATTATGGAACGCGCGTCAGGGACGCTACGGCTGGCTCAGGTTGGGGCGTCGGCACGGCGCAGCGACCCTGCCCGACATCGCCTTGCTTGACCTGCGCGACCACCCGCCGGAACGCGAGCAGTGGCTTTCGCCGCCGCTTCGCAGCGCGATGGCGGAGACCCTGGCGGCCGGCGAGCAGACGCTACTGTTCCTGAACCGCCGGGGATATGCGCCTGTGGTCCTGTGCCGTGCCTGCGGTCATCGGTTGACGGCTCCGGACACCGACAGCTGGCTGGTCGAGCACCGCTATACGGGGCGTCTCGTTTGCCACCTGACCGGCTTTTCCATGCCGCGACCGAAGCACTGCCCCGCCTGCGGTGCGGAGGACACGCTGGTGTCGGTCGGCCCGGGCGTCGAGCGGGTCGAGGAGGAGGTGCGCCTGCTGTTCCCCGATGCCCGCACGGCCGTGTTTAGCTCCGACACCGTACCGGACGGCAAGGCGGCGCGCGCCCTGATCCAGCGCATGACGGACGGCGAGATCGATATTCTGGTGGCGACCCAGGCGGCCGCCAAAGGGCACAACTTTCCGCGTCTGACGCTGGTTGGTGTGGTGGATGCGGACCTCGGACTCAGGGGCGGCGATTTGCGGGCGGCGGAGCGGACGTTTCAACTGTTGACCCAGGCGACAGGACGGGCCGGACGCGCCGACCGACCCGGACGCGCGATCCTTCAAACCTGGACGCCCGAGCATCCCGTGCTGATGGCGCTGGCCGCCGGCGACCGCGATGCCTTCGTGGAGGCCGAGATGGCCGAACGGGAACTGGCGTCCCTGCCACCCCACGGTCGGCTGGCCGCGATGATCCTGTCGGGTGAGGACGCCGGCGCGGTCGAACGCGTGGCCTCGGCCCTGGCGGCCGCCATCCCCAACGCCGAACGGCTGGAGGTCTACGGCCCCGCTGATGCACCGCTGGCGCTTGTGCGAGGGCGACGCCGGAAGCGATTGCTGGTGCGAGCGGACCGCGACGTGGACCTGCAGGGCTTCCTGCGCGCCTGGCTGGCGCGGGTAAAGGTCCCGGCCTCCGTGCGCCTCAGTGTCGACGTGGACCCTTATAGCTTCCTGTAGGCGCTAGCGCTGAGCTCACCGCCTCAGGCCCCGGCTTTCCTAGCGAAGCTCCAGGCCCCCGCCGCGAGGGGCTCGACCTGCGCAGCCATCGTGCGGGCATGGGCCGAGGCCGCTGTGCCATCGCGAACGCGACCGGCGATGCCCTGGCAGATCGCAGCAAGCCGGAACAGGTTGTAGGCGAAGAGCCAGTCCAGATTGGCGGGTGGAGGCGATCCGGTCTTCTCGACGTAGCGCGCGACCGTTTCGTCGACCGAGGGGATGCCGAGCTCCTTCAGGTCCGCGCCTGCAAGGCCGTTCCGCAGGGTGGCGGGAATAGCCCATGCGATCAGCAGGTAGGAGAAATCCGCCATGGGATCGCCCAGCGTCGACAGCTCCCAGTCCAGGACGGCCCGGACCTCGGGCGCCTCGGGGGCCAGGATCATGTTGTCCAGCCGGAAGTCGCCGTGGACGATCCGGGTCGGCCCTTCGGGCGGCAATCCTTCCGGCAGAAAGGCGATCAACCAGTCCATGTCCGGGATCGGGTGGGTTTCGGAGGCCTGATACTGCTTGGTCCAGCGGCCGACCTGACGGGCGAAGTAGTTGCCCGGCTTGCCGTAATCGCCGAGCCCGATCGCCTCGGGCTCGAACCGGTGCAGGGCGGCCAATGTGTCGACCTGGGCATTGTAGATGGCGCGACGCTGGTCCGGCGACATTCCGGGCAATTTCAGGTCCCACAGGACCCGCCCCTCGACCTTGTCCATCACATAGAACATCGAGCCGAGGACACCGTCGTCGGTGCACAGCGCATGCGGCCGGGCGACAGGAAAGCCCTGGGCGGCCAACGCAGAGATAACGGTGAACTCGCGATCCACGGCATGCGCCGACGGCAACAGCGTCCCAGGCGGCTTGCGACGCAGCACATAGGCGGCGGTGGGTGTGGTCAGTTCGTAGGTCGGATTGGACTGCCCGCCCTTGAACTGGCGCAAGGTGAGCGGACCGGCATAGCCCGCCACGTTCGCGGTCATCCAGGCGTCGAGCGCGGCCTCGTCCAGGCGATAGCGGGGATCGACCTCGCGCGTTCCAGAAAACGTCGATTGCGGGTCGTCGAGAGCGGCGGCGTCAGTCATGCGCAGCGACAATGGCGGCCCGAACGGCGCGGCGCCAGCCCCCCCGCAGTTGCTCCCGCTCCGTTTCGCCCATGCGAGACGTCCAGACGGCAGGGGCTGCATCGCCCCTGGGTCGGAGATCCTTGATCAGGCCGCAGCCGAATGCCGCCAGCCGGGCGGCACCCAGCGCCGTCATCTCCTGGAAGGCGGGCCGCTCCACCGTGACGTCGCAGATGTCAGCCACGAATTGCATGGCAAAGGCATTGGCCGTGACCCCGCCATCGACCTTGAGCACCTTCAGTCTGGGTGCTCCGTCGGCCGCTAGAGCATCCAGCAGGTCGCGCGTCTGGTAGGCGAGCGCCTCCAACCCGGCGCGCACGAAGTGGGCGGGCGTCGAGTCCCGCGTCAGGCCAATGACGGCTCCGCGCGCATCCGGCTCCCACCAGGGCGCGCCCAGACCCGTGAAGCCGGGCACCAGATAGACCCCACCGTTGTCCTTCAGCCCCTGCGCCATCGCCTCGGACGCCCGGCTGTCGGCGATCATGCCCACCCCGTCCCTTAACCACTGGATCGCCGACCCGGCGGAGAAGATCGAACCCTCCAGCGCATACGCCGCCTCGCCCCCCACCGCGTAGCCGAGCGTGCCGAGCAGGCGGCTGGAGGAAGCGACCGGCGCGGGCCCCACATTGGCGACAAGGAAGGCGCCGGTGCCGTAGGTGATCTTGGCGTCTCCGGCCTGCAGCGCGCCGTGTCCGACCAGCGCCGCCTGCTGGTCCCCCGCTGAGCCGGTAATCGGCAGGGCCCGGCCGAAATGGGCGGGGTCGGTGTGCCCCAGGGTGTCGGCGCAGTCGCGAATCTCGGCCAGGGCCTCGCGTGGGACCTGGAACAGGGCGCACAGGTCATCGCGCCACGTCCGGGCCTCCAGATCCATCAGAGACGTGCGGCTGGCGTTTGTGGCATCCGTGACGTGAGCAGCTCCTCCCGTCAGCTTCCAGATGAGCCAGGTCTCGATGGTGCCGAGCAACACCTCGCGTCGCCCTGCCCGCTCCCGCGCGCCCGGCACAGCGTCCAGCAGCCAGGCGAACTTGGTAGCGGAGAAATAAGGATCCAGAATCAGGCCCGTCGCGGCCTGAACCGCCGCCTCATGCCCCTGGGCCTTCAGGCGGTCAGTCACGTCGGCGGTACGCCGGTCCTGCCAGACGATGGCGCGGTGCAATGGCTCGCCTGTCGCGGCATCCCAAAGGACAGCGGTCTCGCGCTGATTGGTGATGCCGACGGCCGCGAAACGGCCGATCCCTCCGGCCTTGGCGATCACCTCCCGGGAGGTCTGTAGCGTGGCGGTCCAGATCTCCGCCGCATCATGCTCGACCCAGCCCGAGGCGGGAAAGTGCTGCTGCAGCGCGATCTGGCTGATGGCGACGGGGTGCAACCCGCCGTCATCCCTGAGCTCGAACGCGATGGCGCGGGTCGATGTGGTGCCCTGGTCGATGGCGAGAATGCAGGTCGTCATGGCTCCACCTTACGCAGGATCGGGCGATGCGCTAATCCGCCAGACATGACCGACCGCATCGCTTCCTTCGAAGGCGTCATCGACGCAGCCCGTCAGATCGAGGGAGTCGCCATCCGCACCCCCCTGATCGAAAGTCCGGCACTGAATGAACGCATGGGCGGGAGAATCCTGCTGAAGGCCGAGACCTTTCAGGTCGCGGGGGCGTTCAAGTTCCGAGGGGCCTTCAACCGCATCAGCCGACTGACCGAGGAGGAGAGGGCGCGCGGTGTCGTCGCCTTCTCGTCCGGCAATCACGCACAAGGCGTGGCGGCGGCGGCCCTGAAGGTCCGAACAGCCGCCACAATCGTGATGCCGGCCGACAGCCCCGCCATCAAGATCGCTGGGGTAAGAAGCTTCGGCGGCGAGGTCCGCCTGTACGATCGCTGGACCGAGAGTCGCGAGCAGATCGGTGCCGAGCTGGCGGCGGAGAAGAACGCCGTCCTGGTCCCGCCGTTCGACGACCCCTTCGTCATCGAGGGTCAGGGCACATGTGGGCTCGAAATCCTTGAGCAGGCCGATGTCGCGATCGACCAGCTGGTGTGCTGCTGCTCGGGTGGAGGTCTGATGGCCGGGATCAATCTGGTGCTCGAGGCCAAAAGCCCCAAGACCCTAAGCTGGGCCGTCGAGCCTGAGAACTTCGACGACACGGCCCGCTCGCTGGCGGCCGGTCACCGCGTCGGCCACCCCAGGGCAGAACCCTCGATATGCGACGCGCTGCAAACTCCGATACCCGGCGAGCTGACCTTCCCGATCAATCAGAGGGTCCTGAAGGGGGCGCTCGGGATCAGCGACCAGGAGGCCGCCGAGGCCGTCCGCTATGCCTTCCGCACGCTGAAACTGGTGGTCGAACCAGGCGGTGCCGCGGCACTGGCGGCCGTGCTGGCCGGCAAGGTCGAGACCCGGGACCGGACCACCGCTGTTGTACTGTCAGGCGGCAATGTGGACCCCGGCCTGTTCGCCGAAATCATCGAAGATCGCTTCACCGGAGCAGCCGCATGACCAAGCCATCCGAACTCTCTTCCCTGATCGGCCAGGAGGTCGGTGTCAGCCGCTGGATCGAAATCGATCAGGCCCGTATCGACGCCTTCGCCAAGATCACCGAGGACGAGCAGTTCATCCATGTCGACCCGGAGGCGGCAAAAGCCACCCCGTTCGGCGGGACTATCGCCCACGGTTTTCTGACACTCAGCCTCGCTTCAGCCATGAGCTACGATGCAGTCACGCCGCTGGAGGGCGTGGTGATGGGCGTGAACTACGGCTTCGACAAACTGCGCTTCCTGGCCCCGGTTCCAGCGGGATCGAAGGTGCGCGGGCGATTCAAGCTTCTGTCCGCTGACGACAAGGGCGGCGGGCGCTGGCTCCTGAAGCACGAGCTGACCGTGGAGATCGACGGCTCTGAAAAACCCGCCCTGATCGCCGAATGGCTGGGCATGCAGATGGTTTCGCCCTAACCACGAAAAGCACTTTACATTCCAAAGTCCGCGGGGCATATCGCAGCCACACAGGAGATTTCGCCATGTTCAGAACCGTCCTCTGCGCCGCCCTGCTCCTCTGCCTCGCTGCCCCCGTTGCGGCCCAGACCCGCGAGGACGCCGACCATTCACATCATCGCCACGCCGACTTCGAGTCGAACCGTATGCATGTGCGGGTCGACGGAGAGGCCGGGCCCGGCGTCCGTGACATCATCCTGATCCCCGGCCTCAGCTCCTCGCCCAAGGTCTGGCAAGGCACGATCGACCATCTCGGCGCGGGCTGGCGGGTCCACTCGATCCACATTCAGGGCTTTGCCGGCGCGCCGGTCGAAGGCAACGCCGAAGGCCCGGTGGCCGCCCCGGTGGCCGAAGAGATCGCGCGCTACATCGCCGAACAGGGTCTGGAGAAGCCCGCCGTGGTCGGTCACTCGATGGGCGGCACCATCGGCATGATGCTGGCGGCCCGACACCCGGATGCTGTTGGCAAGCTGATGGTCGTCGACATGATCCCCTTCATGGGGGCCATGTTCGCCCAGCCCGGAAGCAATCCGACCGCTGAAGCCGTCACGCCGATCGCCGACATGATCCACGCCCAGATGCTGAACAGCCCCGAAGAGGCCTATCGCGCCCAGGCCGCCCAGACCGTCGCCGCAATGGTGCGTGACGAAGCGGCGGAGCCGATGATCCTGGCCGACACGGCGACCAGCGACCGGACGGTCTCTTCCAATGCCTATCGCGAACTGATCGTCACCGACCTGCGTCCCGAACTGGCGAACATCACGGCGCCGACCGAGGTGGTTTACGTCGCCTTCGAGGCCCCCGGCATGTCGCCGGAGATCTCTGACGCCATCTACAGCATGTCCTATGCGACCCTGCCGGGCGTTCAGCTGAAGCGCATCGACAATGCGGCCCACTTCGTCTTCATCGACCAGCCCCAGGCCTTCTTCGCCCAGCTGGATGCCTTCCTGGCGGAATGACCGACCCGGCCGATCGCACAATCGGCCTCTATGACGACAAGGCCGAGGGCTGGATCGCAGATCGCGGTCCAGCCCTTGGTGGTTCTGGCAAGTCCATCGACGAGGTCGAGGCTCTGGAACGCTTCGCCGCCGCCCTGCCCAAGGGAGGGACGGTCCTTGATGTCGGCTGCGGTTCGGGCTGGCCCTGGGGTGCCGCTCTTCTCGACCGGGGCTTTCGGGTCACCGGCATCGACGCGGCACCGCGCCTTGTCGATCATGCGGCACAGACCCTCCCGGACGGCGAATGGGTCGTCGACGACATGCGCAGCGTGGATCTGGGCCGGACGTTCGAGGGGCTGCTGATCTGGCCAAGCATGTTTCACCTGACCCTAGGCGACCAGAGCCGCGCCATTGAGCGGATCCTGGCTCATTCCTACGCGAGCTCCGTTCTGATGATGACCATTCCGGCCGAAGCGAGCGTCAGCATCGGGGCCTGGCGTGGCGAACCCCTGTATCATGCCAGTCTGGGAGCCCCGTTCTATGCGGACACGCCGGCGAAGGCGGGCTTCACGCAGGTCCGGCCGGATTCATGGACGACTTCAGAGCACGCCGGCGCGTGGATGTTCAGAAGACGGAGCGAAACGCCTCCCTCTTGAGCAGGCCTCGTTCTCGGGCTGGATCGAGAGTGGCCACGCCGCTAAAAGGCGAATGCAGAATGCAGGGAACGGTGAGATGCGTAACAGTCTGGCCTGGCTTGTTGGTTTGGCGTTAGGCCTCGTGTTGGCGAGCTGCGCGGCAGCCCCTGCCCTCGCTCCGATCGCGCAGGGGGATACGGTCGCCGGACCTGTCCGGATCGTCCCGGAGTATCGCCTCGGCCCCGCAGACAAGGTGCGGGTCAATGTTTTCGGCGAAGAAGCCCTGACGGGAGAGTTCACGGTCGGCAACTCCGGCAAGGTCTCCCTGCCCTTGATCGGCGAGGTCCAGGCCGAGGGGTTGACCATCGCTGAACTCCAGGAGGCGATCGCCGAGGCCCTGCGCCAAGGCTACATCAACGAGCCGCGCGTTAACGCGGAGGTCCTGAACTATCGGCCATTCTACATCCTGGGAGAGGTCAATACGCCCGGCGAGTACCCCTACACCGCCAACCTGACCGTCCTGAACGCCGTGGCGACGGCAGGCGGCTTCACCTATCGGGCGGACACCCGCCGGGTCTACATCCGCCGCGCCGACAGCGAGGGTGAACAGGCCTATCCCCTGACCACCAATACCCAGGTGGCACCCGGCGATACCATCCGCATTGGCGAGCGCTTCTTCTAGGTCAGCGCATCAGCCGGCGATCAGCACCCACACTCCGGTCGCAGCGAACGCTGCAGCGGCGGCCACGCGGATGTACTTCAGCGGCAGCCTGCGGGCAGTCGCCTCGCCCAACCAAACGGCCGGGCCGTTGACCAGCATCATGCCGATGGTCGAACCGGCGATCACCAGGGGCAGGTTCTCGAACCGGATCGCCAGGCCCGCCGTGGCGATCTGGGTCTTGTCGCCCATCTCGACCAGGAAGAAGGCGGCCGCGGTGGTCCAGAAGACGCCCCATGCGCTCTTCTCCGCCGGTTCGGACTGATCGACCTCCAACGTGTCGGGGACCAGAGCCCAGACCGCGAAGCCCAGAAAAGCGACACCGACGACCCAGCGCATCCAGGGTCCTTCCAGATACTGGGCGGCCAGGACTCCGGCGATGGCGGCGAAGGCATGATTGACGAGGGTGGCGGCAAGAATGCCCAGCACGATCGGTATCGGGCGGGGCCAGGTGGCGGCCAAGGCAATAGCCAGCAACATGGTCTTGTCCCCGATCTCCGCCACGGAGACGAGGCTGATTGAAATCAGGACGGCGTCCAAAACTCACTCGATCGCGGGGCCTCGGCGGACAGACGAGTGGCGTTCGCAGCCGGACCCCGCGTGGAATCGACCCTGCGAAGCCAGCGGTCTTGCCAGGTTCCTGGTGTCCCTAACGCTCGACGCGCTGCGTCTCGCTGCTTGAGGGACGAGGTCTCCCAAAAGAAACCCCTGATCCGAACCGTCCGCGCCATCCTCTCCGGGCGAGAGGAAGTCTGTTGACGCGGGCCCCGCTGGAAGCGCGGGCGACTACTCCCCGATGACGCGAAGCCGTGTAGTCACCGCCACACCCCAAGGCAAGCGGAGCCGAGGGAGGTAGACAGTCCAAATGGTTAAGATAACCGTGATCACGCGGGTCGCCGACCTCTCGCAGGGTTCGCCTGTCAGGGGAAAAGTGAAGTCTCGCAAGGACTTGAGAGGGGAGCTGACTCAATGGATCCGATCACTTCGATCGTGGCCTCCATGCTGATCTCCG
>VYKS01000046.1_pt1 | contig 83743 bp, 71 predicted proteins | sample 5114511 | NCBI WGS metagenome assembly VYKS01 (sample SAMN12291795, study PRJNA351875) | freshwater metagenome | isolation source: freshwater lake | place: USA: Michigan, Gull Lake | collected 2011-07-05 | reverse complement strand
GACGTCGGACGTCTGACGTCGGATGCCGGAAACGGCAATCGGAAACGACAATCCGATACTCGGACGCCGGACTCTGGGGGCCAGCAGTCCGACCTCGGGCGTCTGGCATCCCGTCTGCGCTTGAAGTCGGAGGCCAGAAACGGCGAACCGATATTCGGACGCCGGACTCTGGGGGCCAATGGGCGGAGGGCGAGATGATGCCGACACCCCTGGGACATCCGAGCATCTGATCGCCGTTGCAGGCTTCGGACTTCAAGCCCTCGCGGAACCAGGGGACCGTCGGTCCGCACATCGCGGCGAGACGAGACCGGCGTCGAAGCATCACCCCGGCGGCTTATGCGCCCACCAACCGCGCAATCGCCGCCAACCCTTCGTCGCCGATATCCAAGCTGTGCTCGTTCACGTACAGCGCGATATGCTGCGCGCACACCTCGGGGGACATCTCCTGCGCGTGCGCGCGCACATACTCGCGGCTCGCCTCGGGATGATCGAAGGCGTACTGCACCGACGCGCGGATGGCCCGTTCGGCGTGCGCGCGAATATCGGGCGGGACATCGCTGCGGGCGCAAATGCCGGCCAACGGCACGGGAAGCTGCGTTTCGCGCTCCCACCAGTCCCCGAGATCGATCGCCTTGCTGAGGCCGTGCTCGGCGTAGGTGAACCGGCTTTCGTGGATGATGAGTCCCGCGTCTACCTCCCCGCCGGCGACGGCGTGGAGAATGCGATCGTAGCGCATGGCGATCACGCTGGGCAGCGCGGGCGCCGCCAGGCGTAGCAGGCGATACGCGGTCGTTTCGCGACCGGGGATGGCCACGCGCAATCGCACCGCGTCGTCGAACGTCATGGGCGTGCGCGTAACGACCAGTGGCCCGACGCCCTTGCCGAGGGCGGCGCCGCTGCGGAGGAGGGTGTAGCGCTCGCCGACGCCGGCAAATGCACCGACACTGAGTTTGGTGAGATCGCATGCTCCCTCATGCGCGCGCCGATTGAGTTCTTCGATATCGAGCAGGACGGGCTTGATCACGAACGGCGCCTCGACCAGACCGAAGGTCAGGGCATGGAACGCGAACGTATCGTTGGGGCAGGGCGAGTAGCCGAAGGTCAGTTCACGCACGGCGGAGCAACTCCTGCATGGTTGCCACGAGCGTTGGCGTCACGGTCGTGATGGCATCGAACGCCGTGGCGACGTGCCAGCGGGCGCGGTCTTCTTCTTCGATGTCGTTGGAGATCGCGCGCACTTCGATGGCGGGGATGCCGGCCAGCTGTGCGGCGCGCAGCACGCTGAATCCTTCCATGGCTTCCACGTCGCACGCCGTTGCGCCGTGCAGGGTGCCGCCCACGCGGGCGCTGGTGCCAATGGGGAGCACGCACGCGTGCGGCAGCGTACCGGAGAACGCCTGGAGCAACGACAGGTCGGGCACGAGCTGCGACGGCGCCCACTCGGCGGGCAGTGTCGAGAGATCGGTGTAGTGCGAGGCACTGCCAACGACGAGAGTGCCGGGGGCGAGCGCCGCCGCCCGCCGTGCGCCGGCAATGCCCACGTGGACGATGCCGTCGGGGTGGTGTTCCGCGATGGCGCGTGAGGCGGCAATGGCGGCCTCGACCGGGCCAACACCGCAGAGGACGCCGATGAACGGCGCGGTCGGTGCGGTGCGCGTCGTCGGCGCCGCCAGTTCACGGCTCGTGGCGGCAATTACCAGAATGCATGGCGCGAGTGGCATGCGTGAAGTGTACGAGGCGCCGCGTCCGCGCACAGCTACGCGCGGTTCACCACGGGCGACGCCCCCCACGTGGTCGGGTTCACGTCGGCCACCGTTTGCGAGAGAGTCCAGGCGTGGCCGGCTGGGTCGCGTACGGCGGCCTGACGTTCGCCAAACGGGAGTGTGGTGGGCGCCGAGAGACTGGTCGCGCCGTTGGCGAGGGCGCGGGCATAGGTATCGTCGACGTTGGGCACCCGCACCAGGAGAGTAGCCGGGGGCCGTCCGCCAGTGGACGGCGCACTGGCCGGGTCCCAGGCGGCGACGACGACCGCCCCGTTGCCCATCGTCAGCTGCACTCTGGGGCCAGGTTCCCGGAGACGCTCCACGCACCCCAGCACGTCCTGGAGCCAGTGTACCGCCGCCTCGGGATCGGGGTAGCTGCGGGTGGGAATCAGCGTGGCGTCGGGCATGGAGCGGTTGGCCCGGCCCACATCGCGCGCGCGACGACGCGCCGCAGCAAAGTCGCGGTCCGATCGCGACGCCAATCGGTTACCCTGCGCCGCGAGCACCGCCGGCCACGCGGCGGCGTGCTGTTCGCGCGTAGCCGTGTCGGCAAAGCCGCTGTGCGTGAGGGTACAGTGCGTGCCACCGTCGGCGACGGGCGCGAACTGCACCGACAGCTGCGTTTCGGCGCCCACCGTTCCGCGTGTCACCCATGTGCAGCGTACCAGGCGATCAGCAACCAGTTCGAGGAAGCGCCCGTAATGCGGATGGCACACGGCGGGTGTGGTCCCCGGTTCCGTCACCGCGAAGCAGAACGGTTCGCCGTCACGTGCCGTGGCGCGCACCGTGTCGCGGTCGGCCAACCAGAGTTCCCACCCCGTGGTCCACGCGGTGTACAGGCGTTCCGCACTGACGGGGAGGAGGCACTCGTAGTGAACAGCCGCAAGGGTCATCGAGGAGCGTGATGGGAGAACGTATGGCAACAGTACGGTGGCGTGATCCAAGATACCGCACCCCAGGCATCCCCGTACCGGCGTTCCCGTTCGCGACCCACCAGCCATCCCGCTGTACCTGGTGGCAGGCGCGACCCATGCCACCGCGTACTGCGCACCGGCGCGGCTGCTCCCACGCCGACGCCTGCCCGGGCCTCCGCTGTCGGAGCATGGCACAGGTGACTAGCATAGTCGCATGTCGATGAGCGACCACCAGCAGCGCGTGGACCGCTGGATCAGCCAGTTCGAAGAGGGCTACTTCGAACCGCTCACCAACCTCGCCCGACTGACGGAAGAGGTTGGTGAGTTTGCCCGTGAAGTCAATCACCGATTCGGGCAGAAGCCCAAGAAAAAAGATGAGCCCGACGCCGATCTCGCCATGGAAATGGCCGACATTATCTTCGTGCTGATCTGCATGGCCAATCGCGAAGGGATCAACCTCGACGAGGCCTTCGACGCAATGATGACAAAGGTGGAAACACGCGATGCCGATCGCTGGACCCGCAAAGTTCCTGCCCCCTGACCTCCTCCGGACCTGAAGTCATGCCTCTGATGTCACTGAATCCCTCCGCGCGGATTGCGCGGACCATGCTACGTGTGGCGGCCGTCGTACTCGTGGCGGCATGCGGCGACAGTAGTACCGCTCCGGCAGCACCCACGCTGTTCGAGAACGTCGTGGTTTTCGGCGCCAGCCTCGATGATACCGGCAACGCCTGCAATGCGGCGCCGACGTCGTGCCCGCCGTTCCCGTACGCCAACGCCCGCTTCTCGAACGGCCCGTTGTGGGTGGAACAGATGGCGACGACGCTGAACGCGCGTGTCGCGCCGGCGCTCGGCGGCGGGACCAACTACGCCTTTGGTGGTGCGCGTACCGGCCCCATTTCGGGCACGACGCAAGCGTCGCCCAACATGCTCGCCCAGGTCGACCTCTATCTGCAGAACGGCAGCAAGACCGATCGCGAGATCACACTGTTCGTGCTCAACGCCGCCACCGTCGGCAACGACATCACCGACGCCCTCACGCAGGGGCTCACGAACCCGCAGGCACCGGCGACGATCGTTGCCGGCGCCGTGGCGAACGTCGGGACGATGGTGACCAAGTTGTACGCCGCCGGTGCGCGTCATATTCTGCTGCTGAACAGCACCGATATCGGGCGCACCCCGCAGGTGACACGACTCGGCGCCGTGGCCAGCGCGACCGCCACGGCCCTGTCGCAGCAGTTCAACGCGGCGCTCGCGGCGCAGCTCCCCTCGCTGCGTTCGGCGTCGGCGGGACTCACCATTTATCCGGTCGACCTCGGTGCGTTCACCGCGCAGGTCATGGCGAACCCGTCGGCCTTTGGCCTTACCAACGTGACCAGTGCGTGTGTCGTGACCTCGCCGCCCTCCGTGTGCGCGGCGCCGGCGACGTTCTTCTACTGGGATTCCTTTCATCCCACGCAAGCCACCGGTGCGCTCGTGGCACAGCGGGCATTGACCGCGCTGGGGCGCTGACGTCGCGCTCGGCCACCTCGCGCGTGTGGTGACCGCGCGCAGGGTGGTCTTCAGCGGTGCATGATCTCCACCAGCTGATCACGCAGGGCAGTGGCCCCGAACGGCTTGGCCAGATAACGGGTCGCAGGATCATCGCCAATCTGCGCGAGGGCATCATCGCGGTCGTATCCGCTCACGACGATAACGGGCACGGCGGGGTGGGAAACCCGGAGCGCCTTCAGGACTTCACCCCCGCCCATGCCGGGCATCGTCAAGTCGAGGACCACCACGGAAATCTCGCGCGCGTGCACGCGGAACTGCTCGAGGCCGTGTGCCCCATCATACGCTTCGACGACCGTGAGCCCGAGGCGACGCACCACCCGCGAGACGACATCGCGGATCGATGCCTCGTCGTCGACGACGAGCACCGTACCGGACAGCGAGGGCACCACGGCCGGTACCGCCAGGCCTTGCGCTACTGGCTGTGGAACGGCCCGCGGAAGGAAGATGTCGAAACGCGTGCCGTCCGGACCGGTGCGCGACAGTTCGAGGACGCCGTCGAGCGTGCCCATGATGCCGCGTACGGCGCTCAACCCCAGTCCGCGTCCCGCCGTCTTGGTGGTGAAGAACGGATCGAAGATGCGGGCGCGCACGTCATCGCCGATACCGGGGCCTGTGTCCTCGACGCTCAGCCGCAGCCACCCATGTGCCGGTTGCTCACGCGGCTCGTCTCCCGCCTGCGGTGACGCGTTGGTCGATGCAGAGACGGTGACGACGCCCCTCCGCTCGCCAATGGCTTCGGCGGCGTTGGTCAGGAGATTGAGGATGACCTGGGACAATTGCGCAGGGTCGAGCTCGACCCACAATGGCTCCGACACCGGAACAACCGTCAACTCGACTTTCTTGGATCGTGAGGCACTCACGATGGACATGATGTCGGCAATGACCTGTCGTGCGTCCACCACTTCACGGCGCAAGCTGGCGCGGCCGGCGTACGCGAGCATCTGACGCGTCAGCTCGGCGGCACGGCGACTGGATGTTGCGATGCGCGTGAGCGCGGCAGTCGCTTGATCCCGATCACCGGTCGAGTCGAGGGCGAGTTCCACATTGCCGATGATCGCACTCAGAATGTTGTTGAAGTCGTGCGCAATGCCACCGGCCATGATGCCGAGGCTCTCGAGCTTCTGTGCCTGCTGTACCGAGGCGTCACGCGCGCGACGTTCCGCTTCGGCGCGCGCCCGTTCGGTGAGATCCGTGCCGATGATTCCGGTGGCGTACGTACTGCCGTCCTCGCGCCTCAGAGGGAACGCCACGATCTGCCACCCGCGCCTTCCACTCGGGGCATCGATGTCCACCTCCTCCTCGACGACCCCATCGACGCTTCGCGAGCGTTCGATGAGCAACGAGAAGCGCGACGTGAGTGGGCCGAGCAGCTCCTGCAGCGACCGGCCAACCGCCGCGTGAGCAGGAACAGCGGTGAGCGACACCACGCGGGCATTGGCGAGCAGCACCACGTCGTCGAGCCCCACGACCAACACCAGTGTGGCTGTGTTGTTCATGAGATCCTGCAGTAACGCCCGGCTGCTTTGTGCTTCGATCAGAGCGGCCTGCGTCGCGTCGACTTGCGACTCGAGGCGCGCGTACAGCGAATCCAGACGTTCCGTCATGACGTTGAACGCCACGGCAAGCTGGCCGACTTCATCGTCGCTGGCCACGGGGGTGCGTACGCCGAAATCACCGGCGGCCACCTTTGCGGCGGCGTCGGCAACCGCGAGCACCGGCGCCGTGAAACGTCGGGCAATAGCGGTGACGCCGAACGCGAGCAGACCCGTCGCCGCGAGTTCGAGCAGCATCGTGAGCGTGAGGAGTGTACGCGCCGGGGCCAGCGCAGCCGCCTGCGGTGTTTCGACGATGAGCGCGAGGTCGAGATCCGGAATCCAACGCCACGCGCCGAGGACGGCGCGACCCGCGTAGTCGTCGTAGATACCGCTCCCGTTCTGCCGTGCCAGCGCCGCCGTGACGGCCTCACTCCGGATATCGCGACGCACACCATCGCGCCCGAAGCGTCGAGCGGAGACGAACTCCGCATAGCGATTCACCAGGTACGCATCGGTTGGCAGCGAGCGGCTCCCGGGATGACGGACGACTGCTTCGAGTCGCATCAGATCGAGATGGGCCGCGATGAGCGCGACGGTGACGCCGCCGCGCTTGATGGGTGAGGCTATGGTCAGACGCGGTCGTCCCGTCGTTGCACTCAGATAGATCTTCTGGAGGTAGCTGCCGTCCTGCGCCAGCCGATAATACTCGTCGTCGATGGCGTAGCGGCCGACGCTGGCGCTGTCGGACGATCGGACAATGAGCCCACCTGGGACGCGAATCTGTTCCACCGCTTCAGCTTCCAGCAGGGGCGACAGCGTCGGCGCAAAGACCAGGCGATCCGGCCCCTGTGGAAGCGCCGCCGTGCTCCGCGATAGCTCGTCCGCAATGAGGTCGACGAGGGTACGCTGCCGGGTGAGCCACTCGGTGACGCGGGTGGCTTCCTCGGTGGCGTCGGTCTCGAGTTGCGTGCGTACCCGGTCGCGCAATGCTGCCGACGCCGTACGGTACGACGTCAGCGCACCGAGCGACGCGACGCTGAAGCTCAAGGCGAACACGGCAACGGACAGCCTGGTGGGCAGGCTGCGTGAGCGGAGGATGGCCATCACCGCCGTGGGTCGAGCGTGACGCGGAACACGACGGTATCGTGATGCGCTTCCATGAGCGTCGCCCCGCGAATGGGGCTCCGGGTGCCGTTGAATGGATAGCGCGCAAAGGTGCCGCCGAAGGTACCGCCGAAGGTGCCGCCGTCTTGCAATGCGCGGACGACGGGTACGCCGGGCTTCACCTTGGCGCGCACAACCGCACGGGCGATCAGAGGCATCGCGTCGTGGGTGGCCGCAGCAACGGCGCGCGGTTGGGTGTCGGTATGCCGCACATTCCACCGATGCAGAAACGCGAGGATTCCGGGGTGCGTGCTGCTGCGATCCCAATTGCCGACGATGCTGCTGCCCGCGACGGACTCGCGCCCACGCAGCGCCATCGCGTCCCCTGCGTCGCTCCCCAGCAGCGGTCCGGGAAAACCGGCGGTGCGCAGGATGCGCGTCTGTGCGGAATCGCGCACGGAAATGAGCCCCCCCGGAGCTTCGGTGTCGTTTTGGCGTCGCAGCCGAGCAGCGACAGGGTGAATGGCGCCAGGACACCGACGGAAGGTCTACAGGGGCGGAGCATACGGGACGTTAGGGAACCCGACAATAGTTCGCAATGCAATCAATGGACCTCGGGCGAACTCGACGTTCAGCACGCATCTTAGGCCACGCCGTCCCAAGGGCGCATGGCGAAGTTCCCCTCGAGTTTCCACGTGTGCGAAAACAATCCGGACTGAATCGTCGATGCTGACCTGGTGGGCGTACGGGATGGTGCTGGCCTTCATGGGGCTCATCATGACGAAGCGCATGTCCCCGCTGACGGCGCTCATTCTGGTGCCGACCGCCACCGGCGTGCTCGCGGGGTTCGGTCCCGGATTGGGCGAGATGATGCTGCAGGGGGTCCTCAAGCTGGCGCCCACGGGCGTGATGCTCATGTTCGCCATTCTGTATTTCGCCGTCATGATCGACGCCGGGCTCTTTGCCCCCCTCGTCACCCGCCTCGTGGCACTCGTACACGGCGACCCGGTGAGGATCGTCGTGGGGACGGCTCTGCTGGCGCTGCTGGTGTCACTCGATGGCGATGGGTCGACGACGTACATGATCACCACGGCCGCGATGCTGCCGCTCTATCGAGCGCTGGGACTGCGGCCGCTGGTGCTCGCGTCGGTCACCATGCTCGCGTCCGGCGTCATGAACATCCTGCCGTGGGGTGGCCCAACGGCACGCGCCGCGAGTGCGCTCGCCATCGATGTGAGCGACGTCTTCGTGCCGATGGTCCCCGTGATGGGTGCGGGCATTCTTTGGGTGATGTTCGTCGCCTACCGCCTCGGGCGCGCGGAGCGGAACCGGTTGGCCGTGCAACGTGCCGACGAGGAGCGTGCCACGCTGCAGGAGGAACTCGCCAACCCTGCGCACGAAGAGGATGTGCTGCATCGCCGCCCAGATCGCTTGCTGGTGAATGCGATGTTGACGGTGCTGTTGTTGATCGCCCTGATTTTCGCGCTCCTGCCGTTGCCTGTGCTCTTCATGCTCGGCTTTGCCGTGGCGGCACTCATCAACTATCCACGCATTGAGCAACAGAAAGCGCTGCTCGCGCGGCACGCCGGCAACGCCCTGTCGGTGGTCGGGCTGATTTTCGCCGCCGGCGTCTTTACCGGTATTCTCTCCGGCACGAAGATGGTCGACGCGATGGCGGACAGCGTGGTATCGCTCGTGCCGCCCGCATTGGGCCCCTACCTCGCCGTCGTGACGGGTGTGCTGAGCGTCCCGTTCACGTTCTTCATTTCGAACGATGCGTTCTACTTCGGCGTGCTGCCCGTGCTCGCGAAGGCGGGGCAGGCGTACGGCATCACCGCGGCCGAAATGGCCCGCGCGTCGCTCGTGGGACAACCGGTGCATCTCCTCAGTCCACTCGTGCCGTCCACGTTTCTGCTCGTGGGTCTGGCCGGCGTGGACTTCGATGACCATCAGCGCTTCACCCTCAAGTGGGCGTTGCTGTCGGCGCTGGTGCTGCTCGGGGCGGGGCTCCTGATGCTCGTCATCCCGATCGTCGGCCATCGCTGACGGTCAGGACGCGTCACCCGTTATCTGGTCCAGAAGATGATGGCGCCGCACCCGGTCATACCGGCGCCGAACTGCGCGGGAACCTGACCGGAGGTGTAGATCTCGACGCCGAGCAGATCCTTGGGGCGAATGACGGCATCCACTTCCGCCGCCGACAACGGCGCTCCACCGCTCATGTCCGGTATAGACAGCGGGAATCCGTTGAGAAAGAGCGCCGGGGAACAGCGCGGCGCGAACACGCCACGCATGGAGATTTCCTGATCGAGCCCGCCCGCCCGCTCGACGTACACGCCAGGAATGACCCAGAACAGTTCGGACACCATGAAGACATTGCGACGGGCAATGGTCTCTTCGGTCAAGTAACGACCCACGCCGCTGCGTACGCGCTGCTGGAACTCCTTGAGGGCGGAGTACCGCTCGTAGTTTGCCAGCACCTTGACCGTATCGAGCACCGAGCGGAAGGTGCGTAGTTCGGCGCGAAGCGCCGGGGCATCGTCGAGCACATTCACCACCATGCGCTGCGGATAGAATCCGACCGCACGCACATCGACCACGCGCGTGCCGGCCGGCGCATTGTCGAAGAAGAACTCGCCGTTGGCGTTCGTGCGCGCCGTCGGTCCATTGACGATCTGTACCGTCGCGTTCTCGAGCGGTCGTCCGTTCCCTTCGCGCCGCACGACGCCCGTCACGCGCGTCCGCCCGGTACGGAGGATGCGCACCCCGCTACTGTCACTCGTGCGCCCGCTGACAGTGGTCCTGATGTTGCCGCCGACGAACAGTTCACGACGTTGGAGCGCATCGGCGGCCACCTCGAACTCGACATGATCGATGCTGTCGCCGTCGACGCGCGCTCCGACCTGCACAAACCCTTCACGCGGAATGTTGCAGACGCCATACCATCCGTTCTCGCCAGCGGTGACCTGCCGACGCACCATGTGTGGTGTCATGCGCCGTTTGCCGAGCTGATACTCGAGCCACTCGACGGTCACCACGGCCTTGGGGAGCGCCCGGCGTGTCTCGGCGTCACGCACGAATCCCATGAGGAGCGTGCCGGGGTTGCGGACCGATGGCGTGCCGCACACGGCCTCGCGAATACCAACGGCTGACGGGACCGCGAGATCGGCCGCATCGAGATTGCGTGCCACGTCGATCGTGCGGGCGAGCGGTTCGAGCCCCAGGGAATCGAGCACATCGTGGTGAAAGCCGAGCGTATAGCGGCCGGTCGGGACATCGGTGAAGGCGTAATGTCCCAGCGAATCGGAAATCGCCATGCGTCCGCCGGTGCTGCCCGTCACGTCGATCAGCTGTACCACGGCGCGCGACAGAGGGAAGCCGGTGATGCTGTCGTGCACCTGACCCGTCACGCGCATGCCCTGCGGTATGCGCGTGGCAGGCGCGCCCTTCCGGGTGGCAAAGGCAGGCTGTGCCTGCGCGGCCTGTGTGAGCAGGCCGGCACACACCATACCGACCGCAGCCGTACCAATTCGCGTGCGCATGAGGATTGGAGTCGAGGGAAGCCATTCGGGCACCGCCTCCTCGTAACCTACCTGTCTGCCATGACGGTGCCAGTCCGGGGGAACGGCCCGTCCCTGTTCGTTCCCCTGGAACGCGGAGCCGCCGTTCACTACGAGGCCCGGAGCGCTCGAGCACAGCGGCTCCGAGTTACCGGCGCGGCGGGTCGTCGGACCACGGCGGCAAGGCGCCGACGGTCACGGCACCCCGCGTGATCATACCGGGTGGCTTCGCAGGTGATCGCCGAGGCGCAGGGCGAGCGCGACAATCGTCAAGGTGGGGTTGGCAGCACCAGCGGTGGGAAAGACGCCGGCGCCGGCGAGAAACAAGTTCGCGAGGCCATGCACGCGGCAATCGGCGTCGACGACGCCGTAACGGGGATCGGCATGCATGCGCGTGCCCCCGATGTCGTGCCACCCACCACTTACCAGCGCCGGCCAATGCTCGTCGTCTTCGCGAACCCAATCGCGCAACTGAATGCGGCCGATCCCCAGACGGCCGAATTCTCGACCGACGCTGGTGTACAGGGTGCGCAAGGATCGTTTGTCGAGCGGCGTGAGTTGCCAATCGAAGCGCACGCGGGGTACGCCGAGCGCATCCGTCTCGCGCCCAATGGTGACGCGCGAGGCCGCGTTGGGTGCCTGTTCCTGTCGGATGACGAGCGAAAACGTGGGGCGTAGCTTGATACTTTCGGCATCGTACGCGCCGGCTGCCGCGCGATAGTCCGACGGAAGACTATCGCGCGTGTCGCGGCGGAAGCCTTCGACGACGTCGGGAGGTTCCAGCTCGAAGGTGCTCCTGGCTTCGCCCTGCTCCGGTGGGGCTTCGAGGGCGACGGTGGCGTTGAGCAGCTGCCGATCACGCTGTTGCGCGTCGGACAAACGCAACTCGGCGCGTGCCTTCGTCACGCCGAAATCATGCGCGTACAACAACATCGACTGCGGCCGCGTGAGGTGTACACTGCCGCCGGGCATTTCGACATGCTCCATGAAGAATCGGCCCACCTGATCGTGCCGATTGCCCAGGCCGGCGGCCGCGCGCGCATGGGACGCGAGCAGCAAGCGCACGTTCTGCATGGTGCTGCACGCGAGGACGAAGCGCTTCGCGCGAACGGTCAGCGTTTGTCCGTTGAAGTGACGAACGGTGACCGCATCAATGGCGCTGGCGCTTTCGTTGGCCTCCACCTGTACCACGTTGGCGTGTGTGTACAGATGGACGTTCGTTGCCTGGACAATGGGGTCGTGGAACTTGCTGCCGAATCGCGTGGGCGCGCTGAACTGCCACAGCTTTTCGTGCAGCACTGTCCGGTCGAGCGGCAGCGGCTCCCGACGGGCATCGCCCTGTTGCCACTGTGGTACGTCGTACGCGTACGGCCCCAAATCGAGCAGCGGGTGCGCGCGCGCGTAAAACGGATCGAGCGTCGCTCGCGAAAGCGGCCATCCACTGTGCGGGACCCATGGTCGTGCTTCGAAGTCGATGGCGTCGAGCGGGGAGCAGTAGCCCCCCCAATGCCCCGTGGTCCCGCCGAAGTAGTGCAAGCGGGCGGCTTCGAGCGGGTAGTAGGGACGCCCGATGATGTCGCCGCGATAGAGCCGTTGCAGCGCTTCCTCGCGATCGAATCCCCCGCCTTCGAGAAGGATGACCCGTTCCGGGCGGCCAATGAAGTCGAGCGCGAGCGCAATGCCGGCAGCACCTGCGCCCACGATGCAGAGGTCTCCGTTCAGCGTGTGGTCGGCCGGCAGCGTTCTGGCGTCGGTATGCATGGTCCGTCAGGCGTGCGCGAGGGCGTACAGCCCGCATTGGCGGGCTTCGGATTGCGACAGCATCCAGCCGTCGACGAAGACTGTGCGGTCGTGCTGGAAGTCGGCGGTGACCAACGCCTCCAGCGACGGCGCGCTGCTCCAGGGCCAGGGCGCGGCGAGGGTCCGGATGCCGTCGCGCAGCGCGTCCGGTGACCGCTCGGCGGGTCGCATCTGCAGGTAGGCGCGTCCGATCTGCACGACGCGGTCGTGCCCCATGGAGGCCAGCAGCGCCGGCGAGCCGAGGGCGTCGTCGGTGTAGGCCGAGGCATTCCTGCATCCGGAAAGTCCGGCAAGCAGGGCGGTACTGACCGTTGCCGCCGAGGCGGAGAGGAATGTGCGGCGTTGCATCAGGCGAACGTACGTCGGCCGGCGGAGCCCAACAAGCGGCGCGGGGTGGGGCACCCCGACAGGGATGCCGTGGCGAGTTTCAGGAGCTGGGCCCGGCGACCGATGCTTCCAGCGTGTCCCTTCGACCTGTTTTTCACGACCCCTCCGGACGGCGCAGCCGTACGTTCCGTTCCGTGCTCGTTGCTGTCGGTGCGTTCGTCGCACTGGTCGGCGGCTCCGTGGCCATTGGCGTGCTCAATCCTCCTGTGGTCGATCCGTTGCCCATCGGCAGCGCTGCGGGCGCTCCCGGCTTCCTGGGGAGGGCCCGGAGCGCTCGACCCGGTGCCGCGGTGGCGCCGTCGTGCCCGTTGCGCGGCTGCCCCCCCATGCCGGTCGCCCGCCATGTCGGAACGCCGGTGGCCGACCCCATCGTGGCCGGCTTTGCCGTGCAATGGGATCCAGCCAGTCGAGCGGCGGTGAAGCGTAACGGCGACAAGCTCGATTGGGTGATTGTCGAAGGGGCGTTCATCGGCCGTGGCAAGCGTGGCGAAGTCAGTGTGACGCTCGATGAAGATCTGCTCGACGATGCCCGGGCACATGATGCCGACGTGCATCTCATGCTCACGAACTTCGGCGCGTCGGGTTTCGACTCGACGCTGGTGACGGCGGTGGTTCGTACCGCCGCGTCGCGTCGTCGCGCCGTTCAGCACATGGTCCAGGCGGTGGAGCAGTACGGACTGCAGGGCGTCACGGTCGACTTCGAGCTGGTGCCGTCGGCCGCGCATCCGCTGGTGTTGGCATTCATCACCGAACTCCGTACGGCGCTCCGTCCGCTCGACGCCGTGGTGTCTGCCGCCATTCCGGTCAGCGTCGACGATCACTATCCGCTCGCGCAATACGGTGCCGCACTCGACTACGTCATCCCCATGTTGTACGACGAGACATCGGCGGCGAACGACGCGGGGGCGATTGCCAGTGCGTCATGGTTTGCGGAGCGTCTGGATGCGGTGCTCGATGCCATTCCGGCGCAGAAGATTCTCGTGGGCCTTGGCCAGTATGGCTATCACTGGCGGAGTGACCGTCCGGAGGGGGCCACCATCAGCGTTGGCGAAGCGATGGCGCTCGGTCGCTCCGCGAGCAGTGGTCCGTGGTTCGACGTCACCACGCGCAACCCGTACGCCGCGTGGCGCGATGCGCAGGGTACGACGCACGCGGTCTGGTATCTCGACGCGAGCACCACGTGGAACCAGCTGCGGGTCGCCACCGCCACCGGGGTAGCCGGGATGGCGATGTGGCGACTTGGCGGTGAGGACGTCACGCTCTGGCGGGTGCTTGGACGCGAAGGGCTGAGGGGATCCCCCGACGCGTTGCGTGTGCTGCCGAACGATGGCGTGTCGGTGATTGTGGGGGACGGTGAAGTGCTGGCGGTGGAAGGGCACCGGGGCACCGGGAAGCGCGCCGTATCGGTCGACGCGGCGGGTTTCGTCGAAGGGCAGCGCCTGCTCACGCCGGCGGGTGGCTATGTCATCACGCGTGGCGGCGGCCGCAGTACGCGGGTGGCGCTCACGTTCGATGACGGGCCTGACGACTCGTTCACGGGTCCCATCCTCGATACACTGGCATCGCGTCATGCCGTGGCGAGCTTTTTCGTCGTCGGGCGTCAGGTGCAACGTCTGCCGGAGCTTGCACGCCGCATCGTTGCCGAAGGGCACGAGATCGGCAATCACTCGTGGAGCCATCCCGACTTCGCGCAGCTGAGTACTGCGGCGGTTCGCATGGAACTGGCGGCAACTGGGCGCGTCATCGAGGCGGCCACAGGCCATCGCCCGCTGCTCTTTCGGCCGCCGTACATCGGCGATGCCCGACCGGCGACGGACGATCGTCTTCGGCCCATGGCCATCGCGAACGAACTGGGGTATCGCGTCGCGGGGCTCGAGATCGATACCAAGGACTGGTTCGAAAGTGACCCGCAGAAGATCGTCGCCAACGCGCTGTCGGCGCTCGAACGGAAGAATGGTCGCATCATTCTGCTGCACGATGCCGGTGGCGACCGCGCGTCGACGATCGCGGCGCTCGGTCCGCTCATCGACTCGTTGCGCGCGCGCGGGTTCGAACCGACGACGGTCGCGGGACTGCTCGATGGTGCGCCGGGAGCGGGGACCCCGTCGGCGCCCGCCGATGAATTCACGCAGCGTATCCTGACGATGGCGGCCGTCCGCGTCGTCAATGTCGGCGAAACGCTGCTGGGCGGCATCTTTCTGTTGGCGTTGGTCCTCGGCGTGCTGCGCCTGATCGCCATTGGTGGCTTGGCCGGGCTGCAGCGTTTCGTGCCGCGCTTTGCCCGTCCGCGCTATGGTCGTCGGGCGGAGGATGCGGCATACCATCCACTCGTGTCGGTCGTGATTCCCGCGTACAACGAAGCGCGGGTGATCGCGCGCACGGTGCGCTCCGTCCTCGCGCAACAGTATCCGCACTTCGAAGTCATCGTCGTCGATGACGGGTCGACGGACCACACGAACGAGGCGGCGGCGACCGCGTCCGACGATGCGCGGCTGCAGGTGATCCGTCGTGTGAACGGCGGAAAGGCGGCGGCCCTCAACGCTGGCATGGCGCTCGCCACCGGCGAGGTCATTGTGGTCATCGACGCCGATACGCTGTTGGCACCGGATGCCATTGCGCATCTCGTCCGTCCGCTCGCCGACGTACGTGTTGGTGCGGTGGCCGGTAACGCCAAGGTCGGTAACCGCGTCAACCTGGTAACCCACTGGCAGGCGGTGGAGTATGTCACCAGTCAGAATCTCGATCGCCGCGCGTTCGTGATGCTCAACTGCATTACCGTGGTGCCGGGGGCCATTGGTGCATGGCGTCGTGAGGCGGTGCTCGATGCCGGCGGTTTCCGTACCGATACGCTGGCCGAAGATCAGGACCTGACGCTGACGCTGCTGCGGCGCGGTCACCGGGTCGCGCTGGCCGATCAGGCGGTGGCATTCACCGAGGCACCGGAGTCGTTCGAAGCGCTGCTCAAGCAGCGATTCCGCTGGAGCTTCGGCACGCTGCAGTGTGCCTGGAAACATCGGGCCGCACTCGGCCGCTCGCGTGCCGGTGCGCTTGGCCTCGTGGGGCTCCCAAACATCTGGCTGTTTCAGCTTCTCTTTCCGTTGCTGGCGCCGGCCGCCGACATTGCCCTGCTCGCCACACTCACGCGTCTGCTGGTGGAAACGCCGGTGCTTGGCGCCCACGCCGCGTGGGTGCACGCCGAGCCGGTGGTCCTGTTGTATCTCTTCTTCCTCGCCGTCGACACCATCACGGCGTTGATCGGCGTGGCGTTCGAGCCCGGGGAACGTCTGTCGCAAGCGCTGTTGGTGCCGCTGCAGCGCATTGCGTACCGGCAGGTGTTGTATCTGGCGCTGCTCAAAGCCATGCGCGCCGCGCTCAAGGGATGGGCGCCGGGTTGGGGAAAGCTGGAGCGCACCGGGCGCGTGCAGGCCACGTGAGGTGCGTCAGCGTCTCTGCGGACGCATCGTGAGGTAGTCGAGCAGCACATCGGTCTCTCCGCGGGAATCGTCCGAGTCGCTCTGGATCGTGATGGCGATGACGCGGAGCGACGCGAGCGGTATGCCGGGATACGCCCGCTGAATGTCAGCGGCGAGGTTTCGCGTCACGGTGGTCCACTGTCCCCGTGCGGCCGGGCCACCTACGTTGATGACCCATGCTTCGGGGAGCACGGAAAAGCCGATGCGCCGGCGTGACGCGCCACTCTCCATGAGCGAGTCGGCAGCCGGCTGGCGCAAAGCGAAAGGCGATGGTGGTCATCTTCATCGCTGACCGCTGCGTGTGCAATCGACAGGCACGTCCGCTCTCGGTGTCCGCGGCGGTCATGGCAAGGCCGTCCTGCGTGCTGTTGTCGCTGCCGCCGTTGCCCGCATCGTAGAGCATGGCGAACTCGGCGCGGAAGGCACGCATGTCCTCGTGATCGCAGACCATCGCGATCCCGGTTGGCAGCCGCGCCGGTGTCGCCTCGATCATCGTGCCGTCGGCGAGCGACTCCACGTTGTTCATGCGAAAGGCCTTGTCGGCACGCCAGCCGGCATTGCCGTTCGGCAACCGCTGCGGTGTACGTGTCGGCGCACGCGTTAGGGCCGGTGCCGTGGTTGTGGCAAGCGCCATCGCCCTGTCGCTGTGCACTCGGCGCCGCTCGGTCACCAACGGAGCGGGCGAGTCGGCGGCAGCCACAACGATCACTGTCGCTAGCGCCACGCCGATTCGGGCGAACAGTCGCATACTGCACGACGCAACGGAATCGGCCGGCTGTCGATATCTTGCCCATACGATTCCTCTCACACCCAGAGGCGCTCTCCATCGTGCACACGGTGCTGCTCCGGCTCCTGTTTCCCTCGTGGGCTTTCTTCGATCGTGTTACCGAAGTCGCGCGACTCGAGCTGCGGACGCTCGTGCACGGCGGCGTGTTCACCCCGTGGCGTAGCGCCTTGATACCGCCATCGCGGAGGCTGCTCGCGCTGGTCTACCATCCGCAGGGAACCGCGCACCTGGCGCAGCAGTCGGCGGTGGAGCGCTTTGCCGTTGGGGTGGACGCGCAGGTGTTCGATCAGGTTGCGCACGACATCGTGGCGGCGATTGCCGGGCGGGCGATGTCTGTCGCGACTCCCGGCTCGACACCGTGGCAATGGCGCGTCGTTGCCGTCGATCACGCGGTGCCGTCAGACGTGCGCGTGGTGTTCGAAAGCACCGTACAGTCGATGCGTCCTCGCGGTGCGGTGGCGTGACCGAGTCATCACTGACCGCCGTGGTGCGGCTCATGCAAGCACTGACGGCGGTCGCCAGCTTCGTCCTAGCGCTCGAACTGCGGGTCGTGTTGCGCGCTGGCGTCATTGACGGGGCGTGGCCTGCAGCAACGCTCCGCCGCACGTGGGGGTGGCGCGCACGCCTCATGACCCCGTCGGTCTTCGGCGCCGTGCCCGTGGTGCAGGGGGCGGCGGCTGCCCTGCTGCTCATGTCGGCCATCCTGCCCCGCATGGCTCCGCTGAGCACGGCCGCCACGGTGATTCTCATGCTGCTCTCCTGGCTGACCGCCGTGCGCGTGCGTGGCACCATGAACGGCGGCAGCGACGGGATGCTTTTTACGGTCTTGCTGGGGCTCACCCTGGCGACGTGGCCCAACGCCAGCGACCCCGTGCACGCCGGTGGGGTGGTGTACGTCGCGGCGCAGCTGCTGCTCTCCTACGTGCGCGCCGGGCTGGTGAAGTGCCGCGAGCGCGCGTGGTGGAACGGCAACGCGCTCCGTGCCTTTCTCGAGCTGCCGGCGTACGCCGTCCCACACTGGGTGCCACGGTCACAGTGGCTGCTGTGCGTCGCGTCGATTGGCGTGATCGGCTTCGAGCTGGCCGCGCCAGCGGCGCTGATCGACCCCCGCACGTGCCTCATATACACAGCGGTGGCATGGTGTTTCCACCTGGCCACCGCTCTGATCTTCGGGTTGAATCGCTTTCTCTTGGCGTGGAGTGCCGCGCTCCCGTCACTTTGGGTCGCGGTGCAGCTCGTTCACCGCTGACTTACGGAACGATCTTCGCCGGCGGTACTACCTTGATGCCGTCGGCGAACGTCGCCGTCAGCAGGTACAGCAACTTGGTGCTCGGCAGTGCGCTCGACGCGATGGCATACTCCTGCAGCTGGTGCGCGCCACTGGCCTTGGAGCCGCCAATCGCGATGCTGGGAATCTTGCGCACCACGCCCGGGTTGGCGTCGGTTGCGCCGGTGGCCACCGCTTCCTGTGCGCCCGGCATGCCCGCACTCATGCCGAGCGCGCGGTTGATGTCCACCGCCGTCTGCACGAGGGGATGCGCGCGGGCCCCTTCCAGCTGCTTCTCGGTGCCACCCGCCTGATTCTTCTGCTCGACTTCCACGCGGAGTCCCACCTTGTACTCGTCGGCCACCGCCTTCGTGACGCGCACGATCGTACGGTCGAGTGAGTCGAGCAACACGGGATCGCTGCTGCGCAGGTCGACGGTGAAGTACAGCTCCTGCGGTACGGCGTTGTAGATGTTGCCGCCGGATACCTGTCCGATGTTCATCACCGCACCATTGGGAAGCGCCGGGAACTCGAGCTTGTAGAGGCGATCAATGGCGGCGGCCAGCGCACGGACCGGCGTGGGACGACCGCGCGACGCGAGCGTATGTCCGCCCGGGCTCGTGAAAACGAACTTGGTCCAGTAAATGCCGAGCGCGCCGTACGCCACGCTGCCGTAGGAGCCGTCGGGCACGATGAGCAGGTCGGGGCGCGCGTTCGTGCGCAGCCAGTATTCTGCGCCGCGCAGTCCCACCTCTTCCTGCGTCGTGGCGATGAAGATGATGTCGCCTTTGCTGCTGAACTTCGTCGCGTTCATCGTGCGCAACGTCGCGAGCATGTTGGCAACCGACGCCGTGTTGTCGCCCACGCCCGGCGCATACAGCGTGTCGCCGGAGCGCCGAACCTTCTTGACGGTTTCGTTGGGGAAGACGACGTCGATGTGCGCCATGATGGCGATGGTCGGGCCCCCGCCGGTGCCCTTGCGAACGGCGATCACATTCCCGATGGAGTCGATGGTCGGCTTGAGCCCTTCTTTCTCGAAGACGCTCTTCACGTACGCGCCGCGCACCTGCTCCTGACCGGACTTGGCCGGCATTTCGGTGAGCCGGATCCACTCGTCGAGCTGCTGCGGATAGTTCTTCTCGAGCATACCGAGCGCCCACTTGACGTCCGGGCGCTCCATGAGCTTGGGGTCCCAGCTGCTGGGATAGGTGGTCTGCTGGGCCGCGAGGGGCGACGCAAGGCAGAGCGCGACGGCGGCGGCGATGAGGCGGGTCTGGATCATATGCGGCGTGAAAAGGGGCACGTCGGCGCTATGCGGATGACAGCGCGGAAGAACGCTGGTGGTAACCTGCCTGCTGAACGCGGTTATGCAAATCCCGGGAGGACAAATGGCGCTGCTCCATGAAGACATCACGAGGCAGATTCTTGGAGGCTACTACGATATCTACAACGATCTCGGGTGGGGCTTCTCCGAGTCAGTATACGCCAGCGTGATGCAGTTTGTGCTCACGGAGCGGGGACTGCGTGCGCAGCGGGAGGTCGCCTATCGCGTCTACTATGGCGGCCAGTGTCACGGAGAGTTCCGGTGCGATGTGGTGGTCAACGACGTGGTCATCGTCGAACTCAAGGCGCGTCCGCAACTTGTCCCGGCGCATGAGGCGCAGCTCCTCAACTACCTCCGTGCATCGGGGATCAGCGTCGGGCTGCTCCTGAACTTCGGGCCCAAGCCCGCCGTAAAGCGTCTCATTTGGACGGCGCAGACGCAGCGCCTCGATGACGGGTGACGGTTGCGGGGATTGGTGCCCGCCGGGAGTCCGTGGCGACATGGTCGCGCCACGGATTTCGCGGATCTCGCGGATCTCGCGGATCTCGCGGATTGCACGGATTTGCCCGAGTGATCACCAAGCCATCCGTGACCCTCCGCCAAATCCGCGCAATCCGTGGCGCGACCATGTCGCCGACCCCGACCCCGACCCCGACCCCGACCTCACGCCAGAATCGGCAACCCCTTCCTGATCTTGTCCCTCCACTCCGCCGGGCCGGTCTCATGCACGTTGTCGCCCGTCGCATCGACAGCCACGGTGACCGGCATGTCCTCCACGTCGAACTCGTAGATCGCTTCCATGCCGAGGTCCGCGAACGCCACCACGCGCGACGAGCGAATGGCCTTCGATACGAGATACGCGGCGCCACCCACCGCCATGAGGTACGCGGCCTTGTGCGTGCGAATGGCCTCGAGCCCCGCCGGGCCCCGCTCGGCCTTGCCCACCATCGCAATCAGCCCCGTTTTCGCGAGCATCATCTCGGTGAACTTGTCCATCCGCGTCGCTGTCGTGGGGCCGGCGGGACCGACCGCTTCATCGCGCACGGGATCGACGGGCCCTACGTAGTAGATCACACGATTGGTGAAGTCCACGCCCGCCGGCAGTCCTTCACCGCTGGCGAAGAGGTCCGCGATGCGCTTGTGCGCCGCGTCACGGCCCGTGAGCATCTTGCCGTTCAGCAGCAGCCGATCGCCCGCCTTCCACGTGGCCACCACGGCGGGCGTGAGCGTGTTGAGGTCTACACGCTTCGCGTTCACATCGGGACGCCACGTGACGTCGGGCCAGTCGCTGAGCTTGGGGACCGGCAGTTGTGCCACGCCTGTACCATCGAGCCAGAAGTGCGCGTGCCGCGTGGCGGCGCAGTTGGGGATCATGGCGATGGGCTTCGACGCGGCATGCGTGGGATAGTCCCAGATTTTCACGTCGAGCACCGTGCTCAATCCGCCAAGGCCCTGCGCACCGATGCCCAGCGCGTTGATCTTGTCGTGCAGCTCGATGCGCAGCTCTTCGATCTTGTTCTGCGGGCCGCGCTGCTTGAGCTGTGCCATGTCGATGTGCTCCATGAGCGATTCCTTCGCCATGAGCATCGCCTTCTCCGCACTGCCACCAACGCCAATGCCGAGCATGCCGGGCGGGCACCAGCCGGCACCCATGAGCGGAACGGTCTTGAGCACCCAGTCGACGATGCTGTCGCTCGGATTGAGCATGGCGAACTTCGATTTGTTCTCCGATCCGCCGCCCTTGGCGCCAAGCTTGACCTCGACCTTGTCGCCCGGCACGAGTTCGACGTGCACCACCGCCGGCGTGTTGTCGCGCGTGTTCTTGCGCGAGAAGGCCGGGTCGGCCACGATGGAGGCGCGCAGGATGTTTTCCGGCAGCAGATATGCGCGGCGCACCCCTTCGTCCACCATCTCCTGAATGGAGAGCGTGGCGTCCCAGCGCACGTTCATCCCCACTTTCAAGAACACCACCACGCTGCCGGTATCCTGACAAATGGGGCGATGCCCTTCGGCGCACATGCGCGAGTTGGTCAGGATCTGTGCAATGGCGTCTTTCGCCGCCGGCGACTGCTCTCTTTCGTAGGCATCTCCCAGCGCGTGGATGTAATCCAGCGGGTGGAAGTAGGAGATGTGCTGGAGCGCGTCCGCGACGGACTGGATGAAATCGGCTTGGGTGATGGTGGTCATCCGTGAAAGAAAAGCGATGGAAGCGCCCCCGTGAACTCCGCCCAGCCGGAAATCCCAGCAGGGGACGAAGCGAAGAAACACCGTATGTCATCGGAGCGCCAGCCGCTCTACAATCCGTCGGATGGCGCTCGCACACTATCACGTCGACCCGGTCACCGGGTTCGTTCCCCCCCACCCCATCCCCGATCAGCTCCCGGCGGCCTATGGCGCCTGGGACGCGCTGGTCCCGAACCTGTCGGCGCTCATTCGGGCGCGACGCCTCCGGGCGGCACTGCGCGCGCTGCCGGTCGTCGACATCGGGGACCTCCAGACAGTGGGGGACAGCGAACGCGCGCTGCTCTTGCTCACCCACTTCGCCAACGCGCACGTGTGGAGCGGCGATACGCCGGAGCTGAGCATACCGCCCGCCGTCGCCGTGCCACTCTGCGCGCTCGCGGAGCGTATGGGGCGGCAGCCGATCGCGCATTACGCGACCACCACCCTCACCAACTGGCGGTTGGTGAACGCGCACGAACCCGTCTCGGTCGACAATGCCCGCACGCAGATCCAGTTCCTGGGTGGCGTGGACGAAGACTGGTTCTTCATTGCCTCCATGGGCGTGGAGCTGGCCGGCGCGCCGCTGTTGCCAGTCGTGGCCCAGCTGGTATCGCACTCGCGAGCAGGGAGCGACGCCGAGTTGGCGGTCCTGTTGGAGCAGTTCGCGCAAGGAATGGACGCCGTACACGCGGCGCTCGAAACCGTGCGCACCTGGTGTGACCCGGCGACCTACTACCTGCGGGTGCGTCCCTTCGTCACGGGATGGCCGCAGCCGGGCGTGATCTACGAAGGCGTGTCCCACGAGCCGCGTCGCTACATTGGCGGCAGTGCGGGGCAGAGCGCGCTGTTGCAGCTGTTCGATGCCGCGTTGGGTGTGCGGCACGACGACGATCCCGCCGGTAGCTACCTCCGCGCGGTGCGTGAATACATGCCGCCGCCACATCGGGCGTTCGTCGAAGACGCGGAGCGTGACACGCAGGTACGCGAACGGGCACAGACGGGCACGGCGGCGTTGCAGGCCACCTACAACGCGGCGCTGCAAAAGATCGCCGACTTTCGCGACGCGCACATGCGACTCGCGCACGACTACATCGTCTCGCCCTCCGGCTCGACGCGCGACATGAAGGGAACGGGTGGCACGGCGCTGGATTCATTCCTTGGTGGGGCGCGGCGCTCCACGACTGATGCCCGAGTGTGAGGTTGTCTTCTCGTATGGAGTCTCCGTTGGAACGTGCTCACACCCCGTCAACCGGTCCTGTCTTGCACGAGACTATCGCGGCGCTCGACGCGGCCGATCCGCTCGCAAGCTATCGTGAACGGTTCTTCCTCCCCGACGGTATCACCTACCTCGACGGCAACTCGCTCGGCGCGCTCCCTCGCGCGACGCCGGCGCGCGTGCAGGGTGTCATGCAGGAGGAATGGGGCACCGGACTCATTCGCAGCTGGAACAGCGCCGACTGGATTGGCGCGCCGCAGCGGGTGGGCGGCAAGATCGCGCGGATTGTGGGCGCGCAGCCACACGAAGTGGTCGTCGCCGATTCCACGTCGGTCAACCTGTCGAAGCTCATCATGGCGGTGCTCGCGGCGGCCCCGCATCGTACCACGGTGTTGTCGGAGCCCGGGAACTTTCCCACCGATCTCTACATGGTGGAGTCGGCGCTGGCGACCGTCGGTGGCGGGCGCCGCCTGCAGCTGGCCGAGCGCGAGCAGCTCGTGCAACAGATCACCGACGACACGGCGCTCGTGCTGCTCACCCACGTGCACTACAAAACCGCCGACGTGTACGACATGCAGGCGCTCACGGCAGCAGCGCACGCCAAGGGCGCACTGGTGCTCTGGGACCTGAGCCATTCGGTTGGGGCGGTGCCATTGGCCCTGAATGCGTGCCATGCGGACTTGGCCGTCGGGTGTGGCTACAAGTTCCTCAACGGCGGACCAGGGGCTCCGGCGTTTCTCTTCGTTGCCGAGCGCCATCACGATGCTCTCGTGTCACCGCTGGGCGGGTGGATGGGGCACGCGCGTCCGTTCGCGTTCGTGGATGCGTACGAGCCGGCGCCGGGCATCGCGCGGTTCCTGTGTGGAACGCCGCCCATTTTGTCGCTGGCGGCGCTCGAAAGCGGTGTCGATATCCATCTCGAGGTGGATATGCAGGTGGTCTCGCGCAAGTCACGCGCCTTGGCGGAACTGTTCATGGACCTGGTGTCTGCGCGCTGCGGTGCTTACGGCGTGTCGCTGGTGGGACCGCCATCGGGAGCGCCGCGGGGCAGTCATGTGTCGTTCCGCCATCCGGAGGGCTATGCGATCATGCAGGCGCTCATTGCGCGCGGCGTCATTGGGGACTTCCGGGCGCCGGACATCATGCGCTTTGGTCTGACGCCGCTGTATCTGCGCTTTGCCGATGTGCTGCAGGCGGTGAACACTCTCGAAGACGTGCTCCGGACAGAGAGCTGGCGCGACCCCGAGTTCCAGGTGCGACAGGCTGTGACCTGATCCGCGGCCGGGGGGGCGTGGCATTTGCTTGAGGTTTGAAGTAAATGGCCGTATGCTCCCCCCTATGCGCATCGTCTGCATTGGCGGGGGGCCGGCCGGCCTCTATTTCGCCCTCCTCATGAAGAAACTCGACCCCCGGCATCAGATCACGGTGGTCGAACGCAACAAGCCGTACGACACCTTCGGCTGGGGGGTCGTGTTCTCCGATGCCACCATGGAGAACATGCGGAAATGGGACCTCGACACGTGCGAGGCCATCGAGCAATCGTTCAGTCACTGGGATGACATCGAGCTGCGCTTCAAGGGCCGGCGCATCCGGTCTGGCGGCCACGGGTTTGTGGGTATCGGGCGCAAGCACCTGCTCAACATCCTGCAGGCGCGGTGTGAGGCGCTCGGCGTGGAACTGCGCTTTGAGCAGGAGGTCGATTCCGATCTCGACTTCCCCGACGCCGACCTGATTATTGCCAGCGACGGCATCAACTCGAAGATCCGCACGACCTACGCGGAAACCTTCAAGCCGGATATCGTGGTGCGTCCCAACCGGTTCATCTGGTTGGGGACCCACAAGCTGTTCGACGCCTTCACCTTCGAGTTCCAGCGCACCGAACACGGGTGGTTTCAGTCGCACGTCTACAAGTTCGACGACCAGACCACCACGTTCATCGTGGAATGCCCTGAGCATGTGTGGCGCGCGCACGGCCTCGACACCGCCGATCAGGACACCTCCATTGCATTCTGCGAACAGCTCTTCGCCGACTCGCTGGGTGGGGAGAAGCTCATGACCAACGCGCGCCATCTGCGGGGGTCGGCCTGGCTCAACTTCCAGCGCGTCGTCTGCGAACAGTGGTGGCTGTGCAACGCCCACGGCAGTCACGTCGTGCTCATGGGAGACGCGGTACACACCGCCCATTTCGCCATTGGCGCCGGCACCAAGCTTGCGCTCGAAGATGCCATCGAGCTGGTGCGCCAGTTTCAGAAGCATGGCGATACGCCCGAGCATATTCCGGCGGTACTGACGGCGTTCCAGGAGCTCCGGCGCATTGAAACGTTGCGCATCCAGAACGCCGCGTGGAATGCCATGGAGTGGTTCGAGGTGTGCGGCGAACGTTACTGTGATCAGCTGGAGCCGGAGCAGTTCATGTATTCGTTGCTCACGCGCAGCCAGCGCATCAGCCATGAGAACCTGCGGTTGCGTGATCGCGGATGGCTGGAAGGCTACGAGCAGTGGTTCGCCGCCCGCACGCCGCTGGCCTCGCGTGGCGACCTGCGGAAGGACACCAGCCGTCCGGTGCCTCCCATGTTCACGCCGTATACCATCCGCTCACTCACGCTCAAGAATCGCGTGGTGGTGTCGCCCATGGCGCAGTACTCCGCCGTGAACGGTGTGGCCGGCGACTATCACTTGGTGCACGTGGGCGCGCGCGCGATGGGCGGAGCGGCCCTGGTGGTCGCCGAGATGACGGCACCAAGCCCCAGCGCGCGCATTACGCCCGGGTGCCCCGGACTGTGGAACGACGAGCAGCAGCAGGCCTGGCAGCGCATCGTGCAGTGGGTGCATGACAACACCGATGCGAAGATTGCGCTGCAGCTCGGGCACAGCGGGGCCAAGGGTTCCACGCGTCTGGCGTGGGACGGCATAGATCAGCCGCTGCCTGCCGATGGGCCCGACCCCGCGTGGCCGGTCATCAGTGCGTCGCCGCAAGAGTATTTGCCGGGGATCAGCCCGCGCGCTCAGGCCATGACGCATACGGACATGGAGACGGTGCGCGCCGAGTTCGTCGCCGCCACGCGACGTGCCGCGGCCGCCGGCTTCGACTGGCTCGAACTGCACTGCGCGCACGGCTATCTGCTCTCCAGCTTCATTTCGCCGCTCACCAATCAGCGTGAAGACGAATACGGCGGCACGCTCGAGAACCGGCTGCGCTATCCGCTCGACGTCTTCAGAGACATGCGAGCGGTGTGGCCTGACCATCTGCCCATGTCGGTGCGTATCTCGGCGCACGATTGGGTGGACGGAGGCATCACGCCGGCCGACGCAGTAGAGATTGCCCGTGCCTTCAAGAACGCGGGTGCCGATCTCATTGATTGTTCGTCAGGGCAGGTGAGCAAGCGGGAGAGGCCCACGTACGGCCGCATGTTCCAGACGCCGTTTGCCGATCGGATCAGGCAGGAGGCCGGCATCGCCACCATGGCCGTTGGCGCCATCAGTGAAGCCGATCACGTGAACTCCATCATTGCTGCCGGACGTGCCGACTTGTGCGCCGTGGCGCGACCGCATCTCGCCAACCCGTCGTGGACGCTCACCGAAGCGGCGCGTATTGGCTATCGGGACGTTGTCTGGCCCAAGCCATACCGAGCCGCGAAGGCGCAGCTGGAAGCGGGCTTTGCCCGGGCAGCGGCACCGATCGCGACTCCTGCGACGGAAGGATTCCCCAGCGGGCGGGGGGCGTCATGACCGCGCTAGCCGGAAAGCACGCGCTCGTCACGGGCGCCGCGCGTGGTATTGGCGCGGCAATCGCTGAACGGCTCATCGCCGATGGTGCCGCGGTCACACTCCTCGGGCGCACGCAGGCGTCGTTGACGGCACTCGCTGAGCGACTTGGTCCTGGTGTGATTGGCACGGTCGTGTGTGACATCACCAGTAGTGAAGCGGTGGCGCAGGCCGTTGCACAGATCCCACCAGTCCAGCTGCTGATCAACAACGCCGGGCAAGCCGAGAGCGCACCGGTGGCGCGTACGAGCGATGCGCAGTGGGCGCGCATGCTTGCCGTGAACCTGACCGGCCCGTTCTACTGTGGCCGCGCCGTATTGCCGGGCATGCTGTCGGCCGGGTGGGGGCGAATCGTGACGGTGGCCAGCACGGCGTCGCTGCGCGGGTATGCCTACGTGGCCGCGTACGCAGCGGCCAAGCACGGTGTGTTGGGGTTGACGCGCTCGCTGGCGCTCGAGGTGGCCGGCAAGGGCATTACGGTCAACGCGGTATGCCCCGGCTTTACCGAGACCGACATGCTGCGCGAGAGCGTCGCGAACATCATGGCTCGGACCGGCCGCTCCGAAGCCGACGCGCGGGCCTCGTTGTCGGCGTTCAATCCGCAGGGACGGTTCGTGTCGCCCGCCGATGTGGCCGCGGCCGTGAGCTGGTTGTGTGGGCCCGATGCGGCCGCCATGACGGGCCTGGCCGTGCCCATCAGCGGCGGCGAGGTGATGTAAACATGGCCACGAGACGATTCGCTCGCGTACATGTGGTTGATGATGCACAGATAGGTCAGGAGGCCCGCGCCACGTCCAGCGACCATTCTGCCGTGCGGCTGTGGCTGCGTTTGCTGTCGTGCAGTGCCCAAATCGAACAGCATATCCGCACTCGGCTGCGCGAGCGCTTCGGGACCACACTCCCACGTTTCGACTATTTGGCACAGCTCGAGCGCCATCCCGACGGGCTGCGTCTCAATGCGCTGTCGCGGTATCTCATGGTGACCGGAGGGAATGTGACCGCATTGACCACACAGCTCATTGCGGACGGTTTTGTGCAGCGCCTGCCGGATCCCACCGATGGGCGATCCACCATCGTGCGGCTCACGCCCAGCGGACGCAGACGCTTTCTGCGCATGGCCATTGAGCATGAGCGGTGGCTGGCGGAACTCCTTGATGGTTTCGATGCGCCACATCGCGGGGCGCTCTACTCACAACTGGGTCGGCTGCGGGTGCATCTGGCCCCGCAATCCACGACGAACACTCCGCGCAAGGAGCGCGCGTCATGACGGCCTATCTAGCAGGACTCGACGCTGGCACGAAAGGCCAGATGGTGGACTACACCGCCACGCATTTCGGTTGGGCGCTGCACGATGGCGTCGCGACGATTACGCTCAACCGGCCGGCGCGCAAGAATCCGCTTACGTTCGAAAGTTACGCTGAGTTGCGCGACTGCTTCCGTGCGTTGCGCAGCGCCACCGACGTGCATGCCGTCGTGCTCACGGGAGCCGGCGACAACTTTTGTTCGGGCGGCGACGTGCACGAGATCATCGGGCCACTGGTGTCGCTTGCGGCGCCGGATCTGCTGCGCTTTACCCGCCTCACCGGAGATCTGGTGTTGGCCATGCGCGCCTGCCCGCAGCCCATTGTCGCCGCCGTCGATGGGGTGTGCGCGGGCGCCGGGGCCATTCTGTCCATGGCCAGCGATCTGCGCTACGGCACTGCCCGCAGCAAGACGGCCTTTCTGTTCAACCGTGTGGGACTCGCCGGCTGTGATATGGGTGCGTGTGCGCTGTTGCCGCGCATCATTGGGCAGGGACGCGCCAGCGAGTTGCTCTACACCGGGCGTTCGATGAGCGGCGAGGAGGCGGAGCGCTGGGGGTTCTTCAACAGATTGCTGGCGCCCGACGAGTTGTTGCGCGAGGCACAGGCCATGGCCTACCAGCTCCGCTCCGGTCCGACCTTCGCCAATGGCATCACCAAAACCATGCTGCATCAGGAATGGAGCATGACCATCGAGCAGGCCATCGAGGCCGAGGCGCAGGCGCAGGCGCTGTGCATGCTCACCGAAGACTTCCGCGCGGCGTACCACGCCTTTGCGGCCAAGCAGTCACCGGTCTTTCAGGGGCGGTGAGCAGACATGGCTGACACGCGCTATCTCTCGTGGCCGTTCTTTGCGCTGGAGCATGCCACCTTTGCCCGCACGCTCGACCGCTGGGCGGCGGAACAGGTGGCCGATGTTCATGGCGACGATACCGACGGTGACTGCCGTACGCTCGTGCGCCTGCTGGGTGAGGCCGGATGGCTCACGCATGTCGTGGCCGGCACGCAGTGGGGCGGTGCGGCTGAGGTGATCGACACCCGAGCCATCTGTCTGGCCCGCGAAACGCTGGCCAGGCACAACGGGCTGGCCGACTTTGCGTTTGCGATGCAGGGGCTCGGCTCTGGTGCCATATCGCTGGCCGGCACGCCCGAGCAACAGGGCGCGTATCTACCCCGGGTCGCACGCGGCGACGCGATCGCCGCTTTTGCCCTCTCGGAACCGACGTCGGGCTCTGATGCCGCGGCCTTGCAGTGCGCGGCGCTGCGGGACGATACGCACTATGTACTCAACGGCGAAAAGACGTGGATCTCCAACGGCGGGATCGCCGACTTCTACGTGGTGTTCGCCCGCACCGGCGAGGCCCCCGGTGCCCGTGGTATCTCCGCGTTCATTGTGGATGCCGATACCGCGGGGCTGGAAATTGCCGAGCGCATGGACGTGATGGCGCCACACCCGCTGGCTCGGCTGGTCTTCCGCGAGTGTCGTGTGCCGGTTGGTCAACGTATTGGTGCAGCGGGTGAAGGGTTCAAGATCGCCATGCGTACGCTCGATGTGTTCCGCACGTCGGTAGCGGCCGCCGCACTCGGCTTTGCGCGGCGCGCGCTGGATGAAGCGCTGCAACGCGCCACCACGCGTGAGATGTTCGGTGGTGTGCTCGCCGATTTGCAGCTCACGCAAGCAAGCCTTGCCCGCATGGCCACGACGATCGACAGCGCGGCGTTGCTCACGTACCGCGCGGCGTGGCAGCGCGATCAGGGAGAACCGGTGACACGTGAAGCGGCAATGGCCAAATACGTGGCGACGGAAGGCGCACAGGAGGTGATCGACGCGGCGCTACAGCTCTGGGGCGGCATGGGCGTTATGTCGGGAGTGCCCGTGGAACGGTTGTACCGTGAAATCCGCGCGTTGCGCATTTACGAAGGCGCCTCCGAAGTGCAGCAACTGATCATTGCTCGTGAGTTGCTCCGCGACGCGCGGGCAACCGCCACGCCGCCGTCTGCCTACAGCACCTGACACGCGCCCATCTATGCCCAGCGCTCACGTCGATACCTTCGCACACGATCACCTCCCGCCTCTCGAGGAGCAGCCGGAGTATCTCTTCACGCTGCCGTCGCTGCAGTTCCCTGAACAGCTCAATTGCGCGACCGCATTGCTCGATGACGCGGTGCAGCGCGGATGGGGTGACCGTGCCTGTCTGGTGGCATCGGGCGTTCGCTGGACGTATCGCGACCTGCAGGAGCGCGCCGATCGCATCGCGCATGTGCTCGTGCAGGACATGGGGCTGGTGTCCGGCAATCGCGTGCTGTTGCGGGGGGCCAATCATCCCATGCTGGTGGCCTGTTGGTTCGCTGTCATCAAGGCGGGGGGAATAGCGGTCACCACCATGCCGATGCTGCGCGCCAAGGAGCTGTCGACGATGATCGCGATTGCGGAGGTCACACACGCTCTGTGCGACGCGGCACTGGTGGACGAGTTGCGCGAAGCGCAGCGAACGTCTCCCGGACTTCGGGAGCTCTGCTGCTACCATGACGCCGGCCCGGCTGGTCTCGAGACGGCTATGGCGCGTCATGATGTGCCGTTTGTGAACGTGGATACTGCGGCCGATGACACATGCCTCTTGGCCTTCACGTCCGGGACCACCGGCGTGCCCAAGGCCACCATGCACTTTCATCGCGACGTCATGGCCATCTGTCGCTGCTGGCCTCCGCATGTGCTGCGCGCCACCGAACACGATGTCTTCATGGGGAGCCCACCACTGGCGTTCACCTTCGGGCTGGGTGGGCTGGTGCTTTTCCCCATGACCATCGGTGCCACGGCCGTGTTGCTCGACAAGGTCTCGCCGCCGCATCTGCTGCAGGCCATTCGAGAGTTCGGGGCCACCGTGCTGTTCACGGCGCCCACGTCGTATCGCGCCATGGCGCAGCATCCGGAGCTCCTGCACGAGACCACGCTGCGCAAGTGCGTGTCGGCGGGGGAAGCGTTGCCACCGGCCACCAGAACGCTGTGGCGCGACACCACCGGGATCGAGCTCATCGATGGCATTGGAGCCACCGAACTGCTGCACATTTTCATTTCCGCCGACGAAGCCACGGCGCGTTCCGGCGCTACTGGAAAAGCGGTGCCGGGGTACGTGGCTGAGGTCGTGGATGACACCGGACACCCGGTGCCGGTGGGCACGGTGGGCAAGCTCCGGGTGAAGGGGCCGACGGGCTGCCGCTACCTGCGCGACTCGCGACAGCGGGCCTATGTGAAGGACGGCTGGAACTACACCGGCGACGCGTACGTCCTCGATGCCGATGGATACTTTCACTACCGCGCCCGCACCGACGACATCATCATCTCGTCCGGCTACAACATCGCGGGACCGGAAGTGGAGAACGTGCTGCTGCTGCATGAGGCGGTCGCCGAGTGCGGAGTGTGCGGTGTACCCGATGCGGAGCGCGGACAGATCGTCAAGGCGTATGTGGTGTTGCGTCCCGGTTACGACGGGGATGGCACCATGGTGAAAGCGTTGCAGGACTTCGTGAAGCAGTCGGTGGCCCCGTACAAGTATCCGCGCGCCGTGGCGTTTGTGTCCCAGCTGCCGCGAACGAGTACCGGCAAGCTGCAGCGCTTTCGGTTGCACGAACTCGAGCCGGGTGATATGACATGACCGCCGTCTCGCCCGCCAACACGCCTCCATCGCGCGCCCGCTTCACCAAGGAGCTGCGGGTGCCGTTCAGCGCCTGCGATCCGGCCGGCATTGTGTTCTTCGCGCAGTACTTCGTGATGTTCCAGAACCTCGTCGATGACTGGGTCACGGAGGGGCTTGGCATTGCGTATGGAGACCTGCTCGGTCCTCGGCGTGTGGGGCTTCCCACCGTACGCTTCGAAACGGACTTCAGGGCCATCAGCACCATGGGAGACGACATCACACTCGGCCTCGAGGTGGAACAGCTCGGCAACAAATCCCTCACCTTGCAACTCATGGTGATCGGTCCCGATGGCGTGCGTGTTGCGGCGCGACAGGTCATCGTCTGCACCAATCTCGAGACGCACCGCTCCATGACCTTTCCGCCTGATCTGCGTCACGCGATTGCCACGTTCATGGCGATATCGACGGAGTCGGCATGAATACCCCTCTGCTCCCTGCGGGGTGGAAACGGCCGCGCGGATACGCCAATGGTGTCGCAGCACGTGGGCAACAGATCCATGTCGCCGGCATGATTGGTTGGGACGCGCACGAAGTCTTTCACACGGATGATCTTGCGCTGCAGGCACGACAGGCGCTGGCCAATGTCGTTGCGGTGCTCGCCGCCGCCGGCGCGACGCCGAAACACATCGTGCGCATGACCTGGTACGTCACCAGTCGCGACGAATATCGCGCTGCGCTGCCGGGTATCGGCGCGGCCTTTCGTGAGATCATTGGCCACTACGACATTGCGATGACGGCCGTGCAGGTGGTGGCCCTCATGGAGGAGCGGGCCAAAGTGGAAATCGAAGTTACGGCCGTCATCCCCGACTGATTCATCATGACCACGCCGGTTCAGACCACCCGCGATGGCGATGTGCTCGTGGTAACCATCGACCATCCGCCGGTGAACGCGCTGAGTCACGCGGTGCGCGTGGGGCTGATGGCCGCAGTCGATGAACTGGAGGCCGACGCTACAGTGCAGGCGATGGTGATTGCCAGTACCGGCACCGTGTTCATTGGCGGTGCGGACATACGGGAGTTTGCCGGTCCGCGCCGTGACCCCATGTTGAACGCCGTCTGCAATCGACTGGAGTCGTGCGGTAAGCCAATCGTCGCCGCCATACAGGGCGCAGCGTTGGGAGGCGGGCTCGAAGTCGCACTGGCCGCGCACGGTCGCGTGGCGTCGCCCACGGCACATATCGCGTTCCCCGAGGTGCTGCTGGGTGTACTCCCGGGCGCTGGTGGCACGCAACGCGCGCCGCGGCTTGCGGGCGCTGCGCTGGCACTCGACCTCATGCTGACCGGTCGTCGGCTGCCTGCCGCGGAGGCCGTGGCGGCAGGGCTCCTCGATCGCTTGCATGAGCAGCCGATGCACGAGGCGCTGCGGATCGCGCACGAGCTGGCCGCGGCGCCGGCAACACCGAGACGCTCGCGCGATGGCACCGCGCTGCAACCACCGGCGCATGCTGCGGCCACCATTGCGGCGGTACGTGAGCGGCTGTCGGCAGATTACCCTCACCTGTACTCGCCGGCGCGCATCGTGGATTGTGTGGAGGCGGCCCTGACGCGCGCCTTCGACGACGGGTGTGCCTATGAGGCGTCGGCGTTCATGGACTGTCTGGCCAGTCCGCAGCGGCAGGCGCTGGTGCATGCCTTCTTCGCCGAGCGAGAAGTGCGTACGTCCGAGCAATCGGGGGTTGATCTTGTTGCGCTGGGTACTGCCCTACGCGAGGCGCGTGATGCCGCCATTGCCCAGCTGGTGCGCAACGGCGATGCACCAGCCGACGTATACGCCGCACTCTCCACGTGGGGGATGTCGTTGGATGCTGCCGCGGGCGACGCACGAGTGGCGCCCGATACGGTGAACGTGTGCACGCAGGCCATGGCCGTCGCAGCTCGCGAGGCGCTGGCATCGGGGGCCGCACGCATCGCGGCCGATTGCGACGTGGCCAGCATCCGCCACGCGGGATTCCCTCGCTATCGAGGCGGTGTGCTCTGGTATGCCGAGCATGGAGCGGCGTTTACGCGGTAATCACGCACGCCGGCCTACGCATCACGGGAGCGCGATACACGTGCGGTGGTATTGGCGAACCTAGAAGACGAACGTTGTGCCGACGAATCCCCATCGCTCCGTTTGGGTGTCGGCCAGCGTCTCCCGGAGGAATGCGCCCGGCAGTACCAACGCGCCGCCAAAGATGAGCCGCAAGTGCGTTGTCGCCCGCCAGGTACCGGTCACGTCGATCTCTTCGGCCACATGACGCGTGGTGGAGGTTCCGGCGGCCCGGAACAGCGTGTTCTGTTTGGTATACACGCCATCGTCCACGCGCAGTCGATCGAACCAATACACGGCGCCACGCAGATCCAGCGTACGGTGCGGATTCCACTGCGAGATGGCGTGCAGCTCTCGGACATTCGGGCGCCCGATGACATCGGCGTAGCCACCGTGCTGGTGCGCCGCAGGGTACATCACGGAAAAGACTTCCAGGGTATTGCTGGTGCCCGGACGCTCACTGGAGGCTTCTTCCACCCCCAACGCCAGCGTTGGGGCGCCCAGCACACGCTTGAATTGCCACTGCGCTTCGGCCACCCAGAAGCCCGCCCGAATCTCCCGCGTGCCCACCGTGCCGAACTGCCGGGCCCCCTCGAACTCCAGCGAGTGACTCACGGCGTGCGTTTTGTCCGTACGCCACTGCCACTGCACCCGACCGCCACTTGTCAGTCGATACGCGCGGGATGCGGGACCCGATGCAGGGCGAACGGACTGCTCGTACCAGTAGCTCTGCCAGAGCGCTGGCAGCCCGCGCGCCAATGGCCGCGCACCCGGGCTACTGCCAATGGAAAGTGTACGAAAGCGCTGGGTGCTGTCGGCCACATTGAGTTTGCGCAACCGCACAATCATGGGACGCGCGTCTACCGCTTCCAGTGCGAATGACTTGTGCACCAGCTGCAGCCTGGAGCCGGTGGAGCTGCGTCGGGTGTTGGACCAATCGGGTGCGCCGAACATCCGCTCGCGCGCTAATCCGATTTCCTGTCGCCCAATCCGCAACTGCGACCGGCCGTAGCCAAGGTCCACGTACGCCGTTTGAAAGTCGGCGCGATCGGCGTCGTTGCTGCGCACGCCGCCGGGGAGCGTGCGTCCGTAGCTCTGGGCATCGCGAGCTTCGAAGAAGAGGCGGCCATAGGCACCCGCACGCTTGCCCACTTGCAGATCGCCTGACAGCAGCAGCCGCGTCTGCGCGTGATCATCATTGAGCGGCAGCGTATTGAAGCCGCGAAAAAACTCTTCGCGCCACCGCGCCTGTCCGCCAATGGTGAGCGTAACCGGATGCGAACCCAGCAACGGAATGTTCTTGATGCCGTCGAAGGGATCATGCGGCGCCGGTGTGGCCGCCGTCTGCGCGATGAGCACGCGTGACGACATTGCCGTAGTGCCGAGACCGCAACACGCGAAGACACCGGCTGCCCGTCGCACCCGAGACCACACGCCGCGCCGCCCGTTCGACCGCATTACGCCGGCGCAATGTGACGCGCGGAGATCTGCTTGAGGGTGGTGGTCCCGCTCTGCTTCATGGTGAGCTCGAACTCCTTGCGCAGAATGGCGAGGACGGCCTCGACCCCTTCCTGCCCGAACGCGCCAAGACCCCAGATGTACGGACGGCCAATGCCGGCCGCCGTGGCCCCGAGCGCGATCGCCTTGAACACATCGGTGCCGCGCCGGAAGCCACCGTCGCAGATAACAGGAATGCGTCCACCCGTGCCCTGCACGACGTCCGGCAGCGACACGATCGTCGCACGTCGCGAGTTTTCGGCACGCCCACCATGGTTCGACACAAACAGGCCATCGACACCGTGTTCCACCGCGAGTGCCGCGTCTTCCTGCGTCACGATACCCTTGAGCAAGACCTTCATGCTGGTGCTCTGCTTGAGGCGGTCGACGAACTCCCACGTCGGCGTCCCCTTCTCCAGCTGCGGCGGCAGCTTTTCGTAGCCTACCAGATTGGGCTTGCGACGATTGTCCCGGTCATCCACGCGTCCGCTCACACCGGGCAGCGGCGCGCCACCGAGATGACACTTGATGCAGTCGCGCGTGTCTTTCCGCGCTTCACGAATCATCGTCTCACGGTTGCTCCCGCCGAGCAGGTCGACGGTGAAGGCAATGGCGGGCGCCCCCGCACGTTCGGCACGCTTCACCATCTGCTTGGTGATCGACCAATCACTCTGATGATACAGCTGGAACCACACCGGGCCACCACGCGCTGCGATGGTGTCTTCGATGGACGTCGTGGCGACCGTAGAAAGCACCATGAGGTGATCCTTGGCCCTCGCCGCCCTTGCCACGGCGATCTCCCCATCCTTGTGGAACCCCTTCTGGCTGCCAAGGGGATTGACCACGATGGGTGAGGCATAGCGCGTGCCGTAGAACGACACACTCGCGTCGATGGTGCTCACATCGACGAGGCGGCGCGGCTTGAGGGTGTAGCGATCGAACCCGGCGCGATTGGCGGCGATGGTGCCGTCATCGTCGGTGCCGGTCATGAGGTACCCCCAATGGGCCACCGGAATGTTCTGCTTGGCCACGCCTTCAAAGTCGAAGACGTCGAGCGCGTCCGATGCCTTGTCGATCAGCGGCGGTTGCAGCACGGCGTGGGTGCCGGTTGCGCGAGACGACATCGATTCGGCCGCGCCGAGCATCGCGTCGTCATCGGCATGGCTGCCGCCAAGCCGCGCGAGCCAGTCGCGATCAATACCGGCAGCGGCCGCCAGCGGGCTCGCGGCAAGGAACGTCAGAAACTGGCGACGGGAGGCTGGGTCGATAGGCATGGGGCAAATGGGCAGCTTCGGGCGGCGTCTGTCCAGCCTTGGGGGAGGGGAATCGTGCAGGGGGCGACGCCGAACGGTTGCCCGGGCGTGGCCGTAAACAGAACAACCTACCTCCCCTCCTTCCGCATCCGATGTCGACGCCCCTTTCCCGTGTGCCCCGTCTGACGCTGGCTGTTTCGGCCCTCACGCTGGCGGCGCACGCTGCTGGTGCTCAGCCTACGCCGCCGGCCGCTGGCATACGGCTCGATGCCGCGGTCGCGGACTCGTTTGCCCGCGCGGCGCGCGCACGTCCCCGTCCCACGGTGAACGTGATCAAGATGACCGACGGATCCCCCCCGGTGATCGACGGTCGGCTCGATGAAGCGCTGTGGCAAATGGGCACTCCGGTCTCCGAGTTCTTGCAGCGCGAACTGAACGAGGGCGTCCCCGCGTCGGAACGAACCGATGTCCGTTTTGCCAGCGATGGCAAGTATCTGTACATCGGCGCCCGCCTGTACGACCGGCAGCCGTCGCTGATCATCCCGGGCGAGAAGATCCGCGATGTGACGCTCGCGAACAGCGACTACGTCGCCTTCATCTTCGACACCTATCACGATCATCAGAACGGCTTCGTCTTCGCGACCACGCCGGCGGGGATCGAATACGACGGACAGGTGATCCGTGAAGGGGAGGGTGGCGGCGCCAATGTGCCGGGACAGAATCGTATGCAGGGTGGTGCGATGGGCGGCTTCAACGTGAACTGGGACGCCAGCTGGGCCGTAGCGACGACGGTGGATTCGCTGGGATGGAGTGCCGAGTTCCGCATCCCGTACTCCACGCTGCGCTATCAGTCCGCGAACGGAGAGCAGACATGGGGACTGAACGTGTCGCGCATGATCCGTCGCAAGAACGAAGAGCTGTACTGGTCGTTCATCCCGCGGCAGTTCAATCTGTATCGCCTGTCGTTGGCCGGCAATTTGGCCGAGCTCACGTTGCCCGTGCGCCGCATTCAGACCGTGACGCCCTACGTGCTCACGTCCAATCAGGCGCGATGGGACAAGGGGCTGAGATCGTCCACGTCACCCTCGGAGTTCGGTGGCGAAATCAAGTACGGCGTCACGCCCGCGCTCACGCTCGACCTCACGGTCAACACCGACTTCGCGCAGGTGGAGGTTGACGATCAACGGGTGAATCTCACGCGCTTCCCCATCTTCTTCCCGGAAAAACGCCCGTTCTTCCTCGAGAACGCCGGCGTCTTTTCTGCCGGGACCCCGCAGGCCGTCGATCTCTTCTTTACGCGGCGCATCGGTATCTCCGAGACCGGCACCCCGCAGCCCATTCTTGGCGGCGGGCGGCTCTCCGGACGGGTCGGGAGCACGACCATCGGCTTGCTGCAAATGGTCACCGATGCACCGGAAGCCGGAACGTCCGGACAATCCTACTCGGTGGCGCGCGCCATTCGCGAAGTGGGTGCCCGTTCGCGTCTGGGCGTCATGGCCGTCCAGCGCCTTTCCACGGAAGATGCGGGCAACGTGAATCGCACCTTCGCGCTTGATGGTCGTTGGGGGCTGGGGCAGAAGTGGACGACCGATGTGTGGGCGGCGAAGACCTCGACGCGGGGTCGCACCGGAGACGACATGGCGTACAGTGCGCGGGCGGCGTTCGCCACCAATGTCTTCAATGCCAACGCCCGTGTGGCACAGATCGGCGAAGACTTCAATCCCGAAGTGGGCTTCATGAGCCGCCCCGCCGGCTACCGCACCTTCGATGCCACGGCCATGTATCTCGTGCGCAAGCCGGAATGGTCGTGGTTCCGGCAGTGGAACCCGCATGTGAGCTACCGCGGCTTCTACGATATCGACGATGGCTTCCGGCAGACGGGCTATTGGCATATCGACGTGACCGAAATCGAGTTCGCCAACAGCTCGCGCTTCGGGCCCGAGTGGAATATCTCGCAAGAGGGACTCACACAGCCGTTCGAGATTTCTCCGGGCGTGGTGTTGCCGGCCGGCGAGTATCAGTGGGGCACACTCGGGTTCGATTACACCACCGACCCCAGCGAGAACATCACGGCGACAGGCCGTTTCGATTTCGGCAACTTCTGGACGGGAACCCGTAACGGCGGAAGCGGTACGCTCACCGTACGCCGCGGCGCCACCTTCTCGGGCTCGTTGACGGTCGACCACAACGACGTGCGCCTGCCACAAGGCAACTTCAAGCGAACGCTGCAGGCGGTGCGCCTGAACTATTTCTTCTCGCCGCGCATCTTCGTGCAGACGCTGACGCAGTACAACAACCAGCAGCGCATCTGGTCGGCGAACGTGCGCTTCGGTTGGCTCAATACGGCCGGGACCGGGCTCTTTGTCGTGCTCAACGATGGGCGTGATGCCACCGGGTTCTTCAATTGGGTGCGCCCGCAGCAGCGCAGCGTGTTCGTGAAGTTCACACGGCAGTTCGGGACGACGGGGTGACATCGTGGGGCGGCATTGTACGGGTTTCCCCTATGGTGCGCCTTCGCCGATGGGTGCATGTTCGTGGTGCAGAGTGAGGGCGATGCCTCCACGATGAATTCGGCGGGTTGGGGATCGGTCCCAATTCCTCGAATGATCATGAGGCGAAGCGAGAATACACCGCGTGCATCGACCCGCTGCTTCATTCCACCGCAGTGTGGAACGCACCGTTGGCGGGAGATCGATCTCCTGCCAAGCGGGTGCCGACGTGGACTTAGATGGCAGCAGGCGCCGTCGCGGCCACAGGCCGACAAGTTCTCCGCGGACGGCACGGGAAAGCGCCGAGCGTTACTGCTCGGCGCTTTCTGTTTTGATCTGGAGTGCCTGGGGCGATATTGCCAAGATGCGAGACCATTCTGCCGATATTCGCGCCCTGCGTCGCCAGTCCAACGCCGCCATCGCGTCGCTCGATGCCAACTATGCCGTCTCGTTCATGAGTGACGACATCGTCGTGCAAATGGCGGGCGGTCCTGTCCTTCACGGGAAGGCGGCCAACCGCGACGCCTGGGAAAAGCAGATGGCTGAAACCGGCTTTGGCGGCTACGTGCGCACCCCCGAAAAGATCACCATTGCCGACGACGGCACGCACGCCAGCGAAATGGGCCACTGGGTGGGCCGCTGGCGCGTGAAGGGGCGTTCGCACGTTGAGGAGGGACGCTACACCGCCGACTGGCAGCTCGGTGCCCTTGGATGGGAAATCACCAAAGAAGTATTCGTCCAGCTACCGCGTACGTGATGGTTTGGCGGTGTATTGCCCGTCCAGCCAGACCGAGACGGACGCTTTGCCGCCGTGCCGCGGATCGTTGTCATGGTACGCCACCGTAAAGGGGCGTTCTTCGTTCGCACTGTAGCCGCCCACCCCGGTGATACTCCACCACGAACCGGCCTGTTGGGCAACGCCAACGGCTGTGATCCGAAAGGGTCGATTGGTGCCCAAGGTGAGCGCAAGCGCATCGCGCACCCGTTTCTCGACACCGTCTGGCGCCGGGAGCGCGGCAGGCCTGCTGATCCCCTCGGCCGGGCGCTGCAGCGTGCGCCCCGCTTGCGCGCCAGTGAGCTTGCCGTCGCGCAATGCTACGGTGCCATTCACGACGACATGCACGATGCCGGTGGACGGCGCCGTGGGATTGGCATACGTGGCATGATCCAAGACGGTGGTGGAGTCGAACACCACCAGATCGGCAGCCATGCCCGGCGCAATGAGACCACGATCGAGCAGCCCCATGAGCGACGCCGGAAGCCAGGTCATCTTGCGAATGGCGGCTTCCCACGGCAACACTCGCTGTTCCCGTACGTAGCGGCCAAGGACTCGCGGAAACGTCCCGAAAAAGCGTGGATGCGCGACACGTTGTGATGCCGCGCCGCAATCGCAGGCTATGACCATGTCGGGGTCGGCAATCAAACGCACCAGATCGGCCTCGGCGCCAAATCCCAGAATGGCCGATGGCATCCGCGTTTCGAGGATACGCACCACCGCTTCTCCGGGTGAGGCAATCTGCGCGCCGAGCATGTACTGCTGCAACGTGGAGTTGTCATCGCCGAGCAGAATGCCCGCCGCGCCGGTGAACCGCGCCGCAATGGCCTCGTCGGCCTCGCGCACAATGCGGGCGCGTTGACTGCTGTCGGCAAAGCGGGCACGCATCTTCTCCACGCCGCCGTCCTGCGCCCAGCCGGGGATGATCAGCGAGACCAGCATCGTCTGTCCCGACAGATACGGATAAACGTCACCCGCGACCCACCGTCCTCGCTGCGATTCCACGTGCATGGTATCGAGGATGCGCGTGGCATTTCCCTGCGAGCGTCCCTGCAGCTTCATGTGCGTGAACACGGGCACCATCGACGCACCAAAGCCGACGTCCATGGTTTCCTGCATGCCCACGAGGGAGCTGTACCCACTTTCCGGGGTCAGACGATCGTGGTTGGTAAAGAACGTCCGCCACGGTTTGGCCACGGAGAGGACGTCGATCACTTCGGCGGCCGTGGCAAAGTACGCCGGCTTGTAATCGAGTCCCGCCGACACGCCGAAGGCCCCCGCTTCAAGTCCTCTCCGTACCAGGGTGCGCATGCGCGTGCGTTGCGCGCTGTCGGGGCGGGTGTCGGAAAGACCGTTGACCGATGCCCAAATGCTGTTGAACGGCACGCTGGCGGCCACATTCACGGCGAGGCCGCTCTCACGCAGCTGGTTGGCCTGCACCGTCAGATCAACCGGCCCGCCGCCATCGGCGTTGAGCAGCTCGGTGGTCACGCCCTGTGTGAGCATGTTGAATGCGGAGGCCAGTCCGCGCGGATCGGCGTGACTATGCACGTTGATGAAGCCCGGCGCCACCATGCGTCCGCGCACATCCAGTTCCGTGGTGGCGTTCAGCGTCGACAAGTTCCCCACCCGCACAATCACCCCGTTGCGAATGGCGACATCCGCGACCACGCCAGGGCGTCCGGTGCCGTCAACGACGGTCCCGCCACGCAGCAGCACGTCATACGGGGCGGGCTGGGCGTGGAGCGATGAGGCCAATGCGAGCAGGAGCACGATGCGCATGGGGAGATACCGGTCAGGGGATGCGCAGGTAGGTCGCGAAGGTCACGGCCGTGGTGCGATTGTCCGCGTCCTGCCGCATGTAGATGACGGCAATGGTGTTGTGATCGGGGGAGAGCACGTTGGTGAGCCGTTGCGTGACCCGGCCGTTGTTCAGGTTCACGATTTCATTCACGAACGGCGAGATTGCGCGTACGGCAGCGTGTGTTTGCGACGCATTGCCCGTGACCGGCATCTCGCGGCCGTCAAACTCGGTGGTGTACCACCAGCGCGTGGTATCGCTTTTCGCGTTTACCGACTGAATGGTGACCTTCATCCCTGCTGCGCCCAACGGCTCGTACGTCATGATGTTGCTGGCGGGCGCCGGGGCGTCACTCTTGAGGAGCCACCGGCCGAAACGTGGGTTGGCCGTCTGCGACGCGGCCACAGTGGGGAACACCATCAGCAACAGCAGGGCAAGCATGGGGCGCATTAGGGCTCGCGGGCGGGAGGGTGAGGTCCGCGAATGTAGCACGGGGCGCCGGAAAGCAATACCGTGAATGCGAGCGTGCTTCTCGCGCTTCCACACCAACTGCGTTATCGGTGGCCCGGCTCCGCATGCGCGGACTCACCACCACCGCCACTACGCGTTCAGGCGCTCCCGTACGGGCTTGACCATCACGGTGAGCACCAGCCCCACCGCCAGCAGCGCCGCCAGGAGCTGCAGCGGCTGATCGTAAATCGCCACGTTCGACATGCCAGGCGCCAGCGCCGCGCGCGCGCGTGACGACAGCTCGGTGATGATCACGGGCCCCGCGACCGCGGCAACACTCCACGCCGTGAGTAGCGCGCCGTGAATGGCGCCAACGTTGGCCGTGCCGAAGAGGTCGGCGAGGAACGCCGGAATGGTGGCAAAGCCGCCGCCGTACATGGTGAACACCACCAGCAGACAGGCGAGGAACGGGTACCACGCGCCCATCTTCGCGAAGATCGGGATGAGCAGAAACAGTCCCAGCTGCACACTGAAGAAGAGCAGGTAGGTATTTCGTCGCCCGATGACGTCCGAGGCCGATGACCAGAGCAGGCGGCCACCGGCGTTGAAGAGGCTGATCATGGCGACGACCGCGGCGGCCTGCGCGGGGGTGCGTCCGAAGAGGTCCTGCATCATGGGGCTCGCTTGCGCGAGAATGCCGATGCCCGCCGTCACGTTGATGCAGAGCATACCCCAGAGCAGTGCGAACTGCGGCGTGCGCAGCGCTTGACGGCGCGTCATCCCTTCGGCGACGATGCTGGCGTGCGTGGACGGCGTGGCGACCTCGGGAAGACGTGCGGGGGCGGGCGCCGGTCGCAGCAACGTGGCGCCGGCCATCATGATGAGCAGGTAGGCGCCACCGAGCACGAAGAGCGCGTTCGCGATCCCCACGCGCTCGATGAGAAACGCGTTGGCATACCCGCCGAGGAACGCGCCGCCACCAAATCCCATGATCGCGAAACCGGTGGCCATCCCTCGGCGGTCGGGAAACCACTTCACCAGCGTGCTGACCGGCGCGATGTAGCCAATACCACAGCCGATGCCGCAGAGCATGCCCATGCCCAGGAAGAGCAGCAGCGGCTGCCGGAGCAAGAGCCCGGCCCCACCGACCACCAACCCGCAGGAAAAGCAGAGTGCGGCCAGTCGGGCGGCGGCGCGTGCGCCGCGGCGTTCCACCCACGGTCCCCAGGTGGCGGCGCTGAGCCCCAGCAGGACCAGCGCGCTGGTGAAGGTCGTGTACGGCGGACTGGCCCACCACGGGAGCGACGGGAGCGCGGCCATGATGGGGCGATTGAGCGTGCTCCAGGCATACACCGAGCCGATGCCCATGTGCACGAGCACAGCACCGAGCGGAACGGTCCATCGGCGGGGGGAGGCCATATGGCATTGAACGAACGAGCAGCACGATCCGTTGCCGTCTGCGGGTGCCGTCTGCGGGTGCCGTCTGCGGGTGCCGTCTGCGGGTGCGACACGGGACGGGCTAGCTTTCTCCGTGATGATGCAGCGTGCGCGAGGCGCTGCCCGACAAGCATTCAGCAGTCGCATGGCGCGGCGGAGGCGGCGGTGTTTCCCAACGGGTGGTTGCACTATTTGCAGGGTGGATTGCTCATTGGCACGGGGGTGGGGGTGCTGTTCGTGCTCACCGGCATGATCGGGGGCATGAGCTCGGTGTATTCGTCCACGTGGTCGTTCCTCGTAAGGCGGCCGTATTTCCGGCAGCCGTCCCTGGTGGGCAGTCGCAGTTGGCGGCTGGTGTACGCGGTCGGACTCATTGCGGGCGCGGCGCTCTGGTTTGTGCTTTCGGGACAGCCGTCGCGGGTGGTGGTCACCATCCCTACGTGGCAGCTCTTCGTGGGCGGTCTGCTCGTGGGCTACGGCGCCCGCCTGTCACAGGGGTGCACCTCGGGGCACGGCATCTGCGGCCTGGCGTCGCTGTCGCTGCCGTCGCTCATGGCGGTCTGCACCTTCATGGCGACGGCCTTCCTTACCGCGAACGTCATGGCGCGCCTCCTCCCCACCGCCTTCGGCGCCTGAGGCCCACGACCATGGCATCGACCGTCATTCCCACGCTGACCCGTGACGGCCAGCGGGTCTCTCCCGTACCGCCGGTGGCCCTGCTCGCCACGGCGCTTGTCGCGGGCGTCCTCTTCGGGGCCGGTCTCGCGTATTCCACCATGATCCGTCCCGAGGTCGTGCTCTCGTTTCTGCGTTTCGAGGACTTTGGGCTCCTGCTCGTCATGGGCGGCGGGGTCGCCGTCACCATGGTCGCATACCAGCTGGCTCCCAAGTTCCTCACCCGACCGCTCTTGGGCGGCGTTTTTGGTCTCCGGGCCGCAGTAACCGACCGCCCGACCATCGTGGGCGCGGCCATCTTCGGAATTGGCTGGGGGCTGTGCGGGGTCTGTCCGGGGCCGGCGATCGCGGGGCTGGGGGCCGGGAGCTACGAACTGGGGTGGGCGGTGGCCGGCATCGCGATGGGGGCGCTGGTGCAGGGGCTTACGGCGCGCTCGCCGGCACCACGGTAGTTTGCCTGTCATGAACAATGGCGCCGTGCTCTTTGCCGCCGACGTGGACCGCGTCGCGCGATTCTACGAAGTCCTGCTCACCATGTCGCCGGTGCACGTGGAGCCGGGCCTCCGAGTCATCGCCTCCGACCGCACCGAGCTGGTGATCCACGGTGTGCCGCCGCACATCCTGGCCCCACTCGCCGCGGGTGAGCAGCCCACGCCGCGCGAGGACACCGCCATCAAGCCCTTCTTCGTCGTGGACAGCCTGGCCAAGGCGCGTGAGATGGCGCCGCTGCTGGGAGGTTTTCTCTTCCCGACCGACAAGCAATTCACGACCCGCCGCTTCGTCGCGAGCAATGCCTGCGATCCCGAAGGGAACGTCGTGCAGTTCCGCGAAATGATCGTCCACTCCTGATACTCAGCAGACTCGCCCCGTGCCTCTCAAAGACTACCCCGATCACTACGACGCCGAACTCGCCCTCAAGCTCTACGACTTGCGTCGCGAGTCGGTGATGCGTGAGTCGCGTGCCGCCATCAATGCGACGTTCCTCCCCACGAGCTGGGAGGATGTGCTCGCCATCACCAAGCCTGACCATCCACTCAATGCCCCCTTTCGCCAGTGTGCGACCTACTGGGAGATGGTGTATTCGATGGCGCGTCATGGGGTCATGCACGCCGAGTTCATGATGGAGAGCAGCGGCGAAGGCTTGTTGCTTTTTTCGCGCATCGAACCATGGCTCGAGCAGTATCGCGCGCACGTGGGCAATCCGCTCGCCTTTCGCAACGCCGAATGGATTTCGAAGGAATCGGAACTCGGTCGCACGGTGGCCGAACGGTTCCGCAAGCGGATGCAGGCCCACTTGAGTGCGGCCAACGCGCCCACCGGCTGAGCCCAAGACCTGCGCATGACACGACGCATCGCACCACACCTGACGCGAGGGCTGCTGGCCTCACTGTTTTGCGTGCCGACACTGGCGTTGGCGCAGCGTCCGGACACCGTCGCGGCTGCCTGGTGGCAGCACGTGCAGGTGCTGGCCAACGATTCGCTCAAGGGACGCGACATCGGATCGGCCGGCCACGAAAGCGCAGCGCGCTACATCGCCCGGCAATTCGAACGCGCCGGACTGCGACCCGCCGGAACGGATGGATGGCAACAGCGCATCGCCTTCACCGCAGTGGTACTCGACCAGCCACGCGTGCAGCTCGTGCTCAAGAGCGCCGATGGCGAAAGCGCACTCACGTACGGTCGCGATCTGCGCCTGACCCCACGCCCCGCAACCGGCGACGTGGATGCCCCGTTGGTGTTCGCGGGCTATGGCCTCTCGCTGCCGAAGGCCGGCGTCGACGACTTGCGCGGCCTCGACGTGCGCGGAAAAATCGTCGTCCACGTCAACGGCGTCCCCGCGGGGTTGTCGGCGCCACTGCAGGCACATGCGTCGCGTAACCGGTGGGCCGCGATGCGGGCCGCTGGCGCCGTGGGGATCATTGCCATTGGTGCCGGTGGGGTATGGAGCGACGCGACGCCCGTGGCGGTGAGCTATGCTCTCCCGGACAGTATGCTCGATGACGCGCGCGGTCAGCGCCTTGGTGGCACCGCCAATCCGGCGCTGGCCATCCGATTGTTCGCCGGCAGTGGACTCGTGTGGGATACGATCGTGGCGCGCGCGGGTCGCGGGGCCCCGTTGCCCACCGCAGCGCTCACTACCTCGTTGCGAGCCACCATTCCCATCATACGGCGCACGGTCACGTCCCCCAACGTCGTGGGCATCATTCCGGGGACCGACCCCGCACTCGCCAAGGAAGTCGTCGTGTATTCGGCGCACAGCGATCACGTCGGCACTTTCAAGGGACCGGCGCTCACCGGCGACAGCATCTTCAACGGGGCCATGGACAACGCGAGCGGTGTGGCCACGCTCATCGAAACCGCACGACTGGCCGCGCAACGCGGCGGCAACAAGCGGACGCTCGCGTTCGTTGCCGTGACCGCGGAAGAAAAGGGGCTGTTGGGCTCACGGTGGTTCGCCGCACACCCGTCGCTCGGCACGCGCACGGTCGTGGCGAATCTCAACACCGACATGTTCCTGCCACTCATTCCGCTTACCGGCGTGTTCGCGTACGGCTACGACGAATCCGATCTCGCCGATGATCTCGACGCCGTGGTGCGCGCCAACAGACTCTCCGTGTTGCCCGATCCCGAGCCGCAGGAGAATCGCTTCGTGCGCAGCGATCAGTACAGCTTCATCCGGCAGGGCATTCCCGCGCTGGCGTTCAAGGTCGGTTACCGCCCGGGAACGCCGGAAGAAAAGATCTGGCAGGCATGGGTGCGCGAGCATTATCACAAGCTCAGCGACGACGTATCGCAGCCCGTCAATTTCGAAACGGCTGCGCGCTTCAACCGCATGTATGCCGACCTTGCCTTGCGCGTGGCCAATCGCGCCTCGCGTCCCGTGTGGCGCGCCAACAGCTTCTTCGCCACGCCGCCTGTTCCCTGAGCGCCTGGAACGGGCGGCGTGAAGTAGATCGTGCTTATCGAATGAGGTAGAACTGCTCCTGCCGGGGACGGAAGAACACGAATCCGTTCTCGGTCAGATGCGCATCGTCCTCGAACATCACGAACACCTTCTTGCCACCCCACTCGGGGACGGCCGTGGCGGTGTTGAGTTCGATGCTGATGTACGAGCCGTTGCGCAGGCGGGAGTTCTGCGCCGTCGTGTCACTGCGCAGCGCGCTGCGGAAGTCGATGGACGCGCCAAGCCCGTGCCCCTGTGCACCGATGGGATGTGAATAGATCATCGCCTCGATACCGCGCTGCTTCATCTCGGCCATCGTCGCGTTGAACACCGAGCCGCCCGTCGCGCCAGGACGGGAGTGGCGCTTCATGAGCGCGTCCTGCAGCGCATTCGAGTTGGCCATCGCTTGGCGCAGTCCAGCTGGGGCTTCCTTCTCACCGGCCTTGAGCACGTACGCCATCTTCTGCCAATCGGTATCGAAGCCCATGTAGCTGATTCCGAAGTCCACATGCACGACATCGCCGCGGCCAATGACCGTGGCCTCCGGCGCTACGGCAAGGAAGCCACGCGATGTGGCCACGTCACCGCTGGCCCGCTGCACGCGCAGGTCGGGCTGGAACCACGTGCGCACCCCGGCCGCCCACAGCATGTCGAACAGCGCCTTGCGGACATCGCCCACGGTGGTCTTGCCGGGCGTAATGACCTCATTCGACAGCGCGCGCTTCACGATCGCCTCGGTCACGCGCACCGCGGTGATGTAGTGCTCCATCTCTTCCGGAATGCGCGTGTCGAGATACTCCTGAATGAGGTCGCCCGCACTTACGAACGTCTTCTCGGCGTCGGGGCCCAGCGTTTCGGCCAGGAAGCGATAGCTGTCGTAGCCAAGCGAGCGTGTCTGACCGCGTGTACCGCGAATACCAAGGCCCACCGTCGTGGGGGAATACTTGGCATACAGTTCGCGCAGCGTCGCGGCCGGCGGACGCGGCTCCGTCGTGGGCGCGTCGAAGAAGCGGGCGAGGTTCTCTTCGGTGTAGCCGGTAATGGCGAACTTCTTGAGCCCGTCGGTGCCGGCATCGATAAACACGAAGAAGTCACGATTGCCAGTATACGGGCGCGGCGGGGCCACGTATTGCGACAGCGGATCGTCGTGAAACTCTTCGTTCACGACCACCCACATGCCGATGCCGTGTCGGCGCATCATGGGGAGCAGCATCTCGTGTCGCTTGCTCAGCCACTGCTCGCGAATGCTGATCTGCTCCGACCAGGGCAAGAGCGCGTCGGCCTCGGGGACGCGCATGCTGTTGCGCGACGGCGTGGGCTTGGTGGACTTGACCGTGGCGCGTGGACGCACATCCTGCGCGACGGCGCCTGCTGGCGAGAGTGAGACGGCAGTACCGATGCTGGCGAGCAGCAGAACACGAAGTGTGTGCATGTCAGTTGGAGGTTCCCTTGCGGTAATCGAGCTGCGGCTTCTGGTTGCCGAGGAGCGTTTCGTACTTGAAGTTGGGCCCGCGCTTGGCGTCGAACTCCTTTTTCGCCTCGGCCAGTGCCGCCGGCGAGACGAACAGATCGGCCGCGGTAAGGGCCATCGTCTTGGCGGCGATCATCATGCCTTTGGTGCCAATGCTCATGCCGCCCGCCGCCACCGCCTGCCACGAGTGGGCGGCCGTTCCCGGAACCCACGTGGCCGCCCCCAGCTGTACCGTGGGCACCGTCCAACTCACATCCCCCACGTCGGTTGACGCCGAACCGGCTTGGCCGATGACCAGTGGCTTGATTTTCTGGGTGGCTTCGAGCGCCACGGGAATGAACGCCTCACTCTTCTGCAGCGTCTCCGCAAACACGCGCTCTTCCGGCGACAGCGTGTAGCCACCCACGCGTTCCAGCGCCCGCTGTTCGATACGCAGCAGCGTTTCGTTGGGGAGGAGCGAGTACACCGACCCGATGAGCTGCAATTCGTAGTTCGTGCCCGTGCCGATGGCGGCACCCTTCGCGGCATTCACGACGCGGCTCCACACGTCCTTCACGACGTTCATGTCGACGTGGCGCACGTAGTAGTACACCTCGGCGTCGTCGGGCACCACATTGGGAGCCTTGCCGCCGTTCGTCACGACATAGTGAATGCGCGTCCCATCGGGCACATGCTCGCGCAGGTAGTTGGTCATGACGTTCATGATCTCGACGCCGTCGAGCGCCGACCGTCCACGCTCGGGGGCGCTGGCCGCATGCGACGACGTGCCGCGAAAGCGGAACTTGCCGGTGATGTTCGCCATCGTGCGTTCGCCGGTGGCGGCGTTGTCGTCGCCCGGGTGCCACGCGATGACCGCGTCCACGTCGTTGAAGACGCCGTCTCGTACCATGTACACTTTGCCCGACCCTCCTTCTTCGGCGGGCGTCCCGATCATGCGGAGCGTGCCCTTCACGTTGTTGGCAATCATCCACTGCTTGATGGCAATGGCCGATGCCGTGCTGGCCGTCCCGAAGAGATGGTGACCGCACCCATGTCCCGGGGCGCCGACCTTGAGCGGCTTGCGTTCCGGCACGGCGTCCTGCGACAGCCCCGGGAGCGCATCGAACTCGCCGAGAATGGCGATGACCGGTTTGCCGCTGCCGTACTCGGCGACGAACGCGGTGGGTTCACCGGCAATCCCCGCTTTCACCGAGAAGCCGGCGTTGCGCAGTTCCGATTGCAGTAGCGCCGAGCTCTTCTCTTCCATGTAGCCCACTTCGGCGAAGCCCCAAATCTGCTTGGCGACCTCCGCGTACTTTGCGGTCGCCGCGTCGAGTGCCGCGAGCATCGGGGCGGTGTTGGCCGCGGGCTTGGGTAACGCCGGCTGCGCCTGCGCTACGGGCGCCACCAGCGTCGACGCCACGAACGACAGGGTCAGGGCGCGCCGCGCGTGGACAGACGGCACAGAGGGGCGGGACATGCAGCAATCCTCAGCGTGTAGGGCAACATGGGGGACCAGCGGCGAGGCACCGGTCACTGCCCGAAATGATACAGGCTGGGCGGGCGCGGCGCCCGTCACGCGCTTACCCGCTTGCGTTCCTTGCTAAGGTTCAGGCTATGACGGCTCCTGCCACCACGCCCGGATTTCGCACCATCGATCACACGATCGGCAATACGCCACTCGTGCGCCTGCAGCGCCTGCCGGACGACGCCATGACTGCACGCGGTGTGGTCATTTTGGGCAAGCTCGAAGGAAACAACCCTGGCGGGTCGGTCAAGGACAGGCCCGTGCTGTCCATGATTCGCCACGCAGAAGCGCGCGGTGAAATCCGCCCTGGAGATCGCCTCATTGAGGCAACCAGCGGCAATACCGGCATTGCCATGGCCATGATCGCGGCAATGACCGGCTATCGCATGACGCTCATCATGCCGGACAATCTGAGCGCCGAGCGTCGCGCCAGCATGACCGCGTATGGCGCCGAGCTCATTCTGACCCCGGCGGCGGCGGGCGGCATGGAGTACGCCCGCGATCTCGCGATGGAGATGCAACGGAACGGTGAGGGGCGTGTGCTCGACCAGTTCGCCAATCCCGATAATCCACGGGCGCATTACGACACGACGGGACCCGAAATCTGGCGCGACACGGGCGGCGCGATCACGCACTTCGTGAGCGCGATGGGCACGACCGGCACCATCATGGGAACCGGGCGCTATCTGCGCGAAGTGTGCCCACGCATCACCATCGTGGGGGCTCAACCGGCCGAAGGATCACAGATTGCGGGGATACGCAAATGGTCGGAGGCGTACCAGCCGCGTATATACCAGCCGTCTGGTGTCGATCGCATCGAGCTGGTGTCGCAGGCCGATGCGGAGCAGATGGCGAGGCGGCTCGCCGCCGAGGAAGGCATTTTCTGTGGTCCCTCGGCGGCTGGTGCCTGTGTGATTGCGCTGCGGGTGGCGGCGGAGCTGGAGAACGCCACCATCGTGTTCATCGTCTGCGATCGCGGTGATCGCTACTTGAGCACGGGCATCTTTCCCGCGTAATCGGCGAACTGCTCTCACCGAGGCATCCGAGGGACGGAGCTCACGGAGGAGCGAGCGGCGTGCTATGGTCTTTACTGTATGGCCCTCGGTGCGAAACTCGTTTGGTCGCCCGATCGCGCTGGCCATGATGAGCGCTGCCGCACTTCTGCACGCGGTGGCGCTCCATGCCCAGCAATCCTCACCGACGGTGCCACGGCAGACGGAAGCCGACGCCTATACGCGGTATGAGCTTTTGGCGCCGGGATCGGCCAAGTTTCGCATTGTGTACGACGTGACCGCGACGACCGCCGGTGCGCGCTACTACTTCAACCCCATTCGTACCGGCAGCATTGCAACGGACGAGCGCGTCTTTGACCGCGCCACCGGCAAGCCGCTGCTGTTCGATGTCGTGGGCGGTGCCATTGCGCGGGCCGGCGGTGTGCGCGTGAGTGACAGTACGCAGCAGTACATCCGCGTGACGCTGGCGCGCCCGGTACCGGACAGTGGTGGCGAAGCGCGTGTGCTCATCGACAACGCGAAATCGTGTACTTCCTGCAGCAGCCGGAAACGCACGCCTTCGACCTCTATCACGACTACACCGAAGCCCGGCCGGGCACTTCGACATACGTGAACGTGGTGCGGGCCGGCAGCACGGTGAGCAACCCGTCGGCGCGCAACCTCGATACCGGTGAACAGCTCCGCTTCGAGGTACTCAGGGGCGATGCGATTACCCGCGCCGCCCTCGACGTACCGAACGTCATGCCGCAAACAGAAGCGGTGGTGTTCCGCTTTCCGGCGGTGCAGCAGGGGACGAGTGTGCGCTTGCGCATGACGGAGACGTATACCGATGCCGCGCGCTACCGGTTGGAAGGCGATCAGCTGGTGTGGGACCGCGCCTTTGGGCGCCCCGCCAACGCCGTCGTCCTGCCGCCCGGGTGGGTGCTCACCAACAGCAGCATCCCCGCGACGCTGACCACGCAACCTGATGGTCGTGTGCGGCTCGATTTCATCAATCCCCGCCCCGACGAGATCGCCGTGCTCATCACCGCCCTCCGGAGATAGCGCGCACGTCAGCGCGACGGCGTGGCCCGTTCGACGTTTCGGTCTGGCGGCTCGACGCTCAGCAGGTGATGCACGAAGAACTCGCTGCGCTTGCGATCGCCGTACGGTCCGCCACTGGTGTGATCGGCATTGGGGATGACCCGCAGATCGAAGGTCGCCTTGAAGAGCGAGTTCACCACGTGCATGGTGGACGCCGGATCGACGTTGGTGTCGTACTCGCCAACGACCAGCAGCAGTTTCCCCTGCAGCGTGCCGGCGTGCTCCGTGTTGGAGCTGGCCACGTACTGTGGACCAATGGGCCACCCCATCCCCCGTTCGTTCCACCACATCTTGTCCATAATCTTGACCATGCGGTGGTCGTGACCGCCGGCGGCCGAGTACACGGCCGCATAGAACTCGGGGTGGATGAGCAGTTCCCCCATGGAGTGTTGCCCTCCGAGTGTGCGCATGGCGTTCATCACACCGAAGCTCTTGGGGACAAATGATCCCTGTCGTCCAGCGTAGATGGTCTCGATGACGGGTGGCGCGTCGACCTGCGAGTACGTGTCGACGTAGTACGTGTCGACGTAGTGCGCACGGCTCAGCGTGTCGACGCGCTGCACATGACGCACCACCCACGGTCCCGAAGTGATCTGTGTGGTCACCGCGCCCGTGCTGCCGTCCATGAGGTACAGCTGGTTCCAGCCGCCGCGCTCCGACATCCAGATCACCTGCCGTCCGTCGGCGACGTCGTAGCGGAACCGCTTGCCCGTCGACAGCCCGTCGTTGGTGGTGTTGCAAATGCCCAAAGGGGTGTGCACACCCTTCGTCCCCGGAATTAGCTTCTGCAGATGACGCTTCCCGAGTATCTCGCGTGGGCCCGGTGGGCAACACGTGCGCAGTTCATGCATCTGGGTATCATCGCCGGACTCTTCGGGGCGCATGTGCCCAGTATGGCGGCGCGCTATGCGCTCGACGAGCAGCGCATCGCGATGGCGCTGCTGGCATCGACTGCGGGCTCGGTGAGCATGTTGCTGCTGGCCGGCCGCATCATTGGACGCGCCGGGGCGCAGCGTACGACGATGTTCGCGGGGTGGGTGTTCTGCCTCGCCATCGCGTTGCTGCTGCGGTTGCCGTCACCATGGCTGGTGTACCCCGTGATGTTCGCCATTGGCGCCGGCGAAAGTCTCTACGATATCGCGATCAACGCCGAAGGCTCGATGCTCGAGGTCATCGGCGGTCGGGCGGTCCTCAGCGGCTTTCACGCCATGTTCAGTGTGGGCGCCATGCTTGGCGCCGGTGCTGCGGCCGTCATGTTCAAGCTGGCGGTCGCACCGGCAGTGCAGCTGTTGGCGGTGGCCGCCGTGGTTGCCGTAGGGCTTACCGTCGCGGCCCGTCGCATGCTGCCCATGCATCCCCCCGCCGAGGCGGGCGACGCGCACTTTGCGTGGCCACGCGGGCTGCTGCTCATGATCGGGTTGCTCATTCTCTCCGGCATGATGGCTGAGGGGGTGATGTACAACTGGAGCGTTCTCTATGTGAGGCAGGAACTTGGCGCGTTGCCCGAACGTGCCGCGCTGGCGTACGTGAGCTTCTCCGGGGCTACGGCGCTCATGCGCTTTGCCGGTGATTGGATTCGTGCTCGTGTTGCCGAGCGCACTATCGTGATGGTCGGTGCGCTGGTTGCGTCGGTCGCCATGGCTGTCGTGCTGCTTGTGCGCCACGAAATGGCCGCGCTCATTGGCTTCGCGTTCGTAGGCATGGGACTCGCCACGGTGGTGCCCATTCTGTACAACGCCTCCACCAAGGTACCCGGGGTCAGCCGTGCGGCGGCGATCGCGTCGGCGTCATCCATCGGGTACGTGGGGTTCATGATCGGGCCGCCACTCGTGGGCGCCATCGCCCACGCCTCGAGTCTGTCGTGGGCACTATGCACCCTCATTGGCGCCAGCCTCGTACTCATGGCCGGCGCCAGCCGTATTCCTCTCGCGCAACCGGCACCGGTCTCGTCACGGTGATGTCCGCTGCAACGCATTCCGTCATCGTCTCCTGGAACGGAGGCAAAGACCGTTTGCTCATGCCCGAGAAGACGTGCGCCAGTACCGCGAAACACTGTTGACCGGTCATTCATGGCGCGCGCTGCCACTACGGTGATTTGCTCATGGACGGTGACGCATAGGACCGTCCAGCCCACTATGCTTCAGCATCCATTTTCCGCACCCGTCAGACCGTAGCCCACGGCCGATATGCAGATCGATATGCCCGCTGAACCAACCCCCGTCCCCACGTCTCTCACGACCCTGCAGGTCGCTGCCCTCGCGGCCGCCCTCGGCGTGGTCGCCTACGCCCTCGTCGACGCGACGCCATGGTTCGCCGCGAAGGGCATTCCGCAGGGCGCCGTCCAGTTCCTCTGGCTGGCGTTCGTGATGGTCGGATCGGGGCTGTGCGGCTGGCTCCACCCCAAAGGAGCCTGGCGTTGGGCCACGGTCTTGCTCGCCACGCAGCCGCTGGTCATGATTGCCGTCACGCTCATCCGCGGCGAGCCGGACGATTCCGACCAGACGATCCCTGCCTGGACATCGATATCCATCGCCAGCGTCTTCATTGCCACCGTGAGCCCCTTGGCGCTCATCGCGGCCGCTGCCATGGCCTCGAAGCGGAAAAACGATACCCGAAACGGGCTGTGACAGCTACATCGTCAGCGTCCACGTCTCCCCCATCTGCTCCGGTCCAAACAGATGGTGTGGTGCGCTGTGCTCCAGCGTGAAGCCCTCGGTCACATAAATGCCACGCGCTGCCGTGAGCACGGCGTTCGTCCAGAGCGTCAGCCGCCCGTAGCCACGTTCGCGCGCGCCGGCAATGCACGTTTGCACCAGGAGTCGACCCAGGCCCAGTCCGCGGGTTGAAGGCTCCACGTACAGCAGGCGCAACTTGCCGGTGCGGTCGTCCATCCGCGTGAGGAACACGGCGCCCACGATCGCTCCGCCGCGCTCGGCAATCCAGGCGTGCTCCTTCTCAACATCGAGCTGCTGCACGAAATCGGCGGCCACGCGGGCCACCAGTGCCTCGAAGGCGAGCCCCCACCCGTACTCCTGTTGATACAGCACAGCGTGCCGATGGACGACCCAGCCCAGATCGCCGGGACGCAACGCACGCAGGGTGATGCCGGGAACGGGGCGAGGTTCGACGGAAGGCGTCATGATCTCCTCACGGCTGAATCACGCGCCGACGCTGCATGAGCGCTTCGATCTCGTCCATCTCGCGCGGCACCAGCGAGATGCGCTCGAGCCCCTTCTCGGTAATGATGTAATCGTCTTCGATGCGCACGCCGGTGTTTTCGTACTGCTTCACCTTGGCCAACACCTTGGCCTTGAACTGGCGGTTGCGCGGCGTATCGGGGAGCACATCCAGCGCGCGCGTACTCACGTAGATACCGGGCTCGATGGTGAAGGCGTCCCCTTCGGCAAACGTTCCGCCGTTCTGGTCGCCCTGCAACGGGTCGTGCACGGCGAGACCGATGCCGTGCGAGATGCCGTGAATCATCCACAGATTCGCCTGCTTGCACGACGCGGGGTTGGCCACACAATCCACGCGCCAGGGCGGATCGTACTGCGCGTCTTCGCTTTCAATGAGCCCGAGCGCGGCAAGTCCTTTGGTGCGCACCACCACCGAACTGTCGGCGGCGGCACGAATGGCCATCCCGGGCTTGCTGTTGCGCTCTGCGGCGAGCTGCGCGTCGAGAACGAGTTGGTACAGCTGCCGTTGTTCCTTGCTGTAGCGACCACTCACGGGAATGGTGCGCGTGATGTCGGCCGCATAGCCGCGAAATTCCGCGCCGGCGTCGATGACGACGAGATCACCGGGCTTCACCGGGTCCATGTCGCGCATGTAGTGCAGCGTGGTCCCGTTGTATCCCGACCCCACAATGGAACCATACGCCGGACGTTCGGCGCCACGGCGCGTGAACTCGTATTCGATGGCCGCGCGCAGTTCGTATTCATGCTGCGGGTTGGCCGTGAGCATCGCCGCGCGATGGCCTTCGCTGGAAATCTCCACGGCTTTTCGAAGCAGTGCGAGCTCGGCGGCCGACTTCTTCGCGCGGACCGCCAGCAGCTGCGGCATGGCGGTGCGAATCGTCAATGACGGATGGCGCTTGGCCAGCTGCTTCACCGCCTCCTGCCCGCGCGTGAGCGTGTCGGCGCGCGAAAAATCCATCGTCTCCACATCGGGGATGTGGAAGAATGGCAGGCCGGTTCCCGCCAGCGAGTCGAGCACGGTCCACACGGCGTCGTACGAACGCGCCGGAAGGCCGGTGCGCACCACACTGTTGGTGGAGTCGGTGCGCTGCCCGTAATAGAACGCGGTGCGCGCGTCGAGCTTGGTGAGAAACAGCGTGGTGGTGGGGACCTTGTTGCGCACCACCATTACCAGCGCGTGATCGGGCTCGTTGAGCTCGGTGAGATACCGGAACGCGGCGAGCTGATAGAAGGTGCTGAAGTCGTGCACCAGTGCGCGTCCGCCAAAGGCGACGACAACGCCATTGCCAATACGTTCGGCGAAAGCGGCGCGGCGTGCGGCCACTTCCGGTAGCGAAACCGCACGCTCCGGTTGTGCCGCCACCGGCGCGGCGGCCAGCAGCAGCGATACAGCGAGGAGCGACGCGCTGCGCAGCGCAGTCGCACGGAACGGGGAGGTACGCATGGCGGAACCGTGAGTGGAAGGCGACGGACGTCCTCCATCAACTTACGCCGCCGAACGTTCCCCTGCCGCCGCCTCGCGGCGCTTGGCCTGCTTCTGCTCGTACATGCTGATGTCGGCACGGCGGAGCCACTCCTCGACCGTCTCCCCACGCTGCCATTCGGCTACACCGGCGCTCGCGGCGAGCGGGGGTGCGGTTTCCGCGTACGGCCACTCGGTCTCCTCCAACACGCGGTGCAGTCGGGCTACCTGTCGTCCGGCCACCTCCGCCGTCGTATTGGGGAGCACGACCGCGAACTCATCGCCCCCAATGCGGCACAGCACATCGGTATCGCCAAGAAACACCTTCGACAGCGCCCGTCCCACGCGTATGAGCGCGTCGTCGCCGGCGTGATGCCCCGCCGCGTCGTTGATCGGCTTGAGGAAGTCGAGATCGAGCATCACCAGCGTCAGCGGCTGCCCACCCAGCGAATGCAGGGCCAGCTGCCGCGACGTGATGCGATCGAACACCAGCCGATTCCCGAGCCCCGTAAGCGAATCGGTCTCGCTGGCCTTACGTGCAACCTCGAGTTCCCGTCCCAGATGCTCGACACGCTCGGCGAGCTGGGCGTAGATGGTACGCTGCGCGGTCTGACGCTCGGCGGTAATCGTTTCGAGTGCCCGCATGGCCTGCGAGATTTCGTCTTTCACGGCGCCCGTATCGAGACGGTCGAGCGCCCCGCGGACGCGCTGCACCTGCTGGGCGGAGGCGCCATCGGCGTGGTGCTCGCGCTGCATGGCGAGATGCGTACGCTCGATGCAGGTCCACAAGGCTTCGCGCAGATCGCTCAGCGCATGTTCCACGTACTGCTGCTCTTCGCGCCGATGCTCGGCGAAGGTGCTCGACACGCCGCGCCAGTCGCGTTCGGCAATGCTGCCCCCACGGGCGGGCGCGGGAGATTCTTTGGCCTCGTCGGTCTCGACCGGCACGCCCAGCAGCGCATGACGGCGCCAGGCCGAGAGGCGCGCCCGCGCCGCCTCGCCGCCGCCGCGTGGCAGCTCGATGCAGCCGTGGATATACGACGCGAGGATCTGACCAAGGGTGTCGAGCACGAGCAGCACCTGATCGCTGTCAGGCGCTGTGTGGGACGTGCTGGAGGCCGCGGGCTGGCTAGCGCGTTTGAAGAGCATGCGGAGAGTATCGGTAGCTCCCCGCAAATCTTTCTAGATCTTGGCCAACACCGCGATCCGTTCGCGGGTCGAGACCACCACGCCCCCTGGCTTTTCGACGGTCACCGCAAAGAGCACGGCGTCGCCTACTGGGAGCCGAGCCCGAATAGGCACGAGGACCTCGCCCCCGTTGGCCGGGATGTCGAAAACGCCCCCGTCCACCGGATAGCGCTCGTCGCGGCCCTTGTCGAAAATCCAGAGCTGGTACTGCCAGCGGGCCCGATCGTTGGGGGCGAGGCCGGCAAAGCGCATCACCCCGCGCTGGGTCCGCGCGTCCCAGATGACCTCGCCGGTGGCCGACGTCGCCGCGCTGTCGGTGGTGACGGTCCAGCTGCGGCGGAGCAGGGTGCTGTTGGCGAGGAGCGAGTCCCGGAGGGCCGCCACGGGGTTAATCTGAGGCAACTCGCCGGACGGTGCTACCGGCCGCGGAGTACGGACGACGACCGCCAGAAGCGCCGCAGCGGCCACCCAGCCGCCCCATGTGGTCCACGAGCGGCCGGAGCGAGGGGTCGGCGTCACCACCGCGATGGGTGGTACCGTTCGGGCGCGAACCAACGCTTCGCCCGTGGCCGCAATGCGGGCCGCGAGCGCCGGCGGGAGCTGGTCGTCGGCCCCCTGATGCTCGTGCAGCATGGCCGCCGTGAGCTCACCGGCCAGCAACTCGTGCGCGGTGGGTTCGAATGCGTCGGGCATGTGTGGATCGGAAGGGGTGTGCGCAGACTGGTTCATGCGTGCTGATCCTCCGTGGCGGTGCGTCCCGCGGGGGAGGCGAGCAACAGGTCGCGGGCGCGTTGCAGTCCACGACGGATATTCGATTTGACGGTGCCGAGCGGTGCGCCGGTTTCCCGCGCGATTTCGTCGTGTGTGCGACCGTGCAGCAGCGACAGTTCGAGCATCGTACGCTGATTGATCGGCAGCGATTGCAACACGGCGTGCGCCTGTTCCACTCTCGCCTGACGGTCGAGATCGATTTCGCGATCATCGGCCTGGTCGAAATCTTCCGGGAGCGGCTCGAGCTCGACGGCACGTTGCCGCCGCCGCATACGATCGATGAGCCGACGACGGGTGACCATCGCCACCCATCCGGCTTCGGTGGCGCGGGTCGCGTCATACCGCGCCGCACTACGCCACAGATCGACGAACACTTCCTGCACCGCATCTTCGACGTCGCGCGGGTCGGGCGACCACCGGCGCGCGAGTGCCCAGATGAGGGGCCCGTACCGATCGACGCATTCGCGCACCGCGAGCTCGTCACCGGCCGCCACGCGTGGCAGCAGATAGATCACGTCGACGATGGTCTCGTCGCGCGACGCGCCGCCGCTGCGATCCGTGTCCTTGACCAGCGACAACCGGGCGCGCGCTGACGTCGCCTCGCTCCCGATCAATTCAGGTGCCGACGTTTGGGGCGGATCTTCTGATGACACAGGCTGCACTCGCTGTGGCCGACGGCCGAATTCCACACGCACTCCACGGAAATGAGACGGGACACAGAGGTATTCGCCCGGCCGACGACTTTGGATGCACCCCACCGGAGGCCAGCGCGGGGTGCATCCAGAACCGCCCTGGGCAACGAACTGCGTGGCATGCCCTCCGGATCCCGGATGTTTCCGGACGGGTCGTTTGTCACCGTCTCATCACCTTGTGTCAGGAGTCTCCATGTTCACGTTTGCCGCTTCCCGTCTCCGTCTTGTGGCCGCCAGCGCCCTGTTGGCCCTTGCCAGCGCCCCGTCGGCCAGTGCCGCGCAGCACCCGTCGCGCGGTCCCAACATTCCGCAGGTTGCCCGCACCGCCGGCCAATTCTCCACGCTGCTGGCCGCCGTCAACGCCGCCGGACTCACGGAAACGCTCGTGGGCCGTGGCCCCTTTACGGTGTTCGCGCCCACCGATGAGGCGTTCAACCGCCTCCCCAACGGCACCGTCGCCGACCTGCTCAAGCCAGAGAATCGTGAGAAGCTCGTCACGCTGCTCACGTATCACGTGCTGCCGGGGCGCGTAACCGCCGCACAGGCCCGCACGGTGTCGAGTGCCGAAACAGTGGCTGGCCAGAAAGTGACCTTGCGTGACGTCGACGGGGAACTGCGCGTGAACAATGCGGTAGTACGCATTGCCGATGTCCCTGCCAGCAACGGGCTCATTCACGTCATCGACCGGGTGCTCATGCCGCAGGCGGCACCGTGTGACGCGAACAGCGCGACGCGTCGCGGGTGGTAAGGGGGGCGATGCGTGCCCGCGACGTGGTTTGAACTGATCACACGAAGGCAACCAAGGCGACCAAGGCAACCGAGGTCCTCGTGTGACCACACCAGCCCGGCGCCCATCCCAATCATTCAAAAAATTGAGAACACCGCACTCGCGGAGTCGGCTCGGTTGCCTCGGTTGCCTCGGTTGCCTTCGTGTTGTCGGTTCGCCGAGCCCGGCATCCTTCGAGACGCTGGTGCCGAGCGCTCCGTGAGCTCCGGTCCTCGGATGCCTCCGTGAGACCGGTTCTGAGCGGCGGGTGGAGAAACGAGAGTCGAGCGGCCGAGAACTCAGCGCTCAGTCCCGGATAGGGGTGAGAGTTGAGGAACGCCGGGGTGAGAGGCGATGTGGGGTATCGGCCGGGTCAGGGGTCATATAGGCAGAGTCACCCGTTGAGGGACGGGTGGGGACGAACGGGGAGCGAGGCGCTGAGGGAACCCATAAGTTCCCGGCATGCGACTTCTCCCCGTTCTTGCGTTCGCGGGCGCCCTCGCCTGCTTCCTGCCGTCCGCGTCTGCCGGCGCGCAGTCCGTTGCCACGCTCAAGCGCACCCTCGACAGCATCGCCGACGCGCATCGCGGCGTAGTGGGCTACAGCATCACCAATCTCGAAACCAACGAGCACCTCGAGCGGCGCGGCGACGAGCCGTTCTCCACCGCGTCGCTCATCAAGGTGCCCATTCTGGTCACGCTGTTCGATTTGGCCGAACAGCGTCAGCTCACACTCGACGATCCGATTGTGCTCACGGAGATCGACAAGGTGGGCGGTGCCGGACAGCTGCAGTTCTTGCGCACGCCGCTCACCCTGCGGTTGTGGGACGTGGCGTGGCTCATGAGTACGCTGAGCGACAACACGGCCACCAATCTCGTGCTCGACCGCATCAAGATCCGCCGGGTGTGGCAGAAAATGGAGGCGCTCGGGCTGCCGCGCACCAAAGTGCACTCGGGGAGCATGACGCGCATTGCAAGCGTCGCGCCCGATAGCTCCGCCAAGTACGGGCTCGGCGTGACGACCGCCAACGAAATGGCGCAGCTGTTCACGCTCATGGCGCAGGGGAAAGCCGTGAGTCCACGGGCCGACTCCACCATGCTCGACATCCTGACGCACAACGAAGACGACTCGAAGCTGATGCGCTTCAACTACGGACTGCGGGCCGCGCACAAAACCGGTGATGTCGATCAGTCACGCACCGACTGCGGCGTGCTGTATCTGCCGGCGCGCGTGGTGGCGTGTGTGCTCACCAAGGACAACGTCGACAAGCGCTACTGGACCGACTCGGAAGGGAACGCGGTGATCGCGCGTATTGGCGCGGCGATCGTCGCGCACTGGAAGCGCTGAACCACGCCGGTCGCAGGGGCGCCGTTACTGCGGCGCCACCTGCGCGTACATCTGGCTCTGCCCCAAGGCACCGTTGGCGCTCTGCATGATGTCGAGGCGCGCCACGGTCCCCGAGCCCACCTGCACGCTGGGGCTGATCCAGGTGTAACGCCCGCCTACGGAGCGCACCTGCACCGAGAGCATGTTTCCCGGCTGCAGCTCCGCAATGGGGACCTTGATGGTTTGCGTGGAATTGCCGGTGACCGTGGCGAGCCGCCGCCCCAGAGTCTGGCCGGCGCGCACCGTGTAGATGTTCACATCGTAAAAGCCGCGATTGCTAGCAATCATGATCACCGAGGGCTGCCCCGTTCCCGACGTGCCCTTGCTGAAGCACGCGATGGGGCCGACGAGCGTTCCCAGCAGGAACAGCAGCGCCGCTTGGCGTGACGTGGGGCGAGGCCGGGTCATGGTGGTCAGGTCAGAGAGACAGCCTGTCGATCATGGGCTGCGTAATGAGCACGATCCCCTTTTCGGTGCGACGAAAACGCGCGCTGTCCAGTTCGGCATCTTCACCAACGACCAGACCTGCGGGAATCTTCACGCCGCGGTCGACCACCACATTGGTGAGACGCGCACCACGGCCGACATCGATATCCGGCTGCAGCACCGCGCCGTCGAGGTGCGCGTACGAATGCACGCGCACATTGCTGAAGAGCAGCGAGCGGAACACCGCCGCCCCCGAAATGATGCAACCACCGGAGACCAGCGAGTCGAGTGAAAAGCCACGACGTCCTTCCTCGGCGTGCACGAACTTGGCCGGCGGCGTGATCTCGGCGTACGTCCAGATCGGCCATTCGTGATCGTACATGTCGAGCCCGGGAAGGATCGATGTCAAATCGATGTTGGCTTCCCAATACGCATCGATGGTGCCCGCGTCGCGCCAGTAGGCTTCACTTTCGCGACTGGCCTTCACACAGGACTCACTGAAACGGTGCGCGACGGCCTTGCCATTCGCCACCACGTACGGAATGAGATCCTTGCCGAAGTCATGTGTAGACGACGCGTCGGCCGCGTCGCGACGGAGCAGGTCGGCCAGAAAGCGCGTCTTGAAGACGTAGATCCCCATGCTCGCGAGCGCCATATCCGGGTGGCCGGGAATGGCTGGTGGGTCGGCAGGCTTCTCGAGGAAGTGCACGATGCGGTCGTGCGTGTCCACGTGCATGACCCCGAAGCCGGTCGCCTCCAGGCGCGGCACTTCGAGCACGCCAACCGTGACATCGGCATCCTGCGCCACATGCTGCTGCAGCATGAGCTCGTAATCCATCTTGTAAATGTGGTCACCGGCGAGAATGACCATGTACTCGGGGTGATACGCCTCGATGATGTCGAGGTTCTGATACACCGCGTCGGCCGTGCCTTCATACCACTGCGTTTCACTCACACGCTGCGACGCCGGCAGAATGTCGAAACTTTCGTTGCGCTCGGGGCGCAGGAAATTCCAGCCGCGCTGCAGATGGCGGATAAGACTGTGCGCTTTGTACTGCGTGGCCACGCCGATGCGACGGATACCGGAGTTGATCGCATTGGAGAGCGCGAAGTCGATGATGCGCGTCTTGCCACCGAAATAGACGGCCGGCTTGGCCCGGCGGTCGGTGAGCTCGTACAGCCGCGATCCGCGCCCTCCGGCGAGCACATAAGCCATGGCGTGACGGGTAAGGGTTCCGCGCGTATACGGCGTCATTCGAGGTCCTTCTCCGGCTCTGATTCGTGGGTGTGGCGGGAGGCGACGGCCCTCGCTCATTTTGCGTCGCGCCGCCGCTTGGCGTAAGGTAGGGGGATGAACGTTCTCTTTGTGGCCGCCGAAGTGGCGCCGTATGTGAAGACCGGCGGGCTGGCCGACGCGGCCGGCGCCCTCCCCGCCGCCCTCCGCCGCGCGGGACACGATGTGCGGGTCGTGATGCCCCGCTATCGGACCCTCCGTGAACAGGGGGTACCCGTGGCGGGGCCCATCGGGGCCTCCTTCCTGCAGGTCGGCTCTCGCTCGGAGGAGCAGCGGATCTGGCGCGCCGCCGAGAGTGAGACGCCGGTGTACTTTCTCGATATCCCGGCCGCGTTCGAGCGGGCGGCGATCTACGGGGAATCGGACGACGCCCGCCGTTTCATCCTCTTTGCCCGCGGCGTCATGGACTGCCTGCAGCATCTGCGCGAAGTCGACGGCTGGCAGCCCGACGTCGTGCACTGCCACGACTGGCACGCCGCGCTCGTGATCAACTACCTCAAGAGCTACTACGCCTACACGTTCGGGCACATGGCCACGGTGCTCACCATCCACAACCTCGCTTACCAGGGGCAGGTGCACCCGGATGTGGCCGCGCTGGCCGGGCTGGCCGACACGGGGCTGCTGGAGAACGCCATGGGGCCCGGCATTGCCAACTCGTTCAACTTTCTGGCGCGCGGCATTCTCTTTGCCGACCTCGTGAACACGGTGAGCCCCACGTACGCGCGGGAAATCCTGACCGCTGAATACGGGGAACGGCTCGACCGGCTGCTACGATCGAAGGGCGACCGGGTGGTGGGCATTCTCAATGGCATCGACACGACCCTCTACGACCCCAGGACCGACCGCCACCTCGTGGCGCCGTACGGCGCGGCAGATATGGCCGGCAAAGCCGCGTGCAAAGTGGCGCTGCAGCAACTGTGCGGGTTGGAGGTCAGTCCCACGCGGCCCGTGCTTGGCATCGTGTCGCGGCTGGTGGAGCAGAAGGGGCTCGATCTGCTGCATGCCATCATGCCGTGGCTGCTGCGTGAAACCGACGCGCAGATCGTGGTGCTCGGCTCGGGGCAGCCGTATCTGCAGGAAGCGTTTCTGCGGTACGGTGAGCAGGCTGGCGACCGCGTGGCCGTGCGCATCGGCTTCGACGCGGCGCTGGCCCAAAAGATCTACGCCGGCAGTGACGCCTTTCTCATGCCCTCGCGCTTCGAACCCTGCGGACTCGGCCAGCTCATGGCGCTGCGCTACGGCAGTGTGCCCATCGTGCGCGCCACCGGTGGGCTCGTCGATACCGTGCGCGAAGGCCTCGACGGCAACGGGTTCGTGTTCCATCGCTACGACCCCAAGGACTTCGGCGACGCCGTCTGGCGTGCGCTGCAGTGCTATCGCGACCCGGCATCATGGGCGGTCGTGCGCGAACGCGGCATGCGTGAAGATCACTCGTGGGCCACCGCAGCGCGGCACTACGAAGGCGTCTACACGTGGGCGCGGCAGGTCATCGGTCGCGGATAACCGCCCGCGGATAACCGCCTCCAGATAACCGCCTGCAGCGCCGATCAGTCGAGCGCCATGAGCAGCCGTGTGGCCTCGTGCGACGGATGGTCGAGCACTTCCGCAATAGGACCGCGTTCAACGACCATGCCGTCGGCGAGCACGGCGACAGTGTCCGCGACGGCGCGCGCGAAGGGGAGGTCGTGGGTGGTGATCACCAGCGTCCGTCCACCAGCAGCAAGTACGCGCAGCGTGTCGGCGAGGGCGCCGCGGCGGGCGGGATCGAGTGCGGCCGTGGGTTCGTCCATGAGCAGCAGCGGTGGGTCGAGCGCCAGCGCGCGCGCAATGGCCACGCGTTGCGCTTCGCCGCCCGAGAGTTGCGACGGATACGCGCCGGCGCGGTGCGCCACCCCCAGCGACGTGAGCAGCTCGTGGGCCACTTCCGCCGCGGCCGACCCCGATGCGCCTACGGCATGCACCGGCGCCAACATGACGTTCTGCTGCGCGGTAAGATGCGTGAAGAGCGCATGCTGCTGAAAGACCATCCCCACCTTGCGGCGGAAGAGACGCAACGCGGACTCTCGCGGAACAGGCCCGGGGTGCAGCGACACGCCATCCACCAGAATGCGCCCGGCGTTGAAGGGCTCGAGCGCGACGGCGGCACGCAACACCGTACTCTTGCCCGCGCCCGACACTCCCATGAGCGCACAGACTTCCCCGCGCCCCACCGTCAACGACACACCACGCAACACATCCTGCGAGACGCCGTCGTGCGCGCGCTGCACGTGGAGCCCGTCGACATGAAGGACCGGCGGCGCGGCCGTCATGCGACGCTCCAGCGCGCTTCCAGCCGTCGCGCCACGCGCGAGAGCGGCAGGGACATGGCCAGATAAATCGCCGCGCAGAGGAGCCCCGGTACCAGCCAGCTCCCCGCGTTGGTCGCGTAAATGGCGGTGGCCTTGGTGAGCTCGACCACCGTAATGACACTCACCAGCGACGAATCTTTCAGCAACGCCACGAAGTCGTTCGTCATGGGCGCCAAGGCCACGCGCAGCGCCTGCGGCCCGCGTACCAGTCGAAACACCTGCCACTCCGACAAGCCCAACGTGCGTGCCGCTTCGAGCTGCATGCGCGGAATGGAGAGCAGGGCACTCCGGTAGATCTCCGACTCGTACGCGGCGTAGTTGAGCCCCAGTCCAATGATCGCCGCGAGCAGCGCCGGCAACCTGATGAACGCGCTCAACCCGTAGTACAACACGAACAGCTGCAGCAGTACCGGCGTCCCGCGCACCACTTCGACATACACGGTGAGCGCGCCACGCAGCAGCGTGCCACCATACACGCGCCCCGCCGCAATGGCGCCGCCGGCCACAATGGCCAGCAGCATGGCTGCCACACAAATGCCCAGCGTTACGGCCGCCGCGCGCAGCAGCGCCGGCAGGTACGTCAACACCGACGCGGTGACTACGGGCGCCGTCGGTGTACTCGCGCTGTCGTTCGAGGCGAGCAGGCGCTGCTGGTACACCGCCTGCGTGCTGTCCCACACGCCCCACCGGCGGAAGACTTGTTCGAGCGTGCCGTCGCGCATGCGGGCGCGCAGCACGGCGTCGGCCGAATCGCGCAACGCGGCGTGCGGTTTGGCGAAAATCGCCACATAGTGCCCGCGAGCCACCACTCCCGGCTGAATCGTCAATCCCGGCATCCGACGCAGCGCCCGCTCGGCGAGCACATGATCGAGCAGCACGGCATCCACTCGCCCTTCGAGCAGATCGCTGTAGGGGTGTACGTCGTCGTCGTACGAAACCGGGATGACGCCGTCGGAGCGCTGCGCGTCGAGGAGCAACCGATACGCCATCGTGGCGCCTAGGGTGCCGACACGTCGTTCAGAGAGATCGCCGAGCGTGCGAAAGCGCGCGGTATCGGCGCTTCGTACCGTGAGCACTTCGCGAAATTCGTAGTACGGCAGGCTCACGGCAAAGCGCGCCCGCAGCTCGGCGCGATCTTCCACCCCGGACAGTCCCACATCGAAATCGCCACGCGCGAGCGACTGTTCGAGAGACGCCCATCCCACCTGCGTGAACCGGGGCTGCCTGCCGAGTCCCTGCGCGATGAGTCCGGCGATCTCGACATCGAAGCCGTGCACCTGGGACGGATTGGCCGGGTCGGCCTCGACGAACGGCGCGCCCCCCTCGGCATCACCGCCCCAGCGCAGCTCCGCCGCGGGGGGCGGCGCGGCGCAGGCAGCCAGCACGATACCGCACAGGACCCGGCACAGGCGGGACAGCATGCGCGGCATCATCCCGGTCAATCGCCCAGTCGCCGGTCGTTTGCCAGATAGCCCTGCACATAATCCCTTACAGCGTCGCCGAGCGGGGTCACAGGCGCGCTGTAGCCGGCCGCGCGCAGCTTGGCGATGTCGGCCTGGGTGTGGTACTGGTACTTGGCCCGGATGCTCTCGGGCATGTCGATGAAGTCGATCGCTGGCGCGCGGTTGAGCGCCGCGAACAGGGCCCCCGTGAGCTGCAGCCAGGTGTGGGCTTCGCCGCTGCCAATATTGTAGAGCCCGCCTGCCGTGGGCGTCATGGCCAGGTGGAGTGTCATGGCGACGGCGTCCTTCACGTAGAGGAAGTCGCGGCGCTGTTCTCCGTCGGCGAAGTCGGGGCGATGGGACTTGAACAGCGTGACGCGCCCGGTCTCCCGGATCTGCCCGTGCGCCTTGTGCACCAGCGAGCGCATATCGGCTTTGTGCGCTTCGTTGGGGCCATAGACGTTGAAGTACTTGAGGCCCACGACGTTGGGGAGCACGCCCATGGCCGCCGCGTACTGGTCGAAGAGGTGCTTGGAGTAGCCGTAGGCATTGAGCGGACGCAGCCGTGACAGCCCCGCCGTGCTGTTGTCGCGGTCGTCCATGCCCAGCGCCCCGTCCCCATAGGTCGCCGCGCTGGACGCGTAGACGAAGCGCACGTCGTGTCCCAGCGCCCAGTGTGCGAGGTGCTTGGTGTATTCGAAGTTGTTCTTGGCCAGATAGCTCGCGTCGAGCTCCGTGGTGGCCGAGCAGGCGCCCAGATGCAGCACCAGCTCGAAATTGCCGAGGGCGCCACGCTCGAGCGGGGCCATGAGGTCGTCGGCTTCGAGGTAATCTTCAAAGCGCAATGGGACCAGATTCCGCCACTTCTCGTCGCGTCCGAGCCGGTCGGTCACCACAATGCGCTCGATGCCAAGCCCATTGAGCGCCCACACGAGCGCGCTGCCAATGAAACCCGCGCCGCCGGTGACCAGCACGCGTGATGGGAGGCGCGGCGGCGTGGCGGGGATGGGTAGCGAAGTCGCTTGTGGCATCGTTGGTGGCATCGGTAGCGAAGTGAGACTTGGGCAAAGACGTCGGTGCCACATCGCGAGCGTGCACCGGCGATTACACTGGCGATGATGGAGTTTGAGCGCTAGTGTAGCGACATTCGGCGGCGCGACTACTGCCGGTGAAGCATTACACCATCGTTGGGGGAAGAAATGTTGGTTTCAGAGTGGCGCGTTCCACCCGTTTTCGCGAGCCTGGCGATAGCCGTACTCAGTTACTTGGCTTCACCGGCTTTGGCGACTGCCCAAGGGACAATTCGGGGACGCGTTATCGACGCGGCAACCAACCGCCCGCTGTCCGATGCGCAGGTTCTCGTCACGGGGAGCCAGATCGGGGGGGTGACAAACGCCAACGGGGATTACGTGATCGTAAACGTCCCGATCGGCGCCCGGGAGCTGGTCGCCCGACGTCTCGGGTACACAAGGCAGATACGATCGGTGAGCGTGGTCCAGAGCGCCGAGCTCCGCGCCGACTTCGCGTTGGCGGTGTCCGCCTCACAACTCGACCAAGTTGTCGTGACGGGTACCGGCGGTGCGGTGGAGAAGAAGACACTCGGAAACTCGATTTCAACGATCAACGCCGCCGAGATCACCGCTCGCAACACCGTGACAAATGTGAGCGAACTGCTTCAAGGTAAGGCGCCTGGTGTGTCCATTCTTCCTGGATCAGGAGCGCCCGGTACCGCCGGCGAGATTCGTATCCGTGGCGCGAGTTCAATCAGCGGCTATGCCCCGGTGGTGTTCATCGACGGCATCCGTATGAACATTGCTGATCTCGGTCAGTTCGCCGCTACCGGCGGCGGTACTGCTGGGCTGGCCCAGTCGACCCAAGTCACGTCGCTGCTGAACAATCTGAACCCCAACGACATCGAATCCATCGAGGTTATCAAAGGGCCGGCGGCGGCAACGCTGTACGGCGCCGATGCCGCGAACGGTGTGATCCAGATCATCACGAAAAAGGGAAGTCGAGGTCAGCAGAAGTTGCAGTGGAGTTTGCGCGGCGAGCGCGGGTTCAGTGAGTATAGTCTGCTTCCCGATGCCAACTACACGACGTGCGATGCGGCGAAGCAGTCGGCAACGGTTTCTGCCACGAACTTGGCGCCGCTGTGGCCCGGCTGTCAGGGGCTCGACGTCAACAGCGTGATCACCGATAACCCGATTGCCCGGGACACGCGTGCGGTTCGTGACGGTCAGTTGGCGCGCACGTCGCTGAGCATGCGCGGGGGCGGTGATCGTTTTGCGTTCTATGTTGCCGGCGACAAGACCACTGAGCAGGGCGTATTTCGAAACAGTGACAACGCCAATACAGCCATTCGTTCGAACTTTAACTTCACCCCGAACGAGAAGTCGGATATCGCGCTGAATGTGAATTACCAGGAAGGGCGTACCCGGTTGCCCATTCAGGACGAATCGGCGAACGGGTTGCTGCTGAGTGCACGGCGCGGTCTCGCGGGACGAACCAGCCTGTTCGCCTCGACAGCGGCCGACTCCGCGCGCAATGCGGGCTGGCGCACCATTACACCTGCTCGTGCCAATGCCTATCAGAACTTCACGGATTACCAGCGGTACACGATGGGGATGACGGGCAACTATTCGCCGTTCAGATGGTTCCGAAATAGACTGACGGTGGGCTTTGATCGCACCATTTCGCAGGCACAACTGCTCTTCCTGCCGGGCGATATCGACGTTGGTCAGGATCCGGATGCAGCAACGGGAGCGAACTTGCGTCGCACCCCAACTCGAGACCTGCTGACGCTTGATTATGCTGGCATAGTGAATCGGACGGTGGGAAGCTATGCGTTGACCACAACCTTCGGTTCGCAGGTTGTATCGGATCAGTCCAAGTCGCTGAGCGCGACGGGAATCGGCATTGGCGCGCCAGACGTTACCCTCGTCAATCTGCTGCAGCGCTCTACCGGCGGCGAGGTTTTCGCTGAGAACAACTCGGTGGGTTACTTCGTGCAGCAGCAGGTGGCGTGGAAAGATCGCCTGTTTATCACGGGAGCCGTTCGTGCCGATGATCATTCTAGCTTCGGGGCCAACTTCGACCTGATCGTGTACCCCAAATTGTCGGTGTCGTACGTACTTTCCGACGAGCCCGCGGCGCGCGCCTTGCTGGACCGGCTGTCCATCAATACGGTGAAGTTGCGTAGTGCATGGGGCCAAGCGGGTCGAGCGCCGAGCGCCTACTCTGCTCCACAGACGTATACGGTCGATCGCGTCACACTCGGTACGGCCACTGGCTCTGCCATCCGCACTGCGGCGTTCGGTAATCCAGACCTCAAGCCAGAGCGTGGGCAGGAACTCGAAATCGGTGCCGACATCGGCCTCTTCGGCGAACGTGCCGGCATTGATTTCACGTACTACAGCAAGAGGACGACGGACATGCTCCAGGCCGTCTCGGTGCCGCCCTCGTCCGGCTTCATCAGCACCCAGCTGTCGAATCTCGGTGCGGTAACGAACAGGGGCATCGAGCTTGGACTCACGGGCAAGCTCATACAGCGCTCGGCAATCGCCTGGGATTCGCGCCTGAACATCGCAACGAACACCAACGAGTTGCTCAGTTTCGGCATCGCCGGGCGGACCATCGAAACGCCCGGCGGGCAAGCGTACGGCTCCGTGCAGCAACACCGAGTCGGGTATCCGCTTGGTGGGTATTGGGTGACACCGGTGGTGCGCGCCGCCGACGGATCCGCGCTGCTCACGCCAGCCGGGGCTGCACAGTTCAACCCGGGTGATTCGGCGCGGCGCTACATCGGTCCGTCGACGCCGACCCTCGAATGGAACTGGGCGAACACCTTCACGGTGCTGAAGTACTTCCGCATCTACACATTGCTCGACGCGAAGTCGGGTCACTACATCTTCAACCTGCAGGAACGGAACCGCTGCCAAGCAGCCAACGACAATTGTGCGCGGGTCAACGACCCGCGAGCGCGCTTCCCGCAGAACGCCGCGGATTCGGTTCTCTTCAAGGAGCTGGCTGTGTATCGCAGCACCGGTATCTCACCGGAATGGATCGAACCCGCTGACTTCATCAAGCTGCGAGAGGTGTCGTTGTCTGTGGATCTTCCCATGGCGTGGTTCCGCAAGACGAATGCTTCGACTGCCACGTTCACGATCTCCGGTCGCAACCTGGCGATCTGGAGCGATTACAGTGGAGTCGATCCCGAGGTCAACTCGTATGGTGGACGCAACTTCGTACGCGTCGACGCCTATGCCATGCCCATGATGCGGCGCTGGACGGCCGCCATGAACTTCACGTTTTGAGGACCCGACGATACATGACGACATTCCTCTCCACCCGTCGCCGTCGCTCGGTTCCCCTGGCGATCGGCCTGCTGGCGCTCGGCGCCGCGACCGCATGCAATGATTTTCTTTCCGCAGAGAATCCCGGTGCGGTCGAAGAGCCCAGCGTCAACAATCCGGCCTACGCCGGCCTGATCGCTAACGGACCGATTTACGGCTTTCAGCTCGCGTATACAGATATGTCGTATTGGAACGCGCAGTTTACCGACGAGCTCTACAACCGCGCGACATTCGTCGAAGAAGGACAGATCGATCGTCGCGAGCTGTTCAGCGACATGACATATATCAACGCGTTCATCTACGCGCCCATGCAACGGGCTCGTTTCTTGGGCGAGGATGCGTCTCGGAGACTGAAGACCATTCTTGGCGACACAGCATCTCGTGATCTCCGCATTGCGCGAGCACTCGCGTACGAGGGCTACAGCTACATCGCCCTCGGGGAAACGATGTGTACTACGCCGATCAACGTCGGTAAGCCGAAGACCACGCCTGAGATGATGGCGGATGCCATTATCCGCTTTCAGGAGGCCATTTCGACGGCGCAGGCCGCGCGTACATTCTTGGCCGCCCAGGTACCAGTAAACGCAAATGCCGTCGCGGCTGCGGACTCGGTGCTGAACTTCGCCCGGGTCGGCGCGGCCCGCGCGGCGCTGAATCGAAACGACAAGCCGCAGGCCATCGCCTTCGCCTCGCTGGTGCCGGCAGATTTCGTTTTCCGTGCCTTCTATTCGGACAACACCACCGGGCAGCGAAATCGGGTGTTCGAGCGATTGACGCTGAGCAGCAACGCGTTTCTCCAGAACACGCCATTCCTCGCGATGGCGGGAGACCCACGAGTGCCGCGCATTACCACGCCGGCGTCACGGGCCAATACGCCACTGTCGCCACCTTCGTTCAGCACCTTCAACAACACCCCGGCCGGCGCAGACTTCGCACCGATCATGTCTATGAGAATAGCGAGCGGATTGGAGGCACAGTATATCGTCGCCGAGGCTCAGGGACCGACCGCCAATACACTCGCGTTCGTGAATCTGCGGCGTGCTGCTGGTTTGCAGGGGGCGGTCACACTGGCTGGCGACGAACTGATGGCAGAGCTCCGCGATCAGCGGAGCCGCGACTTCTATCTCGACGGACATCGCTTGGGTGACCTGCGCCGATATAAGCAGTACTACAACATTGACCTGTTCCCGAAGGGGCCGTATCCGGGTACCACGTCCGGGCAAGTGTATAACGAAAGCGTTACGTGTTGGCCATTGCCGACCAACGAGCTAAACGGCAATCCCAACATCAACAACTGAACACCCCAGAAGCATGAAAGGCGGCGACCGGAGGGTCGCCGCCCTTCATGGCTGTGTGCCGTGTGTCATGCCGCGAGCGCCGGAATCGTAAATCGTTTAGGGACGCTCGCCTATCGCTCGGTGAAATCGATCCTCGAACAGCAGCTCGACCGGCTCCCGCTCGACGAGCCGACGGCCACGCGCCCGCTGCCGGCGCACCACGCGCACGTGCGCGGGCCGGCGTACTACGACACGGCCGTCAGCAGCCCCGAGCCGATGCCCGAGTCCCCGCGCCTCCTTCCGTGCCACCTTCCCCCCTGCTGAGGCCCTGATGCTCCTCGAACAAACGCTGTCCACGTTACACGCGCTCAAGCTGCATGGTATGGCCACGGCGCTCGACGAACAACGCGGCATCCCCAATCTCACCACCCTCGCCTTCGAGGAGCGGCTCGCGCTGCTCCTCGAGCGCGAGCAGGTACTCCGGCATGATCGACGGCTGTCACGCCTCCTCCAGCTCGCGCGACTCCGATATCCCGCGTGTGTCGAGGACGTGAACTTCCGCGCGAAGCGCGGCCTCGAACGCAGTCGCGTGCTCCAACTCGCGGGCGGCGAATGGATACGCCAACATCAGACGCTGCTGATCACCGGGCCCACGGGCACGGGGAAGTCTTGGCTTGCGTGCGCCCTAGGGAACAGCGCCTGTCGTCAGGGCCACACCGTGCGCTATGTGCGCGTGCCGCGTCTGCACGGCGAAGACCTCATCCTCGCCCGGGCCGATGGCAGCTACGCGAAGCTGATGCAAACGCTGGCGCGCACCGATCTCCTGATTCTCGACGACTGGGGGCTCGCGCCGCTCGGGGACCGCGAACGGCGCGATCTGCTCGAACTGGTCGAAGATCGGGTCGGCCGTCGCGCCACCCTCGTGACCAGCCAACTGCCGGTCGATCACTGGCACGAGATGATCGGCGACCCCACGTTTGGGGACGCCATCCTCGACCGGCTGGTGCATCATGCCCACCGGCTCACCCTTACCGGCGGCTCGTTACGCCGCTTGCCGACCCCAGACACCCCGGCTGACTAACCCCTCGTCCGCGCCCTGCTCCCGGTGATCGACATCAGCCGAAACGGCTGATCGCTTTGGATCGAAACCGGTGATCGCTTTGAAGCGAAACGTGTGATCGACTTGGGTGAAATGCGCAACCTGATCAGAGTTTCCCTAGGCAACCATCCATAACGGGGCTGAGCGGCGCGCCGAGTTCAGGCGAGCGAGGGCTCTCGCCGTCGCTATGAATGACCGTGACCGGGCGAAGGAGTCCGTCGAGAATTGTTATGGTAAGGATTTCATCGCCCGCGAACCGTTGTAGCTAGTCCCGTAGATGCTTGTTAGAGGTGAGTAGGGTCGCCCAATTAAGCGGCTTTAGGTGAACCTGTGCCCTAGCCCCGAAACTTGGTCCAGCCTCTACACTACCGCCATTTTGTGAGTCGCGCTGGATCAGGATTCGGGGCGCAGACCACAAGACCAGTCTTTGCTCGAATAATCTTCGATTTCGTGAAACGCGTCATCGGTATCGGTGACCTCCTGAAAAACCCGAGCATCAAGCCGATGCGCGGGCTCTTGAGATGTGGCGTCGCCGTCCATATCGGTCACTCGGCGAAGAAGCGAATAAGGTGCAACTACGCCAGAATGCTTCGACCTGATTCCAGATGACGAGTCGGGTGAGGCTCGTGCAATACGCCGGCAGGGATGAGCAGTTAGCGCGTGGCAAAGACCGCGCGGAACTGCGCCACCGCCCACTCCAGATCACGCCGCGCCACCACCAGCGGTGGTGACAGCCGGATCACCGTGCCGTGCGTCTCCTTGCAGAGCACGCCACGCTGCTGCAGCGCTTCGCAGTACGGTCGCGCGGGCTCGCGCAACTCCACGGCGCACATGAGGCCGCGTCCACGAACGGCGCGAATGGCGGGATGCCGCAGGGTGCGCAGCTGCTCCAGCAGCCACGCGCCTTCGCTGGCCGACCGCTGCACCAGCTGCTCGTCGTGCAACACACGCATCGCCTCACGGGCCACCGCACATCCCAGCGGATTCCCGCCAAAGGTGCTGCCATGCGACCCCGGTCCGAACACGCCCAACACATCACGTCGCGACACCACCGCCGACACCGGGTAGAACCCGCCGCTCAAGGCCTTGCCGAGGATGTAGACATCGGGTGTTACGCCCTCATGATCGCAGGCGAAGAGCGCGCCGGTGCGTCCAAGTCCCGTTTGAATTTCGTCGGCCATGAGCAACACCTGTTCACGCGCGCACAACGCCGACAATTCGCGCAGGAATCCATCAGGCGGCATGAGCACGCCGGCTTCACACTGAATGGGTTCGATGAGCACGGCACACGTGTTGCGATTGATCGCGGCGCGAACGGCGTCGATATCGCCAAAGGGGACGAGCACGAAGCCCGGCGCAAAGGGGCCGAATTGTTCGCGATACGCCGGTTCGCTCGAGAACCCCACGATCGTGGTGGTGCGTCCGTGAAAGTTGTTGTCGAACGCTATGATTTGTGCCTGATCGTGCGCGATGCCCTTGGTGCGATACCCCCAGCGCCGCGCCGCCTTGATGGCGGTTTCCACCGCTTCGGCGCCGGTGTTCATGGGCAACACCATCTCCATGCCACACAGCGCGCCCAGCTCTTCGCAGAACGCACCGAGCTGGTCGTTGCGGAACGCGCGTGAGGTGAGCGTGACGCGCGAGGCCTGCTCGACCATGGTGCGGAGCAGCCGCGGGTGACAGTGCCCCTGATTGACGGCACTGTACGCGCTGAGACAATCGAGATACCGCCGCCCCTCCACGTCGGTGACCCACGCACCCTGCGCCTCGGCGATCACCAGATCGAGCGGGTGATAGTTGTGGGCGCCCCACGCCTCTTCGCGGGCAATGTAGTCGGTGGTGCTTTCGGCGATGGCGGTGCTGGTCATGGTCGCGGTCTCAGAGAATGTGACGGCCGAAGGCACTCGCAATGAGATCGGCCGCGAGTTCGGCGGTGGCGTTACGCGCATCGAGAATGGGATTGATCTCGACGAGGTCCATGGCCACCAGCGCGCCCGTGTCGTGGATGATTTCCATGGCGAGATGCGCCTCGCGCAATGTGGCGCCGCCGCGAACGGGGGTCCCCACACCCGGCGCTTCCTGCGGATCGATCCAGTCCACGTCGCAACTGAGATGCACGCCACCGGTGCCGGTGGTGGCGATGGTGACGGCATCGTCCATCACGGCGCGCAGTCCCCGCTCGTCGATATCGCGCATGGTGAAGGCGCGAATGCCCAAGGTGCGGATGGTGGCTTTTTCGGCGTCGTCCAGGTCACGCAGCCCGACGTAGACCAAGTGCTCCGGCCGGATGGCCGGGATGGCGCTGCTCAGCGAGGCGAGCGGCGCGTGGCCATGCCCCAGCAAATGCGCGACGGGCATGCCGTGCACGTTGCCGCTGAGACTCTTGGCCGGGGTGTTGATGTCGGCGTGGGCATCGAGCCAAATGAGCCCGGTGCGATGGTTCTGTTCGTGGAGCGCGGTGGCCGTTCCCGCGACCGATCCGGCGGCGAGCGAGTGGTCGCCACCAAGCACCAGTGGACGCACACCGGTGCGCACCGCAGCGGCGGTGCGGGCGGCCAGGTCCGCGCAGACGCTCGTAATGACCTCGAGAAAACCGTTCCCGCCATCGGACACGGTGCTGCGGTCGGGGACGGCGACGTTGCCCGCGTCGTGGACCTGCACGCCCAGCCGCTCGAGCTGCGGCACGAGGCTGGACAGGCGCATGGCCGACGGACCCATGTCGACGCCACGGCGACTCGCGCCGAGATCGAGCGGGACGCCAATGAGCTGGACCGCCACGGGGCTGGGCGGACGGTTCTGGAGAGGTCGCATCATGGCCATACGATGCGGCCATTTCCGTGCCAGCAACAAGTCAGAAAAGTGTACAATTAATGCAAGTGACATGGCAAAAAAGCAGCAAATGATAGCATTATGTAAGCAATCGTCGTCCGCCCGGCGTGCAAACCACATCCCCCGTCAATGGACCAGCTCGATACCCAGCTGCTGTCGTTACTGCGCGAGAATGCGCGGACCCCCATTTCCTCCCTCGCGAGCCAGCTGAAGGTCTCGCGCGGCACGGTGCAGAACCGTATCGACCGTCTGGTGGAGGAGCGGGTCCTGCTGGGGTTCACCGTCCGCACGACTCCCGAGGCGGCGTCGCGTCGCATTCGGGCCATCACCACCGTTCGGACCGAGGGGGACGCCGACCAGGTACTCCGTACCATGCGCGGCTACCCGGAGGTGCGGGCGCTGCACACCACAAACGGGCGGTGGGATATCGTGGCCGAGCTGGCGACCGACACGCTGCAGGAGTTCGACGAGGTGCTGCGGAAAATCGGGAAGGTCAAAGGGGTCGCCAACACGGAAACCAGCCTCCTGCTCTCGACGCACAAGCTGTAACGGTCAGGAATTCCCCAGAACGGAACGGGAATGTAGCCAGATCTGTTGCAATTAAGAAAACGCCGTTAGGTTGCCTCCATGGTCGCCCCGATCTCGCCGTCGCCGCCCCGTGCGTTCCCGCAGGACCGTCTCGGACGGCTCGTGGAGCTTTGGTGGCGTCGACAGATGGTGCGGCTCTTTGCCGGGTTGCTGCGCCTGCAGGATGGGGTGCAGGCAATTCGAGCAACGTGGCGAACGCGTACGAGGCGGGAAGGTCTCGAGCGGGTGCTCTTTCTGCGCCCCGACCGGATCGGCGACATGATCGTGTCCACGGGGGTCATACGCGCCATTGCCGCCGCCCCTGATGTGCAGCTGGATGTGCTGGCATCGCCTGCGAATGCGCCGGTCCTCGCGCGCGACGGGCTCGTACACGATGTGCTCATCCTGAACCGGCGAGGCGCCGCGAACATCTGGCGCACCATCCGCGCCATGCGGGCCCGTCGGTACGACACCATCATCGATTGCATGCCCACGGCGCCGTCGGTGACGACGCTCATGATCATGCTGGCGTCCGGGGCGCGTCGCCGCGTGGGCACGTCGGGGCGGGGCATCGACGATCTGCTCTCACCGGCAACGCCCTCGCTCCCCATCGACGCGCATATCGTCGATCACCTCGCGCTCCTGGCGACGCCATTCGTGCCCCGACATGCAGCGAGCGTTCCATTACCGGTCATCGAACTGGGCGCGGATGAACGCGCTGCGGCAGACTCCACATGGGCTGTGCATGACGCGTCCGTGCATGCGCCGGAGTACACGCCGCGGTGTCGCCTGCTCGTCAACATCTCGGCGGGGAAAACCGCGCGCTACTGGCCGATCGCGTCATACGCGGAGGTCATCGCCGCCGCACGTGCAGCCGTACCGTCGCTCACCGTGGGCATCGTGTCGGCGCCACACGAACGGGAGCGCGCCGAAGCGCTGGCCGCCCTCGCGGATGGTCACTACCTCGCGACGCGCACCTTGCGCGAAGCGTTGGCCGTGGTGGCGCAGGCCGATCTGTTCTTCACGCCCGACACGAGTCTCGCGCATGCGGCGGCGGCCTTTCGCGTGCCGACCGTCGACATGCTGCTCGCTGGCACGGCGATGCAGTGGGGATTGTATCGCGCCCCGGGCATCAATCTCGAAAGTCCGGACGATTCGCTGGAGTCGCTCGACGTGCAGGTGGCCATTGATGCCTTGCTGCACCTGCTCACGGCATTCCGAGCGCCCGCCATGCAAACGGCCCGCGACGCCTGACGGGCATCGCGGGCCGCTTGCCTGGTGGGGGGGCGGTACTTCACACCCAGCTGCTTGCGCAGGAAGCGCATGGTCTTGCTGCGCGGCACTGGGTGTCGCTCCCGGCGCGGCCATGTCGGCGGCACGCATGTGCGCCATGTGGTCGTCGGCACCCCTCGCCATACCGGCCATGCCAGTTGGCCCTTGCGACGAGCGCGATACATCAGGTGCAGACGGGGTCGCACATTGGAGCGTGCAGGCGCCGGCCCATACGAGTACTGGCAGGCCCAGCGTGAATCGACGGGACATGAAGACGTCGGAGCACGTGAAAGACCCCGGCAACGGTAACGTTGCCGGGGTCTTTCACGCCTGCGACGGGGGGTGCGCCGTGGGCGCCCGCGCTCAGAACACCGACAGCACCGCGTTGTCTTCCACGGAGACGTCTTCGTCGAACGGGATGACCGCTGCACCGCGTGTCGGCGACGCCTTGCGAGCAAGTGGGGCGGGACGGGTCATCACGGGGCGGTTCGCCAGGATCGGACGCGGGGCGTCCATCGCGCGTCGGCTGCGGACGCTCTCGGTGGTGAGGGTGAACTGTCCGACAATGGTGCCAAGCGTGAGCGCCTGGCCCGACAACTCTTCGGCCGTACTCGCCGACTCTTCCGCGTTCGACGCGGCCTGTTGCGTCGTGCTGTTGAGCTGGTCGACGGCGCCGTTGATCTGCGTGACGCCCCGCGACTGCTGTTCGGCTGCCGTGGCCACCTCTTCCATGACGCGCGCCACCCGTTGTACCTGTGTGGTGATCTCCTCGAAGCTCTGCGTCACTTCGCTGTTCAGCGCATATCCGCGTTCAGCGCTTTGCAACGATGTTTCGATCAGCGCGGCGGTATTGCGCGACGCTTCCGCCGAGCGGATGGCCAGGTTGCGCACCTCTTCCGCGACCACCGCGAAGCCGCGACCGGCGTCGCCGGCGCGCGCGGCTTCCACGGCGGCGTTGAGCGCCAGCAGGTTGGTCTGGAAGGCGATCTCTTCGATCGTCTTCACGATCTTCGACGTTTCCTGGCTACCGCGACGGATATCCTGCACGGCCTCCGTGAGGCGCTCCATGCGGCGGCGCCCTTCGGTGGCGTTCTGCTGCGTCCGTTCCACCAACGCCAGCGCCTCCTGCGTGTTGGCGGCCGTCGAGCGGGCCATGCTGGCAAACTCCGTCGTGCTCGACGAGATCTCTTCGATGCCTGCGGCCTGTTCGCTGGCGGTGCTCGCCAGCCCCTGACTCGCGCTGGCAATCTGCCCGCTGGCGGCCGACACCTGTTCGGCAGCGCTCGACACCTGCTGCAGCGTATCGGCGACGTTCTGCACGGCCGTATTGAGCGCGTCGGTGAGCGTGCGATACTCACCGGCATAGCTGCTCCCGACACGTGCGGTCAGATCGCGATCGGCGACACGAACGAGGACCTGCTGCGCTTCGGTGAGCGGCGCGCCCACGGCGTCCATGACGCCGTTGAGCCCCGCCATCACGTCCCGGAAGCGGCCTTCGAACTGGGTGGAATCGGCGCGCTTGTCGATGACGCCTGCCTGCGCGCTTGCCGACAGCGCCTGCGCTTCATTGACGAGCTTGGTGATGACGCTGCGCATCTCACTGTACGACGCGACCGCCGACTGCGCGGCCGTGGTAATGCCGTCGACGCTGTTGGCGATCTCGCCCATTTCGTCTTTCGCCGTCGACCGGATATGCGTGGTCTTGGGCACCACATCGACCGAGATATCGCCGCGTCGCATGCCGTCGAGGCCATCACGCAAGCCGGAGATGCAGATCGTGTGCAGCGACGTGGTGCGTGCCAACACTTCCTTGAGCGTAAGCTCGATCTTCTTGCTCACGACATGCGCGAGAAAGAACCCAATGACCACGAGCAGGACGACGACCGCCGTGATTTCGATGCGTGCCGTGCGGTACGCCTCGGCGGCCTTCGCGGTCGCTTTGAGGCTCTCGTCATGATTGAGCTTGATGAGGGAGAGCAGCGTGCTGTTGAGTTGCTGGAACTTCGCCTCGAGCGGGCCTGCGAGAAGGGCGCGGGCCTGGCTGCTCCGTCCGGCACGCGACAGCGCCAGCGCTTCCGGCAACGCGTCGAAGAGTGCCTTCGCATCGGCAGTGTACTGGACAAACAGCCGACGATCTTCCTCGAGAATGATCGTTTCTTCGTACGACTTGGCTGTCGAGTCGATCACGACGCGGTGTCGGGTGAGCGCGTCCTCGACGGACTTCCTTGTTGCATAGTCTGATGCCATGAGATGCGAATACTGGAGGACCTGCAACTCGGTCAGCGCGTTCTCCAGCGCACCGATTCGCTCCACCCCGGGGAGCCAGTCACGGGAGATGGCGGTAGACTGCTCGTTCAGGACCGAGAGTTGTCGGTTGGCAACGAGCCCAATTGCCACCAAACCGGCGAGAACGAGGCCAATGGTAACCTGCAGCTTGTGTCGAATGCGAAGGTTGGAAAACCAGATTGTCATAGTGTCTCCTCGTCGAGAACACGGGGGAATACCGTATGAAGCCAGTCAAGAGGCTCGTGTAGGCTGGAATGTCGGCAAGGTTCGACGACGGGTTGACTGAGACCAAGGGCGTAGGGGCTGGCCGCTGCTCGTGTGGCGTGTCCGGCCCGCGCGGACGCACCCGGGTACGGCACGTACTCCGCGGGCGACTGGCAAGGCGATGGCTTTGCACGCGTGGGCAATGGCGGGCACGAGAGCGCGAGCGTCGCCGGTGGCGTCCGGAACGTCCCGGCGTGGGTCGATGAGACACGGCGCCGGCGGGGCTGATCGCCCGCGACGGAGACCAGCGGGGGCCGGTCGCCCGCGAAGGAGAGTGGAAGCAACCCGAACGATTGTCGTGCAGGCGTCCCCCACGCTACTGTAGGCAGATGATCCCCCGCGTGATCCCGTTCCGTGCCGCCTCCCTCCTGCTGGCACTTGCCGCACTGTCCGCGGGGGCGGCCTGCGATCGTCCCGCTACGCCGAAAGTCGCTCCCTTGCCGCCGCCGGACACGGTGGAACGGCAGTTTCGGAACGTGGCGACCCCCGTGGCGTATGTGGGCGACTCGAGCTGCACGAGTTGCCATGCCGCCGAGGCCGCCGCGTACGCGAAGCACAGCATGGCGAGCTCCTTTCACAAGTGGAGCGCCGACCGCCGAGTGGAACAGGCCATGGCGAATGCGCTGCGCAACGCGCCGAGCGGTTATGCGTATCGAGTCCTCGATAGCGCTGGCGCCCTCTGGCAGGTGGAAACACGTCCGGGGGACGCCGCCCTGCCGGTGCACGAACTGCGTCGCCGAATGGATTACGTGATGGGGAGTGGTCGCCTGGCGCGGACGTATTTCGCGGAGGAGAACGGGCGGCTCTTTCAGCTGCCGCTCACGTGGTACGCCAACCACGGGTGGGATTTCAGCCCGGGCTACGAGATCAACAACGCGCGGTTTTCCCGCGTCATGCCCGACCGGTGTATTGCCTGTCACTCGAGTTACCCCACGCCGGCGCCACATCTCGAGGGCAAGTACCCCGTGCTGCGTGCCGGCATTGGTTGCGAGCGCTGTCATGGGCCGGGGGCGTTGCATGTGACCACGCGGCGCGCCGGGGCGCGCACGGCAGCGCGTACGGCAGCGCGTACGGCGGTGCCCACGATGGATTCGTCGATCGTCAATCCGGTGCGGCTGCCGCTGGACCGTCGCATGGATGTCTGCGAACAATGCCACGTGCACACGTCGGTGGCGGTACTGCGCGAGACGCGAACGGCCTTCGACTTCACTCCCGCCAAGCAGCTCGAGGCGCAGTACGCGTACTTCAGGAATGGCGGCGATATCGATCTCGTGTCGCATGCCGATCGGCTCAAGCAGAGCGCCTGCTTCCGCGGCTCCATGGCCAGCGACAAGCCGCTCGAATGCGCTACCTGCCATAACCCGCACGCCGCGCCTGCGACGCGCGCCACGCGCAATCAGCCGTGTCGCTCGTGCCATACCGGTAGCGCCTTCACGTCCGCGTTCACGACTGTTGCGTCGAAGCAGTCGCATACGCCCGCCAGTGACTGCGTGAGCTGTCACATGCCGGTCGTGAAGGAGCGTACGGTACCTCACGGGACCTTCAGTGATCACTGGATTCGCGTGCCGTCGCGTGCCTCGGCGCGTGCGGTGCAGTCGGCGGCGGCTCTCGTGCCGTATTATGTGCGCGATCGCAGCGGGCCGGAGAGCGCGTTGTACCTTGCCATGGGCAAGGTCGTCTTTGCCTCACTGTCGGCGCGTGGCGACCTGTTCGACGACGCGGCCACCGCGCTCACGCCACTGCTCGCGGACCGCCGTGCCTCGTCGCAGGGACATTTCCTGCTTGGCGTGGCGCATCAGGCACGCGGCCGACAGAAGGAAGCGGCTGCGGCGCTTGCGCGCGCCATGGAGCTGGGGGATACGCGTCCCGAGGTATTGCGTGCGCTCGCGCAGGCGAAGCTGCGACAGGGCGACACCGACGCCGCCCGCGCACTCTACGAGCGTGCGTTGGCATCGCAGCCAGCGCTGGCGTGGATGCGTGCCGAGTACGCGGATGTGCTGCAGCAGGAGGGCGCACTGAGCGACGCGGTGCGGGAGTACCGTGCGGCGTTGCGTGAGCAGCCCAGTTTGGCAGCTGCCTCGTTCAACCTTGGGCTCGCACTGCTCGCGCAGCAGCAGCTCGCCCCCGCCTCGGCGGCGCTGCTCGACGCGGTGCGTCTCGAGCCTGCGTATGCCTCGGCGCTGGAGGCGCTGCTGGTGGTGAAGACGAGCGGAAGGAAAGTGACGCAGCTGTCGGCGCTGCCGTCGCCCGTGTCGGCGGTACGGACAGCCCCGCGCCAGTCGATGATGTTCGGAGTGCGGGCGAATGCGCCCGCACAGGTCGCGTTCATGAACACGCCGCCCAATGGCTACGTGCTGGTGTACAGCCCTGACGGCGCCCTGCTGCTGGCGGTTCCCACCAATGCTGGTGGCACCGTGAGGTGGGACGTGCGCAGCGGTGAAGGGCGAGTGCTGGCGCCGGGCCTGTACCGGGCGCAAGTGCAGGCGCGGGGTATGGCGGAGGCGTTGCCGACGCAATGGTTTGGGATCGTGGCGGCACTGTAAGATCAGAGGTGTGACGTCGGAGGTCCGATGTCCGACGTCAGACGCCAGCTGGGGGCTTGAAGTCCGAAGCCGGAATCGGCGATCAGATGCTCGGATGTCCCAGGGGTGTCGGCATCATCTCGCCCTCCGCCCATTGGCCCCCACGAGTCCGGCGTCCGCATATCGGATTGTCGTTTCTGGCATCCGACCT